>Ga0129307_1002911_pt1 | contig 11983 bp, 7 predicted proteins | sample P1105metagenome_FD_94437 | JGI IMG/M metagenome (GOLD analysis project Ga0129307, IMG submission 94437) | Capybara group fecal microbial communities from Wisconsin, USA - P1105 metagenome | ecosystem: Host-associated > Mammals > Digestive system > Large intestine > Fecal | place: USA: Wisconsin... | reverse complement strand
TGTCATTGCTTGTTACGGGTGATGATTTGGCAGTCGGCCGGCCCCTTGATGTTCTCGTCGATGATCACCTCGCCGTAGCTGTCGGCCACGATGCGCCCGCCAGCGGGGTTTTTCACGCTTGCGACATGTCCGCGGATGTCGGCCCGCACGGTGGAGTATTCGAAGGCTCGGTCGCTGGCGGGGTCGAAGGTGCAGTTCTCCAACACCAGGTTGCGTGCGTAGCACAATGGCTGCTCGCCGCCGATGTGGCAGTTCACCAACCTGAGGTTGTTGGAGTGCCACCCCAAGTACTCGCCATCGAGCACGGAGTCATAGATGGTGACGTCCTCCACCTCCCAGAAGGAGTCCTTCGTGGTGATGTGTGCGTGGTGTATCTCCACGTCCTTCACATATTGGAACACGTATTTGCTGTCGCTCTCCAGGTTGTCCACGCGGATGTGCCGGCTTCCCATGAAGGGGTATGTGCCATCGTGCAGCGTAACGTTTTCAAGCACCAGGCCGTCGATGTTCCAGAAGGTCTCGTCGGCATCGTTGATGGTGACGTTGCGCAGTGTCAGGTTGCGCATCTCCCTGAAGAACTTGGGCGCGTCGATGATGCAGTCGGTCATCTCCATGTTGTTGGAATACCAGATGGCCGAGCGCGAGCCGGGTGCGAAATGGCAATGTGTGATGAGACTGCGGTTCACGTGCCAGAGGGGGTATTTCCCCTCAAAGCGGCAATGGTGGCACTCGATGTCGCTGCATTCCTTGATGCCCGACTCACCTTCAGTGATGGTGACATGCTCCAGGCGCAGGCCGTGTGACTCGAAAAGCGGGCGCTCGCCTCCGAAGGATTGGTTGCAGATGGTTTTCATTGTAAAGTAGTTAGGGGCTATAGGGGATATAGTATCTATAGTTTCTATAGTCACTATAATGGCTATCGGGCCTATTGCATCAAGAGCGGCGGCCCGTCAGATGGCAGGCCGCCGCTTGTTGTGTTGTGGTGTTTAAAGGTTGGGGTTGATTTTGCTCCACTCGGCGATGGGCGGCACGATGTTGAGCGTGACCAGTTCGTCGCGCATCTTGCAGAGGTGAGCGTAAGAAGCGTCGAGCTTGGCGTTCTCCTCGGGTGTGCCTTGTGGAACCTCGAAGGTGGCTCCTTCCGGGATGAGGCAAGTCTTCATGGCCATCATGATGTGGTCGTACTTGTCGGTCTTCACGTATGTGCCCACAGGGAAGCGGAAAGGTTCGCCGCCCATGGCAGCGCGTATCATCTCCACGGAGAGGTATGAGGGGCTTTGGAACGAAGAGCGTCCGCGCAGTTTGATGATGCGTGCGCCGCCTTGTGTCACTTCCTTCTTCATCTGCTCCCACTCCTCTTCGGGGAACTCCTCAGTGCCGATGATGTCGGTGAGTTTGCGGCCGGCAATCTCCACGTGGCTGCCGAAGACGGCCATCTGCTCGCCATGTCCTCCGTATGTGGCGCATCCGGTGATTTCATCTTGCATCACACCGAATTTCTTTGCCAGTGCCGACTGCAGGCGGGTGGTGTCCAAGCCGGCGAGGGTGGTCACCTGTCCGGGTTTCAGGCCCGAGTAGAGCAGTGTCACCAGGCCGGTGAGGTCGGCCGGGTTGAAGATGATGACCACGTGCTTCACATCGGGGCAGTATTTCTGGATGTTCTCACCCAGCTCCTGGGCAATCTTGCAGTTGCCTGCGAGCAAGTCCTCGCGTGTCATGCCTTCCTTGCGTGGGGCACCTCCACTGGAGATGATGTATTTGGCGTTGGTGAAAGCCTCTGCTGCGTCGGTGGTGGCAGTGATGTTCACGTTGCCAAATCCGCTTTGGCGCATTTCCTCGGCCACGCCCTCCGGTGAGAAGATGTCATAGAGGCAGATGTCGCTTGTCAGGCCCATCATGAGGGCGGTTTGCACCATGTTGGAGCCAATCATACCGGCGGCTCCGACAATTGTCAGTTTCTCGTTAGTCAAAAATGCCATAAATTCAGTATTAAATTGTTGATAATCCTATTTAGCCGCAAAGTTAGTGGAAATCGCGTATAAAACAAAATAATTTCCCATTTTTATTTTTCCTTGTCCCCATGTTTGGTCAGTTCGCTTATTCTTCTTATCTTTGCCTACTCCATCAAAAAACACCATGCTATGAACAGAACGACCTCCTTTTTGGCTGCTTTGCTGATTGTTTCGGCTGTCGCAGCCCATCCCATAGACTATGAAAAGGCACGCTCGCTCGCCGCCAAGTATGCGGTGTCGGACATGCCCATCCTGCGCCATGCGGCAAGGGTGAGCAGGGCTGGCTCCACGCCACCTTATTATGTCTTCAGCCGAGGCGAGGGAGCCGGTTATGTCATTGTCGCCGGCGACGACTGCCTCCCCTCCATCCTGGGCTACACCGAGAGCGGCGACTTTGACGAACAGCTGGAGGCCCCGCAACTGATGGCCATGCTCGACCATTACGCCAACGTGGTGGAAACACTCCGTGCAGAGGGGCGAAACGTCCCATACGGTTCGGAGCCGTCAAAGGTTTCTTCTGCTGTAAACAACCGTGTCAATGTGCCGGTGATGCTCTCCTCCCACTGGCACCAGTCGTCGCCCTACAACGACCGAGTGCCCAAGTTGGCGAATGGCAACCGCGCTCTCACGGGTTGCGTGGCCACCGCCGGCGCCCAGGTGTTCTATTATTGGCAGCGCGACATGCCATCCACTCTTGCAGCCACCACACCCACCTACGACTTCGGCACCGCACCCGTCACCGCCGAATATCAAATCAAGGCTGGAACGCCGTTGAAATGGGAACTGATGCGCAACTCCTACAACCGACAACCCGCCGAGTACCGCGATGCTGTGGCTGTCCTCATGGCTGCCGTGGGTATGCACACTTATTTGGAATATGGCGAGTCCACGGGAGGGTATATTTGGAAACTTCCCTACGACTTTTTCAACCTCAGTTGGATGCAGGCCAACAAGAGCGACAATTTCACCGATGACATGTGGTCGGCATTGATATACAGTGATTTGAGGAAGGGTCATCCCGTCATCTATTCAGGCTATGTGGAGAGTGGAGACGGACACGCTCTTGTCATCGATGGCTATGATGCCTCCGGAGACCTCTTCCATTTCAATTACGGATGGGGTGGACAGAGCGACGGCTATTACACCGTCAGGGAACCCGACGCCGGCAGCAACAAGAACATCGAGTTTAGCTACACACCCACCGTCATCTACGACATTCATCCAAAGAAATACAATGTCAAGGTGGACATCCTCACAGGCGACAAGGTGTATGCTCAGGTGAGCAACAACATCACGCTGAAGGTGACCAACAAGTCGAGCATTGCCTTCTCGGGCTTGCATGTCTTCACCAATAGAAACGGGGAGGCGCCCAAACGTCTGCCTGATGCACAGTCGTCCGACACGGAGACAACGGTGGGGATGGACCAGACCGTCGAACTGACGCTCACCGTCACTCCCGCCAGTATCGGCCCGTGCTACATCATCGTCACCGATGACAACCTCAACATATTGGCAAAGAAGGCCATCAACGCCGAAGAGGGCATGGCAGACCTGTGGGTGGAGGAGATGCACATGGAGGGCAGTACGGAGACCGAGCGTCACGGCCCCGACGACTACTGCGTGACCTATCACACGAAGGGCACCGCCGTGGCCCGCATCCACAACAAGGGCGAGGCAGCTTTCGAGGGTGCCATGAGGATGCGCTTGTGGCGCACCGACGACGAGGGCGTCTCCTGGCAGGAGGTGGGCATGAAGACCGGTAGGGCGAACCTGCCGGCCGGTGCCACTGCCGACGTCGCTTTCTCCATCGCTGGTTCCACGGCGGCCCCGGTGAAGGAGGGCGTGCTCTACCGTGTCACCATGGTGCGCCCCGTGCCGGTGTCCGACACACCCGTCTCCTTCGAGGAGGGATGCGACACCGTGGCGCATTTCGTGCTACGCCCTGCCGACCTCGCCATTGACGCTTTCGAGGATGGCGTGTTGCGCCTCTCCGGCCATTGGGACCCCACGCTCTTCACCTCCAACACCATGGCGGGAAGGGCGACTTACGCCGGGGCCACCGCCTACGACCTGCGGGGTGTCACCTCCATTGGCAGCGTGCCAAGGCTTGAGACCAATCCCAACGCCCTCTACTTGGTGCCGTCGGACGCCGATGTGGAGGGTGTCAACGTGGTGCGCGACGGTGTGTGCGCCCGTCTCTCCCTCACGCCGGGCTTTGATTTCCGTCCGCCGGTGGTGTTCCGTGTGGCAGGGGGCGACATCTCGCTCCAAGAGAAGGTGGGCAAGTGGTGCCTGCTCACGACGCCTTTCAATGTACAGGTGCCTGATGGGGTCATCGCTCGCAGCATCGACAGCCATGCGCCGATGGGCATCAGTGGGAGGACCACCGATGTCAAGATGATGGAGGCGGGGAAGACGTACCTCACCATGACTTCTTATCATGACAACCAGGTGCTTGAGGCTTTTGCCGAGGGGGAGACAACCCCGGTGGCCATGGCTCCGGTTGCCAATGCCGACCCAGCCTTGGTGGGCACCTTTGCCAACATCGAGGCTCCGGAAATTTCGATGATTCTCAACAACGAAGACAACCAGAAATTCATCTTTACAGAGGAGGGAGCCACCGTGGAGGCCCTTCGAGGTTATTTCGCGGCAGAGGATGTGTCCATGGCCTTCTCTGCCAGTTCCAACGCCACCCTCGACCCATCCTACCGCACCCTGGCTCTTGCCATCGACCAGGCATACGGCATCCTGAAGAAATACCGTGGCATGGCAGCAGAGACAGCATACGACGAATATCTCGAATGCATCAAGGAGGCGGAGAAGGAGTTCTCGAACCGCGAGGGCACGACGCTCAACACCCCCGCCAAGATTACCGCCTATGCACAGGAATTGCTCGCCAAGGGCGGCGACTACATGCGACAAATAGAAAAGCCGGGAACGATGGAGGTGGACTTCACGCCGTGCATCAAAAACCCGTCGTTTGAAATGAAAAACACCAATGGCTGGACGCTCACCAAACCCGTCAATCCCAACATCACTGCGACAACGGCGGCAAAGGCATACCTCAATTCCTCAGACACTTACTTCACTGCCAACGCCGACGGCAGCTACATCCTCAGTTCGTCATACATGTTCACCAACGTGGAGGGGGTGCGCGACACCCTCGGAGTGGGACTCTCCCAGGAGGTGGAGGGACTGGTGCCGGGCTACTACCGCCTGACGGCACTGCTCGCCTCTGACGAAGGAAACACCGTCACGCTTTTCGCGGGTGACAAGACCGTCGTCGTGACCGCCCATCCCTTCGGACGGCACTACTTCGCAGAGGGAGTGGTGGACAGCGTGGAGGTGAAGGCGGTGGACGGAGGCACCGGGACGCTCTTCATAGGGGTGGCTCCGGGCAAATGGTTCAAGGCCGACAACTTCCGCCTCACATGGACAGGTGCTCTCGGCAGTGGCGACACGCCCGACGCCATCATCGAGGCTCCCCTGCCGCCACGACCGGCCATCAGGGGCACATACACCCTCCAAGGCCAGCGGGTGGAGCATCCCTCGCGCCCGGGCATCTACATCATCGATGGCAAAAAGATAGTGATTAAATAAGGTCCTTGAGGTCGTTAAACTCCTTAAACCCTTAAACCCTTAAACTCTTAAACTCCTTAAACCCTTAAACTCTTAAACTCCTTAAACTCTTAAACCCTTAAACTCCTTAAACCCTCATGCAAAGCAAGACCATACAAGAGAGACTGGAAGCCCTTCGCACCTGGATGCGGCGGGAGCAGCTCGACGCATTCATCTTCCCAAGTACCGACCCTCACAACAGCGAATACGTGCCCGACCACTGGAAGGGGCGCGAGTGGATTTCCGGCTTCAATGGTTCGGCTGGCACTGCCGTGGTGACAGCCGAAAAAGCCGCCCTCTGGACTGACTCGCGTTATTTCATCGCAGCGGAGCAGCAACTCGAAGGCACCGGATATGAACTCATGCGTGAGCGCATCGATGGCACGCCCACCATCGCCGAATGGCTTGGAAAGGTTTTCAAGGAGATGAAAAGCAAGGGAGCCTTCTCCGATGACGTGCCGACAGTGGGCATGGACGGATTTGTCAGCAGCCACGAAAAGGTGATGGCAATGCAGTCCGACTTGTTGGTTTGGGGTGTGCAACTGGAAACAGGTCTCGACCCTCTTGCTGAAATATGGACCGACCGCCCGTCCATCCCCAAAAACCGGGTGAACATCCATCCGGTGGAATATGCCGGGGAGTCGGCTGCTGGAAAGATAGGGCGCATCAGGGAAAAACTCATGGCGCAGCACGCACAGGCCATCCTTGTCAACACGCTTGACGACATCGCTTGGACACTCAACCTTCGTGGCAGCGACGTGCATTGCAACCCGGTGTTCGTGGCTTACTTGCTCATCACCCAGGAGGAGGCCGTCCTCTTCATCGACCCGGACAAGGTGGACGGCGAGGTGAGGGCATCCCTGCTTGCCGAAGGAGTGGAAGTGGAGGATTACGACCGCGTGCCGGCGCGCTTGGAGAAATATGCCAACGGGGTGCTGTCGATCGACCCCGCCTTGGTCAATCATACGCTCTTCGAGGCTGTGAAGTGCATCTTCAAACCCCAGAAGTCAGTCATTCCTGCCATGAAGGCGGTGAAAAACGAGGTGGAGATTGCCGGCTATCGTAGTGCGATGCGGAAGGACGGCGTGGCCATGGTGAAATTCTTGTGTTGGTTGCAGAAGGCCGTAGAGAGGGGAGGGGAGACCGAACTTTCCATCGACAGGAAACTCACCAGCCTGAGGGCGGAGCAGCCGCTCTTCAAGGGACTTTCTTTCGACACCATCGCCGGCTATGGGGCGCACGGGGCCATCGTGCACTATGAGGCGACGGAGGCCACCGACGTTGTCTTGAGGCCGGAGGGACTGCTGTTGCTTGATTCGGGAGGACAGTATCTCGACGGCACCACCGACATCACGCGAACCATCCCCTTGGGACCCGTCACCGACGAGATGCGGCACATTTACACCCTCGTGCTGAAGGGGCACATACGCCTGCAGATGCTCAAATTTCCTGATGGGGCTTGTGGCTCGCAACTTGATGCTGCCGCCCGCGCACCGCTGTGGCGCGAGGGACTCAACTTCCTGCATGGCACAGGCCATGGGGTGGGGGCTTATCTCAACGTGCATGAGGGGCCTCACCAAATCAGGATGGAGTGGTGGCCGGCGCCGCTCAGGGCTGGCATGACCGTCACCGACGAGCCGGGCATCTATGTGGAGGGGAAGTTTGGCGTAAGGATAGAGAACACGCTGCTCATCACCCCTTACATGGAGACGGCGTTCGGACGTTTCTTGCAGTTTGAACCCCTCACATTGTGTCCCATCGACCTGGCGCCGGTGGACCTCTCCTTGCTTGACAACGAGGAGAGGGGATGGCTCGATGATTACCATCGGAAGGTATATGCCGAACTATCCCCTCTGCTTGATGAAGAGGAGCGGCTGTGGCTTGCCAATGCCACGAAGCCGGTGGGATGAGCGGGACGGCTGTCAGGCCAGTCCTTCGAGCACGCGCTTGATGACGGTCTCAGCCGAAATCTCGCGGTTGGCGGCTTCGGGGATGACGATGGAGTGGTCGCTCTCTATCACGTCGTCGGTGACGATGAGGCCGCGGCGCACGGGGAGGCAGTGCATGAAATAGCCGTTGTCGGTCCATGACATGTGCTCCGTGTCGATGGTCCACGACATGTCGCGACTGATGATTTTACCATAGTCTTCAGGGCGTGTCACACCGGGGCAGCTCCAGTTCTTGGCATAGACGAAATGCGCGCCTTCGAGGGCTTTGCGTTGGTCGTACTCCACGCGGGCGTCGCCCACGAATTTCGGGTCGAGTTCGTAGCCCTCGGGGTGGGTGACGACGAGGTCCACGTCGGCGGCGTTCATCCATTGTGCGAAGGAGTTGGGCACGGCCTGTGGCAGCGAGCGGCAGTGGGGCGCCCAGGTGAGCACCACCTTCGGGCGTGCCATCGGTTTGTATTCTTCGATGGTGATGAGGTCGGCGAAGGCCTGGAGGGGGTGCACCGTGGCCGTCTCCATGGCGATGACAGGCCGTCCGCTGTAGCGCACGAACTGCCCCACGATGGTCTCGGCATAGTCGAATTCACGGTCGGTCAGGCCGGCGAAGGAGCGCACGGCGATGATGTCGCAGTAGCTGCCCATCACCGGGATGGCCTCCAACAGGTGCTCGCTCTTGTCGCCGTCCATGATGACGCCGCGCTCGGTCTCCAGTTTCCACGCCCCTGCGTTCACGTCGAGCACGATGACGTTCATGCCCAGGTTGGTGGCAGCCTTCTGTGTGGAGAGGCGTGTGCGCAGGCTGTTGTTGAAGAATATCATGAGCAGCGTCTTGTTCTTTCCAAGATGCTGGAAGGCGTAGCGGTCACGCTTGATGGCTTGTGCCTCGGCAAGTGCGCTGTGCAGGTCGCCAAGGTCTTCTACGTTGAAAAAGGTTCGCATGTTTTTATTGTTTCTGGTTTTCCATGAGAGCTGGTTTTCTTGTGGGAGTTTTCCCTGAAATACCTCTTCTTTTGGGTATGGGGTTTAACTTCTCACCTGTCCGTGTCCCTCGATGAGCCACTTGTAAGTGGTGATTTCCTCGAGGGCCATGGGGCCTCGTGGGCCGAGTTTTTGTGTGCTGATGCCAATCTCCGCTCCCATGCCAAACTGTGCGCCGTCGGTGAAGCTGGTGGGTGCGTTGACATACACGCAGGCGGCATCGACTTGTGCCTCGAAGGTGGCGGCAGTCTGTGGGTTCTCGGTGATGATGCACTCGCTGTGACCGCTGCCATATTGGCTGATGTGCTTGATGGCTTCTTCCACGGAGGAGACGGTGCGCAGGGCCATGGCGTAGTCCATGAACTCCGTGCCGAAACTTTCGGGCGTGGCGTGGCGCAGGAGGTTGTCGGGGTATTTGCCGGTGAGGGCGGCGTAGGCCGGCTCGTCGGCATGGATGACGACGTTGCTCTTGATGAGAGGCTCGCACAGTTCGGCCAGGTCGTCGAGGCGTGCCTGGTGGATGATGAGGCAGTCGAGTGCGTTGCACACGCTGACGCGTCTTGTCTTCGCATTGTTGACGATGAGCTTTCCGATGCCCAGGTCACCCTCCACGTCGAAATAGGTGTTCACCACGCCGGCTCCGGTTTCCACGACGGGCACCCGTGCGTTGTCTCTCACGAAGTCGATGAGGCGCTTGCCTCCACGTGGGATGCACAGGTCGATGTATCCCACGGCGTTGAGCATCTCGCCCGTAGCCTCGTGTGTGGCGGGGAGCAACTCCACGACGGAGGGGTTGACGCCATGGGCCTTTAGCACCTCGTGTATGAGTTGCACGATGGCCTTGTTGGAGTCGTCGGCGTCGCGTCCGCCTTTCAGCACGCAAGCGTTGCCGCATTTGAAGCATAGCGAGAAGACGTCGAAGCTGACGTTGGGCCTTGCCTCGTACACCATTCCGATGACGCCGAAGGGCACGCTGACGCGGCGCAGGTGCAGGCCGTTGTCGAGGGTTTTGTCGATGAGGGTTTTCCCCAGTGGTGATGGCAGGGCGGCCACGTGCCGCATGTCGTCGGCGATGCCTTTCAGGCGCTTCCCGTCGAGCATCAGGCGGTCGTAGAGGGGGTTGCTGCGCTCCATGCGTGCCAGGTCGCGGGCGTTGGCCTCCAAGAGTTGGGCTTGTTGGGCGATGATGGTGTCGGCTACGTCGAGCAGCACCTCGTTCTTCTTTTGGTCGCTGATGAGGGCCAGTTCGCGGCTGGCAGCCTTGGCGCGCTCGAATGTGTCTATGAGTTGCAGTTTCATGTCTTTTTTGTTGTGGGTTGATAGGGTGTGTTCACTCTATGTAGAGGTAGTCGTAGTGGATGATGGGCTTTTGGTCGTGCTGGCCCATGAGTTGGCGTGCGGTGTCGCTGTCGTAGGCGGTGCGTCCGATGGCAAGGCGTGTGCCCTGCTGGTCGGTGATGCTCACCAGGTCGCCCTCCTCGAAGTCGCCCTCCACCGCGGTCACGCCGACGGGGAGGAGGCTCACGGCACGGTGCCCGCTGAGTGCCTCTGCGGCTCGGTCGTTGATGGTGAGGCGGCCTTTGGCGAAGCTGTCGCTGTGTGCAATCCATTTCTTGATGCCTGTGACCCCTCCCGGTGTGGGTGTGAACTCCGTGTGCGGGGTGTCTGCTGGCTGCTCCACCAGGTCGATGAGGATGTTGTCGCGCTTGCCGTTGGCGATGACCACGCGTATTCCCTCCTCCGCCACCTTGCGTGCGATGTTGTATTTCGTGGCCATGCCGCCCCTTCCGAAGCCGCTGCGCCCGGTTTGTATGTATTCTCCCAGGTCGGTGCCGGGCTCCACGTGGGTGATGACGCGTGAGGCGGGGTCGTCGGGAGGCCCGTTGTAGATGCCGTCGATGTTGCTGAGGATGATGAGCGCCTCTGCGCCCATCATCGATGCGATGAGTCCCGACAACTCGTCATTGTCGGTGAACATCAGTTCGGTGACGCTCACCGTGTCGTTCTCGTTGACGATGGGTATGACTCCGTTTTCGAGCATCACCTCCATGCAGGCGCGCTGGTTGAGGTAGGCGCGTCGGGAGTTGAAATTCTCCTTCATCGTCAGCACCTGGCCCACCGGCAGCCGGTATTCGCGGAAGAGGTCGTAGTAGTGGTTGATGAGCTTCGCCTGTCCCAAGGCGGAGAAGAGCTGTCGCTGTGCCACGCTGTCAAGGCGTCGCGACACCTTCACCTCGCCCCGACCGCTGGCGACGGCTCCACTGGAGACGAGCACCACCTCGTAGCCCATGGCGTACAGCCACGCCACTTGGTCCACGATGGCCGACATGCGTGTGATGTCGAGTTTGCCGTCGTTGCGCGTGAGCACGTTGCTGCCCACTTTCACCACGATGCGGTGCTTGCTCATTTGTCTCTCTCCCTGATTTCCACCCTTCTGATTTTCCCGCTGATGGTCTTGGGCAGTTCATCTACAAACTCAATGATTCTCGGGTATTTGTAGGGTGCTGTGACACGCTTGACGTGGCTTTGCAGTTCCTTGATGAGTTCGGGGCCGGCTTTCTGCTTCCATTCCTTTCCCAAGACGACGGTGGCCTTCACCACCATGCCTCGTATGTCGTCGGGAACGCCGGTGATGGCGCACTCCACCACGGCGGGGTGTGTCATGAGCGCACTCTCCACCTCGAAGGGGCCGATGCGGTAGCCGCTGCTCTTAATGACGTCGTCGATGCGCCCTTCAAACCAGTAGTAGCCGTCCTCGTCGCGCCATGCCACGTCGCCGGTGTGGTAGAGGCCGTCGTGCCATGCCTCGCGGGTGAGTTGCTCGTCGCGGTAGTATTCCTTGAAGAGGCCGATGGGCTTTCGGTCGCCCACATGGATGACAATCTCTCCCTTCTCGCCGTCCTCGCAGCGTGTGCCGTCGGGCTTCACCAGGTCGATGTCGTATTGTGGGTTGGGCATTCCCATGCTGCCGGGCTTTGGGGTCATCCACGGCATGGTGCCAAGGGTCATGGTGGTCTCCGTCTGTCCGAAGCCCTCCATGAGGCGTATGCCGGTGAGTTCCTTGAACTTGTCATAAACGGCAGGGTTGAGTGCCTCGCCTGCGGTGCAGCAGTATCTCAGTGCGCTGAGGTCGTAGTTGGAGAAGTCCTCGCGTATGAGGAAGCGATAGACGGTGGGTGGTGCGCAGAAGGAAGTGACGTGGTATTTCGCCATCTGTTGGAGCATGTTGGCGGCGTCGAATTTCTCGTGGTCGAAGACGAAGACGGTGGCTCCGGCGAACCATTGTCCGTAGAACTTGCCCCACACGGCCTTGCCCCATCCCGTGTCGGCCACGGTGAGGTGGATGCTGTCGGGTGCGAGGTTGTGCCAGAAGACGCCGGTGGTGAGGTGCCCCAGGGCATAGAGGAAGTCGTGGGCCACCATCTT
>Ga0129307_1002910_pt1 | contig 11988 bp, 17 predicted proteins | sample P1105metagenome_FD_94437 | JGI IMG/M metagenome (GOLD analysis project Ga0129307, IMG submission 94437) | Capybara group fecal microbial communities from Wisconsin, USA - P1105 metagenome | ecosystem: Host-associated > Mammals > Digestive system > Large intestine > Fecal | place: USA: Wisconsin... | reverse complement strand
CCGGACGCGACTTAGTTCAATCTGATAAAAATCGGTCTGAAGACCAAACAGAAAAGTGGATGCAACTTTCAAGTATCTACTTTTTTGTTTGGTCTTAGACCGATTGTTTACGGAACGATATAAACGACTATCACTTTCCTGTAAGTTTTAAGAATTTCTTATCGTTCATTTGCTCGTTTGTAACATACTCCCCATCATGGAATAACGCATAATTCGTAATCGGTGTCGGTGCATTCTGTGCTTCTTCTTTGCTTTCAATATGTATTGCCTTGAATGCAATACCATTTTCTTTTGCTGTCTGCTCCAAAACTGGGACATATTTTGCATTGAACGGGCACTGATTCGTATAGTACAGAACATATCCCTGCTCTTCTATATGCGGATGTTTTGCACATTCCTTAAACACCGGAGCTTTTGCATTTTTATCGAACGGCATATACCAAAGCTGAATACCATTATCAACTTCATCGCTCACGACAAATCCTTTGTACTTCAGAAACTTCGGATCAGCCAGAAACGGTTTCTTCTTTGAAGCGCAAAGAATACAAAGCCCTTTTTTCCCCTTTTCCTTACTATCCTCGATGCAGGCAGTAAGTAGATCAGTAGAATATCCATGTCCTTTGAAAGCCCCAGACACCCAGAGACAGTCAATGTACATATATCCATCTGCCTCTATCGGAATCCATGCGTTTTCCGCCGGGATATATTCGATAAAGCACTTTCCGCGCTCTACGCTCTTTAGGAAAACAAGGCCTTCATCAAACCTCTCCGAAAGCCATGCCTTCTTAGAAGAAACCTGAACATCCTTATTATTTGATATCGCGCAGCAAATATGCTCCTCTTCGAGGTTATCTTTTGTTACATGAACATATTCCATGACCGCTCCTTTCAATAATATGCCAAGGAACACTTAAGCTCCTTGGCATAGATAGTATTTACTCAATAGGGAAACAAGCTTCCGTTACATACTCATCAGGATTCTGTGTCTGTGCAGGACTCACATGATAGATATTAAACATAGATCCATTCATTTTATATCCATTAGCTTTGATCCATGACGCCACAGTTGCATATGCCTCACCCATCTGGTCGTAGCTGCCTTTAATAATACAACTTGCAACCTTTACTGCAGGAAGATTTTTAAACTTTACATGTTCCGTATCGTTATAAGAACCATTCACAGTCATCCACGCAATGATCTCGACATTTTCTTCCTTGTACTCGGGATCGATGAACTCTGCCGCCGCAAGGCACGGGTCTGCCGGTGCAAGATCCTTGCATTCGCTCATCATTGTATTCCAGAGCATTCCTTCATCCTCATAGTGAGGAACCACCATCTGAACCGTGGCAGCATATCTCTCCGGTATTGTTTTTACAGTTACATCAAAACTCATCTTCTGCTCCTTCCTCAGCCTCTTTCTGGCTGTTTCCAGAAGCATCAGTTTGTACTCCGTTTCTTTGGAAAGCTTTGAAAGCTCCTTCTGCCTCTCTAACAGAAAGGCATCCATCTTTTCTTTATCATCGTAGCTGTCAAGGATCTTGATAATATCTGCTAGTGCAAAGCCCATATCCTTGAGTGATGTGATCCTTCCGATGGCAAAAAGCTGTTCCTCGCGATAATAACGGTACCCGGTAAAATCATCTATTTCTGCAGGTTTCAAAAGTCCGATATCATCATAGTGGCGTAACATCCTGATGCTTACTCTGGATAATTTTGAAAATTCGCCTATTTTAAGCATTTGTTTCTACCTCCATGGATGTATTTTCTTGAGCTCACTACAACGATAATCCCTCACATAATGTGAGAGTCAATATACTTTTTTAAATTTTCATAAAATGTAAAACTGAAAGTTATTTTAGACTTAAGATTTACACACTATTGTCTATAACAACTTCCTCATAACAGCAACACCATTTTGCTCTATGATTTGGGAAAATCCAGCCTTTTCGTAAAGATGGATAGGTCCCGTAAAATCATACTCATCACGATGTTCAATAACTTTGGCATAACCTTCTACAGCAACATATCCCTTTGCCTTTGCATCTACACATACTTGTTCAATAAATGCTGAAGCTATACCTTGGCCCCTATATTCAGGAGCTATTTCAAAACACACAATCGAGATTGTTTTTCCGCACATATTATCTCTGGCAAAATCCGGCACAAATCCTTTGTAGCTATCAATATCGGCTGCATTACACCAGCCTATTGATATATCACCATCAAACGCCAGATATCCTCTTATATTACCTTTATCAAGCATCTCTACTGCATATTTTCTAATGGTTTCTTTTACACCATTCGCTTGGAACTCACTAACCATTTGCTTTATAGTTTTTTCATCTTGATTCGGCGAAGTACAATAACAAGGTCCATTGGGATTATTATCAGAAAATGCTCGATTATCAAAAAAATCAAGGTAATCGTCTTTTAATTCTAAGGACAATTTCTTTATAGTCACGTTTTTCATAACAATCTCCATCAATCGTAAAACTGAAATTTATAAGTATCTGTCGGCATATTTCATGCGGGCTTCTTCTGTCCACTTGCGGATGAACTCAGTTTTAGCATTGGTATAGGCATCTCTGTTATGCTCATATCTCTTCCATAATTCAAGCTTCAATGCTTCATATTCCTCTGCAATATGAGGATGCTCATTCAGATAGTCTCGGAAATAAAGTTCGTCATTATCTCCTGTGTATCTAAGATGAATGTGATAAACCTTATCCGCAAAGCCCTCTTTTGTATATCCCTTATTTAATGAAATCCGTCTTTTTTCATCGGACATTCTGATAAATCCATTCTGCTCTAAAATGTGAGCGACTTCTTCCATGTCGGCTTTTTCAGATATCTCAACCATCACGTCAACAATGTTCTTGGCCCATATGCCCTGTATCGCCGTACTTCCAATATGACTGATTCTTTTAATCTGATAATCTTTCAAAAGGTCAGTGATCACGGCTTCTATCTCCTCGTAATACCCGTTCCATTGATCATCGTGCTGAACAAGGAATATTGGGAATAAATCCCACAATTCTTCCAACGTCATTTCCGACAGTTCTTTTCCCATCATCAAGACCTCTACAACTCACGATTTGTCATCGTCTATAAAACTGTAATAGAACTTATCAAAAGCACTGCAGTACAAACTGCGCTTTTTTTCATATTAATTAAAATGTGTTGCTTTTTCATAATCTTTGTCCATGTATACATCGAAACTGAAATCTGTAAGATCATAAACACAGGACCATTCTGTGTTACTCTGCGAAACATTTTTCAACAAATCTCTTGCCTCATCCTTTGTGAGAATGCCGCCTTGTTCCTTCAACGTATCATTTATGGTGTCATATCTACTATCAATACCGCCATCACCATAATGAATCCCCTCCGTAAGCACAGAATTTGTCGCAGCATTCAAATCATTAATGCACATTTCACCATCAAGCCATTCAACTACAACACAGCGCCCTGTATTGTCAGCAAGGAATAGATGATAAGAAACACCGAGGCCAGTATGAATATCCTGATCAGAAAGCAAAGTCAATGCCTCTTCAACCGTTGCACATTTATCTAGCAACACGCGAATAGCCGTATATATCGAGAGATCGTGTCTCGCCGTATCCATATGTGTCTCGCCCATCTCTAACTCAAGGATTGCAGCAGCAAAACCTGCTTCATTAATGCCATCAGTAACACAATATGGAGCCGCAAGCATCAAGGCCTTTCCTTCTTTTGAATCCGGTTGAATCAAGCCATACCTGCTACCGACCCCCAGAACTTTGAGATCTGCTAGGGCATACGACTCATAACAGCCCTTCGACGATATATGAATTACAAGAGTATCGGTTTCCTTGTAGTCAAAATTACGTCCCATTATTACATTTCCCTCTGGTGTCTTTGTTAAAAATGCAGCGCAACCCATTCCCTCCTCATCAAATGAAACTGGAATATTATAAAATTCTTCTTTGCGCACCCACTCGAGTAAATCCGAAATCGACTTAATGTCTGTTTCAAGCAACTCATCTGTTTTAACTCTACCGGCGTAATCCATATAGTATAATCCCTTGTCAACCTGATTAATACTAAGTATGCTTTTTATTTTATTGAATAACAAAATGGAAATAGCAAGTTGCAAAACGCCCAATATCAGTCCAAGTATTTGCACTATTTTTTTCAGGGATTTGCCAATGCCTGCAACATTTATTTTTTTCGTTCGATTATTCATAACTACCATTCTTTCAAATTCTAGAATAACTGATAACAAGGGAAACAAATATGACATGAACGTAGAAGACTTCACTAAGCAATACGGAGTGCAGAATACTAAAAATCCCAAAAGCCCTAAAAAGAGAATTAGGATAAATATAGTTTTTATATCCTTCCTCATAAAAACGTCTTCCGGCTTCCGTACAGAAAAGAGCAAATTTTCTGCTACATTTTCTGTACTTGTAATCCGTATAATAGATATCTTAATATGTCTTTAACATTATTTTTATTTTGACCCAAATCAAAAATCTGAGTTGGCATGACGCATTTTGATAAGATATCTACCACAACACTTATATTATAGTCATATCTGAGGATTAGCCTTCAACCACTCGACTATATCGTCACTCTCATACATTGGTTTCCCATCTATGAAAAGGCATGGTACTTGATGCCATTTTAAACTTCAATCACAGTATGTTTTAACTATAGCTGCAGTTTCTCTTCTCTTAGCAAGAGTTTTTCCAAACATCTCATCTGCAATGTCTGGAAAGCCATCATATATCACTCTTGAGCCCACTTCAGTAATACCACCTTTGGTTGCTACTCGTTTTACCACATCTTCAAAACTCATATCTTTACGGAGCATGAGTTCCCCGGTTGAACTCAAAGTGTCAAGAACCATCTTAATTACTTGCTCCTGCGGAATCGACGTATGTTTTATTGCCGATTGACAAATCACATCGAAAATAGATGCTATAAATCCCGGCATACAACTTACAAGCTCTGACCCCATTCCCATCTCATTTTCAGGTAATTCGATGACGTTACCGATACATGAAAGAATATCTCTTAATAATCTTTTATCATCCTCACTCACAAATCTGTTATAAGTAACCAACGTTTGAGATTTATTTATTTCAGCAGTTACGCTCGGAATAACCTTTACATATTTTCGGTTGCTGATCTTCTCAAGAGATTCAAATGTTATACTTCCATTAAGGGATATAATAAGCGTATCATCTTTTACAACACTTGATATTTCCTCTAATACTGGCAGCAAATCAGTAGGACGAGTACATATAAATATAATATCTGAAGACATTGCAAGAGAAGTATTTGATTCACTGATCACATATTTATCTGGAGCTGCTTCAATTTTCGATAAAGTCCTGTTTGATACAAATAACTTATCATGATTTACTTTACCAGTTTCACTGATTTTCTGAAGTAGCATTTTTCCCATGCTACCATATCCAATTATCCCAACATTCATATCATAATTCCTCTTCAATATTTCTACTTTTCGTAACACTATCCATGATTAATAATTCCGTTCATAATTCCCATTCACTTTGAAATCACAAATTCTATTTCGTGAACTATATCCGATTTTTTTAGTTTAATTATTTGAGTCCTTTGGTCATCACATACTGAATCAGCTCATCATTCATTCTGTCACAATCCATAAAGAACTGCTTCTTTTGTCTCGCAGAAACATCTTCATTAAGATAAGGCTGATGAATCAGTGTACGGGATATCGGCGAAGACATGAAAATGTTCAAAATCTCGCAAGGTTTCCGAAATTCAATCAAACTTTCTTTTGTAAAGATGCCTTCTATAAGCCACTTCATATATCCCAGATCAAAATTCTTATACTCCGGCATCCGTATCAATTCATATTTATCCTGCGGAAGATTATTGTAGGCAATAGCAAGCATTCCATATGCAAACTGACATTGAAGCTTTTCAAAACTTGTAACATCCGTTCTGGCTAAGAGTTCACACAGAACTTGTATATTTTCCGAGATCAAATCTGTATCTTCTTCCAAGATACCCAATAAACAAGCCACAAAGGCTCTGTCCCACTTTGGTTGTTTTGAAGTGATATACTTTTTTGCTTTTTCTTCAATTGCAGTCCTGTCATAATCATCTTTATACAAAAGACAAAGTATAAGATTGGCAGCATGAACATTCATTGTATGTCCATTTGATGCAAGGGGAAGCCCCTGTGGAAATGCTCTGTATAAATTCTCATATTCTGCAGACGAAAGGTAGTTTACTATATGGTATGCCATATATGAATGATCACAACCATTTTGAGTATTCCATAATACATTTGACTTATTCATAAAATTCATCACTGCCTGCATTAAAGGATAATCTTTTTCTTTCATACTCCTCTTAAGTATGTCAATACAAAGATTACCAAGGTCTGAATCGGAATACATTGCAAAAGATGCCCCATGTAAAAAATTCTCAAGATATTTATGCATATCACCTTCCGCTTTATCTCTTGCCTTGTCATTAAATCTTACTAATCTTTTATAAAACTCAGTCAACATTTTATCTGTCTCAGATATTTTCATTAAACTCATGTTACGCTACTTTATCCTTTTCTCTTCTCTATACCGATACCCATCCGGAATTCGAATATACGCACGAATATGTTCGTCGATAGATCGCTCGATAATTCCGGATATATTGTTCACATTTCCTTCTGCAGCAAGGATCGTACGCTCCCGTTTCTCAAGGACGATCCCTATATGGTCGTGCTTTTGATTCTCGAATACCCTATCATAGAGTACGATGTCTCCCGCTTCCGGAACAAAACCTTCCGACCCTTTATGGTATTCAATCCGCCGATCGCCTACGGCAAACTCCTCCCAGCCAAGGCATGCTGCCAGATGACAGGTTTTACATTCTTCGGGTCTGTACGGGAACCCGAATCCCGCTGCTGTGCAGCAATAGTAGACAAACGCCGCACACCATAACCCGTCAGCTTCCTCGAGATTCCATGTCGGAAACAATCGCACAATCGGCTCAAGATTGGACGCCATCCCATCAACATCTCCGTGAAACGGAGACTGCGCCATATCCTTTGCAACCTTGGCCAGTTTTTCTCTTGTTGCTTTTTCCATATATGCCTCACCAAACTTCGATTTACTTTTTCTGCCATTCTTTCAAAATCTTCTCCCCATCTTCTTCAGAGATGTCATCCAAATCCCACCAAGCTCCATCTCCCAGGAAGAGAATTCTTCCATATTCATTTTCTATTGGATTTCTTGTGTCCATGGGTCTCCACTTCCCTTCTGTTCTAAAGAAAATGTAGTACTCCCTACCAACAAGCTTAATTATCGCCTCTCTTTTTCTATCTATAATCACACTAACACCTCTCGTATCATCTGTGCCAAACTGTTAAATTCGTTCATCACGTCTAGCGTTCCGTTAGTTAATATTCGATACTTCTCAGATGCAATGTCATAAACAAAATACGAGATACTGTCTTTGCCCAGGATAATGTAATCTTCGATATCCGTCATACCTCTATAATATCTGTTAAAGCCGATGATATCACGGGTCCTATTAGTGGCTCGCGGACTTATCTCCTTAACGTTATCATTAATCATGGAGAAGAATACTTTGCCATTTATGTAGAAGCCATTAGTTATTCTCAAAAAATCTCTTACATTTTCCGGCAAACTAACATTAAAAGCTTCTTTGAATTCTCCTGCATAAAGACTTATCTCACTAGCAGTCAGACCGATATACAAAGTCTTATCTGAAATTCCGTTTAAAAATCCATATTCATCCATACACTTAACCTCTATCAGTCTCCTCATTCTCAATGCTCTTTATTTTAAGAGCAATACCATCAAATGTATAAACCAGATAGTCACCTTTGTCTTCAATATTATACAAATCACTCATTTTTTCACCGACATAAAACTTAAATTTAATCTTCAAGCCTATGTCATATTTATGACGGCTAATCTTTTCAAGTGATTCAAATGTGATATCTACCATACAACATTAAATGAAACTTCTGCTTCCTCAGTACCATAGTCAACAAATATAACTATTTCATAATAACTATCTTCCTCTGAGTTTCCTGCAGCATCAATTCCAATAGAAAATTCAGCATGATCATCATATATAGCCACACCCGATAAATACCAGTTTTCTTTTAAATACTCCAGATTAAAATCGCTCTTTAAACCTTCAACATCACTTTCTTCAAAGAACTTAATTATTTCGCTATATATTTCGTTATAGCATCCCTCCATTATTTGATCTGATTTTTCGTAAATCTTCTTCAGAGAAGCAAGAACATACTCTATATTATCTTCTCTCACAAGAAACTCACGCAAGTCATAAGAGTCATCACCCTTTTTGCCAAAATTAGAAAAATGTAATCCACTTAATATGTCTATATAACATACATTATCAGTAGTTGAATCTTTTACTAGAACTCCATCTCCAAAATAAGAGTTTTGAATCTCTACTGCAGATAAAACTTTTTTATTATTATATCTCACAGAATTGAGTTGCTTTAACTTCTTATCAATCTGTTTTTGTTCCTTTGTTGATGCAGATTTTTCTGTGTTAACGAATTTGCTAAAAAATGACATAATAAAAACTCCCACTTATGTTATATTTTTCTTACACCAAAAATATAACACAAAGGGAGTTCCATGAATAGATAAACTAACCAATCACTTCAACCTTAGCATTTCCTTCTTCAGCCTTCTTATTCTTAATTTCATATCTTTATTCACTCTGCTTTATATACCATAGCTTGCTTCTATCATAACTTTCTGGAAGCTTGATCCAGTCTTGATATTCTCTCTCGATCATCCATCCATTTGAATCATAGACCATCCAACCGTAGTCTTTATAATCCGGGGAGATATCCTTAAACCAGTATTTCCACTTTTCTCTCTTCACATCGTACCAGACATAACCGTTCGATAGGTCATCATAATAACCGCAGAAATCCTCATCCCAAACAAGTCTTCTCTCTGGATCTTCATCTTCCGAAACAACTGCATAAACATCTTCATCTATCTTGTCCAGATACAGATATTTTCCAAACATCTCCTCATTTGATGTTCTTTTTTCTATGTGTTCCTCTTTAGTGTCTATCTGGTCTTCAACTCCCATGAATATTGCCAGTCCTATTGAGAATGGAATAAATATACTAGGGAATATAATAAGAATAAATATACAAATACCAATTATAATCTTATATGCCAGTGGTCTATCTTTTAATGAATCTGAAGATACTTCCTTTAATGACTTTTCCTTGCTTGATTTTTTCTTTGAGGATGTCCTTTTCCTTGATGAACTTTTTTTCTTCCATGATTTTTTTGACTTCTTCATATCAACCGATTATATCATATTTTCACCAAAATATGTCTACGGCATTAAAGCTACAACTTTTTTGACTCACTTATGCAACAGAAGTAGAATAATAGACACTATATAACTAGAAAACAAAGTATAAAGGAGAATAAGAAATCATGTTTTGGATTATCGCAATAATAGCAGGATTACCTTATGCATTAATCCAGATATTTTCAGTTTATTGCCTAATTAAAGATATCAAGGCTCTAATTGTTTGTACGGAAATTGTATATGCCCAAGTGACATCAGTAAATCATGAAACAAGAAGGCATGAAGATTCCAAAACAAATAAAGTAGAATATATAGATTATTATGACGTTACTTTTAAATACGAGTATAATGGTAAGGAGTATACTACGCACAAGTCTTATAAAGAACATACCGTATATAGTAAAGGCGACACTATTAGCTTAAAAATAAATCCACGAAACCCGAAAGAATCTTGGATGAGGGAAGAATTTAAAACTATAGTAATACTTATTTTAGCATTACCTGTTTATGCATTCATAGATTTTTTAGTATATACAATGATAGATTATATGTAGAGAAGCTTAAGGATGTATCATCTCCGATAGAGGCAAGAATCTCTCCCTTCTTTACCACTCTAAAGCTGGAAAGACTCACTATCTCACCGACCATCATTATATTCATAAAACAGCTCATCCAACAGCTTATCCATCCCTGATTTATCACCAAGTACAGCTTTTATAAGCGTTCCAACATTCTTAATCATCAGTTTAAAGTAGAGCCAGTCACCTAGATCATCATACTTTCTGGTTGAATTGATCAGATAGTTTTTTCTAAGCGTCGTATACTTCTTTCCCTGTGTCTTTCCATATCTCTTAAGGAGTTTTGCAGTAGCAACATCTTCCATAGCTTTCTTATCAACAAAACCTCCAATGGCATCAAAGGTTTTCTTCTCAGCCCAAAAGATCCCGCTATATAATCCTGTCAGCTTAAAAGATACTCTGCATAGAATATCATTACACCACAGTGGAAATGAATACCTTTCGAACCTGATTGGAGCACCTCCACCAATATACCGTCCACTCCGGAGGAGTGAATATATCTCCCGAAGCGTATTCTTAGTCATACGATTATCCGCATCTATTGTAACTATTATTTTTCCTTTCGCAGCTACAATTCCGGCATTCCTGACCTTTGCGATACACCGATCTTCATTGATGATAGTAACGGCACCATTTTCTGCAGCGATACACTCTGTCCGATCTGTACACCGATTACAGACTACAATAATCTCTGCGTTTCCTGGGAACACGCTGTCGGCCGCCTTAATAGAATCGATGCACCTCTTAATATATTTTTCTTCGTTATATGCAGGTATAATAACCGAAATATGAGTCCTCATTTCCACGATATCAGCCCACTTTCTTCTTCAATTTACTATAACAATATGTCCACGCATGTAGCTGTAACATTCACTGTGCATCTGTCTTTCAGCTTCTTCATTTTGTATGCTCGTATAAAGAAAATTGCTGAAAGTCCAACTACAATGAGTACAAATACTACTATCATAACACCTAAGATATCCTTCCTGTTTTATCATTATTGTACACAGTATTATATTAAGATACTTTGTCTAAACTTTAATTTTGTATTAATTATTGTGGTTCCCATGACCCCTGCTGTCTGATTCCGGTTTTCTTTGCCTCAGCCGTGAGATTACTTACTTCTTCATCAGTAAGAGTCACCTTAAGTGCAGCAGATAGCTTTTCAGCATAAGTCGGCTTTGTGATACCGATTATAGGAATTGCACCCTTTGAAATCACCCAAAGGATTGGAACCTGTGACTGGTCTATCCCATATTTGCCAGCTATATCCTTCATCATATTAAGAAGACCTTCTATCTTCTTAAACTTGCGCTTAGGAAATGCGAAGTTCCTCATAGAAAATGTCGGAAAATGATTCTTTGCATTATACCTTCCTGCCAGAGCTCCCTGCTCAAGAACCATATATGCATAATACACGATTCCATTATTGTTACAGTAATCAATTATCGGCTGCTGATCGTTTCTTAATAGGCTGAAATGATTCTGAACTGCGCCAAGCTTTAGTCCATACTTATTAAGAAAAGAATCAGCTTTTTGTATGTCCGTCATAGATACATTTGAAATACCGATATTTTTTATTCTTCCGTCTTTCAAAAGAGGTACTGCTTCTTTCAGATTATCAAGCAGATTATTGGGCTTATGTATCCAAAAGAGATCTGCGGACTTAAGTTTAAGACGCTCCATACTTTCATTAAATGACTTTTCAAGTTCTCCACTTTTGAATCTTTTATTGGGAAAATATTTGGTGGAAAGAAATATATCACTCTTACCATTTATAAAACTCCCCAAAAGCTTCTCGCAGGAACCCATACCATAAACAGCCGCCGTATCCCATTTCAGAAATCCAAGTTCTAAAGCTCTTTCAAAAGTACGTTTCAGTATTGATTCATCGTGTTTTTTTGAATATTCCGCGGTCGTAAGACCGCCTATCCGGACGAGCGGTACCGCGAGTCCATGACAATGATACCGCTAATCCGAAACAGCGTACCGGTACTATAATGAGTGCTTAGATAAGAGTTCTCT
>Ga0129307_1002909_pt1 | contig 11988 bp, 7 predicted proteins | sample P1105metagenome_FD_94437 | JGI IMG/M metagenome (GOLD analysis project Ga0129307, IMG submission 94437) | Capybara group fecal microbial communities from Wisconsin, USA - P1105 metagenome | ecosystem: Host-associated > Mammals > Digestive system > Large intestine > Fecal | place: USA: Wisconsin... | reverse complement strand
TTTACAAAAGATAATATCATTTTTTCATTGGTGCAAAAATGATTATGAATCAGGACCTGTTGGTGAATTGCTACCTAATGGATTTGGCCTATATGATATGTTTGGATTAGTTGAAGAACAAGTCCTATTTGAAAAGCATAATGTCCTAAGAGATAATGCAATATTGATGGTAGATCCTCGCAGTATCGCAGAAAGAGAGCGAAACCCATTCAGATGCATAAATAATTGCCCAGCATGTTTAAAAGGAGGAATTCATCGTTCTGACTTAAAAAGAATTAATTATGGTTATATTTCGAACGATTATTTTCCTAAATATTCCGGCGGTTTCCGCCTCGTCCGCAACATCGGCAATAACGCCAAGTGGGAAAATGTTAAAAATTAAAAAAGAGACCTCTTGGCCTCTTCTTTCATTCTAAAACTTGACTTTATAGATCTGCGGCCACAGCTTGCCCGTTATCCAAAAATCTTTGCCATCGTAGGCGATGCCGTTTAGAACATCTACACCGGGGAATCGGTCGCGAATCTCCCCCGCTTTTTTCGAGAAGTCAATGTAGCGTATCACCTTCCCGCTCGGGAGTTCAATTTCGGCAATCAAGTCCGTCTGCCAAATATTCGCATACAAAGTATTTCCAACAATTTCAAGTTCATTCAAAAGCTTGATCGAATAACGACCGTCGCGAACTTTGATTATCCCTGTCACAGAAAAGCTACCCGGTGCAATTTGCAGAAGTTCATCGGAGCCGTTACTCATCAAAAGTTGATCGCGCCAAAGCGTAAGGCCCCAGCCTTCCGTCGGGATGCGGAACTCACCTTTCTTCTTAAATGGCTTGCGGGAATAAATAAACGCCTTATGCGATTTCCAGGTTAGGTAATAGATTTCGTCGCCCATAACAACGGAACCCTCGCCAAAATAGCGTTCTTCAATGCGTGCGGAATCGAGAATTTTTCCGTCCAGCGTGCGGCGGTACAACCCCGATTTTCCATACAAGCCAGTCGTTTCAATCAGATCCTTGCCATCAAACGAAAGCCCTTGCGTAAAGTGCGAAGTCTCGTGCGGCACGGAATCGAGAATCGTCGGCTCCACCCGCGGAGCCTCAGCATAAACATTAGAAGAGAATGTACAGACTAGAGACGAGAGAATAACGGCTAATGCACAAAGCGTTCTATTTTTCATCATATTGCTAAAAATACAAAAAAGAAGCGTCGGCCACTAGAAATAATGGATTCTCCTTCGGAGAATGACGCGTCGCCCTGAGCACTTTTTCTAAATTTGCTCGCATGGGTGAAATTAGAGCTCCTGCCAAAGTGAAAATTATCGTGGGCATTCTCGCGAAAGATGCCGAAGCCGTGAATGCGGTTCGCGGTATTCTCAAAGCCCGTTTCGGCGAAGAAGACCTGAACTTGGAACCATTCCCATTCACGTTCACCAATTACTACAAAGAAGAAATTGGCGAAGCGCCTGTGCGTGCGTTCTTCAGCTACGAACAGCTCGTGGACCGCGAAACGATTGTCGACATCAAGCTTTGGACAAACGACATTGAACTTGAAATAGCCGAAAAAAACGGCACGCCGGGGCTGCGCCCCGTGAATCTTGATCCAGGCTACATGACGCTTGGGCAGTTCTTTTTGGCAACGACCAAAGACCAGCGCCAACGCGTCTACATGCAGCGCGGGATTTTCGTAGAACCGACGCTTTACTTCCAAGATGGGCATTTCCATGCATTCGACTGGACGTACCGCGACTATCAAAGCGAAAATTACATCAAGTATCTTGAAGAAGTGCGCAAGCGCCTCGCCTACCAACATTCTACAGGAAGGCCATATAGACTTAGACGAGAGAACGGACCAAAGGTCCTACAGACGAAAGAGTAATGAGCTATGAGGTATGAGCACGGGCCTACGGCCCTTTGAGCTAACCCAACCCCTAATCCCTAACCACTGTTTACTAACCACTAATCACTAAAATATGAAAGCCGGTATTTTTACAATTCTTCTTCTTTGCTGTTCCAATATTTTCATGACATTCGCTTGGTACGGCAACCTCAAGCTCAAAGAAATGCACATCAGCACGGACTGGCCGCTGATTCTTGTGATTCTCGCATCGTGGGGGCTCGCCTTCCTGGAATACTGCTTCATGATTCCAGCGAACAGCATCGGGAGCCGCATCAACGGAGGCCCCTTCAGCTTGATGCAGTTAAAGATTATCCAAGAAGCGATTTCTTTGACGGTCTTTACGACAATCGCTGTGACGGTGTTCCATACGGAAACGCTCCAGTGGAATCACATCGTCGCATTCTTGCTGATTATCGCCGCTGTGTTCTTCGCGTTTTTGAAATAAGCTGTTAGAACATCACGCGGTACGGAATCTGCTTGTCGTAACGGCGGCCCTTGAGGTCATGGAAGTTCAGCTTACGAACGGGAAGCAAATCATTATTCAATACACGGCGAGCATCGCGAATTCCGACTGAAGATGTATCCGCCACACCGAACTTGATGTTCCCAACGAAAGTCTCGTTGCCAAGCCCTTCCGCTGTCAGATAGAAATCTTGAACGCCGCTCAGCTTGGGCAAGTTAGAGCACTTGACCTCAGCCCACTTAGACGCATCGCCACTTCCAGTCAATTCGCACTTCGAAATCACGTCACCCTTCTTGCTTTCCTTGCGAAGATTCAAAGAACCGCCCGAAGCGTTTTTCACCTGCACGCTCACGCCCACGCCCACAATGGAATCCGTAATCACATTCTCGAAAATCGCGTAGCCACCGTCCTTAATCGCAAGTTCGTCATCATTCGTGAGCCGCACGCGAATGCCGTTGTCAAAGCCATTCGCAGGAATCGTATCGCGGATGATGCGTAAAAAGTCGAGGCGGTCAAGTTCCGCATAATGCTTGCCCTTCGTGATTTCAATGAAGTTCGAGCCGCGCTTGAGTTTTGCCGGAATATAGACAACCGACTTTTCTGGGAATTCGCTCCATGCGCCCGTCAGCGGCAACTGCACTTCTTGCGTCTTGCCGTTAATATCAACAAAATGCGAGCTGCCGTTTGCACCATCTTCGGTCCAGTTGTTATCGTAGCGATAACGGATAAGGTAATCACCCGCCTGCGGAATAATCATAGGCAAACGGATCTTGCTGTCATCGTAGTTGATGTATGCGACAAACTCACCGTTCGACGCCTTGGAGCTGCTGGAAATATCCACATGCGTAAGAATACCGTGTTCTGCTTCAGCACTCAAGTAACGTCCGAGGAAGGGCTGCCCCATTTCGGGCCAATTGTCTTCGGTAAACACGAGGTCACGCACCTGTATGTAAGAATTACCGTCATCGTTCTTGTCGTAGTAATGATTGACAAAACGAAGTCTATTCACATCTTCAAACGCTTCGCCACCCGCAGGTCCGTAATAACGTCCATAACGACTCAAGAGAATCGTTCCGCCACCATCGAGCAACGCTTTTCCAGAGCGATCGACGTAGCCGCCGTTGATGCGGTTCGAGCGGCCCACTGTCGTTTTGTACGAATTGTTTTCAAGATCCCGACCTTTTTTGCAACAGTTATCCCACGCCGTAAACAAGAAGTACTTGCCGTTATGTTCAATAAGGCTTGCCCCCTCGACGCCCGCTCCGCCACGGTTCGCGATGTTCTGCATTTTTGCACCAGACTTCACCTTACCCGTTTTTTCGTCCAGTTCAATAATGTGAATACCCGTTCCCCACGAGCCAAAGGCCATCCAAACTTTTCCGTCGAGGTCCTTAAGGACTGCGGCATCAATGGCATTGTACGAATCGCTCTTGACCGTATGAATAACCTCGCCCTGGTCCGTCCAGCCGTAGCCAGGCTTTGTCGGGTCGATTTCCTTGCTCGCCATAAATCCCATGCCCGACGAGCGGATGCCCATCTCGGAACCGCAATAGTACATGCGGTATTCGCCACCGACATAGTGAATGTCGGGTGCCCAAATATCAATCATGTTCGGAGCGTACTTGTAAAGCCACTGCGAAAATTTCGGCATGGCCTGCTCACCGTTTTTCCAGTTCAGCGCGTCCTCGGAAAACTGCATGAGCATGTGGTTATCCGTTGTCGCTAGCGCATAGCCATCCTCATAGCGGATGATGTCGGGGTCGTGCCCCGCCCAACGATGTTCCTTGGCGAACCAATCTGCGGAATATACAACAGGAGCAGCAAGCAAAACACTTGCCGCAAAAAACAATTTGGGTACAAACACCCCAGACACAGAATTTTTCATAAACCCTCGCCAACTCCACACATCCAAATTAAATATAGTGTAAAAAAAGTGCAAAAGACCAAAGTTTATATTTTTTTCATTATTACGGAACCCTAGAAATCATTAATCCTCGATATTCAAAGAATATCACTTCACCGCCTTGAGCAAAGAATCGAGGTGCTGGGCCATCACTTGCGCTCCTGCCAACCCCAAATGGTCTTCATTGGAAAACTGTTCGCTAGTAAAATTATGATGGCCGTCATGATATTCATCGAGTACGACAAAATTGGGATACGTTTTGGCTAATTCCAAAACAGCATCCTCCATAATCTTCGCCGCTTGACGCGTCGGACCATAACGTCCCCAAGAATTCGTATTGAGGAAATTCGGAGACTGGGGATAAACCACACCCACCACAAGAACATCAAAATTCGATGCCAACGACAAAATTTCAGTCAACTTTTCCAAATTAAATACATAGCCAGACTTGTCGATATCAAACCACTCCGGAGCGTTGGCGATTTCGGGCTTTTCATTACCCCAACCCGCCACTGGGGACTTATACAATCCTCGATGATAACCATACAATTCATACTCATCCGGAGCTGGACTCAAAGCTTCCTGAGATGCAGCTCGCATATCGCCAATCAAGCCATTCTGCCAATAGTCATGATTCTTGTCATACTCATAACCAGGAATATCGGCAAACCAAGCCTTAAAATTCTCATCTTTGACATACCACCGATCATAATCCAGCGTCAGAGCGATGACTTTCAATTTAGGCATTAAAGGCAGGATATAATTTTTCACAAAAAAGAGCGTACTTTCTAAATCCTGCGCGGAATAAGCCATATTCACAGCAAAACCGGATTTGACATACTCTGCATCCATACCCGCAAAAGATCTGGACGATCCGATAATCACGATTTCAGCAGTATCTCGATACTGCCAAAAATAATCCATTTTAACCTTCATGAGCCTAGTCGCAATATCCGATGTTTCGGTCATATAGACACAAGCACTATCCGGATCCAGTTGATTTTTTTCGTTTGTCGGGATCGTCGATCTAACCCACAAAGCCGGGTGCCACAGTTCATCGCCCTCGACCAAATCCACTATCGAGCCATCATCCAAATTCACAAGAACAATCTTTGTATGCAATCCGTTTATATTGACCAAAGTCGCAACAACAAAGTTTCCTTTTGATAAGATCCATTCAGTATGGTCAAACGTATATCCGCTCGGTGCAGCAACAGACTGAACAAGTTTTCCCGAAGAATCCGCAATCAACAAACGTTCATGCGTGCGATAATTTTCACCAACAAACTCACGGCCCGTTTTTTTGCTTCCGAAATCGAGGAATAGCGTACGTTTACTTCCATCCTTCGCAAGCGATGCGTTGCAAGCCTGTTCATTGTTATACCAAATCGTGTCGATAGCGTTTTTGAAAATCGTGGATCCCAATTTTGCAATACGGGCACGCAAACGTTTCGACCCCGTCACAGCAAGCGTATTGTTTTCGCTAATACCGCCGTGATACGCACCGTCAAATAGTTTTTCTGGTTTGCCGAATTTTCCATTCGCAAACTTGACCTGCCAAGTCGAAGCCGCTTTAAACTTGGACTCCTTTTCGTTATCGCCTGCATCCGTAACATAGACAATCACCGTATCGCCATTATCAAGAACTCGCCAACGGGGAATTGCAGCACTTTCGACATCCAATTTTACAAGATTCGATCCCGACGCATTCAAGTCCCGCACATAAAGTTTCGACTTTCCGGAATTACCCTCAAGTCCCGTACAGAATGCAACCTTGTTGCCGTCAGGTGAAATTTCAGGATGAAAAACTTTAAACGTATCGATAATTTCCGTCACAGAAAGAATACCGCTCGAATAGTCTATAAAAGCCAAATTTCCAGAATTTTCCTGTAAAGGATTATTGCTAAACGCAAGTTTCACTTTATAAGAACCAAACAATGAACGGACTTTCGATGAATTCGCAAGCGTGACAATCCTGCTGTTCGCCGCCTTGCCATCCGAGCCCATCCAAGTTGCGTCTGGAATCGAACCAAAGGCGAGACGGAAACCAACGTAATCCGCACGAGTCGAAGAAGTCACAATATAGACATCACCACGATTGTAAAGCTTGATGGATTCTGAAGAATTGCGGTAACTCCCTCCCTTCACGATACGATGACCGAGAGAACCTCCATCTGGGGCACCTACGTAGTTTGTCAGAACCGTATCGCGGAAATTGCCAAGCCAGTCATTCACCCATTCCATAGCATTTCCAGCCATGTCACAAAAGTCCTCGCCCTCACCAAGCGCACTGCACACCTTATGAAGCTTGTATTCCGAATTTTCGGCAGTCCAGCCTTCGGACGTATTCCAGAAAGCACTAGCGACAAGCACCCACTCGGCTTCGGTAGGCAAGCGGTACGCATCCACTTCAGGAAGGAAAGCAAAGCCATCTAAATTCGTGCAATGCTTTTTATCATCAAAAGATGCCTTGTTGTAGAAATAGGCGGTATCACGTTTTTCTGCATTACTGCGAGCATTGGCAAAAAGAACCGCATCGTAATAGGTGACATCAGTCGCTGGCAAGCTATCATTTTTACAATCAAGTACAAGGCCCGTTACAGATTTCATCACAGCATTGAATTCACCGCAAGTCACTTCGCTTTTGCCGATAGAAAAATCGTAATTCAATGAAACCTTCATCTGAGGGCGTTCATTAGATTTTGCCGTAATATCATTCGTTCCCAACAAAACAGAATTGTCCGCCGCCTTGACAAGCAACAACCCCGAAAGAGAATCAATAGGGGTTCCAATTTCTGGCGAATGAAGAGAATCACCAGAATCAGAACAAGAAACTAATTGTCCTAAAGACAAAAGGAAGGCTACACAAAAAAAGAAGTATTTCATATTATCCCACGTAAAATACATAAATCTTGCATCAAAACAAACTTATTTATTAAATAATAGCTTTTTGAACACATAATTTTCAACGATTTTTACGGTCTATCACAACAAAAAAAGAATCTTGATACGCAATATGCCAAAGTTCAACAGAATCTAATGTTACAATAAGCTTATTCCATCTCGCATAGTAACGCAGCGGAAGCACAACGCGACCTATATTCAACGAATCCGCATCGTGTAGAAATAATTGCGGAGACTCAGAATACTTTAAATACCGTTCAAAAAAATCTGCCGTTTTCAACATAAAACGACCATCAATGAAAATAGAATCAGACGGGTTCATAAATGCAAGGTAGCCACCAGCACGGTCGTCATTGAACAAGCGCCCCTGATGCGGATGAGCCTTCATCCATTCTGTCGCCGCAACAGGAACCCGCTGATACGCAATAGCGGAATCGTAAGACGAGAGAGATTTAACCCAAAGACCGAGGAGGAACGCAATCAAGACTATAGACGATAGACGACAAACACTCGCAAGGCGAGTGATGCACGAAAATTTATTTTCGTATATCCGAGCCGAAGAGTGTTGCACGAAGTGCAAATGCGTAAGGCGAGTGAAGCGAAAGGCCAAAGACGAGAAACAAGAAAAAAAGGCAGAAGAAGAGATAAATGCAGCGATAAGCACAGGCAGGAACAGCACAAAGTTGCGTTCGGCAATGAGAACGAGAATTGCAGTCATGACAAACCATAACGTTCTAGGCAATTCCTCTATTTTGCTACGTTCATCCGTATCAGCACGACACAACTTCACAACGCTGACAAAAATTCCAACAAAGCATAACGCAACCATCAACACCGATTCAAGAACGTTCTCCCCCGCCATCAAGAGCGTAAAAGGCGAACGATTTTCTGCGATTTCACTTGCAAAAATCGCAGCCGACGGAGAGGTTCCCAGCAAACGATCTAGCAAGCCAAACGGATACAAGAAAAGATCCCATCCTTCGCGATGGAAAAACGGCATCGCAAATAAAAGAAGGACAAAAGATGTTTGCAAAACAACTTTTTTCGTACACGCAGACTGCGATTTTCCATTTGTTGCAAATATTTTCGAGCACAAAGTCAATGTTGCAAAAATCGGGCCCAAAATGTAAAGGCCTTGACATTTGCACCACACCCATTGCAAAACGAGAAGAAACAAGAGAGCAGCAATCAATCTCACCTTATGGATTCTATCACTACACTTACGTTCCGTTCCAGAAAGACATTTTAGGCGAGAGTCACAACAGTGATTTTTTTCATCAACTCGAGCAATTTCATCAAATAACCAAGGCAACACATTCCAATAAAAGCCTTGGAACACAAGCGAAAAAACGACAGGACGCATTTCAAAATGGAAGCGGAATACAAATAAAATCAGCGCTATAATCGCCGAGATTTTAAATGCTGAACGGTGACGTGCTGGCCAAAGAAACAACGCAAACACGCCACCCCACGAAGCAGCCTTGAACGCCACAAGGAGCGGAGCTCCGCCAATATTATAGACAAATGCAACAGACTGCTGAAAGAACTCATGCACGTTCACGACAGGCTCGCGAACCGGCGTCCACGTCGTCACCCATTCCCGCGCACAAGCCAAATGCCACCAGATATCGGTATCCGTAAGCGGAAACACCGCAAAAAGTGCAACCGCGACAGATACCAACACCCACAGCAAAATCATTCAGAGCCTACTTCGAAGATTTTCCAGATTCAAGCGACTTAAAAGCAAATCCATTCAAAAGAATACAAAGTCCATTCTTATCAAACTCCGCGGACGAATAAGTATAAGCGGTATCAAAAATAGTTTTTTTCATTCTACGAAAATACATTTTTATTCCTATAAGACATAGATCAAGCAAGCTTCAATTTTATTTTCGATCACAAGATTCATAAAGAATCAGGCAAACGGCTCTTGGCTATCGACTAATGAACAGCAATTCAAGGATACAACGTTTTCAAAAGTGAATCAAGACGAGAGGTCAATTGTTCAGCACCAGCAGAACTCAAATGATCCGTATTTAAAGCCATTTTATCGGAATAGTCATGGTCACCATTTTTATTTTCATCAAACAAAGTAAAATTCGAATTTTCCTTGGCAAGTTCAGCTACTGACTTCAAATATTTTTCGGCAACAGAACGTCTAGGCCCATAACGTCCCCACGCCCCCGTATTTCGATACTTGGGATTTTGCGGGAACACTACCGCCACAACATTTATATGATTTTCGCCCATTTTCTTGACAAAATCACTCAAGCGATTTAAATTCCAAGCGAGAGCGTCCATTTGAACATCAGACCAATTCGTATCCACCTCAACAAGAGGCTGTCCCCATTCAATAGACGCATTCGATTGCCATCCCCTGGTTTCCGCATAAGAATTACGCACAGCAATAGAGAACGGAATTGCCGACTCAATTATGTCTGCAAAGTGATCCATCTCTTCACCCTTCCAAAAAGAATGGTTTTTATCATAGACAAAGCCCGGCTCATCAAGGAACAACAAATCCGAAAATCCGGTCGTATTCTGCCACAAATCAAGGTCTAAAGACACTACAATTGTCTTCAACTTTTTCAAATGATTCAAGCCATAATTTTCCGCAATGTAAAGCGACGCGTTCATATCATTTCGCGGATGCCCCATATTCAAAGCATACCCCGATTGAATCTTTTTAACAGCGACACCATCTTCAATTCTGGAGCTTCCCACACAAAGGATTTCTACATCATCCTTGTATTTCCAAAGCATAGACATCTTAAAGCCTACAACTTCATGTTCCCAATCCTCTCCTTCGACAAAATAAACTCCCGCACTATCCAGGTCCAACAAAGCGTCTTCCGTTGCAGAAACGTTGTTATCCACCCACAAGCACGGATGCCAAAGTTCATCACCTTCGACAAGCGTTGTCATAGAGCCATCCTTCGTATTCAACAGCGCAATTATTCGGTGAGCGCCATCGGCATTTACAAGCGTCACGACAGCAGCATCTTCGTTATTCAAAACCCATTCACTATGATCAAAAGTCCAACCCGAAGGAGCGCCAATAGAAGAGACAAGCTTGCCTTCATCATTCATAATAAACAAACGTTCATGAACACGGTATTTCGATCCCACAAACTCTTCGCCAGTTGCTCCAGAAAAATCCAAGAACAAAGTCTGCTTAGTCATTTTATTCAAGGAGGCATTACAAGCTTGATTACCACCATACCAAACCGTATCAACAATTTTGGATTTCGCATTCGAGTTCTTCAGAGCAAAACGGGCTCGGAGTAAACGGGCTCCCGTTACAGTCAAAGAGTCGTCATCGCTAATCCCCCCATGAAAAGCCCCATCAAAAAGCTTTGTCGGCTTACCAAATTTTCCATCTGAAAATTTCACCTGCCAAGTAGAATTAGATTTGAATGTTTTTGAACTTTCATTGTTATCAGCATTAGTCACATATACAATCACCGTATCGCCATTTTTGAGTACTCGCCAACGCGGTATTGCAGCACTAGGAACATCAAGCTTTACCAGATTTGAGCCCTCCGCGTTCAAGTCGCGAACATAAACAGAAGATTCGTCCGGCAACCCCTCCAGCCCCGTACAGAATGCGACGTGCTTTCCATCTGGCGAAATTTCAGGATGATAAACATCAATAGAATCTTCAATTTCAACAACAGACAATATTCCGCTAGAATAATCGATATAGGCCAAATTACCTGTGACATCGTTTCGTAATGCTAATTTTACTTTATACGATCCCGAGAAAGAACGCAATATAGCAGAACTTGCGAGCGGAACAATTACACTTGAATTAGCCATGCCGTTGTTTCCCATCCAAACCGCATTAGGAATGGCACCAAAGGCAACACGAAAGCCCACATAATCGGCTCGTGTTGACGATGTTACCGTATAGACATCGCCACGCGCATACAACGTAATTGCAGAAATTTCATTGTGAAAAGAGCCTCCCTTCACGATACGTTGTCCCAAAGTCCCTCCATCTGGAGCACCTACATAATCCGTAATAGTCGTATCGCGAAAATAGCCAAGCCAATCGTTGACCCATTCGGTCACGTTTCCAGCCATATCACACAACCCGTTTTCATCTTCTTTCAAACATACTTTATGCGCCTTAAAGTTGGAATTTCCTGCATTCCAACTATTTTCAGCATTGAACGAAATCGAAGCAGCAAGGACCCATTCAGCTTCCGTCGGCAAACGAAAAGCATCTACATTGTTCTTAAAAGCAAATCCATTCAAAAGAATACAATGTCCATCCTTGTCAAACTCCGCGGATGAATAAGTATAAGCGGTATCAAAACCGGCCTTTTTACTTTTCGCATTTGCAAAGAGAATTGCATCATAATATGTAACATTAACAGCTGGCAACGAATCATTTTCACAATCGATCTTAACGCCTTTTTTGCCACCCATGAGGTTATTAAATTCGCCACAAGTGACTTCGTGTTTACCCAACTGGAAATCATAAGAAAACCTGATATCCATTTGCGGACGTTCATTCACTTTTGCAGATTTGGAGTTTGTTCCCAATTCAACAAATTTTCCCGAAGAACGAATCAAAGCAAAGCCATCTTGCAACGTGACATCAGAGCAATTTTCTTGTAAGCTGCAAACAATTGACGAGCCTATTTCTGTTTGCGTTGGAGAATCATCTGAGCAAGAAGCAAATAAGGCTACAACTAAAAGAGTTGTTCCAAAAACAATAGATTTTTTCATTTTACTAAAATACATTTTTTATTCCTACAAGATATAGATCAAGCAGACTTCAATTTTATTTTCGTTCACAAGATTCATAAAGAATCAG
>Ga0129307_1002908_pt1 | contig 11992 bp, 15 predicted proteins | sample P1105metagenome_FD_94437 | JGI IMG/M metagenome (GOLD analysis project Ga0129307, IMG submission 94437) | Capybara group fecal microbial communities from Wisconsin, USA - P1105 metagenome | ecosystem: Host-associated > Mammals > Digestive system > Large intestine > Fecal | place: USA: Wisconsin... | reverse complement strand
ATTGGCCCTGACTACTCAAAATGTGGCGACGTTTCCGAGATTGAAAATATTCATCGACAGTTTAAATCTAGAATAGTATTAATATGGCTGTCAATGAATTTGCATGCCACAGCTATTCCGCTAGTTACATCTGCTAACGAAATTGGAATGAAGTATATGTTGGACGGCATGCACGATTGTAATGTTGTAGCATTCAACGCTAAAGGACCGCTGGGAGATCAGACAGCTAGATATTTTTATTCAATCAATCAAATATACTGTTGATAATCTTCCTAATCTTCGAATGATTATCGTTTATTCTTCATCTCCGGATATTGAAAAAGTTAAATCGCTTTTTCAATATGCAATTGACGCAGGCATAGATGTCCGCATACCTGACAATATGCTTCAATCAAGAAATCGTCTGATGGGAGGTGAGAAATAATGGCTGCAACAAGCGATAGTGGATTAGGTCATGGCACAAATGGCTCCCCTAAAGGAAATGTTGAGGAAATAATCTATCCCTCCCAAGAGGCAGCTAACGAATCTGCAAATACTAATCCTAACCCGCCTAAATATGTTCCAACCTCTAAGCATGAACCCGGACATAATTATGGTTCTGTGAATCCCATTAAAACCAAAGAAGAAGGTCAGCAATTGCTTGATAGTGGAATTCATGATGGCAAACAAGTATATAATATAACCGATAAGGGCGATATAGTGAAATTCCAACCCGATAAAACGCCCAATAATGGCTATCACGCTTACAAAGTAACAAAGCCTCGAGATATCCCGCCATCGGTTTTAAAAGCTTTACTTAATAATGGTAAAATCTCACTTACAGATTACAACAAATATAGGAAAGGAAAAAAATAATTATGAGCAAATCTATAGGCAATAAAACATTTTCACTTCAATACTCCTTTTTTGATGGCACACGAGAAACAGAATTATCTATGATCATTGATGAAGAAAATATCCTTGCATATCAAAGAAATGGAAATTCTTTCACGACACGCTGGAATCTTGATGAGCTAGCATTCTGGTTAAGGGAATTCTTGGACAATATGCAGGAAGATCCTTATCCGGTTGATACGGCTGGTGAGTTTGCCGCAATGAAAGATATTTCTGCTCGCGAATTTGATTCTGATAATGAGGCAGAATTTGATGAATATTACGATAGACTTGATGAATGGAATCTTCACCATAGATGGCATACCGCTTCTTCAGGTGCTATATTGGCAGATTTATATTTTCAGCTTGTTGAAGATTATGTAGAAATCTCATGGAATAATGAAGATTCTGAAGAAGACGTTACATTTAACAAAATCATCGGTGGCAAAAAAATCCCAAAAGAGTTATTTACGAAAGTAATTAATGAATTCTTACAGGATTACGCTAAGCAATGGTTTAATTAAATAACATAACGTGAAAAACAAAAAGGATTGGTTTTATTGATATCCAATCCTTTTTGTTTGTGAAAAAGATGATATTGTTCCGCATCTCCTTTCATAATATTTCTGAGTAGTCCCCTTGGTAGTCCCCATCACTTTTACATGCCTGAAAGCGCCTATTTTAGGGGATTTTTCAATTCTAAAAAACTTCGATTCCCATCACCTGCTCGATAAAACACCTCAGGATAAACCTGAGGTGTTTTTTTCGAGCAGCGCAGACTCTAACCCTTGTTTCACAAGGGTTCGGTCTCCGCTCCGCTCCGGTCGGCGCAAAACCGACGTCCACCGGACGTCGTGCGCCCCATCACCTGCTTTATTTTTTGCCTAAATTTAGCCATTTGTGAGACTTTTGGTTTACATAATCTGCGGGCTTTTTTGGGCTTTTTTTATGTAACTTTCAAAAAAGCCCGATTTTTAGCGGCTTTGAGGTCACTGTAGCCAAAAATTTCGTCCGCACCCCCTAACTAAAAAGACATCTCCTGTTTATCTTATAGAAGGAAGACCGTTTTGTACCACACAGCGGCCGTTCAAAAACGCATCTATGACCACTGAGCTCCGCAGAATGCAGGCAGAACAGATTACAAAAACATGGTCATATAAATCGGTATATATAATACGCCATCGTCAAATGCCAGATCCTTCGTATAGATAATATATCTGTCATTCATTTTAACTTGATACTTATCCTTGAAATAATCAAAAGATTTATGGCTTTTGTATCCTGACGATTTTACTTCTATCGGAGCCAGTCTTTTTCCTCTTACTGTAAGAAAATCAATCTCGTATGTTTTGCTGACACTGTTTCCCTCCGGACAATACTCAAATTCGTGAAAATATAATTCATGCCCGTTAGCACGAAGCATTTGCGCAACCATATTTTCAAATATCATTCCCTGATTGATACCAAGATCATCAATAATCAGAGAACGGTACATTTTATCCGTATCACCACCATTATTCAAAACATGTGTTACCAAAAGACCTGTATCGCCCATAAACATCTTAAACTTCTTCCGTTCAGCATACAGTTCCAATGCGATTTCAGGATTTGTAACATTGATACAGTTGTTTACGATCATTGCCTCATTCAAAAAGTCAATCGCATTGCCACAGTTCCGTGTACGGGCATTTTCGTCTACCACCGACAACCTGAATACTGAATTATGATTTGACAATTGTTCCGGTATTGACTTAAACACAACCTCTGCCCTATCGCCAGCCTCTGAATCATGTTTTTTAAGATCATTGGTGTATAATCTTAGAATGCCTTTTTTTACCCTGTCAATCTGTTTATAATTCTTCCCTTCCACATATGCCTCAACAGCCTGCGGCATTCCCCCTACCGCCATATACACGCGAAACTCTTTCAATATTTTTCTATGAATATCATTTCCTAGAGACTTTTTCTTTTCAAAAGCTTCCCGGCAGGTATCCACTATCACATTATTACCCACAGCCCAAAGGAACTCTTCAAAGTCCATTGGATACATCTTTATATTCTCTTCTTCGGAGGGTATCAGGATATCCTTTACGTTTTTCTGAATGGAAATCAGTGATCCGGTCTCTATATAATCATATCTGCCATCCTTTACAAGTTGCTTTATCGACTGCCTGGCTTTTGGAAAAAACTGCACTTCATCAAAAATTATCACTCCTTTTCTGTTCTTAAGAGTTTTTCCCGTTAATACAAAAAGATTACGAAAAAACGTATCCATATTCCCGATATTTTCAAAATTGTCCTTAACGGCTTGTTCTGCAGTTGAAAAATCTATAAGTATGTAATCATCATATTCTTTCTTTGCAAATTCCTCTACTACCGTACTTTTACCAACACGTCTCGCTCCTTCAACCATTACTGCAGACATACCATCCGATTCCTCTTTCCACGCTTTCAGATAGTCATATATTTTTCTCTTAAACATAGTACATCCTCCTATGCATCTTATTTTAGCGCTATCGTCAGCCTTAGTCAACCGAATTTGCGATTTGTTTCTTTTTATATATGCACCTAATTGCGATTTGTTTTCTCTTCGTTAAGACGCGAATTACATTTTTCAGTTACTATTTGTAGCAGTCAAGAAAAGTCGATTTCAAAACCGAAAAATACAGCATCTGTCAAGAAATGTAAACAGATTATAATCGTCAATAAAACTGAAAGATAGTCGTTCCAATAATTACCAAATGCCAAGGGTGCAGTTAATCAACTTTTGACTATTAGGAATTGGATGATAGGCTATTATATTGTTGAGTTTGAACAAAAAGGTAAAAATCGTGCCGAGTACGGAAAAAATCTTTTAGAAGCAATTGCTGATGAATTGAAGATTAAAGGACTTGATCGTACTCACTTGAATTTGTGCCGTATAATCTATATAAAGTACCCTCAAAATTGTGCGACACTGTCGCACAATTTTGAAACTCCTCCTGCCGGATAAGAAACATTTGGAAGATTTTCTCATAAAACAATTAAACGAATTGGGACTATAAAAAAGAACAGATGCAAGGAGCGTTTCTCACAAATCAGTAACGGTTCTTTTTGATTGTTATTCATTGGAGCAAGCGCACATAATTTGTGTCTGTTTTGTTATACATAATAGAGAGACATAAAAGGGAATGAAAAATGAACTTAGAAGATAAATACAATAAAATATTCAGATATTGTTATTACCATGTTCGCAACAAGGATGTAGCCGAAGATTTAACGCAGGAAACGTTTCTTAGATTTTTTGAAAGTAATTATCAGGAAAAAGGCAGGGAAATGAATTATTTGTATACAATAGCCAAAAACCTGTGTATCAACGAAATAAAAAATAACGTCCTGACACTGCAAAATGATGATATAACGGATGAATCCGTTTTCGATGAGGATTTGGTTGAAAAGATTCATATAAGAAACCTTCTTATGAAATTACCGGATGATGATCGTGAAGTTTTGATATTGCGCTATATGAATGGTGAGACTGTTTCCGATATCAGTAAACTTTTGGGGATATCAAGGTTTGCCCTTTACAGAAAAATAAAAAATGCAAAGAAAGAATTAAAAAATATGTTGGAAGGAGGAAAGTCAAATGAGTAAAAATATTGGAAGCTTAATTCATTCTGCAGCCGATATGCCGAATCCTATACGAAAAGACAGTTTTATTCGCCAATATAACAAGCAATTGGAAACAAAAGACAAGTTTCATCTGAAAATTGTTTTAACACAATGCTCATATATTCGCTTACCGATATGGTTTGTATCGGCGTTAGTATTATTGGCCTCACTAGCTGTAGCAGGGATTAACCAAAACGTTTTATTACTTACTTCTTCTTTAATTCCCTTTGTATCAGGGATTGCTGTATGGGAAACCTTTCGGTCTCAGATTTATGGTATGTCTGAACTGGAGGGTGCAACATTATATTCTGTTAGGGGCGTTATTTTTACAAGAATGCTGGGAATTGGTGTGATGAATGTATTTTTACTTATTGCACTATCTTTTATCTGCTCGATAAACGGTGAATTTGGTTTGATAAGATCCGGGGTGTCTCTGTTGATTCCATATCTGATTACATCTATTGCAGGTATAGAGTTTGAACGAACGAGCATAGGCAGAAAAAATGTTTTAGGATGTTTAGGGATTAGTGCTGTAGTATCAGTTTTGACGTTAGTTTTTGCTGAAAATAACTTTATTCTACCGGAATCTTATAATGCACTTCGCTATGTATTTACTGTCCTATTGATAGCGTTTGAATGTGTTGAAATAATAAAAACATACAGATGGGAGAAACTTTCATGGAACTAAAGGTTGATCGATTAACGAAACAATATAAGAACAAAATTGCAGTAGACCGGATATCTTTCAGTCTTCAAAAAGGTGTAACCGGGCTTCTTGGAGCCAACGGTGCCGGGAAAACAACTTTAATGAGAATGATTTGTGGGATATTAACTCCAACCGGCGGGGATATTTCCTATGACGAAATAGATGTCTCCGATGAAAGATTTCGAAATATACTTGGATATTTACCGCAGGATTTCGGATATTATCCCGAATTTACGGGAGCTGATTTTTTGATGTATTTTTCGGCCTTAAAAGGATTAAGCAAAAAAGATGCAAGAGTTCGCACGGAAGAACTGCTTGAAATAGTCGGTTTGAGCGACGTTGCCCAAAAGAAGATTAAAACATATTCCGGTGGAATGAAACAAAGATTGGGAATAGCGCAGGCATTAATTAATCGCCCGGAAGTGTTAATTCTTGATGAACCTACTGCCGGACTTGATCCGAAGGAAAGGGTTAAATTCAGAAACGTGATTGAAGAAATCGGAAAAGATAATATTGTACTTTTATCTACTCATATTGTTTCTGATATAGAGCATATCGCTGACAGGATAATCATGATGAAATCGGGCCAAATCATCTGGAACGGAAAAATAAGTGATGTTCAGACAGATTTGGAGGATTTTTACTTACAAGAATATGGAGAGGTGTAAGGATTATGAAGTTGTTTGTAACAATTTATCTTTATGAAATAAAGAAAATATTTAAGACAAAAGTACCGGTTTTACTATGTTTATTAGGTTTTGTGTTTTTGTTTGGAATCACCATGGCAGATTATCTGGTTATGAACCCGGAAGCCAAATATACCGTAGCAATTGAAAAAGATATCGAAGGAAAAGAAATTGATGATACTTTAATCAAAAAGGTTGCAACTGAAGCTGCTAACGCAGGTGGAATGACAAGCGTATCAGGTGTATATGGTAATCTGGCGGCATATATGAATCGAGCCATGGGTTATTATATGAGCATCGAGGGCGTTGCAAGAAACTACAATATATCTGATTTGTCCGAAGATTATTTTTATCAGACAAGAATCGATATTATCAGATATTTACAGGATTATTATTATCTGACAGATGTGGAAAAAACTTATTGGCAAGAAAAAGAGAATGAAATAACAAAACCCTTTGTCTGGTATTCCAACTATGGAATCAGGTCAATCAGGACTTCATTATTTCCGGGGCTCGCTTTATCACTCGTGACGATAGGAATTAGCCTGGCCGGAATATTTGCTTCTGAAAAAAGGCAAAGAACAGAGGCACTTATTTTATCTTCAAAAGAAGGCAAAGGCACCATACTGTACGCTAAAATGCTGGCTACTGTAACATTCTCTCTGTTGGCTGCGTTTTTGTATTATTTTGCTCTGAGTTTTCCGCATATTATATTTAACGGATTTCATGGATTAAAATCCGTTTGCCAGATTATGATACCTTTCTCATCATATACATATTCAGCAGGAGAATACTTACTGATTTTGACATCTCTTTATTTCTTGTCAGCGGTATTGTTTGGAGTATTTACAGCATTTCTTTCAAAAATGCTAAAAAATACTATGGCAGTTTCCGGAATTATATGCGGATTGGTTATGTTCGATTTATTCTTTTCACTGTCACCGAAGTTAAGACTTTTATCACAAATAAGGTATTTATCGCCACTTCAAATATTGGTTAATTCCGCAATGGCAGATCCAAGATTATTTAAAATAGGTTCAGTGTTTTTGAATGCCTACCAGTCTGCCGGTGTAGCATATATCTTGTTGATTATAATATTTATAATTGTTTTGTCATTCTTTGGGAAAAAGCAATTGGAATAGATATAAATATAGATTGGCTCCAAAAAAGCAGAAAATTCAAAAAAGATTGTAATGATTTTAGATGATGTTGTTCCGCATCTCCTTTCATAATATTTGGTAGTCCCCTTGGTAGTTCCCATCACTTTTGCATACCTAAAAGTGCCTATTTTAGGGGATTTTTCAATTCTAAAAAACTTCGATTCCCATCACCTGCTTTTATTTTTTTGCCTAAATTTAGCCGTTTGTAAGACTTTTGGTTTACATAATCTGTGGGCTTTTTTGGGCTTTTTTTATATAACTTTCAAAAAAGTCCGATTTTTAGCTGCTTTGAGGTCACTGTAGCCAAGAATTTCGTCCGCATATTCGGCAGAAATTTCTTTGGCCTGTCTTCTGTCATAATGACGTGTCATCTGTACTCAATCATTTTTCTTAGTATCTTTGCACTTCCAATCACGTCGTCCCATTCTAGATCACCTACGTAATAGTTAGTCTTTCGGTAGTTATTCCACTGTTGCCTCATCACTCCGTCATCTGCTATCTTATTGATAACATCATCAATCGTCGCAATCTGCTCTGTAGATTCTCTTCTCATACTTGTTGCATAAAAAGCATTTTTTAGTATAGCTCTATCAACAGTCACCACCTCTTGTTTAAGCAAAACATGTATATCATAGAAATCTCTCTGCCCAATTACCGAAAAACATAACCACTCAGGTATTCTCTTTTCCAGACACGTCAGTTTCAAATAATATCGTCTTTTTCAAGTGTCATAATCTGTTCATCAGTAGGCGATTCAATCTTAGTGATACGCGATGCCTGCTTTGAAACGGCCTTTTCAAAAATATTGCGGACTTCGCGGCCATTGCCGAAACTCTCATTACGCGCGGCATATAATCCTGTGAAAAGATCTACAAGTGCAGACTCAGCTTCCTCGCTTAATTCATATGAGTTAGCCTCACACATTCTGCGAAACATCTCAAGCAGTTCCTCAGGCTTATAGTCCGAAAATTCGATGTATTTGGTGAATCTGGAGCGAAGTCCCGGATTTGAGTTTATGAATTTCTTCATAGGCTCGGTATATCCCGCGACTATGACTATAAAGTCCGTTCGTTTGTCTTCCATCGCCTTAACAAGAGTATCTATGGCTTCCTTGCCGAAATCATGCTGTGAATAATCACCCGAAAGTGCATAAGCTTCATCGATAAACAATACTCCGCCATCTGCTTCTGCAATCTTTTTCTGTACTTTGAGAGCAGTTGAGCCAACCCATTCTCCAACCAGTCCGGAACGGTCGGTTTCAACCAGCGTTCCTTTTGAGAGAATGCCATATTCGCGGAAGATTTCTGCCATTATTCTGGCAACGGTTGTCTTACCGGTTCCCGGGTTACCGGTAAATACCATATGATATGACATGGGTATATTTTTCATTCCACGTTCTTCACGGAGTTTCCTTACCTTTATGAGATTAATCATACTCATAACTTCTTCTTTTACACCCTCAAGCCCGACAAGGCTGTCAAGCTGTTCCAGATAGTCAATCTTCTTTTCCAGGTTTTCTTCTTTTTTCTTCAGTTCTTCCAGTTCATCATCATGCATCTTGTCTTCTATTATTATCCTGTTTTCGTCACATTCGAACTGTGTCGTCAAATCGATACGCAGGGAATTGCCAAGATCCTTCTTTTTCAGGTTTTCATGGATATATTTTTGAAAATTTTTTATAAGAACGTTAAATCTTTCCAACTCGTCAGGATGGAATTCATTATCGCTGATAAGCATGCTGTAACCAAAAGCTGCAAAAGTTCGAACCAGAACAACCGAATGCGAATTGAAGGTTTTCTCAATAAATTTAACTTTATCAAGTACAATACCTTTCTCAAAGACAAAATTCTCAAAGTCAATAAAATAGCGCAGCGTCTCCGGAATATAATCTTCATTCAATTCTATAGGCTTTCGGTTTACTATATCCCGACAATCGCTCATTTCAGCAAAACGTATGATAAAGGCGGATTCTTCTTTTTTCTGATAGCCCGCTAAATAACACAAAAATGAATAAACATCAAAAAGATATTTATCCAGAATTTTTTCCGTCCCGTATGTTTTTTTATCCGAAGTTTCTCCTGTCCCGGTCATTCTTCTATCTAAAATTTCTTTTAACTCGGGGATTTTTTCATCTTGTTCTTTACAGGTGGCTATAAGCCACTTGTGCATACCCCATACATCCCAATTCGTGATGTCAATTTTCATTTTATTGCTGTCATCATTTTTCTTTTTTTTGTTAAACATTTTTATCACATATAATCCAATTATCAGTTTTGATGATTGGATTTTTCCTTTCTTCCACCTAATATAATTATATTTTTATTTAACGTCTGAAAAGTCAATCATACAACCGGAAAGACTCTCATCAAACGATTTTAAAGATTTGCAGAGCTCAATAATAGCATCATCAGGAAGTTTTTCCATATTCTCGGGATGCAGCCCGCAGCGTCGAAGCCAGTCTTTGGGATAGCCTAGTCTTTTGACACGTTCTTCATCATATGCATCATAATCAATACCGTTTGTTACCTCGGGCAGTTCATACAATGTATCATACCAATAATCTTCAGTCGGACCGAACTTTACCAGGCGCTGAACGTATTCATCAAAACTTGCAACCTCCCCTTTATCATATCCGTAGCCCACATTACCGTTCTTTGATACTAAAGTCCTCATTTAAATTTCTCCTTTGTTTATTTAAAAAAAGTAGTTCAATGCCGTTCAGTCGTGTAGTTTTTGGATGATTTTACTTCTATAGGACTAATTTTAAACTTTGTTTTACTCTCGTTTGAAATGATGAAAAAATAACTTAAGATTATTCAATCAGGATTTTTATCATAGGTCTTACACCGAACTTAAGGTTATAACACTTGCCTTCAGGGAATATCTCACCGGAATAGCTGGCGTATGCAATGTGCGGAGTTTCATCTTTTTTTCCGGGTGTTCTAAGCCAATAATATCGGATAGTTTCTTTTTTATCAGGAGTAAGGTCACCGGACACCATTGGACATTTATCAATCTCATATTGGATGAGAGAGATTTCCATAGCGCGTGCTTCCTCCAAAGACAATAAGAAAATACGATCGGTAGTCTTATCACCGCCTTTGGTACGAAAGTCGGGATTTGCAGGGTTATTTAAGTCGGTATTTAGAATCAGAGATTGTTCTTTGGCATTGAATGAGTCTTTAATAAACTTCTCATTCAGCCACTTTCTAAGATTGCTCTCGGCCCAGGTTATAACATTTTTGGGAGTAACCTTTCCGAACAGGCCCTTTTTTGTGGGAATGGAATCAGAGTAGGGTTGCTCGTCTACAATGTTTAAACAAAGAAGCGTAGCGATATTTCTATCTACGGACACAATAATCCATTTATATATTCCGAATCGGATTACATCTCCTTTTTCGTAAACAGGATTTGAATCGACAGGATTACCTTCTTTTGATTTCTTCTCAGGAACAGGAGTTCCGGATGCATAAGCATTTAATCGTTCTTCTATTTCTTTTCCGCCATAAATACAAGCCTTTCTGTAATAGTCTGAATCAAGCATTCGGCTTTTGACATTTATAAGGTCTTCCTCTTTGGTAATTTGCATCTCGGCAAGAAGAAGACCAATGTAAGCTCTTACTTCATCGGGATCTTTTCTTAACGCCATGAGATAATCTATGTTTGCATTATCCCATCTTTGTTGTTTAAGATAATTATCGCCGCCATTCAAAAATTTCTCGACATCAGGGTTTTGTTCTTTGTAACGTCTTCGATGCACTTTTTTCAAGGCTTGAAATTGTCTTTCTTTATCTTCGGCTAATAAGCGTTTTTCTCTTTCTTCAAAAGTTTCTTTATTATCATTATCCGGATTGTCATATGAATTTAATAAACTAAGAAGATATTCTTTATTTTCGTTCATTATCATGTCTCTTTCATTTTATATTTTTTATCAAGATACTTTCTTGCATCTTCAGGTGTTATTTCACCTCTTTTTTCTTTTTCTATATATTCTTTAAAATCTTCAGTGGGTTCGAGACCATCAACTTTAATAATTCCTATAGCGTAATTCCACGCTTCAGCATTAGTCATAATTCCACCTCCATTGTTATATATTTATAATACAATAATATTATTGCTTCTTATTTTCATTCTTTTTCATATAGTAAAACTCTTTTTGAGCTTCAATTTCTGCTTTTAATTCTTCTTCAGAAGGAAGATACAACTTATATTTTGAGGCAAACAACTGTTCATTTTCATGAAGAACTGAATATCTGGCTATATCCTCACAAGATCTATAAAATAGTCTTCTTTTTCAGTATGAATGTGCTGTTGTCTGGCAACAAAGGCGTACCCTTTCCCTAATTCCATCAAGAATTTTTGAAGATTATCTATTATGCATTGCTCTAAATCAGACTCAAGATACGATGTGTTTTCCTGCATTCCCAAGAACTCTGCAATAACCGGATTCTTTATAAACTCCAACTTATTTTGATATTTAGATGTGATTTCTTTCATTTCATTTTCTACAATACTTTCGTCTTGTGTTTTTAGCATTCTGAAATAGTATTGGGAAGATATGTTTCTTTGAAGTGTTCTTACGCTCCAGGCTTGCTCATACGCCTCCTTTGCATACCACTCTCGAGCATCTGTTTCCTGTACCTGAAGCAATTTCTCATAATGTGTCCATGAAAGTAATTGTGCGGTCACCGATGGCACAATTAAATCATTTGAAGATTGTGCGGTCACCGACGGCACAATCTGTGGAAAATATTTGTAAAACTGCAAATATTTATACAATGAACGTTTTGTAAAGCCATTTTCTAAATACTTGCAATTAAATAAATCATATCTTGATGCCAAATCACCGCATAATAAAGCTTTTAATAAACTTGAATTTCGTAGAATTGAATTTCAAAGTCTACTTAAAGTCTACT
>Ga0129307_1002907_pt1 | contig 11997 bp, 9 predicted proteins | sample P1105metagenome_FD_94437 | JGI IMG/M metagenome (GOLD analysis project Ga0129307, IMG submission 94437) | Capybara group fecal microbial communities from Wisconsin, USA - P1105 metagenome | ecosystem: Host-associated > Mammals > Digestive system > Large intestine > Fecal | place: USA: Wisconsin... | reverse complement strand
TTATCGACCGGTGCGGCATCCTTTGACTCTCTGAATTCGAGCATGTCGATCAGAGGCCCCCACTGCGGGACCTTATCGGCAAGCGTTGCGAAGATCTCATTCAGATTCAGACTCAAAGGCGTTTCTCCTCAGGGCTGCACAGACTCCGTCTGCAGATTTTAATACGTTACTATTTTACTGCAAATGATGCTTCTGTGCTATAATGAGTTCACCATTTGAATAAGGAGGAACCCCCTATGATCCAGTTGCCTTTTGACATCGAACTGATGAACGGCCGCGGCGAGCCGACCGTCTTTCACATCCGCCGCGCGACGCCGGATGACGTCGACTACGTGATGCAGCTGCAGGACACCATCATGGACGCCCTGCCCGACAAGAATATCTATTCGACCTACACACGCGAAGAGTCCCTCGATGCCCTCGAGACCGACTACTGCTACATCGCCTTCGCGGACAACGGTGAGCTTGCAGGATATTCCGTGCTGATCGCCAACACCACCCCGACGAAAGAGAAGAACTACGGGCACTATTTCGACTACGACGACGAGCGCCTGGCGAAGACTTGCTCGCTCGACCTCACGATGGTCGTTCCGAAGTGGCGCGGCCACGGTCTGCAGCGTCTCTTCAACAAAATCCGCATCGGCGAAGCCATCGACCTCGGCGCGACCGAAGGGTACACTTCGATCTCACCGATCAACCCGTACAGTTACAACAATTTCCTGATTCTCGGCTGGGAGATCGTCGACCGCCGGCCGCTGTACGGCGGTAAGGACCGGTACCTGATCCACAAGAACTTCAAATAGGAGAATCCAGTCCCTTTCGGCTGTTTATTCAAAAGAGAGAACTGTCTTCAACGTTTTCGAGCGACACAAGGCGCGGTTTTCGGACTCGCGCCTTTTGGCTTTGCAAACATTGAAAATAGTTCTCTTTCTTTCAAATATTCGAAGAAAGGATCCCAAAAAGCCGCAACTTGGTATCATCTTCTAATTCTTCGTGTCTTTCTCCACTTCTTCTTTTTTTTTGCGAAAAAGTGGAGACTTTTTCAACGATTCTGAGGTGTTTTGGCAATCTGCAAGCATTCACCCCGCCAGAAATACTGAAAATCGTTGAAAAAATCTCCACAAACGCCTTAAAGAACTAAAAATGTGGCAAACCGCGCCTACTTCCCCGCTGCCTGCTTCAGGATGCTTTCATCCAGAAGGCCGATCCGGGACGCCTGCAGCGTCATGTCGAGTTCGAGCAGCAGCTGGTTGGCCGCCGCCGCGAAGATCCCGAAAAAGATATCGAAGATCATGGCGTCGATCAGCGCTGTCGACGGGAACCCGAGCTGCACGAAAACCGCTGCGTATGCCAGCAGATTGGCGCCCGGTACCGGCGGCGTCGCGATGAACAGCATCGTCGCCAGCAGCAGGGCCATCACATACCACAGCGGCGTGACCTGGACATCATAGACCGAGGCCATGTAGATCGTGAACACCAGCGTTCCGAGCGCGCTCACCGGCATATACAGGACCAGTCCGTGCGGCAGCCCGACTGTGACGAAGTATTTCTCAATGCCGAGTTCCCGGCTGCAGACCTTCTCGCTCATGCCGAAAGAGGCATCCAAAGATCCTTTGCGGATCGTCTTGAGGAAGACCGGCCGCACTTTATTCCACAGCAGCCGCGCCGGAATACGCATCCGGCCGGCTACGTACAGCACGATCAGGGCCGCAATGAAAAGCGCCAGCAGCAACGCCGTGAGCAGCGGTTTCCACAGCCCGGCAAGCAGTACCGTTTCTCCGCGCAGGATCTGCAGCACCACGAAGAGAAAGATCATATAAGGCACCAGACGGCTGATCCAGTCCGCCAGATACAACCCGATCGTATTCACCTGCCGGCACAGGTTGCTCAGCGCACCGGCGCGTTCTCCGGCTGCAAAGAGCAGATTGCCGAGCACGAACGCCATCAGCAGGATCTGCGGCGTATTGACCATAATGATGGGGGAGAACACATCGCCCGGCACGATCGAAAACAACTGTTTGAGGAGTTCTCTGGCCGTCGCCGCGCTCATCTCATCCGCTGCGCTTTCCGGGCGGAACAGCAGCGCGCCCATCGCGAACGCCAGCACGGACAGCAGCACACTCATCGAGATATACCGCCCGAGCATCCGCCGCGAGTCACCGCCCTGTTCGGCGATCTTCCCCGTATTGATGATCGTGGTGATCGTCATGAAAAAGATGACCGGTCCCGCCGCAACGGTCAGGATATTATACCAGGCACCGAAAAGCGGCTCAAAAGCGGCTTCTACGATGCTGTCACTGACCCCCGCCGGCAGCGCTGCTGCGAGGAGCACGCCGCAGAAAGCCCCTGCCACAAGCGCGATGAACATCTTCAGCACCGGATTCATGCCCTGGCGCGGCAACGTCAGGCGCAGGATATTGGTGCCGCCGGTATAGCTGTACTGCGGTGCCAGTCCGACTGCCGTCAGAAGGGACCCGCTCCAGTCCTCGAGTTCCACCGCGGTCTTGCTGAGCGGATTGAAGATCGCCCCCTCCAGTTCGATCTGGACATACGGACGCGCCAGTTTGCCGGCGATGGTCAGGATCACTTCTGTCCCTTCTCCGAAATGATCGCGCATACGAAGAAGCGCCTCTTCCATCGAAAGACGGATGCGGAGGCGATTCTCTCTTTCTATGCCGAGCGGCTCCAGTCTGCTGTCGATCTCTTCGGAGAGCCGGTCGATCCCAGTTCCGTTCAGGGGATATGTCTGATGGTAACTTTCGACTTTCATGCCGTATTCAGCGGATCACAGATTTTTCTTCAGGGTCAGGATGTTCTGCCCGTCCTTGTACTCGTACTGTACATCATCCATGGTCTTCTTGACCATGAAAATACCCAGCCCGCCGATCTGGCGCTGCTCCGCAGACAGCGTGATGTCCGGATCTTCTTTCGCAAGCGGGTCATACGGCTTGCCGCGGTCAAGGAACGTCAGGATCACCTGCAGCGGATCTTCCGCGACCTCGACACGCAGGACCGCATTTCCTTTATCGGGCTGGTAGGCGTAGCTGGCTATGTTCACGAAGATCTCTTCGACCGCCAGATCGATCTGCATCTGCGCCTTCATCGGGCAGCCCGCCATTTCCAGATGCTCATCCACGAAAGCGAGCACTTTATCCAGATTGCCGCGTTCCGCTTCGATATCGATCTCGTTGCGGGTGAACAGCAGCGTGTCGGTACGCGCAAGAAGATCGAGGAGTTCTCCGGTCCAGTGTTCGATCTCTTTGCGTCCCTGTTCGGAGTCCATGCCGCCGCGGCGGATCGACCGGCGGATCATGCGGGCGTACCCCACGACCCGGGCTTTGTCCTCGACGCTGCGCAGCGCCTCTTCATTGGAGGTGCCGAGATATTTCGCCAGCGACTTGTGCCAGAACGTCTCCGCCGTCTCGTGATCAAACCCCTGGAAATCCAGAATGATCTTAGGATCCAGTTCCGAGAACCCGATATACGCGTTGAACATCGAGGCGAGTTCGAACACCGGATGTCCGACCGCCAGTGTATCCATGTCAATGAGAAGGACCTCGTCGCCGACGAGTTCCAGATTCTTCGTATGATAATCGCCGTGGATCATATGGTCATCCTGCGGGACGGCTTCGATCAGATCCAGCAACTTTCTGCCTGCTTCTTCCGGCAGATGATCCTGCATAAAGCGCGCCCAGCCGATCGCTGTCTCGCGCATGTCAGGGAGTTTGCCCTTCGGCACGATCGTTTTGTGGATCGTGTTCAGCATCTCTATGTACTCATCGACACACCAGTCCATTTTCTCCGGGTGCTGCGCCAGGATCTTGGAGAACGACTGGGCGTCAAGCAGTTCGAAGACAGAGCCGTAGCTCTCCCCCACACGGACCACATCATAAGATATGGCTGTCGGCACGCCGAGAATGAGCGCGAGCCTGGCGACTTCGCGTTCGTGCTGGATCTCGTCTAACGCGTCCGGATTGTTGTAGACTTTGACAACGTTGTCCCTGTCGATCCGGTAGACTGTTCCGTTCGCACCGCGCCCGATGACTTCACAGCCGTCGACCGAAACGACCCGGTAGGCCTTTTCAACGGTCATCATCTGCGTGAATCCCGTCATATCCAGGATCTCGTAGATCTCCGAACTTGCGCCTTGAATGGTGATCTCCTCATACCGCTTGCGCAGACGCAGGATCATCCTGAGCCCGGCGCTCGAAATGCAGCTGAGACCCGGCACATCGATATATACCGGCCGCGGGGATGTATCCCCCAGCAGCGTGAAGATCTCAGTCTCCACAGCGGCCGCATTATTCGAATCGATATGTCCCGACAGGACCAGATCGATCCGGTCTTCTGTTACCTGTCCGCGGATTTCTTCCATATCAGCCCCCACTTGTTGCTATTCGATGTTGAGAATATCGCAAAAACCTGTTACTTCAAAGACTTCCATCACGATGTCGTTGACACCGGTGACCGTCATCTTTCCCTGCCCCTGCATGATCTTCTGCGTCGCAAGAAGGACGCGCAGGCCGGCAGAAGAAATGTACTCCAGCTCACTGAAGTCGAGCATCAGTTCCTCGACACCCTCCAGCGATTCTTTGAGTGCCTGATCCAGGTCCGGTGCGGTCGTCGTATCGAGGCGGCCTTTCACTTCGACAGTCAGTTTTTTGTCTTCTGCGCTTTTGATGATCTCCATGTATTTTCCCTTTCTTTCTTTTATCTTTCCGGCACCTTCCGGTACCGTCCGGTTCATTTGCAGCCGGGGACTGCAGCCCCCCGCTTTTTATTGTAGCATAAACCGCTATCTGTCTAAACAATATTATAGTGCGCTATGCTTCCGCCGGGTCCCGCCAGAAGCAGGTCCTCCTGACAGAGCGGAATGTGCGCTTCCATGTACTCCGCAGGCACAGTCCCGACTTCTTTATAATCGTTGTAATCCGTGATGCCGTCACCGGTGTTCGGCACGAACTGCGAGTAAATGACATCCGCGACGAACAGTCCCAGCAACACCAGGCAGATCGGCGCGAGGATCTTCACGTTGATCTTCGAGAGCATTGTATCCAGGACCGGTATGATCAGGTAGACCGCCGCTGCACCGCCGATCGCGAAAACCGTAAGACCTTCCGCGCAGATGCGGCCGTTCAGATTGAGGAAGTATCCGGTGTAATCCCAGTACCGGAGCCCTGACGTCATTTCGATGAAGTAGGATGTGAAAAACTCGACGACGCCGCAGAGAATGATGATCGAAAGGATCTCCAGATGGATTTTCGGGCGGAACCGCGCGAGCAGCACCAGGATCATCGCGACGCCGCCGCCGTAGATCGGCAGCCACGGACCGTGGAACGCGCCGCGGTTGACGAACACGCCGTCCTGCACGAGATGGATGCCGACCTCATATCCCCAGCCGATAAACGAGAAGATGAAAAACACCATGATGACCGACCAGATCGTATAGCTCCGCAGGAACCGCGTCCCGCGGACGACCCGGTTGTTGTCGTCAAACCAGCGGGGATTGAGGCGCTGCGGATAGATCTTGTGCTTGATGACCGCGCGGTCCTCGACGATCTGCTGGCGGACGTTATCCACTGCGTCGTACTGTTTTTTGTCCTCTGTGCTGCCGATCCACAGGCCGAAATTCTTCGCGAAGAAGAGCTTGGCACCGTACAGTTCGATGCGGTGGGTATCAATATAATGCTTCTGCTCCTCGATGTCGCTGTAGACCCTGCGGAGGTGCTGCTCATCGTCCAGTTCGTAGAGGTAGGTGTCGTTCAGCTGTTCAACGCCTTCCACACCGTCTTCGATCGCCATCCGGCGCCGTTTGGCGTAGTATTCGGTCGTCGCGCATACTTCATAGGGAATCCCGTAGACCGCGTCGACAAGACCGAAGGTAAACGCGCTGAGAATATGCCATCCCAGGAAAGACAGTTCGAATTTGCAGGCTTCCCATTTATAGCCGTTCATCATGCGGCGTGACAGGGTGATTGCCTCCAGCGGTTTGATGTACGGGTTTTCCGCCACGATATAGGGGACCAGCATATAAGAGTAATGCTTGATGATCCCGCCGATGATCGTGATATCCCACAGCGCCTGGAAGACTGCCTGCAGGGACAGTGTGATGGATGCCCGCTTCCAGCATTTGACCAGTTTGAAATGCAGCAGATGCCCTACCGGGACGGTCGGATACATCCGGGCTTCGAGCAGCATGCGCCGCATCGCGCCGCGGTACATGTTCTTGATGAACACCCAGATGAACAGGCCGAAGAGAATGTTCCAGATCATGAAGATCACGGAGAGCACCCGCTTGGAGTGGATGATCGAATTCAGGCTGCGGTAGATCTGGATATACATATGACCGGAAGAGAACTGGTTGGCGAACACTGCGAAAATCCCGTTCTGCCGGCCGCCGATCTCCTTCTTGACGCCCTGTTCCTTGTATTCCTGCATCTGCTCGTCCGCCTTGGCTTCCCCGGCATCTGCATCCTCGTTGATGATATCCTCCAGAACTTCACCGCGCGTCCCGCCGCCTGCATCCAGCTTGAACGTGATGCCGCCGAGAGGGATCTCCTGCTTGGTGATCACGGCATTGAGGTTCTCCGCCTGAGACTGGATATACCCGAATTCACCGGTGAAGTAAATCGAGATCAGACAGAGCATCACGATCAGGATGTAATTCCTCTTCAGCATCGCTCTGCCTGCCGCTTTCCATTCTTTGCGGGTCCCTGTCGGTCTCTCCTTTGCTGTAGTCATGGCAACCTCCCTGGTTTTACTATAACGGTTTATCATTACTTCGCATCGATGACGACGATCTCACTGATGGTCCCCACACGGATCGGCGGACCGTAGAAGCCGACACCCGACGTGACGACCACCATGCAGCTGCCCCAGTTTTTGAATCCGTAGGACTGCGGGTCGTGGATCCTGCCCCAGACATTGCCCGGGAAGATCTGCCCGTCGTGGGTGTGCCCGCAGACTGTCAGATCGATCCCGTAGTCCTGCAGTTCCCCGAGCTCGACCGGTTCGTGTTCGAGCAGCAGGATCGGTGCTTCCGGATCGGTCTTTGCAAGCAGTTCCCCGAGACTCATGCGCACCTTCACCCCGTCGCCCGGCCGCTTCTCATCGCGCCGGCCGGCGAGGACCAGCCCGTTCAGTTCAGGCAGGGTCACGGTCTCATCCGTCAGGAGCTTCCAGCCGCAGGCGGAAATCCAGGGCACTATGCCCGGATTGCGGATCGCGTCTTCCGCTTTGTTGTATGTGAATCCGCCGAAGAGCGGTTCATCGACATCGTGATTGCCGTAGACCACATATGTCCCGTAGGTCGCATCGATCTTCCGCATCACCGCCGCGTAAGCGTCCGGTTCCTCCATCGCGCCGAAGGCGCTCGTGAAGAGATCGCCTGCCACGAGCACCAGATCCGGATCCTGTTCGTTGATGCGGTCCACCATATCCTCATAGAGTCCGATGTTGGAATTGACGCCGATATGCAGATCGGCGATGAGAACGATCCGCAGCGGTTCCGTCTGCCCCAGCTGCTCCTTGGGGATCTCGTAGGAGGTCACCCGCACGTTCTGCGCTGTCTGTGCCCCGCAGAGGTTGATGATCACGGTCCCGATGAGCAGCACGGCGATGAGCGCCGCCGAGTGGAACCTTCTCGGCCGCCATTTCTCGCGCTTCCGGCGTCTGTACACGAAGCGCACGACCAGAAGGACCATCCATATCAGGAGCAACGGTACGGAAAAGTACAGCAGATACCCGATGAATACGTTCCCCCAGCGCTGGAAAAAGTACCCCGCGGGACCGTCCGGCAGCATCGCACCGATCGCCGGGAACGAAAGCAGTACGGTCAGGACTCCCAGGACCAGCCGCACCGGCCACTTTTTTTGCCGTGACGGGCCTGCCGCGCCGCTGAAAGCAGCCTTCTTTTCCGGACAGAGTGCCCTCTTGAGCGGCCCGTACAGGTTCGCAAGCGCCGCTGCACAGATCGCTATGTAAATGATCAGAATGATAGCTAATCTCATAAAAACTCCTACCTGTCAGCCAAGCTACCGGCCGGCGAACTGCTGCCCCGTCTCCATGATCTGCGGACTCAGTGCGAGATAATGCTGCAGCAGCAGACCCACTGTCCAAAAGATGACGGTGAAGACCACCAGCAGGATCAGCTGCGCTTTTTTTGTGATCTTCAGGTACAGAAGATATTCCCGTACGAATGCATTCATACTGATGACAAGAGACGTCCTCGCCCCGTACCCGATGCAGGCGATCCCCTGCCGGCGCGCCAGCAGCAACGCGCGCAGCACGTGATAGGCACTGCTCACCACAGCGAATTTCGGTATTGCGGGGAGCGCCTCACGCAGTGACGGCGGTTCCTGCAGCTGCCGCTTTTCGTAGTCTTCACACAGCAGCGCATAACTCTCGAGCACCATCGACTCGGTGCTGCTGCCGTTCCGCTCGATCAGAATGTCCTCTTCCGGCACCCCCTGTTCTTTCGCATAGGCTGCCATTGCATCGCAGGTCACCATTCCGTCCGCTTCATAGCCGCCGCTCATGACCAGTCTGGATCCCTCATTCATGCGGTAGATCTCAATCCCCTTGTCCACGCGGCCATGCACCATCTCGACAAGCTTTTCTCTCTTGAGCGGGCGTCCGAGGACCACCACGTAGGAAAGCCCTTTCGGTCCTTTGCGGTGCCGGAGGTTGATCTCGCTGGTCAGCGTCAGGATCGTCTTCAGAAGGATCGTATAAGTAAAGATCATCGAGATGTACACATACAGCAGCGAGGAAAAGCTATCCGTACGCAGCCCCTTGACGAGCGGCCACAGGACCATATACGCGAGCACCGCCAGCGAAAAGAACAATGAGAATGTGTTGCGCTGGTGCAAGCCGTTCTGCACCAGATTGCTGATGCCGGCGCCCATCGTTGCCAGGATCAGCAGCATGGGGAGCAGCCCCAGAGCCGGCAGCACGACCAGCATGATACGGTATATGAACCGCGTGACAGCCGCATCCGGCAATATCATATTCAAAAAAAAGACCTCGGTTATGAGCGTCAGACCCAGCAGGATCCCGCTCAGCGCGAGCAGTACCCCGCACCTGAGACGCCTTGGCTCCCGGTGATAACTGAGCAGAAACAAACCGAAGACGATGAGCACCGGAATATGCAAAAATAGGAGTATGCCAATTGCGATTCCAAAAGTCATAAGGTGCTTCCTTCTGGTCAGAACCCCATCTGCCGGAGCTCACTGACCATATCCACATACCAGGAAGAAAGATCCTTCCGGCCTTTCTTTTCCATCCATTTCGCACGGCCTCCGCAGGCCATCGGGTGGGAGATCCCCTCCCCGTCCACCCCGATGCAGACACCGCGGAACGCTCCCCAGGCAGCGGAGGTGACCGGTACGAACCCGTCATTTGCCCCCTGCATTTTCTCGATCACATCGTGGAAGATGCCCAACGGGGGGTCGGTGCTGCGCTTTTTCATATCACAGGCCCAGCTCTGGTAGTAAACGCCGGGTGCATCCGGCACCATTTCGTTGAAGACCGTCATATAGTCTTCGCTGAACTGGTCAAAGATGTCCAGCGTTTCCGGCTTGCCTCCGCCGTCCGAGCGCACCATCACCGCGAAGAGCCCGTAAAACTGCCGGAGCACAGCCGGGGCTTTTTCTTTCAGCGTGTCGATCGCCCCAAGCCCGCGGTGCGGCGTCGCCACCGTAGTCAGGGACGCGACCCGGTCTGCCATGCCGAGGCTGCTGATCATATATCTGGCATCGATCCCGCCCTTGGAGTGGGCGATGAGATTGACCTTCTCCGCGCCGGTCTCCTGCAGGATCTGCAGGATCCGGTCCTTGAGCTGCTGCGCGTTGACCGTGACAGACGAATAGCTGTCCTGCTCACCGAAATAGACATCGGCGCCGCAGCGGCGCAGCGCGTCCGGTACGTGTCCCCAGTAATGCGGGTTTTCTTCATCTGTGTAACCGATCCCGTGCACGAGCACAACGGGGTATCTGGTGCGGCAGTCTGCCGGCGGTTCCGCGCGCATGGTACTCCGCTCCTTAAAACAAATAGTTCTCCAGCAGATACTTTACATATCCGCTGCTGGTGTAAGCGGCAAATTTCTGGTACTGGTCGGACTTTTCGCTGTCCGCGTAATCGCAGATGCTCTTGACGACCAGCGCCTTGGGCCGCGGCTCCGCGCAGTGCTCAGCCGCGTAGTAGATGCTGTAAGACTCCATGTCCAGCCCTACCGTGTGCGGGAACAGCGCGTGGATGCGCTTGTCCACGATCTCCCGGTTGGCGACAACGGACGTCCCGCAGGCCATCGGACCGACATGCACATGGAATTCATTATCCTCCCTGCCGATGGTCCCCATCACGGTCGCCAGAAGCTCCGGCGCGAGGCGGACCGATACCGGACGGGGCTGGAAGCCGATGGAGCCGAAGGCGATCTTCGACTCGTCCTTGCCCACGAATTTGCCGGTTGAATAGTCCCAGATCATATCCGGGACCAACACGTCGCCGTAAAGCTGGGCGGATTCCTCACCGATCCCCGCGGCGATGCCGCACATGATCAGATACTTCGGCCGGAAGGTGTAAATCACCTTCGCCGCCAGCATCGATGCTGCTGTCATACCCATGTAGGGCTGCCGGGCGGTGACCACCGTCTGCTGCCCGCCGCCGGCTTCATAGCAGGCTGCTTCGTACCGCTGCGGATCGCCGGGGACCTTGACGGATTCCCATCCGGCAAACAGATGCCGGACACTGTCCTCCTCGATCGGCACAGCGGTGAGGATCGCAGCAGTACAGCCGTATCCATCCTGGTTCATATGGAACTGCAGGGCCGTCTTTTCGCTCATGGTCTGCTCTCTCATACGAGGTTTTTTCTGCCGGGATAACTCCGGGACAGCTACATGGTGAAATCCATGTACAGCGGAATGATCATCAGCGCCGTCAGCAGCACCAGCAGCGCGATGATCACGACATGTCTCTTCTTTTCCGATACCAGCGCCGCAATGAACTCGCGGACAAACGCATTGATCCAGAAGTACCGCTTGGTCGGGCTGCCGATGCCCTCCGCCGGAATGCCCTGCTCATGGGCGAACATGCCGGAGCGGAAGACGTGGTAGTTGGTCGTCGAAAAGGCGATCTTCGGCGATTCCGCCGACGCCTTGGCAGGATCCGCCTGCGCTGCTGCCTGCGCGATTCCTTCTCTCTCACGGATCAGCGCCATGGAATTGCGGAAGTTTTCATAGGTGTTGACCGACCGGTCTTCGGCCAGGATCTGCTCCTCCGGGATCCCCTGCGCGAGCAGATAGTTGCGGACCGCCGCCGCTTCGGCCATGATCTCGTCAGACCCCTGCCCGCCGGACGGCACGAAGACGAGGTCTTTGCCGGTCTTCTCCTTCTGCATCGCCGCGAACTCGACGGCGCGGTCGGTACGCCCCTGCAGCAGTTTTGTCAGGGAACCGTCTTTGCCGATCTGGCATCCCAGGATGAGGATATAGTCTTTGTCAAAAGAAGGAATGTGTCTGGCCGCCTTGACGCTGAGTACGATGGTGGCGATCAGAATGCATTCGAGGTAGGACGTCATCATATAGATAGCGTTCTCGATGAAGGTGGTAATGTAAAGGGCGGCGCCGCCCATGTTGTGCACGTCGATTGCCGTCGCATGCCACTGCAGATAGTAGTCCATCGCTTCCGGGAAGATCAGGCACACGCAGAAGAAGACACCCAGAATCGCGCCGAGCATGTTGCGCCAGCTCCTGCCTTCATGCCGCATCAGGTTCACGTTGCTCATTGTGACCAGGATTGACACCAGCAGTGCGGCCGGCAGCGACAGAAGCGTCAGAAGACGCGCGGCAGCGGTGATGGAATGTACTGTTTCCCCGATGCTGTTAAACCGGATCACATTCATCACGGACTGCAGAATCCAGAATCCAAGAAAGATCAAAAGGCCCAGATACAGCACATTTCTGTACTGGCACATGCTCTCTCGGAGCCCGCAGCGGTATT
>Ga0129307_1002905_pt1 | contig 12001 bp, 7 predicted proteins | sample P1105metagenome_FD_94437 | JGI IMG/M metagenome (GOLD analysis project Ga0129307, IMG submission 94437) | Capybara group fecal microbial communities from Wisconsin, USA - P1105 metagenome | ecosystem: Host-associated > Mammals > Digestive system > Large intestine > Fecal | place: USA: Wisconsin... | reverse complement strand
GTATCACAAATATGAGGAACTAACAAACGTTCTCCACATAGATTCAAAGCCTGTGATCGCCCGTATGCATACCATTGGGGATATGTCTTATGCCCATTATCCCGCTTTGCAAGTTCGTCTTTCTTGGATATTAGGTAATTATAGGCCAAGGGGTATTTTTTTTTAAATACTTCTTCACTTATGACCTTCTGCAATCCGTTTTCCAATCTATATGGAAAGATTATATATTCACACAGATTCTTTATGTCGCTCTCTTTCCTAACGATATTGGCTTTAACTATTTTCCGACAAATGGCACGCTCAATAATGTGTACTGCACCATCTTTTTCGAAATAGATATATCTTCGGTCGGTACGTAGTGGTTTTATCAGATATATGTCATTGCGTAAAGTTGCTAAACCATTTTTGATAGCAACAACCTCCCCCAAAGGCTTACCTACAGACTCTATAGTTCTTATTTTTGATGATGTTTTTTTGTCTTTTAAAATCCAGCCTTTCTTGTTGTCGAGCGAGCTATAGAAAATATCTTCAAATAAGTCGTCTTTTAGTTCTAATAAACCATCACTTGTAGTTTCTTGATAGTGAATCAATCCCGTGGGATTGTCGCTTATAACACAAATGCAGGTGTAGGTAGAGCAGCCTTTGAACAATTGCTCTGCTCCAAAGTCAATAATAGTACTGTCGAGTCCTTTAGCTGACAGGTAGTTTCTAAAAGCACTGCCGTTCAGACTGCGATAGAAACTATTGACTGTGATATACCCAAGACTTCCGCCATGTTTCAGACTCTCCAAGCCTATTTGAAAGAATGGTAGATACAAATCAGACTTGCCGGTTTTTGATACAGCCCAGTTCTTTACATATTTTCTATTCTCTTCTGACATTTTGGAAGATGCCACATATGGTGGATTACCAATGACGACATCTATTCCTCCATGTTGTTGTACAATGGAAGATGTGATAAATGTGTTGCTCAATGTGTTCTGACAAAGTATGTTAAACATGCCGTCTTGAAGTTCCTCACCCTCTTGAAGTGCATATAATGACAATAGTATTTTTGTTCGCTCTATACTGTACTCTTTTATGTCGACACCGAGAATGTTTTCTCTGACAAAGTTACTGATGGAAAAATCTCTTGATTTCTCTTTGATAATTTTAATCAACGAGTAGAAAAAGCCTCCGCATCCACATGACAGGTCAGCATAGAGCATTGAACACCAAACCGTAGAATCATATTTTGAAAGGATTCTTTGAATAATAGCCTCACGTATATAATCGGGAGTATATACTGCCCCATTGATTTCTTTGTCAGCTGGTGAAATAACGAACTCAAAAACTTCAACCAATTCTTCAATTCCATAATTACATGGAGACTGGTTGATAATTTTATTCAATTTATCAAGGACTTCATCATTTGCAGTTATCAAGTATCTGTATAAATAATTATTCCTATCAACATTTAGACGATGGTATCTCACGAAAGAGCTGACTATCAGATTATTGATATAGTCAGTTCTTTTATCTTCAATCTTCATGAAAAAAGAAAGAATATCTCTGTCTATACTGTCAGATACGGACATAGTGCTTCGTCAGACTTTGTAACAGATCCGTCAACCCACGGAATCTTTGACAGACTTTGATAATAGGGAGATAATATATGTTGGGCAGAAACGCGACACAACCCCATGAAATTGCCATCTTGGAGCAATTTATTGTATCCAGTTTGATTATAGTTGGCATATACTAACAGTATTCCTAGCAATACGTCTACAGGGTGGTGCATCAACCGGGGCACATCCATTGCCAGCACCTCCGTTCCTTCTATCAAACTGTCATTGAGGAAATGAACATGGTATAGCGGATGCATCTCTGATGGGTCGTATTTAGAATCCATCTTATCTATATGAAAACCTGTCTGAAAAAACTTTTGGGCATCGTTCTGATTCTTCTCCAACACTTCCACTTTAAATCGCAGGCTCTTGATACAATCCTTCTTCTCCTTCCATTCTTTACCACTGCCTTCCATGCTTATGGATACAAACATTTTCAGGTTACCTGACAATCTCCCAGGCTTTAGGTGTTTGGGATTCTCTATGGGCATCTCCATGTCGTCAATCTGTACCGACCAGTCATCACCTTTACAGTTTGCACGTATAGACGAAGCTGCCTCTGACAGTTTATGAAGCCAAGCAACATCTCCCAAAGTTCTTCTCAAGAAGCCAACGGCCTTTTCCAAACTCGATGCCTGTGACAGAACAACACTATTGTACTTAATCTTTGCCATCAATCGTCAAGTGCTGCTAAATCCTCGTTGTATCGTTCCTGTTCGGATGGAACAAGGCGAATGTCGCCCTTGTTTCCCGATTCTATAGTATCGAAAGACAAGAAACGCGGCTCCTGCCACGACTTTAAGCCACCTTCTTCTTGAATCATGTAGCCGGTGGAAGAGTCTAACGGTTTTTTCGTTACCTCATCTATAGCCCAACAATAGGTACTTATATCCTTGTCTGAAGGCTCATATGCAACCAAATCTTTGGCTTCTTCAGAATAGGTCTTTAATGATGTTACTCGCTGAATTGTAGTCATGGATGCGGCATTTTTCCCCTTTGTTATCTGCGCAAACACTTCTTGCGCCTTTTTACTCCAGTAACGTTCCGCTATCCGTCCAAACATGCCCCGATATTGAGCCACTCCCAAATACTTTGTCTTGAAATTATTCCAAGCAGTTCCAGATTTATCCATATCAACACCATAGCGGGCTGCCAATAATTCTTCTGATATCAATAGACCAGGATGGATGAATAAATCGTTCAACACAAAGGAAGCAAATTGACTCACATTAAAAACTGCAGGTTCTAAAAAAGGAGCAAAATAGGTTGAAGAAGTATCTATTGAATCGTTCTGAAGAAGTTCTGAAAGATTCTTTTCCTTACTCTGGTTCAACTCATCGTAGTCATCTGCTAAAACGGCTAATTTACGAGCAAATTCTTTCCAATCTAAGCCACCACTACGCTCCAAGACCATATCAAAAAGGTCATGACTGGTAATGTCGGCCTTAAAGTTGGCACATTGCAGGTCGTTAGACAGCAATACGATGGGTTTAGCCTCTTTATGATCTACAACCACATATGATGAGATCCATTGAGCAAGACTGGTAGCGGTAAACTTTGTGCTGTCATCACCACCGCCATTAAGCTTTAAATCCAGTATAAGTCCGTCTATATCGTTCCACTCGTTCCTCAGTTGCTGGGTCAATTTGTCAAACTCCTTAAACTTTGCAAGTGGGAACACATCCACATGAACCACATTGCTCTCATTGATGCCATCCGCTATCGACTTGATGGTATCAACCTCGTCATCTATGTAATAATATCTTTTCATCAGTTTGTGGGTATTGATATTTGAAATGTTGTTTTATAATCTTCGTAGGGATCAACCACGAGTATGTCCCCACTATAGCTTGTCACTATTTCCTTGATGATGGTTAGGCCTAGGCCAGTTCCTGAATAGTTATCATTGCCTCGTCCGACAGGAGAAGAGGTGGTGAAAAATGCATTAAAAACGTTTTCCCTATCTTCATCAGGAATACCTTTCCCTGAGTCTGAGAATTGCAAATACACCTTTCCATCGGACTTCCAGCATCTTATAAGAATTCTCCGGTCATCTTTATCCTTCATTGCCTTCTTGGCATTGGTGTATAGATTAAACAAAATTGACATCCATTCCGACGGATGCATCGGTACAGTTACTAGACCTTTTCCTTCATATAAGGGTTCTGACATGATGATGTGCGACCGCCGGAGGTCATTCTTAACACTCTGATAAAAGGCATTTACCTGTTCTTTGATATTGATAGGTTCAAGCTCACGGATTACATTGCGAGAAATTGTTCTGTCAAAATAGGCAGTATAAGAATTGAAGGCATTCAGTTTCTCCTCCATTTCATCAACCCTCTCCAGTAAAGCACCATTTCCTGCCAACCTGCTTCTCAGAATACTGATATCTGCCGAGAATGACGGTTCGAAACGTTTGATTTCATGAATGAACTCTCCTATCACAAGTCCTGTTCCTCCAAGAACGCGTAGCATGTTGTTCTCGTCTATTAGCTTCTGCGTCTCTTCCTTTTCTTCACTACGCGCATTGACAATGGTTTCAATAAGGGCGCTTGCCTGATTATAAAACTCACTTTCGTCTTTGGCATCCTCGCCTCTTGTTTCACCACTCTTCTTCTGTTCCACAATATTGCGGAGTTCCTCTATGGCAGTATCAATGCGAATAGATGAATTTTTTTTCTTCCAGTCTTTCTGACCTGCACTTCCCTTACGGCCACGAAGTTCTGCTATTTTCAGGACTGCGGAAGTAATGACGCGGAAAAGATAGTCGACGAGCTCGTCATATGCCTCATCCTGGATAAGACCCTCGCGACTTGAAGTCTCTTCAAAAATTTCCGCTCCTTCATTATCGATCTCCACGAGTCCAAAAAAACTGATATTCTGATGAGGTGCTACTATAGAGCGACGTCTTGCAGACTCGTCAAGTCCCAGCCAATCATCTCCTTTTTCACCATATGGAAGGACACGAAATCCTTTACGATATAGTCTGACACCACCCTGTTCCTCAGCTATTGCCTTAATATCATTGCGCTTTTGGCCTGACAATAGTGAAGCTTCGTAGATAAAATAATATATTCTGGCACGGACACCTCGCACGTATGCCATCTTAGATGATTCAACATCAGGGTCTTTTCCTATTAGCAACTCCTTATAATAGCCCAACTGATTGCTCTTCAATGTCCAATGTGCCTGACCATCATCATCCACATAAGTGTCAATGACAGCCAAGGCAAATTGTGTTATTTCAGACACTTCATCAACAATTTTATGGGCTTCATCTTTGACATCCCTGTAAAAATATGTTTTAAAGCCTGGGTCTTCGTCGCTACTGAATGGTTTAGATAGAGGATAGGGTTGTAAAAGGGTGGAAACATTACGGTATATCTTCTTCACATACCCGTCAGACCATCCTTCACGCAACTCTTCAATCTTTAGAAACGTACCCTGTTCTTTCTCCTTAGGCAGGGTTTCTATTTTACTTTCAATCGCATTCAAGTCTTTGTCTGATTCAAAGGCATCCCAACGAATCTCTACCTTGAGTGCTGTATCCGCATCTTTTGTCTGAGTAATGATTGTCAGATATTTGCCTAACCGTTGAGCAGCAAAACGCCCAATTCCCTTTCTACCTGCACGTATACGCTTGAAAAGTGGAGATACGGGATTGTGAATTTTATCAGCTGACGACAGACGCATAAAGCCGTCTATCAGCTGTTCACGCGTCATGCCAAGACCATTGTCATCAATTATAAGAGTACCTCCGGCCGACCAAGCATTTTGAAATATCACATCTACTTCCGTGGCATCTGCATCGTAAGCATTCTTTATAAGTTCAGCGACTGCTGTATCTCGTTTTCCTACCAACTCCTCACCCAGTCGGCTTATAATGCCTGCATCTACCGAAAAACGGACATTCTCACTATCGAACTTAGCAAGTTCATTCGTGAGTATCACCAATTGACCGTAGTCAACAGGGGTACAGGAAAGCAAATCTTGTATTTTAAGTTTGATCTGCTCCTCTGTCTGTAGATTTTTCTGAACGTTTGGCATATCCCAATGCTTATTTCAATTTGCAAAATTACAACTTATTCTTGAAATAACCACAGGAAATCACTAATTCATGCATAATTTAAGCAAATTTTGTCTAAAGTAAGTCCAACATATAACAAAAAGAAATGTTTTCTCGCTAAAAGTCACTACCTTTGTACTCACAAATTATAGAACAACAGTAATATGACCAAGGATAGAAGGATTATATATCGAACTCTCTGTGAGCCACAGTTGAAAGAGCTTTTTTAAACCTACACAGAAAGATGAATGATGCAGTAACGATTATTGTGGGGGCTGGTGCTGTTTTGGACTTTGACCATAAGGGTATTTTCCCATCTGTAAAGAATATTACAGATGAGGTGCTTAAACTGAGTATCCAGAAAGTGGATGGAGGTGAAAGACCTCTTCTGCGTGAAATTAATGATTATATTGTTGGGAAATTGAACCAAGTAGGACGACCAGAGGTTAATCGCTATATTCCGCCACAATTAAACTTTGAGAGTTTACTGCATGTCGTTGAGATGTGTATTTCATATAGTGGTTATTGGCATAAGGAATTTACGTCGTGGCCAGCATTGCCTGAGTTCGGGACTTTGATTCAACCAGATGAGTTTTTGAATGATATTCAGACGTATGACTACATCAGGGCTGCATATGGATTGCAAAAAACTGTAATGAGTATTGTTAATCAATATGATGCTTCTTTCAATGAGGATATGTCAACAGAGCGATGGTATCAAGACTTTTGGAAATCATTGTCAGGGAGATCAAATATCTTCAATCTGAATTATGACAATACAATTGAGAATAGCCTTAGCGAGTATGAAGATGGATTTCCTCCAATCAAAGATGGAGAGGATTATAGCCGCTTTTCGGCAAAACGCTATTATGAGAACAGAAGAGGAGTTTCAACAATAGCACATCTTCATGGTCAAATATTTTTCAGCGAGGCAAAGGAATACCCGTTCGAGTATAGCGTTCGGGACATGGTAAAGAACAAGGATTATCAAACGGCTTGTAAAAATAGGATGGGTAGACAGCAAAATCCATCTAATCAGGCAAAAGAAGAATATGTGCAGCCATATATTGTGTCAGGTTCGAGGAAAACAGAAATAATGACGTTTGCGCCCAATAATGTGTATTTGTCGGACTTAAATAGAAAAGTGATTGAGAATAAACGATTGATGATAATTGGCTATTCTTTTGGGGATTTGTATCTAAATGAGATCTTGGGGCTTGGGATGGCTGCACATGGGGATGATTTTAAGGCGGTGATAATTGATAAGTACCCCTCATATATAAACTCATACACCTCGCTATTCCAACATGTGGCTCATAGATGCAATCCTCAAGCATACACATTTGTATCAAGACTCGTTAAGGATAGGCTATATGTTGAAATAGGGCAGAAGGAATACCCAATTGTCGTAGAGGAATATGGTGAGCCGATGGTTTCAAGGAACGGAAAGTTAATGATGTTTATAGGTGGATTTAAGGATGCTGTAGTGAACCATATAGAAACGATACTGGAGTTTCTTGGAGTTTAGTTTTATAGCACATATAATCTCCATTTCTATATTTATACCGCTGCAATGGCCTTCCCTCGTAGATAGGAGAACATGGAGCTATGGCAATAGATGTTTCTCCCCTACTTCCTCCCATTCTGCTAGATTCTGTACCTTGTTGAGCGGATGATTTCTTGGGTGATGACCATGATGCGGTGCCGACCTCACCCATTATTCACCTCCAAGATATACCCTCGTTTCTTTAGTGAGATGATAGAGATGGAAGTGTCAGCTTCGAGCATCTTACGGAGATAGGTGATCTGTACGTTGAGGGCGAGGGAATTGGCGTAGCTGTCGTTACCCCATACGGATTGTAGAATGATGTCCCTCTCTACGGTCAGGCCGATGTTCTGTGCAAGGATGGTGAGGATTTCCGACTGGCGGGCTGAGAGGTGCTGTACCACTCCGTCGATCTCTATGGTTGAGAGATTGCGGTCAAAGATAGTCTGGCCGATAGCCATGCGAGTGGAAGGTGCGGACTTGTGATGCTCGAAACGCTCTTTAATCTTTGCGATGAGTTCTTCGGGATAGAACGGCTTGGGTATGTAGTCATTACCTTTCAGGTCGAATCCTTTTAGGCGGTCGGCCTTTTCCGTCCGGTCGGTAAGGAAGAAGATCAGCACGTCGCGGTCTTGCTCGCGAATAAGCTGTGCCAACTCAAAGCCATTCATCACTGGCATATTAACGTCGAGTAACACCAAATTGGGTCGGATGGCAGAAAACGTCTCCCAACCTTTGCGCCCATTCTCGGCGTAACTTACTTCATAGCCCTCCACCTCTAAGAACTTCCGCAGGAACTCGGAGTCCTGGCGGTCATCGTCAACAAGCAGAATCCTAACCTTTTCCATCCGTCTGTGGTATTATAATGGTGAATGTTGTACCCTGGCCCTCAGTGCTCTCAAACGTAATAGTACCTCCATGTGCTTCTACCAGCAACTTCACATAACTCAGTCCAAGTCCGATGCCAGGAATGGACTTGTCCTTTACCGTTTCGCTGCGGTAGAACTTGTCGAACACATATCGCTGATCTGCTTTTACGATACCGAAGCCATTGTCTGCCACCGTGATTTGTAACATCCCGTCCTCACACATCCTATAGTCAATCCTGATGGTCACCGCTTCTACGGAGTATTTGACGGCATTCTCCAGCAGGTTGCAGACGATATTAGCCAGATGCATACGGTCAGCTCTTATCTTCAAATTACTATCACCTACGATTTCCATCTTCACATCCTTGCCCGCAGGAATGTTCTGCTTGTCCCGACATTCCTCTATCAGCTCACGCAGAGAGAAGTCGGACTTCACTAATGGTATTTCAGTAGCGTCGCTCAGTGTGATATCCCTCAGTTTCGAGAAATACGAAGTCAGGTTATCCAGTTCATGATGCGAACTGGATAGTATGCGTTGCTTGCTCTCTGCGTCCTGCATCATCCTTTCATTGCCCATGAACGACACACACATCTTCAGTGTCGAAATAGGCCGTTTCAGTTCATGAATCATCGTGTGTAGGAATTCCTGCCTAAAGGCCTCAATGTGCCGTTGCTTGCGGATGGTCAGTATCTGATAAACCAGACAGAAGATAAGGAAGAACGAGAGCAATATGGTTATCAGCAACGTATAAGCCATCTTGCGGATGACGGGTGAAATACAGATGGCTGTTGTCACCACTACCTCTTGTCCCTCGAAGATGTCGTAAGGATAAGACACTTGCATTACGGGTTGCCAAATGGAACCCTTTGTTTGCATGGACGGTTGCCAGATCATCGTGTCGGCTTTCGTGGTTATAATGCTTTGAGCAGCTATATCTCGTGACTTCAGGATGCTGTCGAGCCTTTCCTTTTGGAATGGATGTTGATGGTCAACGGTGAATCGGTTGAGTGCTTCAACCAATTGGCTTGTCCCCATTTCTTTGTTGTCCTTGCTGTCACAAGTAAAAACAAAGTATTCCAAGCCTTTGGGCAGTTCCGTAGGAACGCTATCATGGAGGTTGGCTATATAATCCAATAGATATGCATTGGCATCTGATCCTTTGGGAATATAATGTAGCGTATCAAGTGCAAAGACTTCATACCTCCATGTCTCAACAGCATCGTCCCCCTTTATTTCGTATGTTTTCCTAAAACGGTTACCGTAGAACCTTGGAGTATGTGGCAATGATTTCCTGATTGCTAATTCTTCTTCAGCACAGGCAACAATCATACTGTACAGTTCACTTTTGTATTCTTCAAGCGACATTCGGTAACGGCTGTAAAGCCAGTAGCCCTGCACGATGCTGTAGGCTACGATGGCACAGATGGTCAGGCCATATATGAGCTTAAATCTACTTTCCATGCTGCAAAAGTACATATTTATTATGAACCCGCGCCCGAAAGAATCCGAAAAATGCCAAACAGTAATAATTCAGTAATAATTATTTTCTTTTACGGGGTATAATAGCCCTATCTTTGCACCCGATTTCACATCAAAACGTAAATAAAATGAAGAAAAGAGTATTATTTATCGCCCTCGCCTTTGCCCTTGTCAGCACAATGATGGCACAAGAAGTAGAGCACAGGAAGGAAGTGTATGTAATCAAGGCAGGCAAAGCCTCAGGAATTAACACTGCTACACCCGTTGAGCAGAAAGAAATCGGCAAGGCAGTGATGGAGTTTATGTATGACTACAAGTACTTGACTGACACAACCGATGTGAGTCAGACAGAGACTGACCGAATGACACTGCAAGTGACTTATGGTATGTCGAAGTTCACGAGTTTCCGAGCCATGCAGATTGATTCACTTATTCGCGTCTCAACAGCTGAACAAATCCGGGCTAACCCAGACAGTTACATAGGCGGCGAGACGTTTAGCATCTTCAAGAACTATCCGCAGGGGCGCTTCACCGTCATCGACAAGGTTTCCACGGACTGGTTCTTATACGAAGAGGACATTCCCACGCAGGAATGGACGCTGACCGACGAGACGTGTGAGATATTGGGCTATGAATGCAAGAGTGCCGTGTGTGACTTCCGTGGTCGACGGTGGACGGCATTTTATACTGACTCAGTTCCCGTTGCCGATGGACCGTGGAAGTTTGGTGGCCTGCCGGGGTTCATCATGCAAGTCTATGACGAGGGGCATCAGTATGAGTTTACCTGTGTGGGCATAAACTCCAAGGCCGACCGAGCCATCACCATACCCGAAGTGCCGTTCAACAAAACCACTCGCCCAAAATTCTATGCCACCAAGTTAAGGTTTGACACCGATCCCTTCGCATATATGATGAACGTAAATGGTGTCAACGTGCAAGTGAAGGGTGCCGACGGCCAGCCTCGCACTGACATCACTCAACCACGAACCTTGCAATACGACTACATTGAACGCGACTGGAAGTAATATCTGATGAAACGACTCGCCATCCTATTATTATACATGTACTTTCACCCGCCCTTCTGCTACGGACAGGTGAAGGCTCTTGTTGGCTCTGTGACCGACGAGGAAAGTGGCGAGCCTGTGGCTGGTGCCATCGTTCAGGCTGTCGGCGGGAAAAACTACACTTTCACCACCAATGACGGGCGTTTCTACTTAAAGGGCGAGGCACGACAAATCCGTGTGCAGTCAATGGGCTATCGTAGTATCGTCGTAGATGTTTCTGAAAGCCCTATGCACATTAAGATGAAGCCGGAGGCCACACAACTGAAAGACGTTATCATCAAGGCTCCCGACATTATCCAGAAAAGCGACACACTGGTCTATTCCATGAGCAAGTGGGCGCAAAAACAAGACCGCAACATAGCCGACGTGCTACGTCGCTTGCCAGGTGTGGAGGTGGCAGAGAACGGAAGCATCAAGTACAACGGCGAGCCTATCAACAAGTTCTATATTGACGGCTCAGACTTTGTGAACGACCGCTACGGCGTGGCCACCAATAACATTTCCCCTGACGACGTTTCCAGCGTGGAGATTATGGAGAACCACCAGCCCGTGAAGGTGCTTGAAGGACTGGAGTTCTCACAACAAGCCGGACTGAACATCAAACTGAAAGAAACCGCCCGTGCCCGCTGGATTGGCATCCTGAATGGCGGCATGGGTGCTAAACCTCTGCTCTACGATGCATCCGTGTTTGCCATGCGCATTGCCAGGAAATGGCAGAACATGGAAACGTTGCGACTGAACGATACAGGATGGAATCCCAACAGTCAGAGTCAGCGGCATACTGACAACACACTCCCAGGCAGTGGCTATAATGACAATCCGTGGCCTGACTATATCGCCATCGGCACCACCTCTGCGCCGCTTGACGAACTGCGCACCCGTTACAATCTTTCATTTCTGGCACAGTCGAGCAATTCCCGTCATGTAGCCGATGGTCTTGATGTCAAGCTGAATGCTACCTATCAAGCTGACCGTTTGGACTTCACCAATTCCTGCACTACTCGTTATTTCGACAAGAATATACCCTCGTTCTTAGAGCAGAACACTATGCGTAGCCACGAACACCTGCTAAACGGCGAATGGTCACTGCAACTGAATCGGCACAATAACTATCTGAAAGACAATCTGAGCGTGGATGTCCTGTGGAATCATGCTACGTCTGCCGTCAGCGGTACGCAAACACTACAGCAACAGTCCGACCTCCCATCCTTTGACATCACCAACGATTTGCAACTGGTTCGCCGAATCGACAGCCACCTACTGACCATCTCGTCGCACAACCGCTATGCCCATCGCCCCCATTCGCTTACTGCCGATAACATTCTGCAAGACCTCACTACTGACGACTTCCGCTCTGTTACTGAAG
>Ga0129307_1002904_pt1 | contig 12007 bp, 11 predicted proteins | sample P1105metagenome_FD_94437 | JGI IMG/M metagenome (GOLD analysis project Ga0129307, IMG submission 94437) | Capybara group fecal microbial communities from Wisconsin, USA - P1105 metagenome | ecosystem: Host-associated > Mammals > Digestive system > Large intestine > Fecal | place: USA: Wisconsin... | reverse complement strand
TGGATTACGGCGGCGCCAATGTGGCCAAGCCTCTTCACGTGGGACATCTGCGCTCCGCCGTGATCGGCGAGGCCTTAAAGCGCATCGGCAGAGCCCTTGGCAACGAGACGATCGGAGACGTGCATCTTGGAGACTGGGGTCTTCAGATGGGTCTCATCATTGAAGAGCTGAAGGACAGGAAACAGACGGAGTTCAGCATCGCGGATCTGGAAGAGATCTATCCGGCGGCTTCCGCAAAGTCCAAGGAAACAGATGAAAACGGGCAGCTGACGAAGAAGGCCCTGGCCTTCCGTGAGCGGGCGCTCAGATCCACCGGCCTGCTGCAGAGCGGGGACGAGGCCTGCATGGCTGTCTGGAAGCGCATCATGGCGCTTTCCCTGGAAGACCTGAAAAAGAACTACGACGCCCTGAACGTGAGCTTTGAGCTCTGGAAGGGCGAGTCGGACGTGCAGAAATATATTCCGGAGATGCTGGAGGACTTTGTGAACAGAGGCATTGCCTACGAGTCCCAGGGCGCTCTGGTGGTGGACGTGCAGCAGGAGGGCGACAGCAAGGAGCTGCCTCCCTGCATCGTCAGGAAATCGGACGGCGCTTCACTCTATGCCACGACAGACCTGGCCACGCTGGTGGAGAGGGAACTCCTCTATCAGCCGGACGCCTATATTTACGTGGCGGACCAGCGTCAGAGCCTGCACTATCTGAGCTTCTTCAGGGTGGCCAAAAAGGCCGGCATCGTCCGCGAGGACCAGAGCCTGCGCTTCCTTGGCTTCGGCACCATGAACGGCAAGGACGGAAAGCCCTTCAAGACCAGGGCGGGCGGCGTCATGCGCCTGGAGCATCTGATCGCCGACATCAATGAGAAGGTGTACGAGAAGATCAGGGAGAGCAGGAGCGAGGAAGAGCTCCCGGAGGCAGAGGCCAGAGAGATCGCCGGCATCATCGGCCTGGCAGCCCTCAAGTACGGAGACCTTTCCAACCAGGCGGCCAAAGACTACATATTCGACCTGGACCGCTTCACCAGCTTCGAAGGCAATACGGGGCCGTATATCCTTTATACCATCGTCAGGATCGGCAGCATCCTGTGCAAATATCAGGGTGCGGAGAACGTCGGGGACCTGAAGGAAGGGCTTGAGACGCAGGCGGACTTTGCGCCGGCCATTGCGGCAGCGCCCTCCGGAAAAGCCCTTGCACTGGCGCTTTCCAGGTACAGTGAGGCAGTCCTCGCGGCCTGGCAGGAACTGGCGCCCCATAAGCTCTGCCAGTATATTTACGAGGTGTCCAACGACTTCAACAGCTTCTATCACGACGTGAAGATCCTGTCGGAAGAAGACGAAGAAAAAAAGCAAAGCTGCATCGCTTTGCTTGCACTGACCAGAAAGATCCTGCTGTCCTGTATCGATATGCTGGGCTTTGAAGCGCCGGCCATGATGTAAGGGCCGCCGGGGTACGGCTCCCGGCGCGCGGAACGGGGCCGGAACGCTTTACCAGGGCCGTTTAAAGGCCATGTTCAGGTCTACGCCCCCGTTGATGCCGTTGATCTTTCCGTGGTCGGAATACTGGCGGATGGAATAGGCATAGGGGTAATAGAAGCCGTCCGTGTGAGAGGCGTACCACTTGTCATATGCCTCCAGTCTGGAAAGGTCCAGCATCAGCAGGCCGGCTTCGTAGTTGAAATAGATCATGGGCCTGTAGCCGGCTTCCCTGATCTTTTCGCAGAGGGAGACCACCAGATCCGTACGCTCATCTTTGCTCAGCTTATCGGCTCTGGCATCGCCGTCCAGGACCTCTTCAACGTCCACGACCACGGGACAGTCAATATCGTAATCAGAAAGAAGTTCAGTGAGGAGAGCCATTTCCTCCTGGACTTCTTCTTCATTTAAGGCCTGGGAGAAGATGTAGGCGCCGGTTTTGATGCCGGCGGCCGCGGCTTTTTCAAAATTGACCCTGGCCTGCTTGTCGATGACGATGGCGCCGGTCTCATAGCCGCGGTACAGCGCCCGGATAAAGGCGAAGCTTACGCCGTCGCCCGCCACTTTTTCCCAGTCGATCTCCCCCTGGTGGGAGGAAACGTCGATGCCTTTATAGCTGATGACGCGCCCGTTTACGGCGTAGTCCCAGCTGCCGTCCTCGTTTTTGATGATGTTTTCCGACCGGTAGTCATGCATGGCAAGGCTGTAGTCGATGGGCACGAACACATAGGCGCCGTCATAGTAGGTGATCAGGTCGTTGGGATAAATGGAGCGGAGGGCGGACATGATGGGAGAACCCTCGGAGAGGGATTTCCGCAGACCGTCCAGCAGATCGGAGCCCTGAATGACCACGGGCTGGTGATATTTCCTGTCGAGTCTGGTCTTGATAAGAAAGCCTGCCGCAAAGGCGGCGGCGCCGAAGATCAGAATGCCGATCATGCCGGAAAACAGCCTCAGAAGCTTCCTCCCGGGGCCGGCAGGCATGCGCCTGGATCTTTTTTCTGTTTCGTTTCTTTCAGTCCGTAATGTTTCCTTTTCGTTTTCCTGCATCGGCGTCTCCTTTGACATTTGTATCATTATAAACGCAAAGCCGTTCCGTGAAAAGACATTGATTTTCGGCGTACCCCGCATTAAACTGAAATCATCTATTTTCAGGGGGAGGAACCTAGTATGAAAATCACAAGTGTAGAGTGTTTCCTTGGCGATTATATCACCATCAAGGTCAATACGGATGAGGGTATCTACGGCTACGGCGAGGCAGGCCTGGCATACGGCAGCAGCTTTGAAGCGGCTTACGGGCAGTGTCAGGATTTTGCAAAGCGCGTGATCGGCAAGGACCCCCTGAACACGGAAGAGATCTGGGAAGATTTCCACAGACACACCTTCTGGGGAATGGGAGGCGGCTCCGTCGTCACGGCCGGCATGGCAGCCTATGACATCGCCATGTGGGACATCAAGGGCAAGTATTACAATGCACCGGTCTATCAGCTGCTGGGCGGCAAGACCAACAAGAAACTGCGCGCGTACGCATCCCAGATCCAGTTCGGCTGGAGCGATATCATCCAGGTCAAAAACGGCGGCTTTGAAGGCGCCCTTCTGTATGAGCCCGAAGAGTACTTTGAGGTCACGAAGAACGCCATGAGAGACGGCTATACCGCCGTCAAGGTGGATCCGGTCTATGCGCCCGCAGACAGCGGAGCATCCTTTGCGGAGGTCAGAAGGACCCACGGCAATCAGATCAGGGGAAGCTATCCCGAGAAGGAACTGAGAAAATCCGTAGAGCGTGTGGCTGCCATCCGCGAGGCGGGCGGTCCCGAGCTGGACATCATCGTCGAGCTGCATTCCCTGCTGGATACCAATACGGCCGCGGAACTTGGCAGAGCGCTGGAGCCCTACCGCATCATGTATATGGAAGAGCCCACCAGCCCCGAGAATCCTTCGAACTATCGTTTCCTGCATGAGAGCTGCAGGATCCCGCTTGCAACTGGCGAGAGAAGCTTTACCAGATGGGGCTTCCGTCAGTTCTTCGAGGACAGGACCCTGTCCGTGGTTCAGCCCGATCTGGCAAACACCGGCGGCATTTCAGAGACCAAGAGGATCTGCGAGATGGCGCAGGTCTATGATATGGCGGCCCAGCTGCACGTCTGCGGCGGCCCCATTGCCAATGCTGCAGCCCTGCACCTGGAGACCGTGCTTGCCAACTTCCTCATCCACGAGGAGCACATGGCCAACCTGGCTCAGAAGTATACCAAGTGCGGCAAGTACCTGTACAAGCCCGTGGACGGCTATTACACCGTGCCCGAGCTCCCCGGCCTTGGCCAGGAGCTCAGCGAGTGGGCGATCGAGAATGCAAAGAAGAGGTGCGTGATCTCCTAAAGAGAAAGCTGAGTTGATCTGAGGGGCATGCTCCTTCGGCATGCCGGATCATTCGCGTGGAATTACTAAGACCTGCTTACGGCAGAAGAAAGGGCAGCGCCCAAACTCGAAGTCCGCTCTGATGAGCGGACTTCTTCACACAGTTGGACGCCTCAGGCTGAAAAAGGAATTTTCAGCCTTCGACCCCTTCTTCAGCCTGAGCAGGCCTTGTTCTTCCTACACTCATGAACATGCATGGCGAAGGAGCATGCCCCTGCAGCGCTGCCGCCTGTTCTCTTTAACAGATGCAGCGCTTGAAAATATGATCCGGGCAATAGCCTCCTCTGACCCTGTTTTTTTCAGAAAACACTTGACTTCAATTTCTCAAGTGGTTATAATAGCGAAGCATGTTTAAGTGCGGAATATTTAGCGCCATAGCCAAACGGTAAGGCAGCGGACTCTGACTCCGTCATTTCAAGGTTCGAATCCTTGTGGCGCTGCGCAAAACGACCTGAAGAGGTCGTTTTTTTTCTTTCGTATGTACTGAAATGTGATATGATGAAACCGGATCATTCTTTCAGGAATGTTCATGAAAGAAGCGCAGAATAGGAACGTCATGGCTAGTTTCGCGGACGGTAAGTGATCAAAGGAGGAGAGGTTATGTCGTTGTTTGACAAAGTAAAAGGGGCCGTTGGCGATGGCATCGGCAGAGGCATCAGCGCCGGCATTCAGGGCGCGGTCGGCAAAGCCGTCGAGAGCGCCGTAAAACCGGCGGCTGACAGGCTTGCCGGACAGGCTGCAGAACATATCAATCAGACGAGCGAACAGATCGGACAGGCAACGCAGGAACTGGCTGCAGCGGGGTCTGAGATCAGGGCTGCGGGCGCTGAGGCCGGAGCTGCGGCCGCCGGGGCCTCATCAGCAGCTGCCGAAGCTGGCGTGAAGTCTTCTTCCGGGGATGGCACGGCAAGCCTTGGAGCAGCGCTTGCAGGTTTTGCTTCCGCCATGCAGGGCGTGGCGGGGCAGGTCGCCGAAAACATGAAGGAGTGCCCAAAGTGCGGCGAGGTCGTAACGGCAGACCATAAATTCTGCCCGAAATGCGGCGCACAGCTCCCTGAGGAGACCATGGGGGCAGGCTATGTCTGCCGGAAGTGCGGCAAGAAGAATCTGCCCGGAACGACGTTCTGCGCGGAGTGCGGCGCCATGCTGCCCGCCGCGGAGAAGGAGAATGCGGAAGCGTTTGGCAAGTGGGACGTTCTGCTTCCTGATTATCCGAAGTGGGCCTTTGGCGGAAGTGGGATCGAACTGGAGGAATCGGGAGAGTACAACGGACATCCCTGCGTCCGGTTTTCCGTGGGAGGCGCCGGTCTTTCATCCGCGGATGCATACGCCGATGCCCTGAAGAGTGCCGGATTCATTCCCTACAGCGAGGATATTTACTATAAGATGGTGAACGGCGTCTGCCGGGCGTTTGACAAAACCGACTGCAATGAAGGCGGAGACGGCCTGAGATTCACTTTCTTTGTGGGCGATTACGACAGGCGGGCAGCCGAGGCGGCAGCAGCCGCAGAGAAAGCTGCAGGGGACAAGGCGAAAGCCGACGCCGCACTGGGAATGGCGAAGGAAAAGGCCGATGCCGCGCTCGATACGGCAAAGGAAACGGCTAAGGCGGCCGCGGACGCAGCAAAGGGACTGTTTAAGAAGTTTTTCTGATGCTGCCGGCAGGAATGGGCAGGACCTGTACCACAGCGCCCTGCCTGCGGTTCTGAGCGGCGCGTACGCATAAATCTGCCAAAGGGCACAGCGAAATTCTGTCAGTTTTTCCGAATTGACAGGAGGGCGCCGTGCCCTTTATGATATTGCACATAACACGCCGGACAGCATAGACAGTCCGACTCTTTTTCTTTTATTTCGGTCATTCACCGGGGTTTTCAATGATCATTTATGACGGATTCTGGACGCTTCTGAAACAGAAGCGGATGAGCCAGCGTTTTTTCAGTTTTCAGCATGAGATCTCTCCAAGCCGGCTGCAGGCCATGAGGAATGGGGAATACATCACGGTCAGGACTTTGGAAAAGCTCTGCCGCGTTCTTTCCTGCACGCCGGAGATGCTGATTTCCGTGGAGGAGGACAGTGAGATATACAGGATTGTTCAATTTGCTCAGGAAGAAGAAAGTGAGGCGTACGGAGCTGGTGGCCAGGGGGCTGATCAGCGCCAGTACCTTAAACAGGCTGAGGAACAATGAAAATGTTTCCCTGAGGACCCTGGAGATCCTCTCGGTCTACCTGGGCTGCGGCATCACGGAGCTCTTTGAAGTGGAATAGCAAAGCCGGAACCGGGTTAAGCAAAAGCCGCATCCGAAGGGATGCGGCGGGTCAGTATGTCGGTCTTAGCAGGATATCCGTCTTCAGCAGGATATCAGTCTTCAATGATGATGCGGGTGATGTCTTCCGGGCTTTCCGCCAGATAGTCCGCGCCGGCTTCCTGAAGCTCTTCGCGGGTCCCGTAGCCGTAGCAGACGCCGATGGTGACCAAGCCGTGCGCTTTTGCGGCCAGGATGTCTGCGGCCCTGTCGCCGACCATGACGGTCTTTTCGGGTTCCGTGATGCCGTTGGTCTGAAGGATGTAGCCGATTACGTCTTTCTTGGTGGCCCTGGCCTCTGCAGACGGCTCTTTGGCGCTTTCGTGGGTGACGCCGCCGATAAAGCAGAGACTCTCCGCCAGGCCGAAATGCTCGGCGATGTCAACGGCGAAGAATTCCGGCTTCGCGGTGGCGATCATGAGCTTTTTCCCATGGGCGTTCAGGGTCCTGAGCATTTCCGGGACCCCATCATAGGGTCTGTTCTCAAACTTGCCCTGGCGGTCATAATACTCTCTGAACAGGAGAATGGCCCGCTCGGTCTGCTCTTTGTCAAAGCCGAACTTGCTCTCAAAGCTTACATTCAGCGGCGGACCGATGGCAAAACTGAAATCCGTGACCTCGCTTTCAACACCCATGGTTTTCAGCGCGTACTGAATTCCCTTGGAAATGCCTTCATAAGAATCGGTCAGGGTCCCGTCCAGATCAAACAAGATGTAACGCTTTTCCATAACTTTACCTTCCTGAAAGATGTCCTAATTGTAACATTTGTAAACAATTTTTGCAAGTTGTGGCCAAGATGGGGCAATTTGTGTATAATATATTGATGTGTCTTGAGACGCAAGAATGATGATCAAAGGAAGAAACGTATGAAATTCAGCTATCCTGCGGTGTTTAAGCAGCGTGAAGACGGCGGTTACAGGGTGCATTTCCCGGATCTGGAGATGTGCACGGCGGAAGGAAATGATTTTGAAGATGCTCTGGAACGCGCAAGAGAAGCCGAGAGCATTTGGATACAGGTAGAACTGGAAGACGAGATGTGCCTTCCGGCAGTCAGCTTTGCCGAGGATTATGAGCTGGATGAAGGAGAGTTCTTTCAGAGCGTGACCGTCAACGTCAAGCTGGTAGACGGGTACGATGAATGAGAAAGCTGCTTCTTGCTTCACAGTCTCCCAGGCGGAGGGAGCTTCTGCAGCTTCTGGGCAGGCCCTTTGAGGTGGAGCCGTCGGGGGCAGAGGAAAACGCCCCGGCCGGCATGGCGCCGGAAGAGCTGGCGGCGTATCTGTCCCGCATAAAGGCGGAGGACGTCTTCCGCAGACATGCGGGAGAAGCGCTGAGCGTGATTGGGTCAGACACCATCGTAGCCATGGACGGCAGCGTTTTCGGGAAGCCGAAGGATGAAGCGGATGCTTTCCGCATGCTGGAGGCGCTCAGCGGAAGAACGCACGCGGTCTGCACGGGCGTCACGGTATGCAGCAGAGATGAGGCAGGCAGGGAGAAAACGGCAGCTTTTACCTCACGGACAGAGGTCTGCTTTTATCCCCTGAGCAAAACGGAAATAGAAGATTATATCCGGAGCGGCGAACCTATGGACAAGGCCGGCGCCTACGGGATCCAGGGAAAAGGATCCCTGCTGGTGAAAGAGATCCATGGGGACTATTTTACGGTGGTGGGGCTTCCCATCGCCGAACTGTATCGCTGTCTGGAGTCAGTCGAATCGAGATAAAGGAGAAACAATGAAGAAAACAGCAAAACGTCTGACAGCGGCACTGCTTTTTCTGAGTCTGCTGGCGCAGGGCATGACGGCATTTGCAGAAACGCGCGTCATCTTCAATGACAGTTTTCAGGGCGAGGTCGGCCCCGGTGTCGGCCCCGGCGTCGGTCCCGGTGTGACGGAACAGAGCCTGAAAGAGGCTGCTTCCCAGGAGCGCAGCGCCGTGCTGGAAGAGGCACAGATCGCGTCTGCAGGGGAGAACATCGTGTTTTCCGGGGGCAGATACATCGACCTGACAAAGCCCATGATCGCGCTGACTTACGATGACGGTCCCCAGGTGAAAGCAGGAAACGCCATCATGGACGTCTTCGCCAAGTACAACCAGAGGGCTACCTTCTTCCTGGTGGGAGACAGGATCCCTTCCAGAAAGGAAGAGGTCCAGCGTATGGTGGCCGAAAATCATGAGGTCGCCAACCATTCCTACAGCCACAAGTACCTGAACAGGGAAAGCGTGGAGACCATCCGCAGCCAGGTGGCCAAATGCAACGAGATGATCGTGCAGTACGCGGGCGTGACCCCCACGATCATGCGTCTCCCCGGCGGAAGCAAGAACGATACGGTGCTGGCAAATGTAAACATGCCCATCATTCTCTGGAACGTGGACACCAGAGACTGGGAGCACCGGAATGCGCAGAAGACCATCGATGCCGTGCTGGGCAAGGTCAAAGACGGAGACATCGTGCTGATGCATGAGCTGTACGAGTCAACGGCCCAGGCAACCGCAAGCATCGTCCCCGCGCTGGTGGAGCAGGGCTTCCAGCTGGTGACCGTCAGCGAGCTGGCGCAGCTCAAGGGAAAGACCCTGACGCCCGGAACGGTCTACTACTCCATGCGTTAAGCCAAAGTTCTTACAAATATCTTACAAAAGCTAAGATTATAAGCGAACAAACTGGACATTATTCTTCAAACCTACTAATATGGACGAAGAATAATGTCTTTTTTATGGAAACCGGCGGGTCCTGCCTGCAGGTTTTGGGGAAGACGCCGCTTTCATATATGAGGCTGGAGTGAAGGGGGAACGCCCTGTTCCCTGATAAGGAGGGTTTATGTTCATCAAAAGAAGCGCGTATCTGAACAAGCTGGAAATCTACACCGGAAAGGACGTGGTAAAGATCCTGACGGGCGTAAGACGCTGCGGAAAGACCACCCTGTTTCATACTCTGATCGAGGAGATGAAGGCAGGCGGCATTCCGGAGGAGAACATCATCTACCTGAATTTTGAAAGCCTGGTCTATGCTTACTTCACCAAAGCGGAAGAGCTGAAAAACATGACGGAGGTGTTCCTGCGCCAGACCTCCGGCCACAGCTATGTCTTCCTGGATGAGATCCAGAATATTGAAAACTGGGGCAAGGTCCTGAAGGAACTTATGGCAAGTCATGACTGCGAGTTTTTCGTCAGCGCCTCCAATGCTTCAATCTTCTATGAAGGCTTTGCCGCAGATCTTGATTACAAGTATGTCAGGATCGAAATGTATCCCATCAGCTTTGGGGAGTATTGCCAGAGCTTCGCCGACGATCCGGAAAACGAAGGCCTTGACAGAAACGGGCTCTTCCTGAAGTATCTGGAAAAGGGCAGCATGCCTGCCTCCTACGGCAGCGATGCTTCCGTCGCCGGCGATATCTATTCCGCCATTCTGCTGAAGGACGTCATTCAGCCCGGCAAGATCAGGGATACGGATCACATCGACAGGATCATGCATTACATTTTCACGCATATGGGAGAGGCCTTCAGCCCCAAGAAGCTGCGCGACAGCATCCGGGAGCAGGGCGTGACCATTTCCGTGGATACGGTCTATTCCTGCCTGGATGCGCTCGTATCGGCTTTCCTGATCTACAGGGTGCCCCGCTATGACGTGAAAGCCGGCAGGGAGCTGGAGACCCAGGAGAAGTATTACATCTGCGACATCTCCATGCGGAAGGCCGTCATGGGCGATGAGGAGATGCCGCTGGAGGCCGCTCTGGAAAACGCCGTGTGCATGGGACTGCTCAGTGAGGGCTTCAGGCTCTTCACTGCCAGAAGCGGGAGCAGCCTGGTCGACTTCATGGGAACCAAGGGCGATGAGCGCCTTTACATCAACTGCTGTGAGAGCGTGCAGGGGAACGAGGCCGTGCGCAGGGAGTTCGGGCCGCTGACCAGGATCAGCGACAACTATTACAAGATCGTCCTGTCCATGGACCCCGAGACCATCGTCAACAAGGGCGGCATCATCAACTATCCGTTGCCTTCCTATCTGATGCAGGAATGACCGCAAATGCAGGAATCAATGAAGAAAACCGTTCTGATCACCGGCGCGACAGGAGGCATTGGCCGTGCTCTGGCCTTTGCCTTCCGTGACGCCGGGTACAGACTTGCGCTGAACGCGCGAAATGAACAGGCGCTGAGATCGCTTGGAAACGCGCTGGGTACGGATGCGCTCATCCTGCCCGGAGACGTGGGCGATGCAGCCGCCGCCGAGGCTGTTTTCAGAAAGCTGGAGCAGGCAAGGCCGCAGGATGGCCCCGTGCTGGACGTGCTGATCAACAATGCGGGCGTTTCCTACATCGGCCTGCTGCAGGAGATGCAGGAAGAGGACTGGGAACGGCTGATCCGGACAAATCTCAGCGGCGTCTTTCACATGTGCAAGGGCGCCATTCCGCACATGCTTGCGGCAAAGAAAGGGAGCATCATCAATATCTCCTCCGTCTGGGGCAGAGTGGGCGCTTCCTGCGAGGCAGCCTATTCCGCGTCCAAAGGGGCCGTGAACAGCCTGACCCGGGCGCTGGCCAAGGAACTGGCTCCCTCGGGCATCGCCGTGAACGCCCTGGCGCTGGGCGCGTTTGACACGCCTATGAACGCCTGCTTTTCGCAGGAAGAGCTGCGGGAGCTCTGCGAAGAGATCCCCGCCGGCCGTCTCGGAGACGCAAAAGAGGCAGCCGCGCTCTGTGTTGAGCTGGCTGCCTCTTCGAATTACCTGACCGGACAGATCATCGGTCTGGACGGAGGATGGTACTGATCATACCTCCGGTTCGATCAGACCGTAACTGTCATTTTTTCTCTTGTAGACCACACAGGTCTCATCTGTTTCCGCATTCTTGAAAACATAGAAGTTATGTCCCAGCAGTTCCATCTGGAGGCATGCCTCTTCGGGATCCATGGGCTTGAAGGGGAAGCGCTTCACCTTGGCGATGTTGACCTCGGGCTCATCCGCCGCTTCTTCCTCTTCCTCTTTGAAGAGCTCAGAGAAGGACTCTGCCTGCTGCGTCCTGTTGATCAGCCTGGTCTTGTGCCTTCTGATCTGCCTTTCCAGGACTTCTTCAACAAGATCGATGGAGCCAAAGAGATCGGATGTGCTTTCCTCAGAACGGAGCAGGGCATTCTTGATGGGGATGGTGACCTCTACGGTCTGCAGATCTTTCTGCTTGGAGAGGGTCACGTTTGCCGTGGTGTCATCAGGAAAGAACTTGGCCAGCTTGCCCAGCTTTTTCTCCACCTGCCTGCGAATGTTGTCAGTGACATTGATGCCGCGTCCTGTAATATTATATTTCATACAGCCACTTCCTTTCTGATCTTGATATACAAATTATAGCACATTCCTAACCGTTTTACAGCTTTTTGACTTACATTCTTTCAGAAATGATGTTAAAATGAAAACGGGGTGAAAAAATTGTTCAGCATAGGGGATTACGTCATCAAAGTCAATACAGGCGTCTGTGTTGTTGATGCCATTTGTGAGATGGATCTGCTGAAAAACGGCGAGCCGCGCATTTACTATACCCTGATTCCCCTCCATAACAGCAAGTCCAGGGTGTATGTGCCTGTCGATTCCGACAAACTGAACATGCGCTCCATACTCAGCGAAAATGAAGCCTGGGTCCTGATCCGGCAGATACCGGACATAGAAGAGGCTTGGATCCCAAACGACAAACTGCGGGAGCAGGAATATAAAGATGCCATCAGAAGTAACGATCCCAGGAGACTGGTTTCCATCATCAAGAACATGTATCTCCGCGGAAAAGAGCGGGTAGAGCAGGGCAAAAAGATCACTGCCATCGACGAACGATATTTTAAG
>Ga0129307_1002903_pt1 | contig 12009 bp, 8 predicted proteins | sample P1105metagenome_FD_94437 | JGI IMG/M metagenome (GOLD analysis project Ga0129307, IMG submission 94437) | Capybara group fecal microbial communities from Wisconsin, USA - P1105 metagenome | ecosystem: Host-associated > Mammals > Digestive system > Large intestine > Fecal | place: USA: Wisconsin... | reverse complement strand
GTCGTGACGATAAAGTGCAGAACAGGCCGGACTGGATTGGGAAAGCCACCTTCCCTGCCGCCTCCCTTGCAAAGCTCGTGACGATTTCAGCCGCCATGGAAAGCAACCGCTACTCGCTCAACACGCCCATCCCGATGATCGGCCGCCACCACACGCTCTATCTGCGACAGCTGAAAGTCCCTGAAAAATACAACGGCCCCACGATGGAGCTTTCCGAAGCTTTCGCCCGCTCCGCAAACCCGCCCATGGCCATTGTCGGCAAAAATGTCGGAGCAAAGCGTTTGCTCGCCGCCGCCGCAAAACTAGGCTACAACAGGCGTTTCCCGGGGAATGTCCCCAACACGTCCAACTACACCGCACCCGACACAGGCTACGGCCTTGCCGAAGTTTCTTGCGGATTCACGACATCGACGACGCTTACACCGCTCCTCGCCGCAGCACAAGTACGCGCCATCCTCACCAAGAAACCGCTCGAAATTCCATGGGCCCGCGACATGGTTCCATTCGCTCCGCAAAAGCCCGTCGCTCTCGATATCGGAAAATTCACCGAAAATACGTACTACGGACTAAGAGAAGCAATGCTCCGCTCCGTGACGCAAGGCACAGCCCACAAGCACATGTCCAAAAAGAACATGGCCGTCAAAAACTTCGAAGCACTCCGCCTTGGCGGCAAGACCGGTTCTCTCGACGGAAACGACCCCGCAGGGCGTTACGACTGGTTCATGGGATTTGCAGAAGCAAGAAACGATCCAAGCAAGTCCATTGTCGTCATTGTAATGCAAATGCACAAAGAATTTCGTTCGCAACCGGCAACGCAGGTCGCAGCAACAGTCATCAATTACTGGGCGCACCAAAACCTCGAAAAAAAATAATTTAGATTTGAACACAAAAGAAGAAGGCATTTTATGGAATTATCTTGGTGGAATTTAATACCGACTTATTTTGACGGAACCGCATTCAATTTGGGCAGTTTCCCCGTGCGTTGGTACGGCATCATGTACATTTTTGCGTTCGTGACCGCCTACCTCACCATGTGGAAAATCAGCCAAAAGGAAAAGTTGGGCTACACCAAGGAACAGCTGGACAACCTCTTTACATGGATTATCGCAGGCATCCTCATCGGAGCTCGTCTCGGCTACGTGTTCTTCTACAAAGCAAGCTACTACATGTCGCACCCGACAGAAATCATCTTTCCGATGGTTCAAGACGAACTTGGTTACCACTTTGTCGGTATTTCAGGAATGTCTTACCACGGCGGACTCATACTTTCAATCGTTTTCTGCTATATCGGCGCCAAAAGGAACAAGCTCGACGTCTGGAAAACGTTCAACCTCGCCATGCTCGCCGCTCCGCTCGCCTACACTTGGGGTCGCTGGGGCAACTTTATCAACGGCGAACTCTTTGGCGAAGTGACGACAAGTTCTATCGGCATGTTCTTCCCGCTCGCCCATGACAGCACACTTGCAAACCCAATTCTCCACCACCCTAGTCAGCTCTATGAAATGTTGTTCGAAGGAATCATTTTATTCGTCGTTTTGTACAACCTGCGTAAGATTCCTAAACTCCACGACAAGATGCCCTGCCTCTATTTGATGGGGTACGGTCTGTTCCGCTTTTTCATCGAATTTTTCCGCAAGCCGGACGCCCACCTTGGACGTATCGACCTCTTCGGCATGAGCCGCGGACAAACGCTCTGTACGCTGATGATTCTCGTCGGCCTCGCCTGGATGGTGTATTTGTTCTATAAAGAGAAGAAAGATGAAAGACGAGAGATTCCAAACGAGAAACAATAACAAGTCACCCCGCACTCGTTGCGGGGTCAGTTTTATCACCGTGTAAACAGATCCCGGCACTAAAGGCCGAAATGACACAACAGCGATAAACCCGCGACTAAAAACTCATAGCACAGAGCTGATCGCTCAAGGACCACTAGTACCCTTTGAACAAATTCTCCCAGAGATTCTTTTCTTCTTCGAATTTCTGGGCAAACTGCTTGCTTACGTGCTTATAGACGGTCTTGATATTTTCAGCAAGTTCGTCCGTCACATATTTTTCGACATGATGTGTCTCGGTGTCCGTGCCTTCGTTCATGAGCTTGGACCATTGGCTTTCCTGGTTTTTACTGCCAAGCGTCGATGAAAGAGTAGAATCTTCGTAGCATTTATTGTTCACATAAATTCGCCAAACCGATTGCGGAACGCGTTCAAGAATATTTTTCAGGAACGGTTCTGCGTTTGTCGAATACCCGTAAGAGTTACCGATTAAGCAAATAAGAGGCACGTTGATAATGCGTTCGACATTCACACGGCTCCACGCTTCTTCGTTCATGTCGAAAGTGGCGTTGTACAAATCTTCGGCTGGTTTCGGCTCGTTGTAGAAGTTGTCAATTCCAAGATGCGCATCCCACAAGCGATTGAGGGCGTCTGCAAAAATGTCAACAGGATCGCTCGGAGCTTCAGTGTCAGAAGATACTGTATTGGAAACAGCAGCGAACGAAGTTGTTTTTCTGTTAGAGGGTTCGCTACTTACGCCATCCGTTTTAGACAAAGTTTTATCCAAGGCATCTGCGGAACTGTCAGTCTTGTCCATGACCGTCGAATCAAAAACAGACGAGACGCGGAACTTGTAATAAAAGCGGATATTTCCTTCTTGCGATTGGAAATAAAGCGCTTTATACAATTCGTTATCTTTGAACAAATTTGCAAGAGCCCTATACGCACGATGTCTAGCACCGCCAGACGTAAACTTTCCACGATGGATCGCGACGAAACAATGGAACGCACGCACGCATCCGTTCGTATCAATTACAGTGATGCCGTCGTAATTGAGCATCGACATGAACATCTTGCGGATAAAGTTCTGTTCGTACAAATCGCGGTACGACTGCACATCGAGCATGGAATCAGGCTTTATCTGCATTTCCTTGAAATCGTCAAAGACGATCTTTCCGCCGTCGAAATTTTCATCCGTATTGCCGTCCCACGCCGGATCGACAAAAAGGCAAATCGTGCCATGGACTTCCCTCTTGATTTGCGAGAAAAGCCCCGCCCAGAAACCCTTCGGGTACGATTCCAAATTGTTGTCCGTCAGGTCATCGGCAAATTCGTTTTCGTCAAGGTCAAAGCGGATAAGCAAATGGTCGCTGACACCGGCTGGTGTATGCGAGTTGATGCAAATTTTGGAACGGTTCACGCATTCAATCAGCAAAAAACCTTTTTCCAAAAGAGCACGTTCCGTTTCGCCCGCGTTTCCGATATCCGACTGAAAAACGCCAACCAATATGCAAGGTTCCGACTTTTCACGTGCAGGCATCTGCTGGATAATCAAGTCGCACCCGCTCTTGCAGAAATGGATGACATCCTTCAAGCAAGCCTTGACGCGTTCCTTGAACAAGTTCTCCAAAGCATCTCCCGAGAACTTGTAAATGCGGCGGTTCCACCCCATCGGAGTATTACCGGATCCCATGATGATTCTAAACGTAAAGTGGTCGTTTTCTTCTTGATAATGCGGAACACTAGGCAGCATTTCAATAATGGCATCAATGACAGCCTCCTTCATTTCAGGAAGCTTTCTTAAAAAGAAATCTTTAATTTTCTTTCGGTCAAGCCCAATTACATTGGGTATATTCTGCAAATTATCACTCATAGAACAACCAACAGCTTAGCAATCCATAACTTATCAACCATCAATATACATATTTTTTGCTTATTTCCAATCGCGTTCATTCTAAGAGCCTAAAAAAATTATCTTTTACGCACATTTTAACAGGAGCTCTCCCATGGCAGGCATTACTTACGAAATTGACGACAAGAACATCGTCGAACAAATCAAGTCAGACGCCGCCAACGCCGCCGCAGAACTTATCGAAGCGGCACACCTCAAGAAAGGCGACATCGTCGTTGTCGGTTGCAGCACCAGCGAAACATTGGGCAACCAAGTCGGAAGCCATTCCGTCCCTGAAGTCGGCAAGGCCATTTACGAAGGCCTCCAAAGCGTCTTTAAGGCACAGGGCATCTACATCGCGGCCCAATGCTGCGAACACTTGAACAGGGCCATCATCATCGAACACGAAGCAGTCCCGAACGCAGAAATCGTGAACGTCGTGCCGCAGCCTAAAGCCGGCGGCTCCTTCGCGACTGCCTGCTACGCCAACTTCAAGCATCCCGTAGCTCTAGAGCACATCAAAGCAAACGCCGGGCTCGACATCGGCGGCACCCTCATCGGCATGCACCTCCGCGAAGTCGCCGTTCCCCTCCGCTTGAAACAGAACCACATCGGCAAAGCATTCCTCATTGCAGCCCGCACGCGCCCAAAGTTCATCGGTGGCGAACGCGCCCACTACGACGATTCGCTCAAGGACGGCTATCCGCAATTTTAGTCATTGGTTATTAGTAGGTATGAGGTCGCTTCGCTTTGAGGTATGAGGAGTTTTTTCTTGGGGGTAGAAGCACAGCTCACCGCTTTTTTACAGTTAAATAACACTCAATGTTTAATTTTTCGATTCAAATTTCTTACATTTAAAAAAGTATGAAAAAATGTTCCTTTTTATCGCTTGTTTTTATGGGGGTCCTAGTCGCCTCTTTTTGCGGCTGCAAGGAACAAACTAAAGAACCGTTAACTTCCGTTTTTCAAGCGAACTCGCCCCAGTACACTATAGGCGTTGAAGAGTTTTCCACCGTCGGGAAATCCGTTGCAAAAGTTTTCCCAAAAGCAAACATAAAGCATTACCCAGACCTTGTTACGGCTTATTTGGCACTCCAGATGGGCGACATCGACGCAATCGCCTATAACGAAATCATCCTATCCCATACGTTTAACGACAGCACAAATGACATCCAGATACTCCAAGAAGATCTAGGCATATCCGAAGAGCTAGTCGTCGGCATGAATCGCCACAGTACGATTCCAAACCTCAAAGGCATCATCAACTCGCTCATTGACAGCTTGAATGCCGCAGGAGCATTGAACGAACTACAGCAACACTGGAACGAAAAAAAGAATCCCTTCATTGACGAGAAAAACATTGAATCCTCCGGAGTTTTAAGAATTGCAACTTCCGCCGACGTACCGCCATTTTCTTTCATCGAAGACAACCAGATTATCGGACTTGACGTTGACTTGATCCGACTTCTCGAAAGCCGCCTGAACATCAAGACAGAAATCATCAAAACCGAACGCGACAAGCTAGTCGCCACTCTCAAAAAAAACGAAGCCGACCTCATCATTTCGGCATTCAGCAAGACAGACAGTCTTGAAAACTTGATTGAATTTTCAAAGCCCTACAACATCGGTAAAATTGCATTCGCCACACGCAAGCACGCCAATTCAGGAGCTGCCAAAAACAAGAATTCATATAAAATGAGCAGCATAGAACAGCAAAGTTCTCAAGACATTTATTCGTTAAACGACCTGTCAGGGAAATACATCGGAGTTCAGACAGGAACAACTCTTGACGAACAAGTGCATCAGCTCATCAAGCTTCCGCGTGTCCAGTACTTCCCCAACGTCATTGAAATGACGAAATCTTTGGAACAGCGAAAAATAGATGCCATAGCCATAGACTTGAGCGTTGCAGAAACAATCCTTTTGCGCCATCCCGACTTCAGCATTTTGGACGAACGACTGAACAAGGATGAGTTCGGAATTGCCATGGGCAAAAGGAGCCCGCTCAAGCAACTTGTCGATTCATGCATCACGATTTTGCAGATAAGCGGTGAGATTCAAAAGATCAAACAAAAATGGCTAAAAAGCAAAGTTGTCGTCAAGGCTATTCCGCAAGATTGGGTAGGAACGGATACGCTCGTCGTTGGCACAGAAGCTCTTTATGCGCCTTATGAATATTACCAAGGCGGTGAACTTTCGGGCATTGACATCGATATCATGCTCACCATCGGCAAAATGCTGAACAAGAACATCAAGTTCGCAGACATGAACTTTGACGTGCTCATCCCCTCCCTCGTGAACGAAAAAACAGACCTCTGCATTGCGGCAATGAGCATCACAGAGGAACGAAGCAGTTTAATTGATTTTTCGATTCCCTACGACAAGAACGAATCCGTTGTTATCGTAAGGACCCCCAAAAACACCACTCCTGGAAAAATCAAGGATACCATCAACTTCTTCTCCAAAATTTTCCAAAGCATTCGCAATTGGTTTTTCTAAGACGAGAGAATAGTGGCTAGTGGTTAGGAGACCGATAACCTAACACTTAAATTTCTCTATGATGACGCATGGCGCGGATGTTTCGCGGTAGAACTTCCTTGTGCCACTTGATCCATTCATCGTAATAGATGTAGCGCCTTTCACGCTGGCGGAACTCTCGTCCATGAACGACTCGGCGCCCTTCACGGACTTCGACCGGAATCACGATATGCAGACATTCATGATAAACGACACCCGCAACTGCATACAAAGGACAATTCGCCGCATCATAGCCACGGCTGATGCTTATCAAGTGGAAACTTTCACCTGTTACCGGATCCTTGCGGACGGAATGGAAACTGAGACCACCGACGCGATTGCTCCACGTAATTCGGCAAGTGAGAGTTCCTCCAAAATACGTATCATTGATAGCGGCGAGCACATCCGTCAAATTGTGGTGCACGCCTTGCGGTCGAATCGGCGGTAGCCTCCCCTTGCTTGCAAGCGGAGCTTCACCTTTGTCTGTAAAAATTTGATCGACAGTCTGCCAAAAGCGGTTCACCAAGTCCTTGACGATAGCCTTGTTTTTTTGCGTTTTACGGCGCACGGCATGTTCGGCCCACTCCGCGGCAAGTTCTCGAGCGTTGGCGAACTCTGGCGCTTTCATATATGCGGGCAATAAAACTTCCGGGTGTCCGAACAAGAACCCGCCCTTGCAGCGGATGCTCTTCTTCATTAAAGGGCTGTACTTGAAATGAACAAGTCCATTTGCAGAACAATCCGGCGAAGGAACTTTGGCTTCAATAGGCTTTGCCGTCGGAACAAAACCGAACAGGTCCATTTGCCCATCCAAGGACATCGGAACGCCCTCGTTTAATTCAAGCGGATTCATGCCCCTAGGACTCCTTCGTAGCCATTCAAAGCCAGAAGCCCGCCAAAAAAACTTTCAGGCAAGTCAAGAGCGGAATAGTGCTCCGAAATACCATAAACGGCATCTTCGACAACGTCCGGCATATAAACGATATAGCTGTCGTTCATCTCGGTCTGGAGCATCTCAGGAGTGCAGAATTTCGGGTCAGTCTCGCTAAAGTACATGCGGCACGAAACCGTCCGCAGCGGATAGATGGTGCAATCGCCTACCGCATTCGAAAACGGACACGGATGCCACCACGAGAAATAATCGTGAAGAGCTCGATCTTCGGCATCGTCTTCGGAGAGTCCAGATTCTTTCCGCGCTTCAAAAAACGATTCAAATTTGTCCGAACGCATCTGGCACGATTCCATCAAGGAGAGCAGGTCGTCCCGCTTGCGCAGTTCGCTATACATCGAAATCAGCTCGAACGGTTCAACGGACATCGGGTAATGGTGGCAGCAGTTACCGCATGCAGGCCTGCACTGTATTGTGCGTGGCTGTTGGACAAGGACGGCCTTCAAATACTGGTCGTAGGCCGCATGATAAGCCTTCGTAAATGCAAGTATTTGGGGCAATTGTTCCCGCAGGTTATCGGGTCCAATGGCACTATTTCGTCCCAAATCGGCAGCAATTTCGTCAAGACGGTCCCTTTCGGTCCTGAGCAGGGCTGAAAGACGCATCTCAGCTATGCGGTAAGATTTCGTCGGAAAATACTCTTTATAGGCTTCCATTGAGCGCAAATATATTTTTTTAACAGAAAAACGTAAAAAAAGTCATCAAAAAAAGGTAAAATATGCATTTTTAAAGGATAAAAGTGCACTATTTGTAATAATGATATTATTTTTTTATACTGAGTATTCCTTTTCAGGATTTGCAAAATGAGTATAAAATCGAATCGCAAATGGATGTGGTCTCTCGCAATGGCGTTGTCCTTAGGCATAGCCGGTTGCAACCTGTTTCACCCGACAGACAGCCGCGACGCCGAAAGTGACGATCCGGATGCACTCACGCTAGACGGCTACCTCGAATTTCAGAATTCGAATTTCGATTCTGCCCGCAGGTTTTTCAACAGAGCGATTGATGCCGACTCCGGACATTCCGAAGCATGGATCGGCCTTGCCAAATGCGTTTTAAGCGTTCAAGAAGGGCTTAACACCTTTGAACTAGTCTCTTACGCTCAAGAGAAAAAAGACGAAAAAGGCAAAAGCACCAACGAAATCCTGGACATGCCAGACGAACAGGCTGCCCAAATATCAAACGGAATTGATTCCGTCATGGTCTATCTGAACCAGTTCATTGACCGCGATACGACAGGTAGAACAGACAAGAAGATTCGCTTCAACGATATTGCCGACAGCTACACCATTTTGCAACTCACCAAGGCGGCCCTCCGCATCAGGGCCGTACAGACCCAACTGCCTTCTGTAGTCTCTACGGACAATTCCGGCATGACGATGAACCTCACGACGCTGACGGATTTAGGCGACAGCCTTAAGCCATTCCTCAAAGAATTGGCGGCAGCAGCTGAAGCCATCAAGGCATCACCGGAAACAGCATCAGAAATCATCAAAGCCGTTCTGCCGGACTCCACACGCCAGTACATCAATGACGATGACTACGCAAATGTCACAGTCGGACTGGCGAACACGGTCATCCAGTTAAACGATAGAGCTCAAACAACACCAGACGACCGCTATGACGTATTCTTCAAATTCGCAAACATCACAGACGATGACGGAGACGGATGTGTCGATGAAGAAATTCTCGACGGTTTCGACAACGACGGTGACGGAGAAGTTGATGAAGATGTCCGCGACAACCGCGTTATTGTTCTCCTCAAAAACACATTCTTGATAAAGGATGACGAGACAGGAACAATCAAAGTCAATGAAGGCAAAAACAGAGTTTACGATCCTACCCAATCAAAAGTGGACTCGCTCAACATCATCGAAAAATACGAGACCGTCGATATTGACATGGATGGCAAGAAGGGTTCCAAAGACCTCGATGAATGGCACTTTATCTATCGCGATCCCTATGAACGTGAGGATAATGGCAACCACCGGTTCAAGTTCACGCAGGCAACGAACTACAAATTCACTTATGGAACCAACTTTAAATACTCCGAAAACGAGCGTAAAAAATTAATTGACGCCAAGGAAAAAATCCGCAAGGATACCATATACGATCCAAGCAAAAAATTGCCCAAATACAACCTGAAAAAGCGTCAAGAAATGGTTGGCGGCTGCTGGAACAACTACAAGACCGAAGATGATTTCAAGCAATGGTTCCAATGGAGGAAGGCAGAATGAATAAATTAACTCTACTTACAATTCTTGCATTATCCGTTGGTTTCGTTTGTGCAAAAGCACCTCGACATATTTCGCTCCGTGCTGAATCTATGGGTGGCGCACATGTCGCCGTAGTCGATGACAAGGAAGCATTACATTTCAACTACGCCGGTTTAAGCCAAATCAACAGGCTCGGCAATTACGATTACCGTCCAGAGCAAGGCTACTATCCTCGAAACTGGATTGGCGACATGCGCTTGACAGTCGGTGGCGCAGGAGAATTCAGCAGATTCCTTTCGGCATACGGTGACGTGACCGACGTACAAGACTTGTTCAAGAAAGCTTACGACGATGCCGATGCAGCACAAACCAACAGAACCAGCGCCATACTTGATTCTCTTGTGAAGAATCCAAAATATGTCAAGACCATCAATTCCCATGACCACAAGACATTGGAAATGAGATTGAAAATCGATGCAGAATTGGCATTCCACAATTTTGGTGCAGCATTCTGGATGAACGGAAGCGTCGCTCCATACATTGATGGAGGACTCATCCTCCCCTATCTCGTTGTCGATACATTCTACATTGATGCAGTGGCCCAGATCGGTGGAGCATACGAAATATTGCAGAACAAACTCTCCGTAGGTCTTGGTGCAAAAATCGCAAAACGGCATAAAACCGAAATGATTACAATTGGTCTTGCCAACTACAAGACGATTGTCGATACATTGGAACATCAAGTCAGTAACGCAACAGACGATTTCTTCGATTCAAAGACGATTTCGTTCGGCTTGGATATGGGCGTACTTTACCAGTACAACCGAGAGATTCGCTTCGGTGCATCGCTACGCGACATTTATTTTAAATCCCTTGCCGGCGAAACGCTGATTCCTAACTTTACAATAGGCGCGAACTACAGTCCGAAATTCATGAACAGCAATACGGGATTCGGACGTAAATTCAATGTGGCGGTGGATTTCGCGGACATGTTCAACGCAGACAGGAACTACAAGTTCATGAGCCATCTCAATTTCGGTTTCGAACTGGAACAGACTCTGGCTGCAATTCCTGGCCTCAACAACGAAATCCGCTTTATTTCACTGCGACTTGCAGGCGGTTTCAGAGGAGGTTACCCGTCTGCAGGTATCGGACTTGAAGTATTACGCTTCTTCTCAATCGAAGCTGCTACCTGGGGCGAAGAACGCGGCTACTACACCGGCCAAGACGAAAACAGAATCTACATGGTGCAAGCCAGCATAGGATTCTAGAGGTATGAGCTATGAGGTCGCTCATGCCCAATGGCATTCGCTTTGAGCAATGAGCAAACGCGATGGAGCTGTAACAAGATATAGAAAGAGTCTCGACGAAATGTCGAGACTTTTGCTTTTCCTAAAACCTAAGACCTGTAACCTGTCCCCTATTTCTTCACTTTCACAATTCTTGCTTGCGGATCGCGCTTGCCGAGCAAATCGTAGGTATGCTTCGCAGGCTTGGTCAAGGACTGCGCCGGGCGATTGCGCTTGAATATGGAAATCGATCCATCATCGGTCTTGAAGTTTTCCACATGCGTTATGCCGTTGTTCACATAATCGTCAAGGCCGTACGCATGACGCATGATGTTCAGGACGTCCTTGTCAAACACGGAACCATCCGGTTCTGTCTGGCGACGGATAATCGTCATGTTGTTTTCGCCTTCGTGGCCCGTATCCCAAGCAATCGGCACCACCTTATTTTCCTTGGCTAGTTTCATCACGGCATCGTAATAAGCGAGGCGGCCCTTGCGATGTTTGGCGTACTTGTCGCCCGTCAACACCCCCACGCGGTCATTCGCACCGAATTCACCGATAATCACAGGCACACCCTTATCAACAAAGTTCTTTTTCATCTTACCGAACTGGTCCTGAATTTGGGCGCTGGTGCACTTGTCGCCCATGGCACCTGCCCAAGCGTTGTAGCCGCAGTTATGCACGATATCCGCACCTGTCGCAAGGTCGTCGCCCCAGTAGTACTGCGGGGAAACCTGCGCTCCCCAATCGACCACATCGTTCAAGAGCGTGTATGTATAAGGGTCATAGAAATGCACTTCGACAATCAAGCGGTTCGCGATTACATCCTTCGGAAGTTTGCTCACCGGCATCACTTCACTCGTGCGGTCGATGCTTGTCGAAGGACCCTGAATCACGAGCGTACGGCTTGCGTTATTACCGCCTGTCGCACGCACGGCATCCACGAACGTTTGGTGATAAACCATCAAAATTTCAGTTTCGTGCTTGTAATTTGCGTCAGTTGTAGCAGGCTCGTTAGCGCTTGCGAAGAGCAAATTTTCGTTATAGTTCTTGAAGCGGTTTGCAATCTGCGTCCAGAAATCCTTCTGGCGGGCATTCACCTTGTCCTTTTCTTGATCGTTCAAGTTGCCCTCAAGCCAGCCGTTATCCCAGTGGATGTTCAGAATCGTCACAAGCCCTGCACGCATGCAATAATCCACGACCGTCTGCACCGAATCCATCCAGCTTGAAGCAATTTCGTTCGGACCACCGCCCGGAACAATATCCGCCCTACTAGAATCGCGAGACAAGGCGTTCGAATGGCTGTACCACGCGCACGGAATGCGAATCGTGCTGAAACCCGCCGCCTTGACCGAATCAATATACGCCTCGGTCG
>Ga0129307_1002902_pt1 | contig 12026 bp, 14 predicted proteins | sample P1105metagenome_FD_94437 | JGI IMG/M metagenome (GOLD analysis project Ga0129307, IMG submission 94437) | Capybara group fecal microbial communities from Wisconsin, USA - P1105 metagenome | ecosystem: Host-associated > Mammals > Digestive system > Large intestine > Fecal | place: USA: Wisconsin... | reverse complement strand
CTTGGTTGATCTTCCACTCGGGGCGTTCAGACAGCCAACCTCGTCCGTGAGGCACCGCGCCGCCCGCATCCCGGGTGTGAAAAATAAAAAGATGACGGTCTTAGTAGCAAGACCGTCAAATATTATATGCTAAACTTGTGTTCCTGGCAAGAACTTTTTATGGGAAACAAAGCGGAAATTCCAGCTTTTTCGCGACTTTTTATTTAGCCTCTTCGCGCTTATAGGTGATCAGGTCCTCATTGATCTCAAAAGCCGCTTCCGAAACCGGTTTTTCGTTATCGCAGCTCTCCGTCAGCACCGGATACTCATCGATGATATCGCGGGCGCGTTTGGCTGCCAGGATGACCAGCGTGTATTTGCTGTCCACTTTCGTTCTGATCTCATTAATCGACGGATAAAGCATCTATTTTTCCTCCTCAAACATTCTGATCAATTCGTCCCCGTGATCCTTCACGCGGTCATGTTCCGCGCTGATGATGGCCAGCGCTTCGTAAACGGCCTGGTCCAGGTCGTCGTTCACGATGAAATAATCGTAACCGTGGATCTGCCGGATCTCTTCCATGGTCTTAGCCAGACGCGCTTCGATCACTTCCTGGGTGTCGGTGCCACGGCCCTCCAAGCGACGCCTGAGTTCCGCTTTCGAAGGCGGCAGGATGAAGATGAAGATCCCTTCCGGATAACTCTCCTTCACTTTCATCGCGCCTTGGATGTCGATCTCCAGGAGGACGTCTTTCCCCTCGGCCATCTTCTCCAGGACCTTTGCTTTCGGCGTTCCGTAGTAATTGCCGTAGACCTCGGCGAATTCCAGGAAGCCGCCTTCGCCGATGCGCCGTTCGAATTCCGGCTTGTCGATGAAGAAGTAATTGACGCCTTCCACCTCGCCTTCCCGCGGCTGGCGGGTCGTCGCCGATACGGATAGTTCGATACCGCCCCGCTCCTCCAGGATCCGCGAGCAGATCGTCCCCTTGCCGGCTCCGGAAGGTCCCGAAATAATGAACAATTCAGCAGGATGTTCACAATTATGATCCACGCTATTACCTCCTGTGCCTTAAATAGGTCCCGTGAACAAATATTATAGCAAACCGCAGCCCGGAATTCAATACAATTCTTTCCCCGTCCCGGTTTCTATTCCACGTTCTGCACCTGTTCCCGGATCTTCTCGACTTCGGCTTTGATCTTCAGCATCAGGCCGGTGATCTCCAGGTCGTTGGCCTTGGAGCCGATGGTATTGGCTTCGCGGTTCATCTCCTGGACCAGGAAGTCCAGACGTTTGCCGTCCGGCTGCCCGTTCTCAGCGATGATCTCTTCCATATGATCCATATGGCTCTTCAGGCGGGTGATCTCCTCGGCAATGCTGCATTTATCAGCAAAGACGGCCGCTTCCAGCATGATGCGGTCCTCAGGGATCTCGACCGCGTCGCCGATCAGGTCGCGGATGCGGTTTGTCAGTTTTTCAGCATAGGTCTTCGGAACGTCTTCGGCCAGCGTCTCGATCTCGGCGACGAGCGCTTTGATCGTGCGGCCGCGGCTCAGCAGATCGTCCTCCAGCTTCTCGCCTTCCAGGATCCGCATCTCGTCCAGCCGGGCAACGGCAGCCCGTACCGCAGCCAGGATCGTGCGGGTGATCTCTTCTTCATCCTCCACCGCTGGCACCGTTGTCAGAACGTCCGGAAGCGTCGCCACGTATTCCAGCGTGATGGCGCCTTCGCCGGCGAGCCCCAGCTTATCCCGCAGGAGCGCCAGGTTCTCCATATACTGGCAGGCCAGATCCGGGTTCACCTGGATCGTCAGGTCGCCGGCGCCGGTATTTTCTACGGAGACGGAAACGTCCAGCTTGCCCCGGGCGATCTTCTCCTTCACCGCCTGCTTGATCTTCTCCTCTACAAAAGAATAGCGGCGCGGCATGCGCACCGAAATATCGCAGTATCTGTGATTCACTGCCCGGATCTCGCAGACGACGTTACGCTTTTCGTCATTTGCTTCGCCACGGCCGAATCCGGTCATGCTTTTAATCATGGGAAATCCTCCTTCAGCTTGCTGTTTTGCCTCTCCTCATCCAGTTTAATTTTACGGGCGCGGCTTGAGTTTGTCAACGCCGCGTGCTATCATCGGAAAGGTGGCCGCCGGCACCAAACCGGCCATCCGCTACGGATCCACAAGAAATTCCGCAAGAAAAGAGGAACGCTTATGGCCTTTGACGGCATCGTCACCCGCGCGATGGTGACTGAACTGAGAGAAAAACTGCTGCTGGGCAAGATCGACAAGATCTACCAGCCGGTTAAGGACGAGCTGGTGCTGAACGTGCACACCCGGCGCGGCAATCTGAAGCTCTTCGCGACGGTGAGCTCGGAAGGGCCACGGGTGCATCTGATCAGTGAGAATCCTTTCAATCCGCCCGTCCCCTATAATTTCTGCATGCTGATGCGCCGGCACCTGTCCGGGGGCCGGATCGTCGCCGTCGAACAGAAGGACTGTGAACGCATCATCGAGATCTCCCTGGAAACGATCAGCGAGCTCGGTTTTACCCTATCCAAAAAGCTGATCTTTGAGATCATGGGCAAACACAGCAATATCATTCTGGTCGACCTGGCTACCAATCTCATCATCGACAGCATCAAGCACGTTTCCATCGATACCAGCCGCGTGCGGCAGGTACTGCCGGGACTCGCATATTCTTATCCTCCGGATCAGGGAAAAGAAGGCTTTGACGCGGTTACGGAAGAAGACCTCGCCGCGATGCCGCGCGAGGCGCGGGCGCTGCTTTCCCGCATCGGCGGTATTTCGCCCCAGGTGGCGGAGGAACTGGCGTCTAACCCCGCGCCTTTCCGCTTTCTGGCGGCTTTGCGGGAACAGGTCGCGGCCGGCACCTGTCAGGCCCACATCTATCAGGACGCTACTGGCAAAGGCGTTGAGTACCACGTCGCGGACCTCCGCGAATACGAATCGGCCTGCACGCGCCGCGACTTCCCGGATCTCAGCTCCTGCATCAGCGCCTATTACCGCGAGAAGGCTTCCGACAGCCGCCTCCGTCAAAGCGCCCGTGACCTGCGCGCTACCGTCCAGGCCCAGTTGGAGAAGGCCCAGCTGAAAAAACAGCGCCTGATCGAGGATATTAAAGAAGCCCGCAATTCCGAGCATCTCCGCCTTTACGGAGAGCTTCTCACCGCCAACCTGCACCGCATCAAACCCGGCGCTTCTTCTGTCAGCGTAGAGAATTATTACGACGGGAGCACGGTGGAGATCCCTCTCGATCCCCGCTTCTCGGCCGCGAAGAATGCCCAGAATTACTATAAGCGCTACGGGAAATCCCATACCGCCGTTAAGGAGAAGAGCTTGCAGTTACAGGAAACGGACGCCGACATCGATTATCTCGCTTCCACCCTCTCCTTCCTGGAGCGGGCGGAAACGCCGGACGAGATCGACGCCATCCGGGCGGAGCTCGCCGCCGAAGGATATGTGCGGAAACGCGGCGCGAAAGGCCAGTTGAAGAGCAGTTCCTCTTCCAGCCGTAATAAAGGCCGTCGGGATAAGATCGCTCCTTACCGCTACCGGTCGCCGTCGGGACTGCAGATCTTGGTCGGCCGTAACAATCTGGAGAACGACGAGCTCACTTTGAAGATGGCGGAAAAGACCGACTTGTGGCTGCACACGAAGGACATCCACGGCTCGCACGTCATCTTAAGGACCGGCGGCGCCGAACCGGAAGCCGCTGACATCTACTGTGCCGCTGCGATCGCCGCCTGGTACAGCAAAGCCCGCGGGTCCTCCCAGGTTCCCGTGGATTACGTGAAAGTCCGCTACGTGAAGAAGCCTTCCGGCGCCAAGCCGGGCATGGTCATCTTCACCAACAACCGTACCGTCTACGTCACACCGGCCCTGCCGGAATAGGATAAAGAAGCTTGGCCATTGTTCAACAAAACGTAGGTTTTCTGAAAACCTGTTCTGAAAAAAGAAAAAAGAGCCTCAGGTGAACAAGCTCGATGCTGATTTGTTCACCTGTTCTCTTTTTGGGCAGGAATCTGTTCCAAAAACCGAATTTTTAACGTTTTTTGAACAACACCCCGGCGGGGGCTAACACCCTGGAAAGGGCTGATACCTTCGCAGGGTATCAATATTCCAGCGTGGGCGGGATCTTGTCGCGGATCTCCATCATCTTCATATCGGTCGCGGCGATGGTGTCGGCACAGACCTTCAGGTCCGCCATGATCTCGTCGGCGTTCTCGATATCGCGCTTATATTTCATGCGATGCTCCAGGCTGGCCCAGAAATCCATGGCGACGGTGCGGATCTGCACTTCCACCCGCATGGGGCGTTTCTCGTTGGAGAAGAAGATCGGCACTTCGATCAGCATATGGTAGCTGCGGTAACCGTTCGGTTTTGGATTTTTGATATAGTCCTTCACACTGAGCAGGGTCACGTCATCCTGCTGCACGAGCATCTGCGCCACCTTATAGATATCGTCGATAAAGGAACAGATGACCCGTACGCCGGCCACGTCGTTCAGGTTCTCCTGGATCGACTCCAGCGACAGCTCGTTTCCCTGCCGGCGCAGCTTATCGAAGATGCTCACCGTCGCCTTGCGGCGGGACATGATATTGACGATCGGGTTCTGATGCCCCAACAGCGATAATTCATCGTTCAGAATATCGAGCTTGGTCCGCACTTCGCGGATCGCCGCTTGATAGCGCATCAGCAGGACGTCCAGTTCTTCCAGGGTCTGCCGCCCTTCATCCGGATCCTGCGGCAGGAAGTTCTGCAGCATCTCCCGGATCACTTCTTCATTTTTCTTATTCATAATCTCGGTTCAGACCATCCTTCTCGCGGCCGGCTCCGGCCGGCCTGCTCCCGGTTTCCTTATCAGGCCAGGACAAAATCGCGAATCGTTTTAATGACCTCCATGCCGTCCGCTTCCGGACCGCCGTTATGGATCTCATGATAGTAACCCGGCCATTCCCGGTAGGTGAATTGCGGATCGCCCTGATACTGGGCCGCTACCATGCGGGACCCTTCCACTGAACAGATCTTGTCAGCGTCACCGTGCATCAGCAGGAAAGGCTTGCCGTCGGCGCCATGATTGTTCTCCAGCGTACCGGCGCAGAGTTCCGCAGCGATATCAAAGCATTCGATCGCCGTCTGCAGGGTGATCTTGGTATGGACGAGCGGATCCGTATCGTAAGGCCTGGTGATCTCGATATTGCCGAGGTCCTCCGCTTTGCAGCCGGAAGACATCTGGAAATTGGGCATGAGCTTGGCCGCGCCGTGCAGGAGCGCGTAGACCGGCGTCGGGAACTGCAGCACGAGCTTCAACCAAGGCGCGGAGACGATGTATTTTTCGGGCAAAGCGTTTTTAGCGCCGCGGCTCCGGTAGTCCAGGCAGAGATTGCCGCCCATGCTGTGCCCGTAGAGGACGACCGGCACCCCAGGCCACTCCGTTTCCGCCTTTTCCAGCAACCGATCAATGCAGGTGAAGACGTCCCGGCGCGGTGCCGTCTGGCCGCGTTTTCCGTAGCTCTTGCCGTGACCGGGCAGGTCCATGGCCAGCACCGCGATGCCGGCTTCATTCAGGACGCCGGCCATGCGGTCGTAGCGACCGGCATGCTCACCGATGCCATGGATGATACACATGACCTTAACAGGCGTTTCCACCGGCCACTCATAACCGGTCAGCGTTCCTTTCGCGCCCTCGAACTGGAAGTTCCTGAACATGATTTTCCTCCTTGCATAATTACGGTATATTACGCATAAATAACATAAAAAAACGAATATTCAACATCGGGGTTAAAAAAAGCTTGCCTTTTTCCGGGCGCCCGTCCTATCATGCGCTTTGGGAGCGCTGTCCGCGAAAGGAGGAAGCCATGAAATACCGTTGCACGATCTGCGGCCACATCTATCACAATACGATCTTTAAGGGCGGATACGTATGTGAAGACTGTGTCAATTATATCAAGTCGCTGGATCTGACGCCAGCCAAGCCGGCGGAACGGAGATCAGGGTCCGACTTCTCGGAAAAAGCTAAAGTACCTCAAGATACTTTCTGATGATGCATAAACCGGCACCTGTCTCTCAGTCGAATTTAGAAATAGTGCCGCGGACGCGGTCCCGGCGGGGAAAGGAACGCTCTCTCGATCACACGCGCCCTTTCCTCGCCACCTTTTCAACCGCTTTCCGGAAATACTCCGGTCTATCGCTCGTGAATTCCACGTAAGCGCCTGTCGTGGGATGGAGAAAGCCCAGAAGCCGCGCGTGCAGGATCTGTCCGCCGAGATGCAGCGGATCCCGCCGCGGCCCATAGAGCGGGTCTCCTAAAACCGGATGCCCGATGGAAGCCATATGGACGCGGATCTGATGGGTCCTTCCCGTTTCCAAGCTCGCGCGAAGCAGCGTGTAATTACCGAACCGTTCCAAAACGGCGAGATGGGTCACCGCCCGGCGCCCGCCCGTTTCCGTGACCCGGTAACGCAGGCGGTTGGCCGGATCCCGCTCCAGATTGCGGTCGATGGTAAAATTGTCTTCCGGGAAATTGCCATAGACCAGGCAATCATACTGGCGCGTGATATCATGGCGGTCAAACTGCTTCCGCAGGGATTCGTAAGCTTGGGCCGTCTTGGCGCAGACGAGCAGGCCGCTGGTATCTTTATCGATGCGATGCACGATCCCCGGCCGGGCCGGATCTCCGGCTTCCCGTAAGGTTTCCCCGACGTGGGCGAGCAGCGCGTTGACCAGCGTCCCGTCTTCATTCCCGGCGCCGGGATGGACGACCAGTCCGCGCGGTTTATCGACCACCAGGATATCATCGTCTTCATAGACGATGACGAGCGGAAGCGCCTGCGGCTTGGGCGCGGCTTCCTGCTCCGCCGTCTGCGGGACCCGGAATTCGACAAGGTCCCCCGCCTGCAAGCGGGTCCGCTTTTCCAGACAGGGCCGGGCGTTCAGGCAGAGCGCTCCGCCGGCGATCTCTTTCTGGATCCGGCTGCGGGAAAGATGCGGAAGCTGTTCGGCCAAGTACTGGTCGACCCGCTTGCTTTGATCTTCCGTGCCGACGGTCAGCGCGATCCTCTCCTCACTCATCGGTTCTTCCCTCATCCTGTGGCTTTCTGGCAGCCAGGCGTTCCTGCCGGCTGGAAGCGATCACATAGAGGATCATCAGTCCGCAACCGCAAACGACCGCGATATCCGCGACGTTAAAGATCGGCGGGAAGAAGCTGACGGAGATCATATCCGTAACGGTCCCGAAGAAGACGCGGTCGATCAGGTTCCCGACCCCGCCACCGCAGATCAGGATCACCGATGCTTCCAGCAAGCGGTTCTTCTCCCGGTTTTTGCGGAACAAAAAGATCAGGGCACACACGACGGCCACTGCCGAAAAAGCAATCAGCAGTTCCCGCTGTCCCCTGAATGAGCTGAAAGCCGCGCCGTCATTACGAAAATAGGTCAGAGCAAGGAGTTTGGGAATAAGCTCAATGCTCTGGCCGACAGTCATTGCTTCGCGCACGGCATATTTAGAGATCTGGTCAGCCAGAACAATGGCCAGGATCAGACAAATCTGGATCATCGATCAGGATCTTCCCGTCTTATCAAGCAGCTTGCGAATCTCCTCGGAATCGATCACGCGCGTTTCCTTCGGCGCGGGACCGGCCGGTTTCTCCACCGGTCTGGCCTGCGGCGTTCCCGCCTGCACGACTTCCCGCTCCAGCTTGGCAAAGAGTTCTTCCGGGCTGGCCTCGGTAGCCGCCTTATGCGCCTGCACCGCGTCGATGACGGCATCCGCCGTATCCGGGATCTCCCGCGCGATTGCCGCCGGCATGAAATCCTGCTCGATCTCCGAAAGCAAACGGCCGCTCTTCTCATCAAAGCCCGACAGTTCTTCCTGCAGGAGACGTACGTAACGGGCGCGGAAATTCTTGACGCGGTCCCGCAGGTCCCCGCCTTCCCCGCTGTATTTATAGACCGAATCGCGGGCATCCTTAATGATCATCTCCGCATTCAGCTTGGCGTTGCGGATGATAACGTCAGCGCGCTTTTCCGCGCTTTCCGAGATATCGCGCATCAGCTTCTTGGCGGAGTCAAGCGTATTCATGACCGAACGCTGCGACGCTTTATGCTCTTCATTCTCGACCCTTAAGGCTTCATTCTCCGCTTTCAGTTCATCCACCTGCGCGAGCAGAGCCTGCAGATCCAGAATGATCTCATCCAGAAATTCGTCGACTTCGTCTTCATCGTAGCCGCGGAGCTTTCTGGAGAAATCTTTTTCTTCTATCTCTTTCGGTGTGATCATCTCTATCTCCAGGGACTTCTCTCTTCAGCCTGGCTCGCGGGAGCTTCCGCAGCTGTGTTAGGTCTGCTCTGCTGAGATGCGGCAACTGCGATATTCTCCGGAGTGAAGATGAAGATATTATTGGCGATCTTCTGGACGTTCCCGTTCAGCGCATAGGTAGCGCCGCTCAGGAAGTCGAAGATTTTACGGGCACTTTCCGTTTCCAGCTTCTCCAGATTGATGATGACCGGTTTGTGGGCTTTCAGGCTGTCCACCAGCTTCGGGCATTCTTCAAAGCCCTTCGGCTCGATCAGGATCAGCTTCAGGGAACCCGTATTGACCGCGGAAGGACGTTTGCTGTCCATCGGGCGGCTGTAAGCAGGAACCTGTCTTCTTTCGGGAGCCGGGGTATCCTGCAGCATGACCGGCGACACGTAAGACTGTTCGTCACGGGCACGGTCACGTACGCGTTTATCGTCACGCTCACGGGAAAGTTTCTCTTTCTCGCGCTGGATCTCGCTTTCCGTGACGACTTCATCCGGGTCGATCTCTTCGATCCCGATGACCTTTTTCAGTGAATCAGTAAATCCCATCTTTCCTCCTAACTTATTTCTCTTCCTGCCGGTAGTTCCTGGCTCCGAAGATCGCCGTACCGACGCGGATGGCGTTGGCGCCTTCCTCGACGGCGACCTCAAAGTCGTTGCTCATTCCCATCGACAGGACTTGGAAGTCGGTTTTTCCGCTCTTATCGCCGCGGTAGCGATCATATATGGCTTTCACTTCGGCAAAGAACGGCCGCGCTTCCTCCACGTCGTCCGTCAGCGGCGCGATGCACATCAGTCCTTTGATCCGGATGTGCGGGCACTGCTCACAGATGGCCTGGATCAGTTGATCGGTTTCTTCCGCTCCGATACCGAACTTGGATTCTTCCTCCGCTGCGTTGACCTGGACCAGGATGTCCATGACCTTATCGTGCTGGGCAGCCCGCTTCTCGATCTCTTTCGCGAGATGAAGCGAGTCCACGGAATGAATCAAGTCTACCTTATCGATTATATACTTTACTTTGTTTGTCTGCAAGTGACCGATCAGATGCCAGCGTACCGGCTTGACGCGGTCGTATTTTTCCAGGATCTCCTGCACCTTATTCTCACCGATATCGGTGATCCCGCAGTCGATGGCCTCGTTGATCTCCTCCGGAGTATGCAGCTTGGTGACCGCGATCAGCAGGACGTCTTCCGCGCGCCTGCCGCTCCGTTCCGCTGCCTGCCGCTTCCGCTCTTCGATCGCGGCAATATTATCCCTGATCGACATCTTCGTCCCCTTCCTCTTCCTGTATCGAAGGATCCGAGAGCACGTCTTCAAACGGATCGATCGTATACACGTATTCGCCTTCTTCGTCATAGAAGCTTGACGCCGATACGACGGACTGCTCATCGTCGCTGTCCAGCACGTTGACGCGGACAAAAACGTATTTTCCGGTCGTGTCTTTAATATACACACCGGTCTTGCCGTCTTTCTCCACGATGCTGCTGTTGCGTACGAGCAGGCCGCTGTGTTCGGAGGTGATGACCTTTACCTTCATGCAACGCAATTCCCCGATGCGATCGAAGTAATTGCGGGAGCTCATGACGACTTTCGCCTGCTCTCCGTCCATATCCACGCTTTCCACGCGCAGCTGCACCTCGCCCATATCGTGGCCTTCATCGTCCGGCGGTACCAAATAACAGGTCTTGCCGACGCGGTAACGGGAGGCGTGATCTTCCGGGACGAAGATGATCAGATACCAGCGGTCGTTCTTGATCGATTTAAAAACCGGATCGCCTTCCCGGGTACTCACGGAAGGAATCTTCACGACCTGATCTTCGCGGATCTCGGATAAGAGATCATATCCGCAAGTCAGCGCGTAATCCGGCGTCAGGGTCCCTTCGTACCCGTCGACGAAATAAGAGATCAGCCCGCTGCCCTGCATCATCGTGGTCTTCTGTACCTGTCCGCCCAGACGCTCGCGGACCTGATCCATCTCTTCGCTGTCTTCGCCGGGCGCTCCGGCCGTGATCGCCACCACCTGGGTCCCCTTACGCAACAAAGCGCCTTCATCCGCCAGACGGCGAACGCTGCCACCGTCCGGAGCCGTGTAGACTGTCTCGTTCCGGATAAACCAGGCGTCCGTTTCATCGTAAACGGACAGCTCCCCGTATTCCGCCACGTAAGTGACGTCAAAAAAGCCCGCTACGTTCGGCACCGCGTAGATCGCGATGTAGAGTGCTGCCAGCACGATGAAATACAGTATGATCCCTGCGTTAGTCCCCTTTTTCATAGCTTTATTCTACATCATCCACGGACTTTTTCCAAGACTAAAGCCTCATCTTTTGTCAGGGCCGGGTGCCGTTCGAGATAGGCCGCGAAGAGATCCGGCCGCCGCTCTTTCGTCAGGAGGAGCGACTGCTCGTATCTCCACAGGGCGATCTTCTTATGGTTCCCTGAAAGGAGCACTTCCGGAACGTCAAGTCCCGCAAAGCTGCGCGGCTGGGTGTACTGCGGATATTCCAGCAGTCCCGAATAGACGGATTCATCCAAGGCGGAGGATTCCGAAGCGAGCACGCCCGGTATCAGGCGGGCGGTCACGTCGATCAGGACGAGCGCCGCCATCTCCCCGCCGGTCAGGATATAATCCCCGATGGACACTTCCTCCATCTGCCAAGCGTCGATCACTCTTTGGTCAAGGCCCTCATAATGGCCGCAGAACAGAGTGATCTCTTCCTCTCCCGCCAGTTCTTCCGCCAGGGCGCGATCCAGGATCCGTCCCCGGGGCGAAAGATAGATGTTCCGCGTCCGTCCTGCTCCGCAGGCAGCCAACGCGTCAAAAGCCGGCTGCGGCATCATCACCAGGCCCTGGCCGCCGCCGAAGGGATAATCATCCGCTTTCGTGTGTTTGTCGCGGCTGTAATCCCGGATATCGACGATATTGAATTCCAACAGGCCCTTTTCCACGGCGCGGCCGATCATGCTTTCCTGAAGCGGCGCGAACATCGCCGGAAAAAGCGTTAACACGTTAAATCTCACGCTTCTGCTCCTTAAGCCCGGATCGGCTCGCTGATCATTCCCGGGATAAAGTGGATCCTGATCGCCCCGCCCGGCACGTCCACGGCGCGGATGAACTCCGCGACCGCCGGTACCAGCACCGGCGTCTTCAGGTCACTCCCGTCCAGGGTGATGGCATAGATATCCTGTGCCGTATTCTGGATCACGTCGCTGATCCGGCCGACAGGCTCGCCGCTCGCGTCGTCGATCACCTGCAGGCCGATCAGGTCCCGTACGTAATAGGTCCCTTCCGGTAATTCCGGGAGATCCGCCTCCGTGATCTGGATCTCGGCGCCGCGGAGGCCTTCCGCCGCGTTGCGGTCTTCCGTTCCCTTCAGTTTCAGGCCGGCCATCCGGCCCATCACCCGGGCATGTTCCAATATCCGCGGCTCGGCTTCGGTTCCCACGTATACTTTTTCCAGACGCGAAAAACGGGCGGGATCGTCTGAATAGCTCATGACTTTCACCTCGCCCTTTATCCCGATCGGCGCGACGATTTTCCCGATTACGATCTTTTCCATAGCCGGGGCTTATTCACAGACAGCCGCTTCTTCCGCCGCCTTCGCGGTTTCCGAAGCCGCCTGGGCCGCGGCTTCCACGTCCGAGATGATGTCCACGTTTACCTTGCGGTCATCCTTCGTCGCGGCAGCTTTGACCACGGTCCGCAGCGCTTTCGCGATGCGTCCCTGCT
>Ga0129307_1002900_pt1 | contig 12038 bp, 9 predicted proteins | sample P1105metagenome_FD_94437 | JGI IMG/M metagenome (GOLD analysis project Ga0129307, IMG submission 94437) | Capybara group fecal microbial communities from Wisconsin, USA - P1105 metagenome | ecosystem: Host-associated > Mammals > Digestive system > Large intestine > Fecal | place: USA: Wisconsin... | reverse complement strand
TGTCATCCTGATCCTGGACTATGATTACGACACCGAAGCAAAGACAGAATTCCTGAAGACAAACGAATACACCAAGAATCTGCGCGCAGTCAAAGAAGGCCGCATCTACTCGGCTTGCTGCTCTGATATGCAGGGCTCTGCCGGCAGTGCGAACTGCGTCAAGATCATGGCACAGCAGTTCTATCCGGAGAAGTTCAAATGAGTTCCGGTCCGCTTCTGAAAAAAGAACGCGTTTCCATTTTCCCGCTACATAAACAGTCGCATTATCTGACATTCTGCCTGATCATGCTGGCCGTCTTAATCATTTCGTTCGTGCTGGCGATCCGCCTGGGCAGCGTGGATATGGATTTTGATGTGATTCGCCGGATCCTTGTCAACAAGTTCACCGGGCATGAGATCTTTGATAAAGACTGGGAAGCAAGCACTGAGGAGATTGTCTGGACGATCCGCACACCCAGGATTCTGACGGCGTTCGTCGTCGGAGCAGGGCTCACGCTCTGCGGTATCCTGATGCAGGTGCTGACCAAGAATTCACTGGCGGACCCCTATGTGCTCGGCATCTCTCACGGCGCTTCTGCAGGGGCAGTCAGCGTCATCATGTACGGCTGGCTGTCATTTCTGGGCGGATACGGAACGATGGCAGGCGCCTTCTTTGGCGCGGTGCTGTCGATTATGCTGTCACTCCGGATCGCGACGATCCGCAACAAGGTGACGGCGACACAGCTCGTGCTTGCCGGCATCGCGGTTTCCGCCTTGTTTGGAGCGGTCACGAACTTCATGATCTACCACACCAAGACGGGGTCCGATAAGGTCAAGACAGCCACGTACTGGCTGATGGGGTCGCTCAACGGTTCGACCTGGGAAAAACTGAAGTATGTGACGATTGCTTTTGTCATCTGCTTTATCCTGATCATGCTGCTCACCAGGCAGCTGGATGTGCTGATGCTGGGCGATGATGTGGCAGCGACAGTCGGTGTGGATACCGGCAAACTGAAGATGTGGATCATCGTGCTGGCGACGCTGCTCACAGGCGTGATCGTTTCGGTCAGCGGCACGATCGGCTTTGTCGGTCTGACATTCCCGCACATCACGCGCTCGATCGTCGGAACCAAGCACCGAAGGCTTGTGCCGGCGTCTATGCTGGTCGGCGGGACATTCCTGGTGATCGCGGATATTCTATCCAGAGTTGTGGTGGCACCGGAGGAATTGCCGATCGGTGTCGTATCCGCGTTCTTCGGCGCTCCGTTCTTCCTGTATCTGATACGTAAATCACACGGCAGTATGGGAGGTGGTCGAGGATGAAGCTGAGCGTCGAAAACATCTCCTATTCCATCGACGGCAAGCTGATCGTCGACGGGGTCAGTCTGGGTATCGAAGAAGGCTCTTTCGTAGGACTGGTCGGCCCGAACGGCTGCGGCAAATCGACGCTGCTCAAGAGCATCTACCGCGTCTACAAACCGGACAGCGGGGCGGTCTATGTCGACGGCAAAGACATCGCTCATCTGCATAACAGGGAAGTGGCGCGTGAGATGGCGGTCATGCAGCAGGAGAACAACATCGAATTCGATATGACCGTCTTTGATATGGTCATGCTCGGCCGGTTTGCCCATCAGAAAATGTTCGGCAACGACATGCATAAAGAACGGGAGATCGTCCGTGAAGGGCTGCGGGAAGTCGGTATGGAAGGGTTTGAAGAGCGCAGTTTTCTCTCGCTGTCCGGCGGGGAGAAACAGCGTACACTGGTCGCGCGCGCACTCGTGCAGCAGACGGACCTGATCATTCTGGACGAACCGACCAACCACCTGGATATCGGCTACCAGTATCAGATCATGAGTATCCTTAAAAAACAGGACATGACAGTTTTCTCCTCCATTCATGATCTGAACATCGCAGCGTGCTACTGCGACAGGATCATCCTGATGAAAAAAGGAAAGATCGTTGATGTGGGAGCACCGGCCGAGGTGTTTACACCCGAGAAAATACAGCACTTGTTTGGTGTTGAAACGGAAGTGACGACCAATCAGGCAACCGGCAGGCCGAATATCATTTTCCGGCCTGCAGAACTGTAATACCGATCAGCAAACTCCCTTTCCGGGAAAGAACGAAACGAGACAGCCTATGCGAAAGCAGGGCTGTCTCGTTTTGAGCGAAACCGCAAAATCCAGTTGTCGGATTTCAGAAATCTTTATTGGCAACCAAGCCATGCGGGTAGTATAATGCAAATAGAAAACTACATATTAACAATCGGATGATGATCTCGGGAGAGACCGCCTTGCTGCGGCGCCGAAGGGGAACGGATGCGGCTAACTCTCAGGCAAAAGGACCGGGATCGGACGAGACTCTGGAGAGCAGAAATGCACCGAAGAGGATAAATCTTTCAGGTACGAGGACAGAGCGCATCAATCCCTTGGGGGTTGGTATGCGCTCTTTTTCATTAACACGGAAGAAAGGAGAACCAAGCAGTGGAAGAACTGAAACGGACACAGTTATATGACAGACACATTGCGGCGGGTGCCAAAATGGTCGACTTCGGCGGATGGGAAATGCCGATCCAGTACCCGTCCGGCATCATTGCAGAGCATCTCTACACGCGGCGTTACTGCAGTTTATTCGATGTTTCCCATATGGGCCGTCTGATCGTCAGTGGTCCCGACCGCAAGGCGTTCCTGCAGCACGTTGTCACCAGCAACGTCGACGCGCTGGATGTCGGGATGGCGCAGTATTCCATCCTGCCTGATGAAGACGGCTGCGGCATCGACGATCTGTACATCTACAGATTTGTCGAGGACAAGTATGTCGTCATCGCCAACGCGGCGAATACGGACCTGGATCTGGAGCACCTGATGAAGGAAAAGGAACCCTACGACGTCACCATCGAAAACGTCACCAAAGACTGGGCGGCAATCGCGGTCCAGGGGCCGACTTCGAAGGATATTCTGCGCGATCTGATCGGCGGCAAGCAGCCGACAGAACCGATCAAAAACTATCTGAACATCGCGACGATCCCCGCGCTCGATGATGCACCGGTCTACATCGCGAAGACCGGCTATACCGGCGAGCCGATCGGTTATGAGATCTATGTCCCGACGGCGGTCTGCGGCAAGGTATGGGATATGCTGATCGAAAAAGGCGCGCTGCCGGCAGGCCTCGGCGCCCGCGACACCACGAGACTTGAAGCGGGCATGCCGCTGCACGGTCATGAGATGGGCCGCGACAAGGATGGCAACAAGATGCCGATCTACGCCGTCCCGCTCGCCAAGTTTGCGGTCAGTTTTGCCCCGCAGAAGGGCGATTACATCGGCAGAGAAGCACTGGCGGCACAGAAAGCGGCATTTCTGCGCATCAATGACTTCGATTATTCCGACATGGAAGCACTGCCGAAGAGGATCCAGCCGATCGTACTGCTGGACAAAGGCGTCCTGCGCGCCGGCTGCCCCGTTCTGAAGGACGGCAAAGAGGTCGGGTATGTCACGAGCGGAACGATGGTCCCGTACTCGCTGATGGATGGCGAAGCGCTCTTCCAGAAGGTTACGGAAGAGAGCCAGAAGAGAAGCATCGGCTTCTGCTACGTGGACAGTGACGTGGAGACCGACGATCAGGTCGAAGTCGACATCCGAGGCAAAAAACTCAAGGCAGCGATTCCTGAATGCCACATGAAGAACGACGCGCCGCCGTACACCCGCGTCCTGCTCTACGAGCACGAGGACGAAGAAGCGCAGGCACCTGCGGCAGACAAGGGCACGGCAGCCGGCAGCCTCTTCAAGGAAGCGCTGGACAACCACATCTGGAGACAGCAGGAATGCGTCAACCTCATCCCGTCCGAGATGAGCGCCTCACGCGCGGTCCGTCTGCTCGAATGCTCCGATCCGTCGTTCCGTTACGCGGAGCACCGCAAGACGGCGGCATTCTACGATGAGGAAATCTTCTATTATCAGGGCACCAAGTTCATCAGCAGAGTGGAAGAAGCCCTGATGGCGGAAATGAAAGAATACTTCGGCTGCAAGGAAGTCGAGACGAGGGTCACGAGCGGCCAGATGGCGAACACGTGCGTATACTCCGCACTGGTCGATTACAAAAACCGCCTCGACCGCAAGATCGAGCCCAAACGCCTCGGCTACATCCTGAACAACCACATCATCAAAGGCGGCCACCTTTCGGCCCAGCCGATGGGCGCACTGAAGGACTTCGCGGCGATCGACCCGGTCACCGAGAAGCGCGCGCTGGTCAACTTCCCGGTGTGCGAGGATGATCCGTACGCGATCGATGTCGAAGAAACCAAGAAGGTCATCGAGGAGTACGATCCAGAGCTCATCATCTTCGGCAAGAGCATGGTGCTCTATCCGGAACCGGTGAAGGAGATCAGAGACTACCTCAATTCGACCGGCCGTGACACCATCATCATGTACGATATGGCACATGTCCTCGGTCTGGTCGGCGACCACTTCCAGAAACCGTTCGAGGACGGCGCGGACTTCGTCACCGGCTCCACCCACAAGACGTTCTTCGGTCCGCAGCGCGGTGTCGTCGCCGGCAACTGGGACAAGGATGACAACAGATATGAACTCTGGGAGACCGTACAGTCCCGCGCGTTCCCTGGCAGCACGAGCAACCATCATCTCGGCACACAGCTTGCGCTCCTGATGGCGGCGTACGAAATGAATCAGTATAAGGACGCCTATCAAAGTGCGGTCGTCGCAAACGCGCAGGCGTTCGCCAAAGCGCTCAAAGCTGCCGGTCTGGATGTACAGGGCGACCCGGCGAAGGGCTACACGAAGACCCATCAGGTCATCGTCAGCGTCGGCTACGGCGAAGGTCCTGAAGTGGCGGAACGTCTCGAGCAGAACAACATCATCTGCAACTACCAGGCAACGCCGGAAGAAGAAGGCTTTACCGCCTCCGGCGCGCTCCGGCTGGGCGTCAGCGAGATGACCCGGTTTGGCTTCACGGCGGATGACTTCGCGAAACTCGCGGATCTCATGGCGGCCTGCATCAAGAACGGTACAGATGTGAAAGAGGAAGTCAAGGCGCTGAGAGCGGACCATATGAAGATGCAGTACTGCTTCGACGATCAGGATATGGTCGATGTCATGGATACTTTCGCAAAGAAAACCGGGCTCTAGAGAACAGAGCCGAGGAGGTGCGACATGTATAAGATAGCGACATTAAATAAAATATCTCCCGTAGGACTCCGTGAGCTGAGCGACGATTATATGATCACGGAGAACACCGAGGAGTCGGATGCGATCATCGTCAGAAGTTTCAAGATGCACGAGATGCAGTTCGGCAAGGAACTGAAAGCGATCGCAAGAGCCGGCGCCGGGACGAACAACATTCCGGTCGACCGGTGCGCGGAGGAGGGCATTGTTGTTTTCAATACGCCCGGCGGCAACGCCAACTCTGTTGCGGAACTCGCGGTCGGCGCGATGCTCGAAGTATCCCGCAACATCCCTGCTGCGAATGCCTGGGCGGACGGATTGTCCGGGGATGTTGCCAAAGCAGTCGAGAAGGGCAAGAGCCAGTTCGCGGGTCACGAGATCGCTGGCAAGAAGATCGGTATCATCGGTCTCGGTCATGTCGGCAAACTCACTGCCAATAAAGCGGCTGCGCTGGGCATGCAGGTCGCGGCGTATGTCAGAACACCGCGGCATGTATCCGGGTTGCTGCCCGAGATCGAGGTGTATACGGATCTTGATCCTGTCATCGAAGGAGCGGACTTCGTCAGCATCCATATCCCGAGCAATGACAATACCAGAGGTATGGTCGATGAAGCCATGATCGGCAAGATGAAAGACGGCGCCATCTTCCTGAACTTCGCCCGTGCGGATCTGGTCGACGATGCAGCGATGCTCAAAGCGCTGGCGGACGGCAGGATCTACCGGTATGTGACCGATTTCCCCACTGAGAATCTGGTCGGCAAAGAAGGCGTGCATCTGCTGCCGCACCTTGGCGCCAGCACGGAGGAGTCCGAAGAACGCTGTGCCGCGATGGCTGTCAGAGAACTCCGTGAATACATAGAAAAGGGCAACATCGTCAACAGTGTCAATTTCCCCGGCGTCAGTCTGGGGGATCTGCCCAAAGGGGTGACCAGACTTTGCCTGCTCGGCAAGGATCTGCCGGTCCTGAAGAAGGACGTGGAGGACGCTGCAAAGGAAGCGGGGGCGGAACTCCTGCATCTCGTTGCGGCGGAGAAAAAAGGCCAGGCGGCATGCCTCGCCGATATCAGCAAACCGGAAGACGCGCAGGCGATGCTGGCGCAGCTCGAAGGCAAAGTGACCAGAGCGCGCATGATCGGATAGCCTGCAGAAAACAGATTTTATAACACATAGGAGGTACACCATGAATTTCCCGAAAGAACTGAAGTATTCCAAGACACACGAATGGCTGAAGGTAGAGGACGGCGTCGCTGTCATCGGTCTGACCGACTTTGCGCAGGATGAACTGGGCGACATCGTCTTCATCAACCTGCCCGAAGAAGGCGATGAATTCGGCGTGGATGATGTCTTTGCGGATGTTGAATCCGTCAAGGCGGTTTCCGACATCAACACCCCGGTCGCCGGCAGCGTTACCGAAGTGAACGAGGAACTGCTCGATGCCCCGGAAAAGATCAATGAAGCGCCGTACGAAGCGTGGCTGGTCAAGATGGAAGTCTCCGAAGAGGCGGACGATCTGATGAGTGCAGAAGAATACGAGGCGTTTATTGAATCCGAGAAATAATGGAAGGACGTAAGTCCAAAGGAGCAAATCATGGGCGATTATATTGTGAATACAGCCCGCGAGCAGCAGCAGATGTGCCAGGCGATCGGTGTCGAAAAACCATCTGATCTGTTTAACGGGCTCCCGGAGGACGTGCGGCTTTCCGGTCCGCTCGATCTGCCGGCAGGGAAAAGCGAGGCGGAAGTGCTTTCCCTGATCGAAGACATGGCCGACAAAAACCAGATCTTCCGCACCTGCTTCAGAGGAGCCGGTGCCTACCGCCACTACATCCCTGCGATCGTCAGGAACGTGACCGCCAAGGATGAGTTCAAGACGGCCTACACGCCGTATCAGCCGGAGATGAGCCAGGGCATCCTGCAGTCGATCTTCGAATACCAGACGATGATCTGCGAGATGACCGGCATGGACGTCTCCAACGCGTCGCTGTACGACGGCGCTTCGGCGGCGGCAGAAGCGGTCATGATGTGCCGCGACAGAAAGAGAAAGACGATCTATGTCTCCGAATCGGTCAATCCGCGCATGCGCGAAGTCATCATGACCTATGCGACAGCAGCCGGTGCGAAGGTCGAGACCGTTGCGATGGGAAAGGATAACACCACCGATTTGGAATCGCTCTCCGCGCTTCTGGCGGAGGATAAAGAAGCGGCCTGCTTCCTCCTGCAGCAGCCGAACTACTTCGGCCGTCTCGAGGAGCCTGCCGTGGCGGAGAAGATCGTACATGAAGCCGGTGCCAAGTTCATCATGGCATGCGACCCGATCTCTCTGGCGGTGCTGAAGAGCCCCGGTGCGTACGGTGCGGATGCAGCGGTCGGTGAAGGCCAGCCGCTCGGTCTGCCGCTCGGTGCAGGCGGTCCGTACATCGGCTTTCTCGCAGCGAAGCAGGATATGATGAGAAAACTGCCCGGCCGTATCGTCGGTGAAACGACCGACCATGACGGCAACCGCGCGTACGTCCTGACGCTGCAGGCGCGTGAGCAGCATATCCGCCGCGAAAAGGCGAGTTCGAATGTCTGCTCCAACGAGGCGCTCTGCGCACTGACCGCCTCTGTCTATATGGCGGCGATGGGCGCAGACGGCATGGCACAGGTTGCCAACATGTCTGTCTCTGCGGCGCATGCACTGCGCGATGCGCTCGTGGCAGCCGGTATGGAAGATGTGACCGGCGGCGAATTCTTCAATGAATTTGTGACAGAATCGAAAGTGCCCGCCAAAGAAATCGAACAGGCCTGCATGAAGGAAGGCATCCTGAGCGGTCTGCCGGTCGGTGATGACAGGATGCTCTGGTGTGCGACGGAAGTGAACACCCCGGCTGAGGTGGAACGTGTCGCAGGCATTGTGAAAAAACTGATGGAAGGAGGTGCTGCGTAATGAAACTGATCTTTGAAAGAGGCGGCGAAGGCCACCGCAGCGACTTCCTGCCGGAGAACGCATTCCCGGCTGTCAGTTTTGAAGAGCGATTCCAAAGAGAAGACAAACCGGCACTGCCGGAAGTCAACGAAGTCGAGATCGCCCAGCACTACACCCAGCTCGCCAAGCAGGCGTTCGGTGTGAGCAACGGCATGTATCCGCTCGGCTCCTGCACGATGAAGTACAACCCGAAAGTCAATGAAGAGGCCGCGTCTCTGAAGGGCTTCACGGAGATCCACCCGCTGCAGCCCGCGAAAACGATGCAGGGCGTAGCGGAGATGTACGCAACGCTGGAGAAGTATCTGCTCGCGATCACCGGCATGGACCATGTGACGTTCCAGCCCGCGGCAGGCGCGCACGGTGAGTTCACCGGCCTGCAGCTGATCCAGGCGTACCACCGCGACAGAGGCGATGAAAAACGCACGAAGATCATCGTTCCGGATTCTGCGCACGGTACCAACCCGGCCAGCGCCACGATGTGCGGCTACCAGATCGTGAACGTTCCGTCCAATGAAAAAGGCGGGGTCGATATCGCGCTGCTCAAAGAAGCGGTCGGCGAGGACACGGCCGGCTTGATGCTGACCAACCCGAACACGCTCGGCATCTTCGATGAAAACATCGAAGAGATCACCGCCATCGTGCATGAAGCAGGCGGACTGTGTTATTATGATGGAGCCAACCTGAATGCGGTCATGGGCATCGCGCGTCCCGGCGATATGGGTTTTGATGTGATGCATATGAACCTGCACAAGACGTTCTCAACGCCCCATGGCGGCGGCGGTCCGGGCAGCGGTCCGGTCGCCTGCAAGGACTTCCTCAAGGAATTCCTGCCGGGCAGACAGGTCGTCTGTGAGGAAAAAGGATACAGTTTTGCGAGACCGGAGAAGACCATCGGTTCGGTCACGGCGTTCGACGGCAATGCGCTCGTCGTGCTCCGCGCACTGGCCTATGTCCTGACGCTGGGCAAAGAGGGCATCCCGCAGGCAGCGGAGAATGCTGTCCTCAACGCCAATTACATGCGTGTCGGTCTGCAGGATGTGATGGACGTGCCGTATGAGGGACCGTGCATGCACGAGTTCGTCGCGAGTGCGAAGACCATCAAGAAGGAGACCGGCGTCGCTGCGCTCGACATCGCCAAAGGCATGATCGACTGCGACATGCATCCGCCGACAATCTACTTCCCGTTGATTGTCGATGAAGCGATGATGTTCGAGCCGACAGAAACAGAGTCCAAGGCATCGATCGACCGGGCGGTCGAGGCGATCCGCGGCATCTGCAAGAAGGCGTACGAAGATCCGGAAGAACTCCACGGCGCGCCGCACCATGCACCCATTGGAAGGCCTGATGAAGTTACAGCGGCAAGACATCCTGTCGTCCGCTTCGAAGTGAAGGAGGAAGAATAAGCTATGAACTACGAACGCACCTTTAACTTTTCAGCCGGTCCCGCGATGATGCCGGAGCCCGTCCTCGAAGAGATTCGCGATGAGATGATGAACTACCGCGGCAGCGGTATGTGCGTCATGGAGATGAGCCACCGCTCCAAGGTCTTTGAAGAGATCGCCAACCAGGCGGAGGCAGATCTGCGTGAACTGATGGGCATTCCGGACAACTACAAAGTCCTGTTCGTGCAGGGCGGCGGTACCGTGCAGTTTGCCATGGTTCCGATGAACCTGATCGGCGACGGCACGGCCTGCTACGTGGAGACCGGCAACTGGTCCAAGAAGGCCATTGCGGAAGCAAAGAAATTCGGCAAGGTCGAAGTGGTTGCTTCTTCTGCTGACAAGAGTTATTCGTATGTGCCGGATTGTTCCGACCTGGCGATTCCGGAAGATGCCAGCTACGTTTACATCTGCGAGAACGAGACCATCAACGGCACGACCTATTTCAATCTGCCCGACACCAAGGGCAAGATCCTGGTCAGCGACCAATCCTCGATGTTCCTGTCCCGTCCCTGCGATGTCAGCAAGTACGGTCTGATCTGGGCGGGTGTACAGAAGAACGTCGGTCCCGCAGGCATGGCGATCGTCATCATCCGCGAGGATCTGATCAAGGACGACCTGCCGTCGTTCGTACCGACCTACATGAGCTACAAGACCCATGCGGACAATGACAGCATGTACAACACCCCGAACTGCTGGGCGATTTACTGCTGCGGCAAGGTCTTCCGTTATCTGCTCGACAACGGCGGCCTCGAAGCAATGGCAGCGCGCAATGAAGAAAAAGCAGCGGTGCTGTACGATTACCTCGATCAGAGCGAACTGTTCAAGGGCACGGTCGTCAAAGAAGACCGCTCCCTGATGAACGTTCCGTTCTCGACCGGCGATAAAGACATCGACGCGGATGTTGTTGCAGAGACCAAGAAGGCCGGCTTTGACAACCTCAAGGGACACCGCAGCATCGGCGGCCTGCGTGCATCCATTTACAATGCGATGCCCAAGGAAGGTGTGGAAGCACTGGTCGCGTTCCTGAAAGAGTACGAGGAATCGCACAAGTAAACATGGAGTTGTGTGCCGGCGGACCAGCCCGGTCTGCCGGCCTGTTTTTTTCAGAGAAAGGAATTGCGTATGGCTTGCTGCAAACCGGCAAACATTCTGTTGCCGAAAGAAGGCACGGATCTGTCCAAGTGGGCGGTCGTCGCGTGCGACCAGTTCACTTCCGAACCCGAGTACTGGGCGGAGGCGGACGCGATCGTCGGCGATGCGCCGTCGACACTCCGCATCACGCTCCCGGAGGTCTATCTGGAGGAGCCCGGGGTGGAAGACCGTGTGAAGAAGATCAACGAGACGATGTCTGCTTATCTGGATGGCGGCGTTTTTGAAGAACTGCCCGCCGGCATGATGCTCATCGACAGAGATACCGGCGGTCCGTGCGGCCGCAAGGGGCTCGTCCTTGCGTTCGATCTGGAAGCCTATGATTATCAGCTCGGTTCTGTTTCGCAGATCCGGCCGACCGAGAAGACGGTCGTCGAGCGTATCCCGCCGCGCCTTGCGGTCAGACGGGACGCACTGGTCGAACTGCCGCACATCATGCTGCTGATCGACGACCCGGACCGCACCGTCATCGAGCCGCTGTATGAAAAGAGAGCGGATTTCGAACAGAAGTACAGCGTCGACCTCATGATGAACGGCGGCCACATCGACGGCTGGTTCATCCCGGAAGGCGAAGCGACGGATGCCGTGCTGGCTGCGCTGGATGCGCTCAACAGCAGGGAACAGTTCAACGCGCGTTACGGCCTCACAGAGGATAAACCGCTGCTTCCGTTTGCCACCGGTGACGGCAACCACTCCATGGCGACCGCCAAGGCGGCCTGGGAGGAAATCAAAAAAGGTCTGACACCGGAAGAACAGGAAAACCATCCCGCCCGCTACGTGCTGGCGGAACTCGTCAACATCCACGATGAGAGTCTGGAGATCGAGGCGATCTATAGAGTCCTCTTCGGTGCGGACATGGACGATGTCTGCACGGCGGCGAAGGCGTTCTTCGAAGCGCACGGCGCAGCATTCGAAGACGGCGAACAGGAAGGCGCGCAGGTCTTCCCGTGGTACTGCGGGGAGCAGAGCGGCAAGGTCAGCATCAAGGGGTCTCCCTGGGCACTGCCTGTTGCGTCACTGCAGGCGTTCCTCGACGATTATCTCGCCGGTCATCCGGAAGTGAAGATCGATTACATCCACGGCATGGATGTGCTCAAGCGGCTTTCCGCAGAGCCCGGCAACATGGGTTTCTGGCTGGAAGATCCGAAGAAGAGCGACCTGTTCCGCGGCGTCATCATGGACGGTGTCCTGCCGCGCAAGACATTCTCCATGGGCGAGGCGAGAGAAAAACGCTACTACATGGAAGCGAAGAAGATCAAATAGAACAATGATCAGTGAACTGCTGCGGATCCGGGCCAATGGCTCGGATCCTGCTCACAATCTGGC
>Ga0129307_1002899_pt1 | contig 12038 bp, 4 predicted proteins | sample P1105metagenome_FD_94437 | JGI IMG/M metagenome (GOLD analysis project Ga0129307, IMG submission 94437) | Capybara group fecal microbial communities from Wisconsin, USA - P1105 metagenome | ecosystem: Host-associated > Mammals > Digestive system > Large intestine > Fecal | place: USA: Wisconsin... | reverse complement strand
TGCGATGTTCTCCGCCCATTCAGCTTTCAGGGTCGTATCGGCATCGACTGCCTTGCTGAAGTCGAATTCTTCATTGTTGAGGAACCAGCCTCTGAAGGTGAATCCGATCCTGGTCGGGTCTTCGGGCTTGGTCGCTTTCTCACCCTTCTTGACCTGCTGATTCTCTACCGCAGAACCGCCGTTTGAATCAAATGAAACGGTGTATTTTTCCTCTTCGACAGTATATGTGCCATCGCCGTTATCTTTGGGGTCGTACCCTTCTGCACAGTATTCTTCGGGTACCGGCTTCTTGAATGTGCCGCCTGAAATAGCGATATCAGTATTGTCCGATGTAACCTCAAGCGCATCGATTTTACCGCCTGTGATGGTCAGGGAAGTTTTGCCATCGCCTTGAGCAAGATTTACTTTTCCGATTTCTCCACCAGAAATGTTCACAACAGGAGAATCGCCAGCATCGAAGACTTCAGCAACTGTACCGCCATTAATGTTCACTACAGGGCTTGCACCAACTTGAATCTCTCCAACTGTTGCTCCTTCATTTATCTCGAGCGTGCCTGCGGTTGCAAGAATGTTGCTGTAATGGAACTCGCCTTCTTCTTCATCGTAGAAGCCTAATGTACCATTAATGGTCATAGTCGGTAGACTTTCCTGGCTATCGCTTGCAACTCCGATAGAAACATCACCAAGCTTAATAGTTGCATCCTCAGCCAAAGTGAAGCTGCCACCGAACACCTCAACATTATCCTCGAGGACGCCATTCTTAAGAGTAACATTTGCTCCTTCATAAACCACAATATCCGTCGACTCAATGGTTCTTCCATCAAGATCCACTACGAAGGTGCCAGTTGGGCCGTTAATGTCCTGATAAGAGCCAAAGACAAGCTGCTTCGCTTCATCCATATCAAAGACGGTCAGTGTATCTCCATCCTTCAGCGCTGCAAGCGCTTCTTTATAGGATGCATAGGGAGTATCCCCAATCTTAGCAACAGCCTCTACCAACTTGCTTGTGCCGTCATTATTATCTTTCCACACATATCCTTCCGGTGCAGTTTCCTCAACACTGGAATTCTTTTTAATGCTGACACTATCTGGAGCATCTTCCATTGCTTCAACTGCGGAAGCATCCATCACGATCTCGCCGTTGATGGTGCCGCCTTTCAGCGTCAGGCTCATCCCGTCTTTCGCGTCACTGTTGCTGGCAGAAAGCTCGATCTTTCCGTTGATCGTGCTGTTGCCTTCAACAGTAACACTGACTGAAGGATAGCTTGCATAACGGCATACATCAAATGCGACATCGCCTTCTTTGGCATTGATTGTTGTGTCCTTAATGACTACTTCGCCGCAGTTGTTGGAAAGAACATATCTACCTGCTCCCTGCAGATTGGCGCCTTCCAGCGCCACATTGTCAAGTGTGAGGTCGCTATAGTTCTGAACCAGCATCAGAACGCCGCTGTCCGCAGTACTTGTTACAGTACCGTTCTTCAGCGTGATCTTGTTGCCTTTCTCAAGATGGAAACCCTGGGTCTGTGTCCCCGCAGAACCTACTGCTCCTCCTGTCACTGTATATGTGTGACCTTTCAGATCAATTGTGATTTCCTTCTCGTCCTTTGCCGCCACAAAGATGCCCTCGCCGCTCGCATCGCTGAGCAACTGAATTACATCACCGCTCTTGGATGCAGCGACTGCCTCTACCAGGGACACATACTCAGTCTCCCCGATCATCGCAACCGGATCCGCTGCGGGCTGAGCGACGGGCTCATCCTCCGCAGGTGCCGCGATCGGCTCTTCCTCTTGCTGCGTTTCTTCCGATGCGCCGCCGGTGTCGGTGGGCGATTCTTCAGTGACGACCTCTTCGGTTTCACCGGTGTCCTCCACACCTTCTTCGACTGCATCCATTTCCTCCATGGCTGCCTGCCCGCTGTCTGTGTCAGCGTAGGCAGGGAGCGCCATGACCGGTGTCGTGGTGAACACCATCGCGATGGCGAGGAGGATCGTCAGCAACCTCTTCTTCATGCCTGTAACTCCTTTCAATAACTAGCCTGCGGTCATCTGGCCGCGTGATTAAAAACCATATATAATAACAGACCCGGCCTCGCGGCATAGATCTGATGATAGCAAAATAAGACGGTATACTACCGTCTGTCGTCACTTACAGCCCGCGCAGGGGGCTTTCCGGATTGTAACTAGCTCTCTTCGTATGGGTGTTAGCTGTCAGTTTCCTAAGAACGTCAATTGCGATCATGATCTAATAACTAGTAAAGCCTTCATGCAAGTAATAACACTCGAGTACAAATATTATAGCGTTGTATTCGATTATATACAATATATCCACGGCTTACAAAGCCTGTCATTTTTGTACTTTTTGTGTATTTATGCATGTTTCCCACAATTTGATAACAACTGAGCACTCGCACCAACCCGAAATACCATTTTGCCGCCCAGTATGCTATCATGTGCATATGGATATTAAGAACAAAAACGATAGGAATATGGAATCGCCCCGTGCCGTCCTCGTCGCCATGTCCGGCGGTGTCGACAGCAGCGCGGCTGCCTGCCTGCTGCAGGAGGCCGGCTGGGAGTGCAAGGGCGTCACAATGCGCCTCTTCAGCAATGAGGTCATTGGCATGTCTGGCAAGACATGCTGCTCTTTGCGCGACGTGGCGGATGCCGAAGCCGTCGCCCGCAAACTGGACATCCCCTTCCAGGCGGTGGACTACCAGGCGGAGTTCCGCAAAGAGGTCATCGAGAAGTTCATCCGCGTCTACGAAGAAGGCGGCACGCCAAATCCCTGCATCGACTGCAACCGCACCATGAAATTCTCGAAACTCCTGGAGCTTGCCGATGCAGAAGGCTGCACACACCTGGCGACCGGGCACTACGCGCAGGTCTCTTTTGATGAACAGCGCGGCCGGTGGATCCTGCGCAAGGCCACCGACATTTCCAAAGACCAAAGCTACGTATTATATATGCTCACACAGGAGCAGCTTTCCAGACTCGTGCTCCCACTCGGCGGTCTGACCAAGACGGAGATCCGCGAGTACGCTGCCGCGCACGGGTTTGTCAACGCACACAAACAGGAGTCCCAGGACATCTGCTTTGTCCCGGACGGTGACTATGCGCACTTTATGGAAGAGTACACAGGCTGCGAATACCCGGAAGGCAACTTCCTCGATATGAACGGCAATGTGGTCGGACGCCACAAAGGCGCGATCCGCTACACGACCGGCCAGCGCAAAGGACTTGGTCTTGCGATGGGCACGCCCGTCTATGTGCAGGGCAAAGACATGCAGGCTAACACCGTCACGGTTGGTCCGGAAGCGACGCTTTTTCACAGAGAACTCACCGCGGAAGATGCCAACTGGATCGCCGTCCCGGATCTGACAGCGCCGCTGCGCGTGCTCGCCATGCCGCGGTACCGCAAAAAGGCCGCCCCTGCGACCTTGTACCCCATTATGGAATCGCACAGCGCGGCGGACTCCGGTGCCACATGCACCTCCGTGCGCGTCGTCTTTGATGAACCGCAGCGCGCCATGACGCCCGGCCAGGCGATCGTCTTCTACGATATGAACGAAGAAGACGTGGTGGTCGGCGGGGCGACGATTATATCAGTCGGAGAGTGATGTCTCAGCCCTGGCGTCCGCAATGGTCCAGACGGCCACCGAGCCGATGATGACCGCGGAGCCGATCATGGCAAAGAACCCCGGCGTTTCTCCATAGAACAGCATGACCCAGACAGGATTGAGCAGCGGCTCGAGCATGCTGATGAGGTTACCCGCAAGTGCCGGGCAGTGTTTGGATGCGACTGCCAGTAGTATATATGGAATCGCGATCTGCACCACGCCGAGCAGCAGGATATACCCGATCTCTGTACCGGTCGGCTGGAACGGATAGATGAACAGACCGACAAAGAACAACAGCCCGCACAGGGAATGCCCGAGCAGGATGCCGGTGTATCTGGCCGCGTCCGCATCCGCCGCCTGGCTGTTCGCGACAAAGACCATCGCCATCGAGATGCCGGAGATGATCGCGATCAGGTTGCCCAGCATGTTGCCGGGGGTCAGCTGATCAAGGAAGAACAGCGCAATGCCGCACAGCGCCGCCGCAACGACGAGAACGTCCCTGCGGTGAATCTTTTTGTGCAGGAACAGCGCGCCGACCAGCAGCACCCAGATCGGCGAAGAATACTGGAGCACGATGGCGTTGGCCGCCGTTGTGAGTTTGTTGGCAAAGACGAACATCCCGCACACGCTGCCCACAGCGAGCCCGGAGATGATCGACCACTTGCTGAATTCGAGTTTCTGATGGATGATCCGGAGATAGATGCCTGTTGCGATCGCTGCGATGAGGCTGCGCAGGCCGGCAATGAGCATCGGATCCCACGAGATCAGTTTGATGAACAGCCCGCCGATGCTCCACAGCACGGCGCAGAGCGCCATCAGGCCCATCGACCGTCTTTTCTGTATCAGTTCATTCGTCACTTTGTTAGTCCTTCCATCTGACTGTTTTCTTTCTTATTCATTTCCTACACCCCAGCCGGGTCCGGGCTGCGCCGGTCTGCGGCAGCCGCTATGGCCATACCGGCGAAGATGATCAGTCCGCCGAGCAGGAAGTTCAGGCTGAACGATTCGCCGAGGATCAGGACCCCCAGCACCGACGTCGTCAGCGGCATGAACGCATAAAACAGGCTGACCGTGTTGGCGTCGACCAGGTCGAGTGCGCGGTTCCAGAACAGGTTGGCCATCGACGTACTCACGATGCCTGCCCACAGGAACGCGGCGATATGCTGCCAGCCGATGGGCCCCAGCCCCAGCGCCGCCTGTCCGAGCACAAGCTGCCGCACGAGCATGGGAAGGCAGCAGACAGCCGCAACGATCTGCACGTAGATCGTCAGCCAGACAACGTCCATATGTGCGCAGGTCTTGCGGATGAGCACGGATGCCAGTGACCAGCTCAGGATGGCGGCAATCGTGAGTGCCAGCCCAGCCGGCGTCATGCTGCCGCCCGCTTTGCCGATGACCAGCAATGCGCCGACAACGGTGAACAGGATAGCGAGCAGCTTCAGGGCGGTCGGTTTTTCTCCAAGGACCGGCATCGCCATCAGCAGCACGCTTACCGGTGTGGCAGCAAAAAGCAGCGATACCATCGACGCATCCATCACCGCCGTGGCTGCGTGCTGGCACCAGATCGCAAAGAAATAACCGAGCACGCCGATGAATACGATCAGCAGCCAGTCTTTGCGTGTGACCTTCTGCCGCGGCCGGCTACGATAGACCGCCAGCAGGATGCCCGTTGCGAGCAGATACCGCACCAGCAGGAACACGCCCGGCGTCACCGCCGTGACCGCAAATTTCGTCGCTATGAATGTTGTCCCCCAGCCCATCGCACCGAGGGCTGCGTAGATATAGCCTTGCTTTCTCATTCTCCAAACAGCGCGGCCGTCTTCTCCATCCGTTCCCTGACCGGTACACCGAACGGACACCGTTCCTCACAGCCGCCGCACTGCACGCAGGCGGAAGCTTTCACATCGAGCTGCCGGTAGTGGTCCGCGATCCCCGCCGGCACCGCACTATCCTCTGCCGCATGGCCTGCCGCAGCAGGCATGACCGCCAGATCATAGATCTTGTTCACAGTTGCGATATCGATGCCTGCCGGACATGGTGCGCAATGACCGCAGTAGGTGCACTGCTGCCCGGTGTACGCACGGCTCGGCGCATGGGCCAGCACGCTCGCGTAGTCTTTTTCCTCTTCCGACGCCGTCTCATAGGCAACCGCCGCGTCCATCTCCTGCGGCGTGTTGACCCCGACCATGACCGACGCCACCGCCGGCCTGGTCAGCGCATAATGCAGGCACTGCACGGGGGTGAGCGCCACACCGAACGGCGACCATTCCTGCCGGAACAGCCTGCCGCCCGCATACGGTTTCATGACCGTGATCCCGACACCCTCCTGTTCGCACAGGCGGTACAGATCGACGCGGTCCTGCGAGATGCCCGCCAGCGCTGTATCATAGCTGTCCGAATAGTAATCTTCCAGTTCGTCCGTACTCATCATGTCGAATGCGGGGTTGACCGAAAAGAGCATGTTCTCGATGACGCCTTCGCGCACGGCTCTTGCGGCGATCTTCGGGTTGTGGGTGCTCATGCCGATGTGGAGGATGCGGCCCTCGCGTTTGAGCGATTCCATGTACTTGTAGAACGGTCCGTTGATGGCTGTCTCGTAATCGCTCTCTTTGTCGATGTAGTGCATCATGCCGAGGTCCAGATACTCCACCCCGAGGCGCGCCATCAGATCTTCGAACGCAGGCTCCACAAACTGCATGTCGCGTGTGCGGGTATACTGCCCGTTCTGCCAGGTGCTGCCGATGTGCCCCTCGATAATCCACTTGTCCCGGCGGCCTGCGATCGCCTGCCCGAGGTGGGTGCGCACGTTCGGCTCCGCCATCCAGCAGCCAGCCCTTCTTGAGCAGAACATCTTCCTCTGTCGCAGGCTGTGTGCCTTCCGCGTCAAAGAACATATCGCCGCAGATATCGCACTTGTAGTACTCGATGTTACCAACAGTCATACTGGTCGCCGCATTGGCTTCGACTTTAATCATCTCATGGCTGAGCGCCGGGATGAGACGGAATTCATTGTGCATACCATTATGCATGCAAGTACGGATTTCCACACCGGCCTCCCCGCAGCCCGCCGCTTTGAGCACGATCCAGTCGCCCCAATCGTGCGCCTCTGCATCAGCAGGGATGATGCCCGTTTCCACTCTTCCGCAGACCTCACAGCTGCGGGTCTTACAGCCGGCTGTCGTGCAGGTCGGCGCAGTCACGACGATCCACTCGCTCCACTGATGCTCGGCGGGCGGAATCACCTCGGTCTCCGCATGTGAATTGCTGTAGACGCAGCGATGAATTCTCAAGCCCTTACTCGTGCAGGTCGCAGGCACCAGGACCTCCCACTCGCCCCAGAGATGGGCGTTGCCGTCGATCGCGGTTTCGCGCGTCTCCTTATGCGATGGATCACTCGCACAGACACGCTCTTCACTGCCGGGAGCGGAGCATGTCGCAGCTTTTGTTACCACCCAGTCACTCCAGTCATGACCGTGCGCTGTAAGGATGACCTCGCTGACCTCCGTTGTGCAGGCTTCGTCACTGTAGGTCTTGCCGCACCTGCTGCAGGTCCAGTACTCGATGTTGCCATCATCCGTACAGGTTGCAGCTTTGGCTTCTGTCTTCACGGGTGTATGGCCGGTCGGATCGATGTCCTCGAGCTCCATATGCAGTGCATTGAAACTGCAGACGTGGTACCTGACACCCTTCTCCGTGCAGGTCGGCTCGACCAGCGTGGTCCATTCGCTCCAATTATGATCTGTTTTCGGGACGATGGTTTCAGCCTGCGTGATCTCAGCCGTACCGTCTTCATCGCTGAAGAGTTTACCGCATGTTGTACAGGTCCAGTATTCGATGTTCCCGTCTTCCGTGCAGGTTGCACTCTTCGCTTCCACCTTCACCACGCTGTGAGCATGACCGCTGGCCGGGATAACTTGCGTCTCGGTATGCGTTGGATCATACGCGCAGACGCGGGTCGCAACACCGTCTTCCGTTTCGGTGGCAGGCGTGGTCACGGTCCACTCACCCCATGCATGTGCATGTTCATCGATCGCGGTTTCTCTTGTCTCCGTCTCGCCGCATCCTTCGCAGACTCTGGTCTCCACACCTGTTGCGGAGCAGGTCGCCGGCGTCGTCACCGTCCATTCGCCCCAGGTGTGTTCGTGAACCGTTTCCTCTTGCCTGACAAACAGATAGATCTCTGCAGCGCTGGAGGAATAGGCGAACGAGCCGTTGCTGTAAGCGGCATAGTAGGGATTGCTGCCGCCGCGGTGGGTCAGGTGGGTATCCGCGTACGTCCAGTATCTGGCCCCCTGTTTGACAGGGTTGTAGATCCGGAGATTGCCTTGATAGACCTCCAGATAATCGCCGTTATTCGTCAGATAGAAACCGCCCTCGTTCTCCGTTGCCGTCCAGACAATATCAGTGTCAGCTGTTTCAATGATATTGCCATCCAGCACCGTCACAGCCGTCTTTCCCGGAGACGCGCCGCCGGATGTCCCGCCTGGATTCTTCAAAGCCTGGCTGCCGGACCCGCCGACCGTCGCATCATTCACGATCAGGTACTCTTTGCCGGCTTCCAGGGTGTCCGTCAGCACGTACTTTGCTGCCGGCGGTGCCGCTTCCACCGTCACTTCGCAGGTCGCTGTCTTGCCGCCGTCGGTTGTCGTGACCGTGATGGCCGCCGTGCCTTCCGCGACCGCCGTCACCTTGCCGTGCTCATCAACTGTCGCGATGGCCTCGTCGCTGGAGGTCCAGGTGACCGACTTGTCCGCCGCCGTGGCGGGTTTGACCGTCGCTGTGAGCGTCGCGGAATCGCCCTCCGTGAGCGTCAGCGATTCCTTGTTGAGCTCAACACTCTCAACCGGGTCTTCACCCTGCACCGTCTCGGTCTTCTCAAAGATATAAACTTCATTGGAGGTGGAGTCGTAGGTCGCCGTGAATGCACTGTCTTCGCAGTACACCACATACGTGTTGCTACCGCCCGCATGCTTCAGCTGACTGGCCGTGTACGTCCAGCCCCTGTCGGCGTACTGCTGGGAATCGAAGACGCTGACCTTGCCGCTCTTGCCTTCCAGATAATCGCTGCCATTCGTGATGTCAAACCGTTCGCCGTTGGCAGTGGCCTTCCAGACGACATCCGCCGCATCCGTCGAAATGTACATGTCGGCGGTCCCGTCTCCGTCGATATCGCCGTTCTGCACGGTCACCGCAGTGCTGGCCATGCCGGCGCCGCTCGACGTGCCGCCCGGGTTGGTCAGCGCATACCCGCTGCCGGCATCATTCCGGCTGACGATCAGATAATCGCTGCCGCTGGTGAACTGGTCGACCAGTTTGTAAACCGTGCCGTCTGCCGGTGTCGGCGGATCGACCAGCGGGGGATCATCCGGATCCTCTACCGCTGTGCCGTCATCGTTGTATTCGTAAAAGATGACCGCTGTCGCATTGTCCCCGGACCGCAGAGTGAAAATGTTGGTGTGATCACCGCCGTTGTCGCCGTTGCCGTGCGTAAGGTACTTATCACTGGACGCCGTACCGGAAGCGTTGGTGCTCTTCAGGATGTGCGCGCCGGCAGGGGCGCCCTCTGCAGTCATGCCGGTGATGATCCAGACGTCCTTTGTTTCATCGAGTTTCAGCGTCCCCGTGGAACCGCCCTCGTCGTTTTCTGCGTAGGTGCCGTTCAGATACTCCCCGGTATTCGCTTTGATGTAAAACCCTGTTCCGTCTTCACTGGTCTCGAATGTCCAGAGCAGATGGTCGGGCGTCACCGTTTCGCCGACGGTAAACTCTTCACCGGTCATGCCATAGTAATGGAAGATCTGATCCCCGCTGCCGTTGCTGTAGCCGACCTCATCTCCTTCCGAAGTCAGCGCATACTCGTCGCCTGCGAGGATGACGTACTTCTTGCCGTTCTCCGGCGTCACACCCGAACCGGGTGCCTTCTTGACCGTGACCGTACAGGTATCCGAAATGGTGTCGTCTCCTGCATAGATCGCCGTGATCGTGGCTGTCCCTGCTTTCACACCGGTCACTTTACCAGCACTGTCGACCGTCGCGACCGACGTGTCGCTGCTTGCCCAGGTGACCGTGCGCTGCGTTGTCGTAGCCGGTGTGTAGGAAACGGTGATCGACGCGGAATCGCCCACCGCAACGCTCAGTTCTTTCGGTGACAGCGCGATGCTCTCTGCCGCGACCGGATCCCCTTCGGTAAAGGGGCCGCCCTCGGTAACGTCGGTACCGGTCGCGTTATAGTAGGCGAAACTGAGCCGGCTCTGGTCGTCGATTGTGATGACAAGCCCTTTGCCCTTGACGTACGCACTGCCGGACGTACCGCCGCCCCAGCCGCCGGAGCCGTATTCGCTGTCGCTCATGCAGCCGGCCGATGCGTAGTAGAAATCGATCTGCTTGCTCGAGCCGTTCGCATATTCAATGGTATCCCCCGGCTTGAAGATCTGGTCATAATTCGTATCCGAGAGCGTGTGGTTGTGCCCCCAGAGGAATACGATCTTCTTCCCGGTCTGGGCAGCTGCATTGAGCACATCGATCACGTCTTCCGCCTTTGCCGTTGTGCGGGTGTTGTAGCGGTGGAGCGGGAAATGCGCGAGGATGATGATCGGTTCCGGGCCTTCCTGCTGGTCCAGATAAGCCGTCAGTGCATCGATCTGCTCCTGTTCGTACTGGTCGCTCCGGCTGCCGCTGCCGTTCCAGTCGACCGTCGTGCCGAGCGCATACATATGATAATTGGCACCCGTTGTGTAAGGGTCTTCTGCTCCGATCACAAACTCGTCTCTGGTCGAATCTGTGGTGGTCTTAAATTTGCCGTTATAGTATTCATGGTTGCCTGTCGTATAAAAACCATGGACCTCCTGTCCATCGACAACATCCATGACCGCTCTTGTATACGTCCAGAACTGTGATTCGTTCGCGCTGGCGGCGCCCATGTCACCGCAGAAGTTCATCGAATCGATCGGCTGTCCATAAACCCCCTCGACATAGTCCATCCAGCTGTCCAGCCGTTCCTTTGCGATGCCGTCTTCCTGGTTGTGGATGTCTGATGTGAAGGCGAGGATCGTCAGGTCACCGGCTGCTCTGGAGGGAGCTTTTGCCGGCGATTCCGCATCCTGCCTGACAACCTCCTCCGGCTCTGCTGCCGGTACCGGTTCTTCCTGCACATCTTCGGCAGGCTGGTCCGCCTCCGGTTCTGTCTCTGAATCTGTTGGCTCTGTCGTGTCAGTTGCGTCCTGCATTCCGTTTTCCGTATCAATGACAGACTCCAATGCCGGCTGGTCTGTTTCGGCATATACCGAGAGCATGGCCGGCGATGTAAAAACCACCGACTGCATCAGGAATATCAGCGTTACGAGGATTGCCATCTCCTTCCTGAAGCGCTTATTCATACCCTACTCCTTTCGTCCTGCTGCTCCTGCTTTCAAGCAGCCATACCTCCTGCTCTTCTTTGACAAAATATTAACATTTTATTTCTGGGATTGCATCTACTTTTTCGATTTATTCCGATAACGTGCTGCTATTTTAAAGAACCCCCGGGGTTTCCGGGGGCAAATGTGTCTGTTCGGGCTATAAAACCGCCCTTTCACCTACTTTTTATGCGTGATCAGCACGGAAGAAATCAGCGCCGTAAGCGGAATCGCCAGGATCATACCGAGGCTCGCTGACAGACCGCTGATCGTCTCCAGAGAAGCAAATGCCGTCGAGAACAGATGGTAGAAGGACAGATCGCGGGCATACAGGAACATGATGAATGCGAACTCTCCGCCGAGGAACGCAAGGATCAGGGTATTGGTCATCGTGCCGACCATATCGCGGCCGATGTTCATGCCGGAGCGGAATAAGTCCTTCTGCGAAAGAGAGGGGTTGGCAGCGTGCACTTCTTCCAGCGCGGAGGAAATGCTCATGGCGACATCCATGACAGCGCCGAGCGCGCAGATGATGATGCTCGCGACGAGCAGTCCCTTCAGTTCGACTGTCACCCCCGCATACTTCAGCTGGAGCAGCCCCTCCGCGTCACCCATCCGGAACCCGTCGATCTTTGCCACCGCCTGTACAGCGATTCCCAGAACCATCGCAAAGAAGGCGCCGGCCATCGTACCGAGAAAAGCGCTCATGGTCTTTCTGTGGATCCCGCCAAGGATCGTAAAGCTCACAAAAGCGACATACGCGCACATCAGGAACGTCATCGGGATGGTCGGAGCACCTTTGAGGAGCAGCGGGATCAGGATCGCGAACAGGCAAACGACGGTAACAACGAGTCCCACTAAGGACTTGATGCCCGTCCGCCCGCCGATCAAAGCAACGAGAAGGAAGAACAGAACAAGGAACCCGATCAGCACCGGCACTCTGTTATACTCGTACACCGTGGCACTATGTGCTCCGTCCGCATGGGTCTTGATGGTGAGCACGACGCTGTCGCCCCGGGATACC
>Ga0129307_1002898_pt1 | contig 12050 bp, 9 predicted proteins | sample P1105metagenome_FD_94437 | JGI IMG/M metagenome (GOLD analysis project Ga0129307, IMG submission 94437) | Capybara group fecal microbial communities from Wisconsin, USA - P1105 metagenome | ecosystem: Host-associated > Mammals > Digestive system > Large intestine > Fecal | place: USA: Wisconsin... | reverse complement strand
GGCTTAGCCGGAGAATTAGGTGCGGTAGAGGGCCTGATTCGAAGGGCCTTGTGAGGCCCATGCCGGCATTAAGCCCCTTACAGGGGCAGAGCAAACCACCGGCTAAGCCGGTGGTCGTGATTTACATCCAATGCACCTTTGCCGGTCTCCGGGGGACAGTACGGTAATACTTCACGTCCGGATAGCCGAAGCCGAGGGCGGTCGCCACATGGTCGCCTTCGGAAAGCCCGAGGTACTTTCTTATGGAAGGATCCTTGTTGACAAGCCTTACGAAGAAGCCTACATAGAGCATGCCGAGACCCATCCCGTTTGCCGCCAGTTCCATGTTGGCGGAAGCAATCGCGGCATTGTCATCGCGCGGGCATATCGTGAGAATGATCGTATCCGCTCCCTTGAAGAGGAAATCATCGTCCTCAAAGTCTATCCTGTCGACGGAAAAGGGCGGCGGAAAGATCTCGGCAAAGCGTTCCGGAGTCCCGTAGGACCGGAAAGCCTGCATGGCGGCGGCGTTGAACTCATCGCGCTTTTCCCGGATGATGATAAAGGAAACATTCTGCGCGTTGCTGCCGGTCGGAGAATAGCGTCCGACGTCAAGCAGCAGATCGATCTTTTCCTTTTCGATCCTCCGTTTCTGAAAATGCCGGATCGTCCTGCGGCTGCGTACATGATCCAGGATTTTCTCTGCCGGAACAAAGCAGGAGCCGTCCCCGATGGGAGTGATCTCGTTCATGTCATAGTCCGGATCATCCGTGGAGACTGCCTCCGCGGGGCATATGGCAACACAGTGCATGCATCTGAAGCATTCCCGTATCCATTCCGCCTTACCGTCTTTTAAAACAAGCGCTCTGTTGATACAGTCCCTGACGCAGGCACTGCAGCCGGTGCATTTTTCTTTATCTATGAGGATCATACGCAGATAAGGCCTCCCCGTGTTTATTCGATGGTGTATCCCGAGATGTCGAACAGCGAAGCATCGACCTTGTCGTCGAACTCATGGATCGTGAACACCCCGTCGGTGATGCCGGGGGTATCCGACTCGGGGTCTTCGCTCTTGAGGTAGAACGCCAGTTTTCCGTCCTTGTCAAAGCAGAAGATCCCTTCCGACTGCATGGAGCCTGCCGGATAAACTTCAGCGTCATAATCCTCCCCGCTGATGTCCATGGTCTCTTCGTCATAAGCACTGTTCTGCATGCAGACAAAGATATCCTGTATGAGCTGGTCAGTCAGCTCGGGATGACTGAGAATGATACCGGCGGAAGTCTCTGTCACAAGGCTGCCTGTCATATCATCCGGATACAGGTTATAGACCTTTCCGTCGTCGATATAGGTGATTAGCTCGGACGTATGGGCGCCGATCTCCATTTTCCTGAGGGAATAGTATTTGCCGCCGAGTACATGGACATCATATTCCTGCTGAACATCCAGACCTTCCATATACGCATCATAGTGCAGGTGGATGCCTTTGGAGTTGTCGAGGCTGTTCCAGAGATCCGCCACCTTTGAACCGTTGCCTTTGATGTCGGGGATCCCGTCACTGTCTTTATCTATCTCCGCGACAAGATCTTCTATACTGAGAAGCTCATAAGCGGAAAGATCCGCGCCTTCCTGAGCATAGCATAAGATCAGGGATCCGTCACCGTAGATATCGAGCTCGATGACGCCGTTTCGGAAGATTCCGTCCGTCGAACTCCCGTCTGCAACCGTGATACTGATCTTGTCATCATTAAGGGTCCATTCGGGGATGGTCGTATCATCTCCGTCGAAGGACATGGCGCCTTTTCCGCTGTCTTCCAGCTCAATGAAGGACTCCATTTCCATGGATGCGGAATCGACCATATAACCTTCGTTGATCACGCCGAACAGGGTGTAGGACCCTTCAACGGGCAGCTCTTCCGCAGCGCTTCCGCCGGTCAGGAACCCGAGCATTGCCTGCTGTGATTTATCGCTCAGTTCGGGAGAATCTTTCGACGGCTCCGATTCGGGAGCGGCCGTTGTCTCCGGCGCAGCGGTCGTTTCCGGAGCCGCCGTGGTTTCCGGAGCTGTCGTGGTCTCCGGAGCCGCAGTCGTTTCCGGTGCCGCTGTGGTCTCGGCTGCTGTGGTCTCCGGTGCGCTCTGGTCCTGTGACTTGGAACCGCCGCACGCGCAGAGGAAGGCTGCAAGAAGGAATACGGTGATCAGGGACGCAAACTGTGCGATGGTCGTTCTTTTCTTCATCATAATGTCTCCTCCGGATTTCTTTTTCCTATCATAACGCATCGCAGTGATAAAGTGTAGAGGCGAAGCTTTTTTGTCATTGACAAAAAAGCCGGCAGACCGGTGCGGCACAAGAGCCATAAACACTGACGGAGGAACGGAGTTCAACGGTAAAAGAAACAGAGCCCTGCAGGCAATATCCGGACCTGAGGGCTCTGTTCCTTATGTTATGTTGAGAAGGTGGTAAACTTATCAGTTTTTTTCTGCAAAGTATTCTTTTACCAGATTGATCACAACAGGTGAAAGAAGAAGCAGAGCAATGATATTCGGGAATATCATCATTGATTTAATTATATGAGGATGGCATAATTTAATATATCGATATTATCTTTATATTACATTTAGTAAATGTTAACGATGAGGCGTTATGGATACTTTGAAATACAGGGCGCTGTTATACGCTGTTGACACCGGAAGCTTCAGAGCTGCAGCGGAAAAACTGGGCTATACGACCGCAGGGATCTTCAACATGGTCAATTCTGTCGAGGAAGAGCTCGGCGTGGCGATCCTGAACAGGGGACACTTCGGAGTCGAACTGTCTTCGTCAGGAGAGGAACTGATCAGACACATAAGGGAAGTCGTAAGGATGGACGATCTGCTGAAAGGCCGGGCTTTGGACATGACGGGACTGGTCACAGGCAGAGTATCGATCGGAGCGTACTTCAGTATTTCGGCACACTTCCTCCCGGAGATCTTTTCCAGGTTTCACCGTGACTTTCCCGGCGTAGAGATCGATCTGCATGAGGGCGGATACCAGAGTCTGGAAAGTATGAGGAAGGAGTCGCTGGTCGATCTCTGCATAAGCGCATCCGGAGACAGCAAGGATGCCGACTGGATACCTCTCTTTGATGATGAGATGTTTGCAGTTGTTCCTCCGGAACATCCGTTGGCGGATGCGGAAAGCGTCAGCCTGGAGGACTGCCTGAAGGAAGACTTCATCATGCCGGCAAACGGAAAGGATCATGATGTTGAGACATTGTTCGGAAAGCGTTTCAGGGAACTGAAGATCCGGTATAAGACACTGGAGAACTACTCGGCTCTGGCGATGGTTGAAAAGGGGATGGGAATAAGCGTTATGAATCGCCTGATCACAAGGCGGCTTGATTTCCGTGTAAAGTACATCCCTTTTCATCCGCAAAGATTCCTTCATTTCGGAATACTGATCCCATCGATAAATCTGGCATCTCCGGCTGCGAAAAAGATGATCGAATATATAAAGAAAGAAGCGGAGCTCTTCAATTAATATATCTGACAGAATCTGCTTTCATTGAGATTTAAAGGGGGCTCTGATAGAATAGACCCATGAAGAAAAAATGCGCCGGGCCCGGGCTTTCGGAAGGGGCACAAATTAAATACAATGCCGGAAAAGACCCTGCGGAAGAAAAGCTTCAGTATATCTGCTTGCAGTTCCGTATCCCCGGGGAGATCGTCTCCTGGAAGAGATTATCCGGCGGGCATATCAATGAGGCGTATTATGCGGAAGTTTCAGACGGGACTGAGGCAAAGGAATACCTCATCCAGCGGGTGAATACGTACGTTTTCCACAACCCTGCCGCCGTGATGAAAAACATAGAACTGATCACGCGGCATCTTATGGATAAAGTGACCGCACCGGAGCGGCGCCGGCGCCTTCATTATCATCATACCGCTGACGGAAAGAACTACCTGGTGCTGCAAGGAACAGCCGCGGCCGCGTGTGAAGGAACAGCAGCCGGGAGCAAGGGGACGAGCCCGGCATCTACGGAAGTATCCGAATACTGGCGGCTCTGCAACTATATCGAATCATCCGTATCCTTTGAGGAGGCTGCAGGGGATGCCGAAGTCCTGCGGAAGGCGGGACAGGCGTTCGGCCGCTTTGAGCGGCAGATGGAAGACTTCGACGCGGCTCAGCTTACAGAGACGATCCCGCATTTTCATGATACGGCGTGGCGACTGCAGACACTCTTTGACATTGTGGAACGGGACCCGCTCGGACGTGTAAAGGATGCGCTTTCGGAGCTTGCGCTGATCCGTGAGCATGCAGAGTTCGGACGCACCCTTTGCAGGCAGATCGAAAGAGGAGAGCTTCCGCTTCGTGTCACGCATAACGACACGAAGACCAACAACGTCCTTTTTGACCGGGAGACGCACGAACCGCTCGTCGTCATTGACCTCGACACCTGTATGCCGGGACTCGTCTGCCACGATTTCGGCGATACCATCCGCTTTGCGGCCTGCACGGCAGGGGAGGATGAGGCGGACGGCATGCATCTGGACCTCGGCCTTTTCCGGGCGTATACGGAAGGGTATCTCTCGGAGATGGGCGGGGTGCTGACGAAGGCTGAACTTGATTCCCTGCCTGCCGGCGCGGCGGTCATTACGCTGGAGCTTGCATCCAGGTTCCTCGCAGACTATCTGACCGGGGATAAGTACTTCCGCGTTGACGAAAAACGGCCCGGCCACAATCTGCGACGGGCCCGGGCACAGCTGACGCTCTTTCAGGATATGATGAAACACATGGAGGATATGAGCCGGATCGTGCAGGAGACTGCGCGGAAAGTGAAAGCCGGTCACAAAGATACTTCTTTTTGATACAGGAGGCACTATGAAACGGAGTGAGATCAACAAAGCGCTGCACCGCATGGAAGATATGATCCTGGAATACCGGATCTCCCTGCCGGATTTCTGCCATTTTACACCGGAGGAGTGGAAGCAGAAAGGCCATGAATACGATGAGATCCGCGACAACATGCTCGGGTGGGACATTACGGACTACGGACTGGGGAAGTTCCGGGAAGTCGGTTTTTCCCTCATCACCTTAAGGAACGGCAACTGGAAGAAGTCGAACCGCTACCCGAAGACCTACGCGGAAAAACTCCTTTATCTGGAGGAAGGCCAGTACGCGCCGATGCATTTCCACTGGTCCAAGATGGAAGACATCATCAACCGTGCCGGCGGCACCGTGCTGATCCGGGTCTACAATTCGCTTGCCGATGAGAGCATTGACAGGGAAAGTGATGTGACCGTACACGTGGACGGGCACGAGCGCGTGGTCCCCGCCGGGACACAGGTGCGTCTGGAGCCGGGACAGAGCATCACGATCACGCCGCTTCTGTACCATGACTTCACGGTGGAAGCAGGCGGAGGGCCGGTGCTTCTGGGCGAGGTGAGCCAGGTCAATGACGACAGCAGCGACAACCGCTTCGAGCCGCCGATGGGGCGTTTCCCGACGATCGAGGAGGACGAGCCGCCCTACAGGCTGCTGTGCAATGAATATCCTGCCGCTGACGATCAAATATAAGAAGGATCGCCGCGCTGCGCGGACGGGCGTTCCGCCGCATACAACTGATATTCAGGAAAATGCTGATTTCCTACGTGCTTTCAGGCGCTTTGGATGCAAAAAACACAACTGAAAGTCAGGAAAATGCTGTTTTCCTACGTGCGCTTAGGCGCTTCGGATGCAAAAAATACAACTGATATTCAGGAAAATGCTGATTTCCTACGTGCCTTCAGGCGCTTCGGATGCAAAAAATACAACTGAAAGTCAGGAAAATGCTGTTTCTCTACGTGCCTTCAGGCACCTTTGAGACAGAATATACAACTGAGATCCGGGAAAATGCTGATATCCTACGTGCGCTTAGGCGCTTCAGAGACAAAGAATACAACTGTGATAAAAAGGTATGATCAAAAAAGGAACTGACACACCGTGTGCGCAGTTCCTTTTCTTCAGTTCAGTGACGGTATCACCTCGCGGATCAGCCATGCGATCGGGCTGTCGTTATGCGACGGGAGGATATGGCGGCAGACCGCCTTTATCTCCGGGATCGCGTTGTCCGGACAGCAGGGAATGTCGGCGGCCTGCAGCAGTTCCATGTCGTTCCAGTAATCGCCGACGGCAAAGATCTGCCGTCCGGCATAGACCGGGAGCTTGCGGATCGCCGCTACTGTGGTCCCTTTATTGATCCCGAGGGGGAGAAGCTCCTGGTACTTGCCGGCTTCCACGACGTCCGTCCAGCCTTCCACGAGGCTGATCCGGCGATCATAGCCTTTCTGCCTCAGATACTCCTGCATGGGAAGGAGCGCGTCCGGCTTCCGCTCCAGAAAGACGACTTTGATCCAGCTTTTTTCGATCAGCTGATCCAGGGGCATAAAGGAAGTCGGCTGATGGATCCTGAGGAAACCGGGTTCGGCGGTCTCCAGGGGGCTTGCATAGAAGATGCCGTCGGTCGTATAGACCTGCTGGTCAAGGGCCATTCCTTCCTTCTGGCAATGCTGCAGCACATCGACTGCGGCTTCCTTATCCATCAGGATCGTGTTTATGTACCTGTGTTCAATGTAATCGTATACGGCTGCACCGTTGAGAACGATCGAAGGGCCGTTCATGGGAAGATCCGTCAGATGCCTCAGGGCATTGTGCGGTTCACGTCCCGAGGCCAGGCCGAACAGTCCGCCCCCGTCTATGAATTCCCGGATCGCCGCACGGTCGTCGGCAGAGACTTCGCCGTTGCTGTTAAGCATCGTCCCGTCAAGATCGGTCACTATCGCTGCATGGTCATATCTCATAAGGCCCTCCTCAGGTCTGATATTCTTTGTAGGCTTATGATCCTATTATTTATCTTATTCCGGATTTTTTCAATCCGTTCGGATGTTTTTCCCTGCTTTTTCCATCTGCGGATGCGCCGCACGCCGCGCCGCGCTCTTTATTCCGCAGATACTCCTTTTTCAGAGACTTATATAGTAAATAGTGTTAAAAAAGATTGAAATATGAAGCGTTCAGTCATAAAATATTACCAGTGAGTATTTTTTCCCGTACAAAGGGAACTCAGACACAGAATACATAAAAGGAGGAGTTTTTTATGAAAAAGTTCATTTCATTGTTGATGGCCGGCGCTATGATCCTGTCACTTGCAGCCTGCGGCTCAAAACCGGCTCCTGCAGCTACTGAAGCTCCGGCTGCTCCGGCAGCGACCGAAGCTGCGGCAGCAGCAGAGGCTGCTCCTGCGGAAGCATCCCTCGTAGATGCGGCTAAGGCAGAAGGCTCGCTGGTCGTTTACGGTTCCTGCGAGGAAGATTATCTGGCAGCAGCCTGTGAGAACTTCGAGAAGATGTACGGCATCAAGGTACAGTATCAGCGTCTGTCCACCGGTGAGGTCCAGGCGAAGATCGAGGAAGAGAACGGCAATCCTTCCGCAGACGTCTGGTTCGGCGGCACCACCGACCCGTACAACGTCGTAGCTGGCGAGGGACTGCTCGAGGCTTATGAGGCGGAGAATGCTTCCCACCTTCTTTCCCCGGCATACCGTGACGCGGACGGCTACTGGTACGGCATTTACAAGGGCATCCTGGGCTTCATGGTCAACAAGGACGACCTTGATCGTAAGGGCATCGAGGCTCCGCAGGACTGGAAGGATCTCCTTGATCCCAAGTATCAGGGTCTGATCTGGCTGTCCAACTACAACACAGCCGGCACCGCAAAGCTGGTCGTCAACACCATGATCCAGAAGTACGGTCATGACGAAGGCATTCAGTACCTGGTAGATTTGGACAAGAACATTGAAGTATACACCAAGTCAGGCTCCGGCCCGTCCAAGAACGTCGGTACCGGCGAGTGCACCATCGGTATCGGTTTCCTGCATGACGGCATCACCCAGATCGTCGACAACGGATACGGCAACATCGCCCTGATCATCCCGTCCAGCGGCACCTCCTTCGAGGTAGGCGCTACCGCGATCTTCAAGGGAGCTTCTCATCCGAACGCAGCCAAGCTGTGGATCGAGTATGCGCTCAGCCCCGACTGCGTCGAGCTGGCAGCACAGAACGGTTCCTATCAGTTCCTGACCATCGACAATGCCAAGCAGCCCGAGATCGCAATGGAGTTCGGTCTTGATCCGGAGAACGTCATGGACTATGACTTCGCGGATGCGAAGGAGAACACCACGAAGTACGTGGAAGACGTCATGAGTGCGCTCGGCAGCGCTGCTGACGACAGATTCCAGACAGAGTAAGCTGCACTATCTTTATGAACTGCAACTGACACGTTGTATTCAGAAGAGGGCGGGTGAGGACGCTCACCCGCCCCGTTTTTTTAAGAGATTCAGGAGAGATACTATGGCAGGAAAACAGGGTTCCAAACTGGACCGTCAGAAATTCTTCGCGGATCCCATCATGGTCACCACGATCGTGCTGCTGATCGCGTTTCTGACTTTATTCATCCTTTATCCTCTCGCCATCCTGCTGGTCGACAGTTTTGTGACCGAAAACGGTTTCACGCTGGATGTATTCCGCCGCATTATGGCGATGGGCAATTTCCGCAGGGCAATCACCAACACCCTGAGAGTAGGCTTCCTGGTCGGCATCGCGTCTTCGCTGATCGGTCTTTTGTTCGCCTACGTGGAAGTTTATGTTGAGTTGAAGACCAAACTGCTCGAAGGGCTGTTCAAGGTGGTCTCCATGCTGCCTGTCGTTTCTCCGCCCTTCGTCCTTTCCCTTTCCATGATCATGCTGTTCGGTAAATCCGGCATCATTACCCGGTACCTGCTGCATATCTATGACAACAGCGTGTACGGCTTCTGGGGCATCGTCATCGTCCAGACACTGACGTTCTTCCCGGTCTGCTACATGATGATGAAAGGACTTTTGAAAAACATCGATCCCTCCCTGGAGGAAGCGGCCCGCGATATGGGCGCGTCCCGGTTCAAGGTATTCAGCTCCGTGACGCTTCCGCTGATCCTTCCGGGTCTTGGCAACGCCTTCCTGGTCACCTTTATCGAGTCCATCGCCGACTTCGCGAACCCGATGATCATCGGCGGTTCCTACGATACACTGGCGACCACGATCTATCTGCAGATCACCGGCGCCTACGACAAGCAGGGCGCGGCTGCCATGGCTGTCGTGCTGCTGTGCATCACACTGGTCATGTTCATCGTCCAGAAGTACTATCTGGAGGCGAAGAGCACGGCAACCCTTTCGGGCAAGGCCAGCAGAGCGCGTATGATGATCACGGACCGCAGCGTGACTGTGCCGCTGTCCATCCTCTGCACGGCGATGGCTTTGTTCGTCGTCCTTATGTACATCTGCGTGCCCTTCGGCGCGCTGTTCAGGACCTGGGGCTACGACTTCCATCTGACGACGAAGTGGTTCAGCCAGGTATTCACACGTTACAAAGGCTTCAAGGCATTCCGCGATTCCTTCCTGCTTTCGCTGATCGCATCGCCGATCACGGCACTGCTTTCGATGATCATTTCCTATCTGGTCGTCAAGCGGAAGTTTAAGGCAAAGGGATTCATCGAAGCTGTATCCATGCTGGCAATGGCAGTGCCCGGCACTGTCCTCGGTATCGGATATATCCGCGGTTTCTCCGGCGGTATTTTCCACACCGGCATCCTGCAGGGTCTTTACGGCTCAGCCGCGATCCTGATCATCGTCTTCATCGTTCGAAGCCTTCCGACCGGTACCCGAAGCGGTATCTCGGCGCTGCGCCAGATCGATAAGAGCATTGAGGAGTCCGCGTACGACATGGGCGCAGACAGCTTCACGGTATTCATGACCGTAACGCTGCCGCTGATCAAGGACAGCTTCCTGAGCGGCCTGGTCACCGCCTTCGTACGAAGCATCACCGCCATCAGCGCGATCATCCTGCTGGTCACTCCGCAGTTCCTGCTCATTACCGTGCAGATCAATGAGTTTGCGGAAAAGGGCGCCTACGGTATTGCCTGCGCCTTCGCGACCATCCTGATCATCATCACGTATTCCAGCGTGCTGCTGATGAACCTGTTCATTAAACACTTCGGAACGAGCCGCGCGACGGAATAAGGTCTGACGGCAAGGACATAAGACGCAGATGAGATGCGTGTCCGCGGGGCTTTAAAACGATGATGTTTGCCCCTCAGGACGCAACGCAGAAGGGATATAGGAAAAAGATATGGCAAAAGAGAAAAAAGGCGTACGCCTTGAGCATGTTTCCAAGATCTATCAGGACCCGAAAACAAAGAAAGAGTTTTACGCGGTCTATGACACCTCACTGGATATCGAGCCCGGCACCTTCGTAACGCTGCTCGGCCCGTCCGGCTGCGGCAAAACGACGACGCTCCGTATGATCGCCGGTTTTGAGAGCCCGGATGAAGGTGAGATCTATCTCGGCGGTGAGCCGATCAACGCTTTGACCCCGAACAAACGCGACACGGCCATGGTCTTCCAGAGCTATGCGCTGCTGCCGCACTACAACATTTTTGACAATGTCGCCTACGGCCTGAGACTCCGCAAGATGGACAAGGAGACGATCAAAAAGAAGGTCACGGACATCCTGGCACTGGTCGGACTGGAGGGCATGGAGACCCGTATGACGAACCAGCTTTCCGGCGGCCAGCAGCAGCGTGTAGCGCTTGCACGTGCACTGGTCCTCGAGCCGGGCGTCCTGCTCTTCGATGAGCCGCTGTCAAACCTTGACGCCAAGCTCCGTGTCCAGATGAGAACGGAGATCCGCCGTATCCAGCAGGAAGCCGGCATCACGGCTGTCTACGTCACCCATGACCAGAGTGAGGCAATGGCGATCTCCGATCAGATCATTATCATGGAAAAGGGTCTCGTCTCCCAGATCGGATCCCCGGAGGAGATCTACTATCATCCGAAGAATGAATTCGTCGCGGACTTTATCGGTGAAGCGAACTTCCTGAAGGGCACGCTGATTGAAAAGAACGGCTCGGACGGTGTTGCGCAGATCGGCAATGACAAGGTCGATGTCAAGGAAGTCGGACACCTCAATATCGGCGACGAGTGCGAACTGGTGCTTCGTCCCGAAGCGGCAGTCCTTGCGGACCAGGGCCAGCTGCCCTGTAAGGTCATCCTGAGCTGCTTCATGGGAAGCTATCAGAACTATCACGTCATGGTCGGTGACACCCTGGTCAAGATCACGGACTTCAACCCGAAGAACAAGAAGATCTACGGAGTCGGCGACGAAGCATATGTGGTCTTCGATCCGAAGAATGTACATATCCTGTAACAACACAGTATCGGAAAACGGTTCAATACCTGAAAAAGACTGCCCCGGAGAGATCCGGGGCAGTACTGTTTTATTCAGCCGCAGCGCTTCCTTTGGTCCATGTGTCGAATAATTCCTGCCACTGTGCAACGGTGAGATGCATGCGGTGGGCGGCTGCAAGCTCGTCGGTATAGTTTTCCAGCGGGATGGCGGCGGACCAGGTGTCCGTCTGATGGGTGACCACTGGCTTCAGCTTATGATCCGTGATCCTGCAGCCGTCCGGCGTCCTTGTGATCGTGAACTCCGCAAGCCCTCCGATGGAGGCGGGTGCCCAGTTCTGTGCGGAAACGAGATTCCCGAGAGAGTAATACACCAGCATCCGGTGCCCGTCGCCGCGGTCCAGAAGTTCCATCGGCTGCAGCACATGGGGATGGGTCCCGATGACCACATCCACGCCGCTTTCCAGAAAGACATTTGTCCAGGACTGCTGGAGTCCGTCGATATCCGGACTGAACTCCGTTCCCCAGTGCGCAAATACCAGGACGGCATCGGCAGTGCTTTTTGCCGCCGCGATATCACGCCGGACGGATTCGGGATCATTCAGCAGATGGACGGCATAAGGAAAGCTGCGGGGGATCCGGATCCCGTTCGTCCCGAAGGTATAGTTGAGGAGAGCCAGGCGTACGCCGTTAACGGTTAGAACTCTGAACGGCTCGTATCCGGGACGTGAAGAAGGCTGGATGCCGATATACGGGATCCCGCGCGCCTCATAAAAGGCAGCCGTTGCGTTGATGCCCCTCATTCCTTTGTCCAGGGCATGGTTCGTGGCGCATGCCGCCAT
>Ga0129307_1002897_pt1 | contig 12069 bp, 14 predicted proteins | sample P1105metagenome_FD_94437 | JGI IMG/M metagenome (GOLD analysis project Ga0129307, IMG submission 94437) | Capybara group fecal microbial communities from Wisconsin, USA - P1105 metagenome | ecosystem: Host-associated > Mammals > Digestive system > Large intestine > Fecal | place: USA: Wisconsin... | reverse complement strand
TGCCCCCTTTGGAAACCCCCGCAACAAACAGGTGCTATGCACCCAGCCGGGAGCATAGCGCCGTTTGTTGTCAGCAGCCCGTTTCACGGTCTGCGTGTAGTTCCTTGTAAACTGACCTAAAGTGTATGGCTTATGGACCGTACTGGTACATGGGCCAGCATTATTCGCTCCCGGAAAACGAATTGCAGGACGTGCTCAAATTAACAGACTGGGCAGCGGAAAGGCTCGGCGTCTCTTTCCCGGCGATTGATGTTGCAAAAACAGCATCCGGCGAATGGATCATCATCGAAGTGAATGATGCGCAGGAGAGCGGGTTCGTTGGCGTTAATCCGATGGTCCTATGGAATAAAACAATCAGCGCAATGCAAAACCGTACATGGATTTCAGTTGAGGATTTCTTCGAGGAAGGCACTGTAATCATGGGCGGCGATCCGTTACCTGACAGATCATTAGAAGAAATGTGGGTAATTGCCAAAAACTACAGCACGACTCAGGAACTTGTCGATGCATACGCTGGAGCCCACAATAAATTCTGGTGGGTTGAGGATGATGAATACGACTTTGAAGAAGGGACTGAAGAACACAAAAAAGCCTGCGCAGTAACCGATGCATGGGGTGAACTGATGAAATTCCTTGAGGAACGGGTCGTCGCCTGTGCAACTGAAGAAGGGCTGCTTGCCGAACGACAGCCAAATTCCGGGCTCATAAAGCAACTGGAAGCATTTATGGAGAAATATGGCTATCGTGATGGCCGAGGCTGGTGGGTCAGGATCTGAAGCAGAGGCGGCAGATACATATAAAGGTATAAGTATGGGCTATTGCACTTGGGCCGGGATGAATGAGGCCAACAGGGTATATCACGATACGGAATGGGGCATTCCGGTGCACGATGACCGGCAAATGTTCGAGCATCTCACCCTGGAATGCCTGCAGTGTGGTCTTTCATGGGATCTTATGCTGAAGAAGCGGGAGATCTTCCGGAATTGCTTCGATAACTTCGACTATGATCGGATTGCTGCCTATAGCGAAGAGGATATCGACCGCATTCTTAACACGGATGGCATGATCCAATCTCCACGCAAAGTACAGGCAGTGATCAGCAACGCACGGTGTTACAGACAAATACGGGAGGAATTCGGCAGCTTCTGTGATTATATCTGGGGATTTTCCGGCGGGAAAACAATCCTCTATCAGGGACACGGCGCAGGACTGATCCCGGTCAGCAACGGTCTGTCGGATAAGATCAGCAGGGATCTGAAGAAGCGCGGTTTCAAATACGTTGGCGCGATCACGATCTACTCCCATTTACAGGCCTGCGGGATCATCAATGACCACGATAAGGATTGCCCCTGCTATCACAGAATCAACAGCGAGCATCCGACGATCGTAAAGCGACGGGATCATGAGGTGAAGTAGAGATGAGAAGAATAATATTCCTGCTGATAACGGCTCTTTTTATTCTGCTCTGCGGCTGTTCTGATAAAGGACAGGTCATGGATGGTGACGGCATGTTAAACAGCTATCGACAGATATCGCAGGAAGAAGCCGCACGGATGATGGAGCAGGATGACGGGCATGTGATCGTGGATGTGCGCCGTCAGGACGAGTATGATGCCGGACACATTCCGGGAGCCATATTGATCCCGAACGAAAGTATTGATGCGGAGCCGCCTGCGGAGCTCCCGGATAAGAATCAGATCATCCTGATCTACTGCCGCAGCGGAAACCGCAGTAAACAGGCGGCGGAAAAGCTCTTTAATATGGGATATACAAACATCTATGAATTTGGCGGGATTACAGACTGGAAAGGAGAAATCGTGACCGGTAGTACTGATGTGGCGGAGTCAGCGGCTTCCGAAGGCGGCCAAACCGTGAGGATCACTTACGACTCATTTGAAGGCGGCGGTCCGGAATATACAGTAAAGATCGATAATCCGTCCATCATTTCCTATACGGAAGAGATCAGGCGCAGTTCTTACGATGAGGATGGCGTAGATATCGATGGCGCCGGTTATGATGTAATCTTTGAATTTACCGGATTACAACAAGGCGAGACAAAGGTGACAATCTCTGCCCGCTCTCCGATTGCCGACAATTTCGATGCGGTCTATACGGTGAAAGTAGATCAGAATCTAAATGTGACAATGAGCTTTATGGATTCGGCTGATACAGAAGAGGAGTATGATCTGATGGAGCCGACCGCATCGCTGGTGATGGAGGTGAACGGCAAGATCTATTATCCGGAACTCATGGATAATGCTTCTGCCGAAGCTTTCTTTGAAAAGCTTGAGGAGGGAAAACTGGTCGTCGATCTTCATGATTACGGCAATTTCGAAAAAGTTGGCTCCCTTCCTTGGGAATTGCCCCGGAATGATGAAAAGATCACAACGGTTCCCGGAGACATTATCCTTTACCAGGGAAACCAGATCACGATCTACTATGATGAGAACACATGGGATTTTACTCGTCTGGCAAAGATAAACTACGTTACAAAAGAAGAGCTCCTGGATGTGCTGGGTGAAGGCGACGTCACCGTTTCTTTCTGGCTGGAATGGAGCGAATGAAATCCGCTGATAATGCCTAAACCAGGAGTCGAATGACTTCCAAAACATAAACTGTATAGTGTTGATGGAGGCAATACCATCTGCATCAGGTGAGAGTCCTGCTGCAGATGGTATTTTTTCGCTATTGCATATAAGGGGAAAGGCTTTTCCCGACGTTGCTCGGATTACAAAAACTAATCGCATGGGTGACAGCTGGCGATAGGCGGTGCCTCTCTCTGTATCCGGCGTGTTATCGGTGCAGAAGGAGGAACAAAAATGTACTTAACTGGTCCCGGTAGAGAAAAATCCACGCAAAAATTTCTTTCACTTACCGTACAGAGGTGGAAGCTACCGTTCTGCCATGTGTTAAGTGAACCCCGGTTTTTTTTATAATGAAGATGAAAAAATGTCGGAAGGGGGTGGTGTCCAATGCAGCTGAAATTTACACAGGAAGAAATGACACAGATTGGCCACCGCATCCAGAACGCCCGGGTTGCATCCAAGCTGACACAGGCACAGTTGGCAGAAAGATGTGAATGTTCTGAAAAGCACCTCGGGGACATTGAAAGAGGCGTCGCCAGCGTATCATTTCCTCTGGTGGTAAGGATCGGTAAAGCATTAAACACGGGAGTGGACTACTACCTTGCTGAATCTTCGGATTATTACGCCGATATCCTGATTGACGTTGAACTGTCTGAAACTCTCCGCGGATGCGACAAGGAGACAAGGATGCTGATAAGGGACACCGCAAAGCGGATCGCAGAATACGATAAAAGGATACGGAACTTAAAGAAGTAAAGCCGGGTTTGTAGCTGTCAACAGACAATTTGGCAGCCACGAATTATCACATGTAAGAATGTCCGCAGGGCTGCCATGAAAAAGGCAGTTCTGCGGGCTTTTTTATATACCCGGACAGTTTAATCGGGTATAGGGAGGGGGTGCATGGCTATGTTGGAAAAATTATTTTCAAGAAATCGTCCGCAGAAGCTGATCCCCGAAAACGGACAGCAGCGGGTGATCCCGGAGGCGGATTATCAGAGGTATGTGTTTTATGAGGAGCTGTTCCATAAAATCGTGGCTACGGAGGCAGCTTTGCATAACATGGAGGATCCGCAGGAAATAGCGATCGGCGTCATGAAGGCAGCCTGTGACCTGTACGACGCTGACTGGAGCGGCATTCTGATCGCCGACCTTCATTCCCAGATGTGGCGGCCTGAGATCTGGTATGAAGTGGCGACCGGTCCGATGCAGGATACGCTGTTCCATGAATTTGAAATGACGGACGAATACGTCACGTGGGTTGGACATCTGATGGATCAGAAACCGCTTGTGATCCCGGATGTGGAGGCGATAAAGGAAAGCAGCCCGAAGGAGTACGTAGCATATCAGAGGCTGGACACCAGGGCGGTCATCGGCGTTCCCTTTGGACAGCATCCTTTGGGCTTCATGGTGGTGAGGAACCCGACAAAGAATATAGAACAGTACGAACCGCTCCAGATCGCGTGCTTTGTCGCGATGATGATGCTGGAGCAGAAGCGCCGACTGGAAGCGGAGCGTCGTTTCCTGATCAATGAAGGGGAAGTGGACGATGGAAAGCTCAGGCTCCGTTATAACATCCTGGGGCAGCACAACATGGAAATCTACGGCGGCATCATCCGGGAGCAGGATCTCGATCATCCGAACCGGCGGGGATGGCTGCTGCTCCTGTACCTGGTGCTACATAAGAAGCCGGTGGACATTGCGATGATAGCGCGGGACCTGTGGCCGGATGAGGAGCTTTCCCAGGTAAGGAACAACAATCGTCAGGCGATTTTCCGAATCCATTCGGAGATCGCTTATAACCACGACGCGAAGATCATCGATACACGTGCCGGCGCATATGTGCTGGCAGATGACATCCATCTGACAACAGATGCGGATGAGCTGGAAATGCTGTATGAGAGAGCAAAGCGCATGCCGGATATCGTGGATAGGCTGGAGATCCTGAAGAAGGCGTATAACCTTTACCGCGGCCGACTGTTTGAGGCCGGCGAAGGGGAACTCGGAGCCTGGGCCATTCCATATGCCACGCATTACAATCAGATCTTCGTGGACGTTACCAGAGAACTGCTGGCGATCCTTGGCCGGCAGAAGGATTACCACTGTATTATTGAGTACGGCTCCAAGGCTATCCGCATGGAACCCGGGATCCAGGATGCCTATTACTGGGTGATCCATGCAGCGGAGAAGATCGGGAACGGGGCCACTCGGGACCTGTGTCTCACGACAGCCAGGGAGGAACTGACGGAGGAAGAGTATGCGAAGCTCATGCAGATGCTGAACGACACCAGGGATGCCCCATAATTAACGTTTTTTGCCCGGTAACGGCTGGGTAACGTTCTGATAACGGCTGAGTAACGGCACAATGAAATAAATTTTCCAATAACGCTTCGGTAACGGGTCTGATAACGGGTCCGATAACGCCTGCCCGATAAAGTGTGCGATGCAAAAGCAATAAGCATCACACATGAAACGGACGGGTGAACGAAGTTGGAAACAGAGTATCAACCGGAGGCGGTTGTTTTTGCAGAAACCTGCAGAAGCAGCTGCCTCTTCTTTTTTTGCGCGAAAATCCAGAGAGCGCGGATCGCGCTCGCACGAATCCGCATTCGACGGATAACGGTCATCGAGCAGCTTGCTGCGAGATGCGCTTTTTTGCCGGCAAGGTGTCGGTCGCCTCCGGTTCTGAGATTTGCCAACTGACAGATTTCAGAATTCGGAGGAAAGAAAAATGACATTTGATGTAGAAAGCTGTGGAGCCAGGATCAAGGGGCTCCGCTTAAAAAACGGATTGACGCAGGAAAAGCTCGCTGAGGAAATGAACATCACGGATGTCCATCTTCGCCGATTGGAAAGCGGAGTTCGGGCAGGATCGATTGAACTGCTGATTGAGCTTGCGGCTTACTTCCATGTTTCGCTGGATTATCTGATTCTCGGCAGAGGCAGTCGGACAGATGAAGCGAAAGAAGAGCTGGCTGCGATCAAAGAGCGGGTGGACTATATCATGCAGCTGCTTTAAGCACGAGCAGAAACAGTAGCTCAAAAAGAAACCGGAAGATTTCTGTGAGATCTTCCGGTTTATGAGAACCGATATAATGGGATGATGGGTCTATCTCTAAAGCTTGCAGAAAGCCCGGAGATATATCAAGAGGTATTTAGAAAAAAATCTAAATACCTCTTGACTTTGCCGCACTGAAGATATAATATGCTATTTAGAAAATAATCTAAATAGCATGCAGAAAGGAGATTTCTCCCCAAATGGCATTTGCTGATACATTCAAAGCATTGTCGGATCCGGCGCGGCGCCAAATATTGGAATTGTTGAAAAAGGGGCCTCTTTCTGCCGGTGATATCGGATCTCATTTTGAAATGACAGGAGCGACCATTTCGTATCATCTCAAAATCCTGAAACAGGCAGATCTGATTTTTGAGAGAAAAGAAAAAAACTATATCTTTTACCAGCTGAACACAAGCGTACTGGAAGAAATCATGTTATGGATTTCAACGCTTAAAGGAGGCGATTCGGATGTTGAAAGCAAATAGAAGGACATTGATCATCACCAGCATTGTAACAATCCTCCCGATTTTGATAGGCGTGGTTTTCTGGGATCGTCTACCTGACGTGATGGCAACACATTTTGGAACAAATAATATGGCGAATGGGTTCAGCAGCAAAGCATTTGCTGTATTTGGAATTCCGCTGATATGCCTGGCAGTACTTTGGGCAGGAGCATTGGTCATAACTCATGATCCGAGAAAGCGGAACATCACTCCGAAAATGTTTACCCTTGGTCTTTGGATCGCTCCGATTATTTCATTGGTCGTCGCAGCAACGATGTATCCATTAAATCTTGGTTATCCTGTGAACACCACATATGTGGGCGAATTGTTCGTGGGCATGCTTCTGATCATCATCGGAAATTACATGCCAAAGGCAAGGCAGAATTATACGATTGGAATCAGGCTTCCGTGGACTCTTGCCAATGAAGAAAATTGGAATCGGACACATCGTATTGCCGGATACCTCTGGCTTATTAGTGGTATTCTCGTAGTTGCTCTGACCTTGTGTAAAGTATTAAATCCAGGCTGGATGATAGTTATTATTGCCGTTATAGTTATTGTTCCATTTTTTTACTCATTTTGGCTTCATGTGCGGAAGGCTTTATAAAAAACAATGGAGTTCCTGGAGAATTAAATGTTTGCAGGCATGTTTCCTGAGCGCTTCGATACTCATATAAAGAAGCCAATCTGTTGTTATAATAAACAAGAACACCTTTTGGAGGTGAGTTGATGGATTGGAAGTTTATCACACATCATCTGCTAATGGAAATAGCATCGATTCAGGTTTATCAATAGAAAACAGAGATGTACATATTCCCGCAAAGTGGAAAACGAATATATGGACAATTGATGATCATGGGTTCAGCCCGGCGTGTATGAAGCAGAAATGCTTTCGTACATGCCGGGCTTTTTGTTTGGTTTCAGTATTTTTATTAAAAAAGATGAAATGTTTCTCCCGGGATCTTCCGGTTTCTGAGGGGTCCGATATCATATCAGATTTCTGGTGGCTTCGACCAGACAGGCATATGCGTCCGGACGTTGTTTGCGGACATAGGCAAGCTTTTTATACTGATCACCCTCAAGCCGTTCCGAGTTATAGTTTTCCGGATGCTCTATTTTCTTAAACGGGTTTCCGGAGAGCAGGCATGAAGCAAGATGCATGACTTTACAGGCTTTCCAGGTCGCATCATCGGTGTTATAACCGCTCAGGAGGATATGGTTCCTCAGTGATTTTATACCGCGGAGATATTCCCCGTAATCATCCTTGTCGATGTTTCCTCTGCTGATAATGCTGACACAGGCACGGATGGTATCTTGGAGGACATCTTCCCTGCTCCAGTCTTTTCCACGGAAAGCGGTTTCATCCATAACGGCTGTATCGTATGTCTTGGAAAACAATTCAAAATCTGTCACATAGTCGGAGAGAGTAGCCGTATCAAACAGCTGTTTTGCAATCTCCAGTTCTTTATTTGTGCCCAAAAGTACCCCGGTGGTGTGAGGCGCGAAAGCGGTCAGCTTATCGCCAAGCATACAGTCCGCTGTAGGAACTTCCACAGTAAGATTTTCCCCTGTAGTCAGAAGAAGGTCGTTACGGATCTCTTTCTGCACGGTCTGCGCATAGGGAAGATGGGAAAATACCACATCCAGCAGGATATAGAATTCTGTATTTCTTACGGGAGAAAAGTAGGTGAATTTGAAATGCCTCTTTACGATCCCGTTTTTGCCTTTGCGGACATCTTCTTCTTTGTTGAGGAAGGGGAAGATCTGGGAGGCCTTCTCAATGTAGCCGTCCACATCGGTTCCGGGCTCCACCAGAATGTCAATGTCGGTGGACAGTCTTGCAGGCTTATCCAGAATCAGCATCAGGCTGGTTCCGCCTTTGAAGCAGAAGGGCATTCCGACACTTTTGATCGCTTCCAGCAAGCCGAAGGCATACAGGGCCCGCTCTATCAGGCCCGGATCGGAGACGTATTTCTTCTGCAGTTCCCGGATGTAATCAAGCTCGTAAACTCTTTTGTCGATCATTTGTCGTCCTCCAGAACAATGCGGGTTTCTTCGTGAATAAAATCACGTATGGCTTTTTCGATGCCCCGGCGGCGGGCATATCGGAACATTTTACCCTGATTGATGTTGTATTTCTGAAAGGCATCCTCGTAAATGGCTCGGTATTCCGAACGAGAAAGGATAGAGCCGGAGATTCCCCGGCCAAACAGGTCTACGAGAAGCTTTTCAAGTGATGCCTGCCGGTACTGTCCAAATGGCGGCGGAGCCTCGGAAATCAGTTTGCGGACAATGATGGTTTCATCGCCGGCATATTTGTAATATTCATCAAGGCTGGGATTGTGAAGCACATGTGGATACCGGTTAAAAAGCAGGTTGAATATGCTTTCGTCCAACATGTTTTCAACTTCAATAAAAATGGTATTCTTCGCCAGCAGATGATTTACAAACTCATTCATCTGATACAGTTCCCATACCTGGAAATCCACCAACGGGTAATTCTCCCGGATCAGGGCGACTATATCCTTGGCAGTTTCTGACAATTCATAAGAGTAATCTTTTCTGGCGGAGTGGACAAAACGCCCTCTGCTTACTCTGGAGATTTCTCCGGAATCACATTTCTTCTTCAGAATGCTGTAAATGGTGGATCTTCCGATTCCCGGCACTCCTTTCTGAAGAGCGTCCGCAAATTCTCCGGTCGTAAAGGAAGGGTGATTCTCTATAAACTTCTCTGCTGTCATTTTCAATTCCATCACCTCCGTACTTTCGGCAAAAAACTTCAAAATTGCCAAAAGTCCAAAGATAAGATATATCATATCGCCCCAAAAGTCAATAGACATTCGGCAATACCACGAAAAATTGCCGAAAGTCCAAATCAAATCATCTTTTGAATATCTGAAAAGCACATCTTAAAAACAGTTCCCGATTTGAAATACACACATATGAGCCTACGAACAGAACCTCGCAGGCTCGGTTTTCAGTGCCTCGGAGGCACTAAGAAGCAAAGCTTGATCCTAATAAACTTACCTCAGAGCAGCAGGAACTGCTGCTCTGGGTGCGGCACTTATTGCTGTGCATGGAACCTTGACAATCGAATATGCATTTCATCAGGTACGTTCTGAACAATTTCCCAAAGAGCCTTCGCAGGGGTTCGCCATGATCAGGCGGGCAGTGAGATATATGATTTCAGTCGCTGAAAATCCGTCGGGAGCGGTAAAAACCAACTGCAAATGCCGGGCCTGCACCCGGCGGCGGCCATAAGGTGGGAAAGGATACAATGATACTTCTGTCCAGTCACAGCCCCGGCATTTGCCGGGATCATGCAATGAGGGCAGCTCGGCGAGAACCGCGGAGGGGTGAGAGTCCCATGAGAGCAGAGGAGCAGGTCTGCCGCCTGATGAACTTCCCAGGGAACAGGGATTCCCTTTCCGGGGTGTCGGGGACAAATAGGAAGAACATGAATGAACGCAATGGGAGCCGGGGACGATCCTCGGCTCCTTTATACATACCAGGCATGAGGAGGATGCACGTATGAAGATGGGAGAATATCACAGAGGCGATGTATTCTTCGCCGATCTTGGCTCGCTGGATCTCGGTGAGCTGTATTTTCACAGGCAGGCAGGAGCACGGCCTGTGGTTGTGGTGCAGAACGATATCGGCTGCATCCATTCAGAGACGATCACGGTCGTCCCGCTGACATCGCAGCTGAAGCGTCCGGAACTGCCGGCACATCACATTCTGGAAGAGGCGGATTTCCTAAAGAAGAAATCCATGGCACTGGCCGAGGCAATCGGCACCATTGACAAGCGCCAGGTGCGATTTTATCTTGGAAAGTTATCCGATAAAGATATGAACGGCGTGGATGCGGCGATTACCAGCCATCTGGGCTATGAGATCGCCTGGTGCATCGAAGCGCCGTGAGGGAGGTGAGACAGATGGAAGCTGAGGAGGTAAAAACAGCTGAGTCTCAGGAGACAGGCTTGCGGAGTCATATTCCCTTTTGGATGAAGAGCAATCTGACGATCGAAGAGGCGGCAGCCTATTCTGGAATCGGGAGGCACAAGCTGAGAGAACTGACGGACAACGAGAACTGTTCATTCGTTTTATGGGTCGGCAGCAAGCGCCTGATCAAACGAAGGCTGCTGGATCAGTTCCTCGATAATATGTATTCGATATAAACAGGATGTGGTGCTGTGCCATGGGCAGCTCGACATCCTTGTTGTTTTCGGGGGACGAAAATATTATAAACCCAGGGCCCAAACCAGAAAAACGCAAGGAGGAATGATTCTTATGGCACAGGCCAAACGAAAAGATAAAGCCCGTACTGTTTTAAAGAAGGGCGAAGGACAGCGGAACAATGGAACGTACTATTACCGCTGGCAGGACAAAAAAGGAAACCGGCACTATCTGTACGCCAAGACATTACAGGAGCTTCGCGAACAGGAAAAGCAGGTCGAAAAAGATAAGTATGACGGGATCAAAGCTGAGGCACGGTATACTACGGTGAATGATCTTTACGAATTATGGAAGCAGATCAAACGAGGACTCAAGAATTCCACGTATGAGAATTACACTTACATGTATGACATGTTCGCTTCAAGGGATATCGGCATGATGAGGATATCTACCCTGAAGAAATCGGATGTGAAGAGGTTCTATAACCGGCTTGCCGATGAGAGGGGGCTGAAGCCGGCGACGATCGATAATGTCCATACGGTGCTGCACCAGGTTCTCGATATGGCTGTGGATGATGATTATATCCGCAGCAATCCTTCAGATAACGTTCTGAAGGAGCTGAAGCAGTCCCACTGTTTCCAGACAGAAAAACGCAGGGGACTTACCGTTCCTGAGCAGGATCTGTTTCTCGAATTCCTGCAGAACAGCGAGACCTATTCGCACTGGTATCCGCTGTTTGCAGTCATGGTCGGCACGGGGCTACGTGTCGGTGAAGTGACCGGCCTTCGGTGGTGCGACATTGATCTTGAAGAAGGGGTTATTGATATCAATCATAATCTGGTCTATTACAGTCATCGGATGGATGGATACAAAAAGGGTATTTACTTTAATGTAAATACGCCGAAGACGCAAGCCGGTATCCGGCAGGTTCCTATGCTTGATTTTGTGAAAGAAGCCTTCCTGATGGAAAAAGCCTATCAGGAGAGAACCGGCATAAAATGCAATGTTACGATCGATGGTTATACGGATTTCATTTTCGTCAACAGGTTCGGAGAAACGCAGCATCAGGGAACCATCAATAAAGCGATCCGCAGGATCATCCGTGACTGTAATGACGCACAGTTTGAGAAGAATGAGAATCCGGAGGTGCTGCTCCCGCATTTCAGCTGCCATAGTCTTCGGCACACTTTCACCACCCGCATGGTGGAGGCAGGGGTAAACGTTAAGGTAATCCAGGACGCGCTCGGACATAAGGACATTCAGACCACGATGAACATCTATGCGGATGTGACAAAGGAACTCCGGAAGAGTGAATTCGAAGGACTGGACAGTTACTTTACAAAGAAGAGGAAAGAAGACAAGGGTCCGGAAACGGACGATACTGACACGGAAACGGATTGACAATCAGAGTTTTTATGATACGATAGGGGCGTCTTCATTGGTGGACAATGAGGGACGTCCCTAAGTTCATTCCGACGGAAACTCAGCCTTACACCAAAACTTACACCATCTGAAACACGGTGTATGGAAACTTATGAGAAGTTATGGGAAGGCAGAATGGCGCAAAACCTTGTATATGCAAGGTTATGACAACTTATGACAGCTTTTGTGAACCTCGGGAATGAGCTCCCGACAATGAAGTCCATCAAGGAATAACCCAGGTTTTAAGGGCTTTTTTGAAATTTCTTACACCATTTGTAAACCAAAGCAGGTACAATTCTATATGGAACAGACAGCGGACGGTCAGATT
>Ga0129307_1002895_pt1 | contig 12077 bp, 9 predicted proteins | sample P1105metagenome_FD_94437 | JGI IMG/M metagenome (GOLD analysis project Ga0129307, IMG submission 94437) | Capybara group fecal microbial communities from Wisconsin, USA - P1105 metagenome | ecosystem: Host-associated > Mammals > Digestive system > Large intestine > Fecal | place: USA: Wisconsin... | reverse complement strand
GAGGTTGGTGACCGCATGCATACCGTAGCGGTCCATGTCCACATAACGGTAGGTCCCGTCCTCATGCAGTTCCTGTACCTCAGGGACCAGATCCGGGAATGCCGCCCGGTTTGTCAGATAGACACGGTTTCTGTCCTGCCTGCCGTAGGAAACAAAACCGCCGTCTTCAGCCTCATTATAGATGCCGCAGAATGTCAGTTCGCCCGGAACATCCTCAAGATATGTGTCTGTGAGATAATAATTGAACTGTGTCATCTTGACCCAGCCCATATACGCTTCCGGAAGTGTTTCCACTTCGGCGCCGGGAAGATATACCATCACAGTGTCCGTACCGGACAGTCCGTACGCCTCCGTGTAAATGATGCGCTGGCCGTCTTTGATCTCTTCCCTGCCGGGTTCCTCCTCATAGTCCAGTTCATCGATCGTTACCCTGAAGATACGGGGAGCGACTTTTTCGGCATCGGTAAACCTGCCGCTGAAATCAGCCCGGTAATATGTCCCGTAAAGTTCATATCCCTCACCGGTATCACCCATATCGGCATCATAATACATACCGCTGAAAGATCCGTCAGGCTTTACTTCAAGACTCGTCGCCCAGGCACCGACACCGCTCGCAAACTCATAGTCCCAGCCGGACATGATCTCAAAGACGTCCTCAGCGTTTTCTGGGTCCTCCGACAGTGTCCGCTCTTCCGTCGTTTCTGCCTGAGCGCTGTCTGTCTCCGCATCCGCGGCGGACTCTTCCGCTTCGCTTTCAGTTTCCGCTTCAGACTCCCCTTCGCCCTTATCATCAGACGCAGCGCTGCTTCCGGCTCCGTTGATGAGGTCCGACATAGCCTGCGCCGCTTCGGATGCCACCGTGGCTTCCGTCTGTCCTGCGTTATCCTGCTGTGCCTGCGTATCACCGCAGCCGGAAACTGCAGCTGCAGCAATGATCACTGCTGACAGTACTGCTGCCGGCATGCCGGTCATATATCGCTTTGCTTTCATTTATGTTCCTCCCTTCAGCTTAATGCCGGATCTGCGGTTCGGGAACCGTCTGTTCAGGAATGGCTGCCCTGTATCCGGGATCCCCCGCCGAGAAAACTATATGTCAATTAATTGTATCACGAATGTCCCTTCACTTCCATCACAGATTATGTAATGCGTTCATACACATTACGGTTCCCGGATGATCAGCGCTTCGGGGACCCTGCCCGTGCATATTTCTCACTTGACAAGTATCCCCTGCGGCAGTTATTATAATGATGCTAATACAAAGGAATCACAAGCCTTTAAATCATAAGGAGGATCACGATATGAAGCACATCATCACCTTAGAGACCCGCGACATGGAGCAGAGCGCAGTAAAGGGCGGCTGCGGCGAGTGCCAGACTTCCTGCCAGAGCGCATGCAAGACCAGCTGCGGTATCGCTAACCAGCAGTGCGAGAATAAAGAGCAGTAATTGCTGATATATTAAGATGCAGCTGCCGGAACGTTCCAACGTCCCGGCTTTTCTTTATGTACAGGAGACCCTACGACCCATGATCCATCAGTATCAGATGAACGGCTACAACATTGTGATCGACGTCAACAGCGCGAGCGTCCATGTTACGGACGAACTGGCCTACGACGCCATCCGTCTGCTTGATAACGGCGCAGACGAGCAGGAAGCCCGCAGGGAGCTTATGATCTTCCATCCGGAAGCTTCCGCGGATGAGATAGATGACACTTTTTCCGATATCAGGGAACTCATCTCCTCCCGCAGGCTTTTTACCGAAGATGTCTTCCGCTCCGCTGCCGGCGTCTTAAAGGAACGCAGTACGGTCGTCAAGGCGCTCTGCCTGCTGGTCGCGCACACCTGCAACTTAAACTGCGAATACTGCTTCGCGGCGCAGGGCAAGTTCAAGGGCGGCGAAGGACTCATGAGCTTTGAGACAGGCAGACGTGCTCTGGATTTTCTGATCGAAAACTCCGGGACCCGCCGCAACCTGGAAGTCGACTTTTTCGGAGGGGAACCTCTGGTCAATTTCGACGTCTGCAAAAAGCTTGTCGAATATGCCCGCAGTATTGAAAAACAGCACAATAAAAACTTCCGTTTCACGCTCACGACCAACGGCGTCAATATCACCGACGAAGTGATCGAATGGGCCAACCGGGAGTGTTACAACGTTGTCCTGAGCCTGGACGGCCGCAAAGAAGTCAATGACCGCTTCCGTGTCGATCTCGGCGGCCGCGGCAGCTACGACCGGATCGTGCCGAAGTTTCAGAAACTGGCGGCGGCGCGCGGCGACAGGAACTACTATATGCGCGGCACCTTTACCCATTACAACACCGACTTCACCAACGATATCTTCCATATGGCGGATGATCTTGGTTTCACCGAGCTCTCCATGGAGCCGGTCGTGACCGATCCCGGAGATCCCTGTGCGCTCACGGAAGCAGACCTTCCCGTTCTCTATGAACAGTACGAGCTTCTCGCAAAGGACATGCTCCGCCGTGAACGGGACTTCAGACCGATCACCTTCTATCACTACATGCTCGACCTGCAGCACGGACCCTGTATCTACAAGCGCATCTCCGGCTGCGGATCCGGCACCGAATACATGGCGGTCACTGCCTGGGGTGATCTGTATCCCTGCCACCAGTTCGTGAACGACCCGGAGTACAGGATGGGCGATGTCTGGAACGGCGTCACACACCCGGAGATCCGCGACAGCTTCAAAGACTGCAATGTCTACACACGTGAGGAATGCAGCCGCTGCTGGGCCCGTCTCTACTGCGCCGGCGGCTGTTCCGCCAACGCGCTGCACGCGGCAGGTGACATCCACGGCGTCTATGAATACGGCTGCAAACTCTTCCGCCGCCGTATGGAATGCGCGATCATGATCAAGGTCGCGGAAGCTGATATGAAAGCGCGCGGCATCCCCTTCAAAAATAACGACGACAAGGAAGTCCCGCGGATCGAGTGATCCGGATCCTTATATGCCTGCCGGTCATCGGGCCTGACACGACGGTCCGTACAGATCAGACAGATCATGCAGATGAGCTGAATTTCGTGGTGTTCACCGCGGACTTCAGCTCATTTTTTCCATTGTTATCATATATTTTCCGCATCTGACCGCTTAAATTATTTCAGCTCCACGAACCAGCGGCCGACCATATCTTCATAAAACAGATGGCAGGTCTGCCGCCCTACCCTGCAGGTATAACGTATCCCGGTACCGCCGGCTTTCAGACTGGCGGCCCGGCGCTGATCCGTCACGCGGTCGATCTCATAGGAATGTCCGTCCTCCCAGGTAACGCGCCTGGGGATCATCCTGCCGTCCGGCATATAGTCCACATTGACCTGTATGTATTTCTTCTGCGGACTGATCTCCACCATGCTGCCCGCCACCTTCTTTCTTTTCACTTTCTGCCCGGCACATCCGGGTGCCCCTTCAGCCGTGCTTTATATACTGTCCCGCGGAACGGTCCGGCATGAATACCCGGTTGCCGTCCTCAAAGTATCCGTGCGGATGGATGATATGGTCTTCGCGGGCATTGACATGGGAAAGCTGCGGATCACAGTACATCAGACCCCTCTGGATCGTATAAAAGCCGAAACGGCGCCGGATATCGCCGACCGCGATATCCGTCCTGCGAAGCTTGTCCCGCAGTATCTCGTCATGAAACAGATCCGTCTGATCGGGCGCATTCGCATCGACCAGATCGCCGGCACGGACACCGATGCTCCGGATCGGACGCTCGCAGCTGTAATTGTCCCGGAACAGGCGGAAAGCCGTCTCCGCGATCTCCGTGCTGATATCCGTCGGGCGCTCCGCCCGGCACTGCCTCGTAAAACCCCACAATTCGCTGTCCCGGACCGAGATCCCGATCATCCGTCCCTTGAAGCCGTTATCCTTCAAACGTTCTGCCACAGACTCTGCCAGGATATACAGAGTGATCCTGACATCCTCTTCCGTCACCAGATCCCGCGGCGTGGTCGTGCTGTTGCCGATGCTCTTGACAGGCGTTTCATAAAACTCGTTATTGACCGGCGTCAGATCCTCTCCGTTCGCAAAAACATGCAGCACCAGACCGATCTTTCCGAAAACTCCGGTAAGGAGCACCGGGTCTGCGGCCGCAAGTTCTCCGATGGTCCGGATCCCCAGCCCGCGCAGCTTTCTGGTCATGGCAGGTCCCACATACAGCAGATCCGATGCCGGAAGCGGCCAGACAACGGAACGGTAATTCTCCCGTGAGATCACCGTCACCGCATCAGGTTTCTTATAGTCTGACCCGAGCTTGGCGAAGATCTTGTTCCAGCTGACTCCGATGCTCACAGTCACGCCAAGCTCCGCCCGGATGCGCCGCCGTATCTCCTCGGCGATCCTCAGTCCGTCTCCCCGGACGGAGGTGCTGTCAGATACATCCGCCCAGCACTCATCGATCCCGAACGGTTCCCTTAAGTCCGTATACTCCCCGTATATCTCCCCGGCGATCCTTGAAAAATACAGATACTTCGGATAGTCGGGCGGCAGGAAGACTATATCCGGACAGGCCTGCCGTGCCTCCCACAGCGCCATCGCGGTCTTTACGCCCGCGCGTTTTGCGAGCTGGTTCTTCGCAAGCACGATCCCGTGGCGCTGCTCCGGATCTCCGCCCACCGCCACCGGGCGGTCTCTCAGTTCGGGTCTGTATAACAGTTCGATGTTGGCATAACAGCTGTTCATGTCAATATGCAGGATCGTCCGCATATCCATCACTCCTTACGCTGCTGCGGGGATATCCCGGAGCCGTCCGGCCCCGGACCCATTCCCGCATCGCGCTGTAAAAAAAAGAACTGATACGAATTTTAAATTCGTGTCAGTTCTTATTATACGAACAACAATTCGGTTTTGTCAATCCGTTTCGGACAGTTTTATCTCCTCCGGTCCCTGTGTCAGTTCTTTCTGATTTGTTTCATCTTCCGTAAGCGCACGCTTTTTCTCCTCGACTTTTTTCTGCTCCTTTCTGAGCAGCCTGATCAGTTCCTCCAGCCGGACACTCTTTTGTGTAAGGAAGAACATCTTTATGATCTCCAACGCGCTGTTCTGCTGTTCTCCGGGCATGGATGCGACCGCTTCACGTATCTTTGAGAAGTTCTGCAGAGCCTGATCGGCGATCTCCGGAAAGGTCATCACGCCGGTATGCTCGAAGATCGAAAAGACGGACTGAACGAAAGATTCCCGCTCCTCCGGGCTGATATCAGCAAGCCAGCTGCGGAAAGTCTTTTCAAACATAAGACTGGAGGCTTTGCGCGTTTTCTCTTCTTCAAAACGGTTGCCGATCACCTTCCAGCTCATCAGATCATGCTGCAGGAACATGTTGACGGCAGAGCTCTTTACGATAAGCGGCCGGAACCCGTGGCCGAACATCGTTCCGAATACAGAAGCGTCGGGAATGATGCCGACGATCCGTTTCCGGATCTCTCCGTACGCCTCAGACTCCAGCACCGTGTCCAGAAATCCCGGCGCGTCATTGGAATAGACATTGACGATCCTGCTTTTGACCTCCGGCTCACAGTAGGCGGCAGCGTACACGGCAAAGTTGCCTCCCTTCGAATGTCCTCCGACACGGATTTTACGTACGTCCGGATAGGTCCTGCCGATCATGTTGAGGTACTCTACCGCGCTCTTCTGTCCGGCAGTCCCCGTGCTGTAGCTCAGGCAGAAATCCTCCTTCCAGCCGACGATCGTCGTATCCGTTCCCCGGTATGCCACGTAAATGCTCCCGTCCGGCAGGTGGAATGCAACAGCGGAAAACTGCACGGTCGCATCCTGTTCAATAAGGTTTACATAATTTGAAACCCTCATGGTCTTAAAGCGCGTGCATGCAGCCATTCTCCGCATCAGGAAAGGAGCATCCCTTGTAAAAGATACACGGCTTCGGATCTCTTTTTCCGTATGCATGGAAAAATAAATGTCCGAGATCTTGCTGAGCCGCAGCCCGCCGTCTTCACTTCCTCCTCCCACGATCCCGTCAAAGTCCGTGTAGCAAAGCTGCGAAAGGGCAATGTTGTCGACCGCGTTGAAAGGATCCAGGGCCAGTGTCAGGTCGCCCCGCCAGTCCAGGTAATCATTCACATTTGCCATAGTTCTTCCTCCGTGCAGATGCATGCATTGTTCCGACCCGTTTTCAGTACAGTTCCTTTATGTTCCGTTCGCGGCCCCGGCAGTATCAGCACAGCCTGTAATCCCCGTCGCCGCGCGCTTCAACTGACAAAGAATAAAACACCTTCAGCGCTTCCGCCAGATAAGCCGTATCGAGTGCACCCGCCGTTTCGTAAGCGGAATGCATCGCAAGCTGCGCCAGGCCGATATCGACGGAATTGACCGCGACCTGTGAAACGGAAATGTTTCCGAGCGTGGATCCGCCCGCCTGATCCGAACGGTTGTGGAAAGTCTGGCAGGGGACGCCTGCCCTCCGGCAGATCTCACGGAACAGGGCGCCCGAGACTGCATCCGTCGTATATTTCTGGTTCGCGCTGTATTTGATGACGATACCGCCGTTTATGAACGGGCGGTTCGTGGGATCGGTCTTTTCCGTATAGTTGGGATGTAAGGCATGCGCATTGTCCGCGGAGACCAGAAAGCTGGTCTGGATCCTCCGCCGGTAGTCTTCCTCATCTCCGCCGAGCGCCAGATTGATCCTGTGCAGCACATCCGACAGGAAAGTCGATGCCGCGCCCTGTTTGGTGCCGCTTCCGACTTCTTCGTTGTCATAGACGCAGTGCACACTGATACTGTCCGAAGGCGCGGCCGCAAGAAAGCCCTGCAGGGAAGCATAGGCACACTGCAGGTCATCGAGCCTTCCGCTCGCGATAAACTCGCCGTTCAGCCCCAGGACCGTTCCCTTCGTCCGGTTATACAAAAAGAGATCGGTATCGAGGATATCTTCCGGCCGGACCCCCGCTTCGGATGCGATCAGGCTTAAAAACAGTCCGCATCCGCCATCGGACGCTCCGGTCTCCCCTGCATGCGGGATCTCCGCAAACAGCGGCAGCATATCCTTCTGCACATTGATCTTATAGCCGTTGTTGACCTCGCGGTTCATATGGATCGCGAGATGAGGGATGATCATGAGATCCCTGTCGATGCAGACGAGTCTGGTCTCCACACCCTTATCTGTCCGGACCATGATCCGCCCTGCCACGGACAGCGGCCGGTCAAACCACGGCTCACAGAGCATGCCGCCATACTTTTCGGCATTCAGCGTCACATATTTTTTCTCGGTCGTGATCTCCGCATTTGATTTGATCTTAAATGCAGGCGAATCGCAGTGGCTCGCAACGATCTGGAAGCCCGGGCAAAGCCCTGCAGGATCTGCGGCATCTCCGGAAGTATCTCCCGGGATCCGGAATGCGATCAGCGATGAATCATTTCTCGTCACATAGTACGTCCGGCCCGGCAGGAGCTTCCACCGGTCTCCTTCGAACAGGCGGACTGCGCCTGCATTTTCCAGTTCCTCCGCCATATTTCTGACCGCATAAAAACTGACCGGGCTGCGGTCAAGAAACGAAAGCAGCCTGCGGTTGATCTCATCCGGGTCAAAATGATCCGCGCATGTATGTTCCATGTTCATTTATTCCCTTTCCGTTTTGATATATAAAAGATACCACAAAAAGACCGGACTGTCATTTACTCCTGCAGAACCGGCACCGGGTCGTCTCCTCTCTACCGTCCGTACGTCATTCCGGCATTTTCATGAACGCGCCTGCGGTATTATTTTACCTGTTTTTTACATTCCAGTCCTCACGGCGTTTACATTGACATGCTATGATGCTTGCGGCATTTTCGCGGTACCGCCTGCGGCGGGCCGCTTATCAAACAGGAGATATATTATGACATTATTAGAATCTTTTACTCTGCTTGGCGGCGTAGGGCTCTTCTTATACGGTATGAGCACCATGAGTACCGGTCTGAAAAACGCAGCCGGTGACAAGCTCCGGTCGATCCTGGAACGCGCCACTGCAAACCGCTTTGTGGCAGTGGCGGTAGGCATTGCCGTAACGCTACTGATCCAGAGTTCTTCCGCCACCGATATGATGGTGATCTCTTTCGTAAACTCGGGACTGATGTCGCTGTCACAGGCGATCGGCGTGATCATGGGCGCCAATATCGGTACCACGGTCACGGCGCAGATCACGGCATTCAATCTCGGCGCTTACGCCCCGTTCATCCTTTTTATCGGTGCTTTGCTTTACCTTTTTGTCAAGCATCCTACCCTCAAGCATATCGGGCATATCATACTCGGATTCGGCATGCTGTTTTTCGGCATTTCGACCATCAAATCCGCCATCACACCGCTCTCCCGGGATCCGCTGTTCATATCCTTTCTTTCCACCCTTGAAAACCCGGCGGTCGCGGTTCTGTTCGGCGTCCTTTTCACCTCACTTTTGCAGAGCTCTTCTTCCTCCGTTGTCATTTTCCAGACATTTGCAGTTCAGGGCATGATAGGTTATGATATGGTAGTGTACCTGGTGATCGGCGCAGCCATCGGATCCGTCGCCCCCAATCTTCTGGCGTCTCTGACGACCAACCGGAACGGCAAGCGGACCGCACTGCTGAACCTGCTCTTCAACCTGATCCGTGCAGCGCTGATGATACTGCTGATCAATCTGTTCCCGCAGTTCACGGATCTGATCCGCGGACTGACGCCCGGGGATATCGGTCACCAGGTCGCAAATACCCATACCATTTTTGCCATTCTCGCCGTGCTGATAGAATTACCCTTTGCGGACCAGATCGTAAAGCTGTCCGAAAAGATCCTTCCTTTCCTTCCGCAGGAAAGCCGCTCCGCGGAAGACCGCAAACTGTATTATCTCGTTCAGACCGGGGACCTTCCGTCCTCTGTGGCGATCCAGCAGGCAAAGCTTGAACTCGTCCGCATGGGCAGGATCGCCCGCAACAGTCTGCAGGATTCCATACAAAGCTTTTTCGAGATGGATGACAAGCTCGTCGATCGTGTGTTCGAGGCGGAAGACACCGTAGATATCCTCACTGACAAGATCCAGGAAAAACTGATCGCTTTCCGTTCCATGGACTATGCACCGAAAGAAGTGAACCGTCTTTCCCAGCTGATGCTTGCCGCATCCGATCTCGAACGTATCTCCGATCATGCCGAAAACATTGCGGAACACGTACAGGAATGCAAGATGAGAAAAGCCGTTATGTCGGAAGCTGCAATCAGCGACCTTAAAATTCTGTCGGAAGCGGTGATGAAGTCCGTAGACAGTGCCCTGCACATCTTCGAAACGGATGATTTCCATGAGCTTCCGAAAGCAGACCGCCTGGAACAGAACGTTGATGACCTGCAGGCGGACATTATGAATATCCACATCCAGCGCCTGATGGAGGAACGCTGCAATCCTGTCAGCGGCGTGATATTCAACGACATGGTCACGGATCTGGAGCGCTGCTCCGACCATGCGATCAACGTCGCCTACGCGCTTTCAGGCCTCACAAAAACGTAACTCTGCCGCTCAAAGCGATGTACAGATGATCATACGGTACAAATAATGCCGTGAAAGGATGAAATATGGCACTTATCTATATTGTGGAGGACGATCCCAGCATCCGGGAGATCGAAACGATCGCCCTCAAAAACAGCAATTATCAGGTGACAGCTTTTGAACGTGCCTCTTCTTTCTTTGCCCGGATCGGGGAGGTCCTGCCCGACCTGGTCCTTCTCGACATCATGCTGCCCGATGAAAACGGGTATGAGATCATCCGGAGACTGCGAAAAAATCCCGTCACACAAAAGATCCCCGTGATCATGGTAACTGCCAAAGCGACGGAGCTTGACCTGGTCAGGGGGCTCGACAGCGGAGCAGACGACTATATAAAAAAGCCTTTTTCCGTAATGGAGCTTCTGTCACGGGTAAAAGCGCTGCTGCGAAGGACGGCGGAAAGCTCTTCCCGCATCCTGACAGCAGGCGATATCCGTCTGGACCAAGACAGATATACCGTCACCGCCGGCGAAAAGCCGGTGGAACTCACATTTAAAGAGTTTGAACTGCTGCGTTATCTGATGTCCAATCCTCAGGTCGTCCTGTCCCGGGAAGCGATCATGCGGTCTGTCTGGGGTACGGATTATGAAGGTGAAAGCCGGACCGTGGATATGCATATCAAAACGCTGCGTCAGAAGCTGGGGGAGTCCGGAAAAAACATCGGTACCGTAAGGAACGTGGGTTATGTGATCTCCGACTCCGGCACCGAGACATGATGCCGGCTGTGCAGTTCTTACAGCCATACACGGCCGCTCCCTGTCAGCAGCTCACGAAGGGACATACCATATGAAACAAAAGATCTACCACACACTGATGCTCTTTGCTCTGGCATTTATCATAGCTGCCGCCGTCAGCATCACTCTGATCAATTACAGCCTTTTTCAGACACAGGTCAAGCACGATCTGGAGACATACACCCGTCTGCTCTGCGATACCGGCGTTTTCCAGACCGCTTATGCCGGCAGACAGGAGATCAACGAATTTGCAGACAGCCCGGCGCTTGACGAGCTCCGGTCGGAAGATCCCCGTATCACATGGATCTCCGTTGACGGTACGGTACTGTATGACAACGGCACGGATGTCAGCGGGCTTTCCAACCACCTGGACCGTCCGGAGATCGTGGAAGCCCTGCAGTACGGATCCGGTTCAAGTGTCAGGCGATCCGATACTTTCGGACTTGATACCTTTTACCATGCTCTGCTTCTGGAAGACGGGACCATTCTCCGTACATCCGTCAGGGCAAGCTCCATCTCCAGCGTATTTGTGAGGGCCCTTCCGGCCATCATCGGCATCATTGCCATCCTTTTCGCAGCCTGCCTTGTTATGAGCCGATTCCTGACTTTTCAGCTTCTGAAGCCGTTGAACTCGATGGCGGAAAATCTGGACGGAAACATCACGGAACCTGTCTATACGGAACTGCAGCCTTTTGCAGACAAGATCCGGAGCCAGCATGAAAAGATCCTCGAGTCCGCTTCTGTCCGGCAGGATTTCACCGCACGTATCTCCCACGAACTCAAAACGCCTCTGACCGCTGTTTCAGGCTATGCGGAGCTTCTGGAAAACGACATGGTCGACAGCTCCCAGGTAAAAGACATCGCCGCCAAGATCCGGCACAATTCCGACCGGCTTCTGGCACTTATCAATGACATCATACGTCTTTCGGAGCTTGATCATAAAGAGCTTCCCCGCCGTTTTGTTCCGACCGATCTTTACGAACTTGCTTCGGAATGCTGCCGCAATCTTGCAGTCAGCGCACAGAGCAGGAATCTCCGGCTTTCCTGTGAAGGATCTTCTGTCGTCTTTCCGGCTGATCACGACCTCCTGAAGGAACTGATCGAAAACCTGATCCAGAATGCGATCCAGTATAATCGTGAAAACGGCTGTATCACAGTCCGCGCATCGGAAGAAAACGGCCACCCTGTCCTGACGGTCACCGATACCGGTATCGGCATCCCAAAAGACCAGCAGGAAAAGATCTTCGAACGTTTTTACAGAGTCGATAAAAGCCGGTCCCGCGAAACTGGCGGGACCGGCCTCGGTCTGGCTATCGTTAAACATATCGCTGAGATCCATGACGCAGAGATCACGGTCAGCAGCACGCCCGAAGAAGGGACCCGCGTCAGCGTCCGGTTCTGAATCATTTCTCCGGCAGTTCCATATCCTCCGCGGGTGCCGTACCAAACTCTGCCATCGCTTCCGTGATGGCGTCGACCGTCTTTTTTCCGAACCCGGGAAGCGAAAGAAGGTACTGGACAGTGACGTTCCGGAGGTCTCCGATATTGAACAGCCGCACCCCGGCGAGTTTCCGGCAGATCTGCTCCGGAAGGCCCATTTCGCCTATCGTCACCGCTTCGATCTTGCTTTCGTAAGGAAGCTGCCCGCTGAGCGTATATCCGGTGTCACAGACCGCTTCCGCGGCGGTCTCTACATATCTTCCGTTCATATATGCGACAAGGCCTGCTCTTTCAGGATGGAATTCACCCCGGCCGTCGATCAGTTCACTGTCAATGTTGACCCCGACGATCTTTGCGAGGAACATGACGTGGGAAGGCAGTTCGATCGCCT
>Ga0129307_1002894_pt1 | contig 12081 bp, 8 predicted proteins | sample P1105metagenome_FD_94437 | JGI IMG/M metagenome (GOLD analysis project Ga0129307, IMG submission 94437) | Capybara group fecal microbial communities from Wisconsin, USA - P1105 metagenome | ecosystem: Host-associated > Mammals > Digestive system > Large intestine > Fecal | place: USA: Wisconsin... | reverse complement strand
TCAAATAGGTTGGATTTTGTGGGAGTGGGAAAAGTTGGACTCTTTAGTAACCATATAGGCATATTTTGTGCTACAGCTGGATGATTACTGCCTGCTCTTCTCATTGCAAGCATTTTCCGCATTGTAGACATTTCTGGAATTTGTTCAATATTAAGCCCTGATAAATTCATGTATAAATTAGTATGGTCGCCTGTATTGCCTATAACTTCTCTATCTCTAAATTTTTGTACAACAGGATATTGCCTTGAAGCAGATAAATACTGTTTACCTGAAACAACCCCCTCTCCACCAAAGGTATTTGCAAGATTTATTGTAGAATTAAGACCTCTTTCCTCGACTTTATGAACAGGGTCTTTAGTCCCTTGTGTAAGATTACGTGTCATTTCAACATGAACATTACCGTCGTCCTCAAACCTGACAGGAGTTCTTCCGACTTTATTGCCATCTTGATAATCAAGGAGTATATACCTAGGTATATCAGTATTTTCTGCTTTTGCGTAGGTATAGCGTTCAGGTGCTGACGAAATGATTTCTTTTTCCCGAAGTTTAAGTGCTTCTGTTAAATCCTCCATGGACAATCTTGATAGGTCAACACCATTTAATTCAAAGATGTTCATCAATTTTTCTTCTGCGGAGCCTCGAATACCAGCCTTTCCATTAGTATCCAATAAAGATACTTTTGGCTTATAATCTGCTGGTTTTCCTAACCACTTTAGTAGATTGTTAGTTGGATTATCCAAAGCCTCTTCCCAACTTATTGTTGAAGGTTCTTGTGGCATTCCCATTTTCATTCTTACAATCTTTCCTGAGGGCTCTCCAACATTCAAAACTGTCCCTTCAACATCTCTATTAATAGCCTTTGATAACTGCCTTGCTCTATACCAATCATCAAATGATGCTTTTCCTGCATTGTAGGCATTGCTGGCAGCATTATAACCCTTTCCAATAGCCCAGCCAGCAGCTACACTTGCAGGAATATCAAAGGCCATGTTCCCTGCCATAGCCCAGTAGGGATGCTCCTCCGCATATCTCTTGCTGAACATACCATTAGGATTGTCATTGATGAAGAGTCCTCTGTTATCATCATCAAACAAATGCAGGAACCCATTCTTATTGTCACTATCAAGCAAACCCACATATCTGCTTGGTGTCACAAGGTCAAGAGGCTTTAAACCAGCAGCTATCAGATGCCCTACTGTAGGTGCTGTCTGACTTGCCCATGCATTTGCAAAGGTATTTGCTTCACTATTGGTAGGCATTGTCCTATATTGATTGTTCTTCAACTCACCACCAATAGGACGTTCATCAAGCCCTCTTTGTACTCTCATCAAGGCTTCCTTTTCTTCAGGAGACATCCTTCTCGGATTGTAGTTGCCTAAGACCGTTAACTCAGGTGCTTGCAAGGCCATTGGCTGAATGCCGTTTGAATAACTGACGTTGTAAGTACCATCATCATTCAAGCCTACCACATCGCCTACCTCCCCACTGTTTGCATCCTTCATCCTTCTCAAATATCCCGTTGGCTCTGTCTTTCCATCATACAAGTTCTTCCTTTGCAGCCTCCCTCCCCTTGATGATGTGTTAGGCATCATGGTAAGCATACCAGCCATATAGTCGAGTGGGGAAGTGCCATCATTTTCTTGATTCATGCTTCCCTTCATGCCAAGAAGCATGTTCAATCCATTTCTGCTTCTTTGTCTTTCATCAGCCTTTTGTTGGGCAAGTTCCCTTTTTCAGCGTAACAATAGGGGAGAAGAAAAGGCGGAGACCCCGAAAATCAGAGCCTCCGCCTTTTATTGCATAATTGGGCGCAGATAAAACTTCGCTTGAACGCATTCACGTTCAGAAGACTTCGGACAAGCTTGATGCCTCTCTCATTTCATTACTACTTTACGTCCGTTATTGACGTAGATGCCCTTTTGGGTTGGCTTGCCACTGAGTTTTCTGCCGTCAAGTGTGAACCACGATGCGGGGTTTGAGGTTTGAGGTTTGAGGTTTGAGATTTCCTCAATTCCGTTTGTCTCTTCGCCGAAGTTCAGCACGAAGTTGTTGATGGTGCCTGTTGAGCCGGGTTCGCCGCACACAAAGCCGTTGTTCAGTTGGAAGTAGGCACGGAAGGAGTTTATTGTAAACGAGGTCATGTCCTCACCCCATGGGTAGCAGAGATGATTGTTGGCATCCAGATAGAGGGTGGTCTTCTCCGTAGTGAAGATGTCTTTGGGGCTGTAGGTGCCTGTGAAACTGACGTTGCCCAAGTCATCGCCTTTGTCGGTACTTGTGACAAGGGTGGGTGTGGTGCTCGATAAAGTGACGTTGTAGAACACGGGATTGCTGATGTTTTCTCCAGTATTTGCCCATTTCACGAGATAGGGTTTGCCAGCCTCTATGCTTGTGGCATTCTTGAAGTAAAGATAAAGCGTATTTGTAGAGACTGTGAAGCCTGTCTTGTGGCCGTCGTAAGTGCCGTCGGTGTCCAATTCCATCAGTGCCTCGGGGGCCAGTTGGGTGGAAACCTGTCCTTCGGTCAACGAAAACGGGAGGCACAGCGTGTTCCAGCATCCGTCCTTGTAGAGCGTGCGGCCCGAGAGGGTCACATGGCCATAATAGTGGTTGCGTTCAGCAAGCACCGGGGCGTTGTCCATGTTGTCGGCCAGTGTCGTGCGCGAGGTGAAGTAGCCTGTCACGGGGTTGGCCATTTCCCCTCCGTTTTTACTGGAAGAATAACTGGCAGCGCCAACGAGTTTTTTGCAACCATAAAACATTTGTTCAGAAGTGGCGACATTCCAGATGTTGTCGCTATAGATGGTGTTTAGGGAACTGCAACCATTGAACATCGCAGTGGTATTGGAAACCTGGCTGACATTGAAGCCGCTGAGGTCGAGCGACTCGAGCAATATGCAACTGAGGAATGTGAGGCCCATGTTGGTCACCTCGCTGGTGTTTAAGTTTTGGATGCCATCAATCTCTTCCAACTTGACCATCAGACTAAACCATTGGCAGAGACTTTTGGGGCGCGCTTCGGCGAACGACTCGTCGAAAACGACCCTTGTGCAAGTGTTTCTGACGGCATCGTTATTCCAGTTCGGCATGTTCGCTCCTGTATCGGTCACATCGCTGCCATTCCATGCATCGGTCACGTCATATCCTTCGTAGTCGCCGCCTGCCCCGGAATTCAAGTCGCCGCCTGCAACTGTCCAGCCTTGTTCGATGTATTGATTCTTGATGCTGCTGCTGCCGCCGGATATGGTCATGATGTCGGTGATGTAGCCGTCAGCCTTTGCTCCCTGCACCAAACTTAGTAATGCGAATAGGCACAATAGGATTTTTCTTGTTTTTTCCATATTTATATTTTTGTTTTAGATAATGGGGGGCATTTTCCACTTTGCGTGCTAAGTTACGAAAAGTCGAGAGCAAATCAAAATGAATATGTTCTTTTTTTGTCGAATTTTCGCATGCATGCGCGTTTGTGTGTGTCACACATCCTGTCACATAAAGTCCATGCCGTTTCGTTTGTATGCCTGCAAATCTGCACAAATCGTGAATGTTTCTCCAAAATATAATGTTCTTTTCTTTGTCATACGGTAGAAAATACGTATTTTTGCGGCAAAGTATCAACATCGTTAGTTTTTGACCAATGAAACATCACATTCACACCAAAATGCTGCTGTTGTTGTTGGGGAGTTTCCTCCTTTTTGCAGCAACTCCAGTAGAAGCACAGAACCGCAAGGGCAAGAACCGTACAAGCACAATAAGGAGGCCCGCGAGAACTCAAAAAACCCTTCGGGCACCAGCCACCCCCACGCCTGTGGGCGACACGGAGCGTAGCATTCAGGACATGTTGTATTTCCCCTTCACCTGCCTGAATGCTTACATGCCCACCCGGGAAATAGCCCAGCAAGAAGTGATGGACACCTTTGGCACCTGCGAGACCATCAATGGATGTCCCGGCCTCCATGTCGGCGAGGCCTTCTACTTCACCTACCGTGGCGTACCTATCGGCATGTGTTATTATGACTGGTTCGACAACAGGACATGGTATCATTTTTACTTTGAAACCAAGGCCATGGCCGACCAGTTCTACAACAACTTGGTCAATGACATCCGGGGCGTGGGCATCCCGCTCACCCGGGACAAGGTTTATGGCGGCATGTCCAACCGCTCGCAACCCGTATCCGTCTTCAAGTGGGTGAATGTCGATGCTCCAGTTTTGTTGAAGCAAGCAGACCCGTCGAACATGGACACAGAGGATGTCGTGGGGTTGTACAAAGTGGAATTTGGCGTGATGAAAAAGAAGAATTAGAATTGTAATTGTAAATGCAGAGCCACCCATGGCCATAACAAATTTGGCCTTGGGTGGCTTTGTCGTTACAAGGCACTTTTGCACAAATTACGCCAATTTGTGCAATTTTTTCCCTTTAAAGTGCATTTTTACACTCATTTTCTTTGCCACACCATAGAAAATGAGTAATTTTGCGGCCTAAATTTACTGATACATTATTTTTTATGAGTTTGAACATTGTTGTACTTGCCAAGCAAGTACCCGACACAAGAAACGTGGGCAAGGACGCCATGACCGCCGAAGGCACCGTCAACCGCGCCGCCCTTCCCGCCATTTTCAATCCCGAAGACTTGAACGCCCTGGAGCAGGCACTGCGCCTCAAGGAGCAGCATCCCGGCTCCACCGTCGGTGTGCTGACCATGGGTCCGCCGCGAGCCGGTGAGATCATCCGCCAAGGGCTCTACCGTGGCGCCGACACCGGGTGGCTCCTCACCGACCGCCTCTTTGCCGGAGCCGACACCCTCGCCACATCCTACGCCCTGGCTACTGCCATCAAGAAAATCGGCCACGTGGACATCGTCATTGGTGGGCGTCAGGCCATCGACGGCGATACCGCACAGGTGGGTCCGCAGGTGGCTCAGAAACTGGGGCTCAACCAAGTGACCTACGCCGAGGAAATCCTGAAGATAGAAGACGGCAAGGCCACCATACGCCGACACATCGACGGTGGCGTGGAGACCGTCGTGGCACCCCTGCCCGTGGTCATCACGGTGAATGGCAGTGCTGCACCCTGCCGCCCCTGCAACGCCAAGCTGGTGATGAAGTACAAATATGCCACCTGCCCCATGGAGCGCCCCGCAGAATTGGACGAGCGTATGGCCAACCTCTATGCCGGACGGGATTACCTCACCCTCAACCAATGGTCTGTGGCCGACGTGGATGGTGATGCCAACCAGTGCGGCCTCGCCGGCAGTCCCACGAAAGTGAAAGCCGTGAAGAACATCGTCTTCCAGGCCAAGGAGAGCAAGACCCTCACCAGCAGCGATGCCGACGTGGAAGGTTTGATAAAGGAATTGGTGGGAGAAAAAATCATTTAATAGCCTCACCCCCAGCCCCTCTCCGAGGGAGAGGGGAGTGGTATGATTCGCATAAAGGGAGGGGCGAAAATGAGGATAAATGCGGAATGGATGATAATGGATGATAAGGGTGATGTGGGAAGTGCTAAACGGAGGTATGGATTTATGACCGCCTCGGCGGATAAATACGAACTTCTGAAGGAGTACTCCCACGACCTCAGGAAAGAAATGACCCTAAGTGAGAAGAGTCTTTGGAAAGCCTTGCGAGAAAATTTTCAGGGATTCCGTTTCAGAAGACAATATGTCATAGGGGATTACATCGCCGACTTCATCTGCCTTCCCGCTCGACTTGTCATAGAAGTGGATGGGGAATATCATTCTACTCCTCAACAACGAATGCTCGATGAGACACGCACAGCATATCTTAAAGAGAAAGGATATCGTGTGATACGTTTCACCAACGACGAGGTGGATTTCCAAATAAAGGAAGTCGTTCTTAAGATAAAAGAAAGCCTCAACCCCAGCCCAGTGAGGGAGTAAGCCTCACCCCCAGCCCCTCTCCGAGGGGAGAGGGGAGTGGTATGAACTACTAATCGGGGGATGAAAAACAGGGGATGAAAATCGGGGGATTTATGTGGATGAATAATGTGATGGCGTATTTGAAAACCAAAAGAAGAATTTAACATAGAAAATAAATGGATAAACAACAAAATGTGCAACAAAATGCACAGCAGAATGCGAAACAAGCAGAGGTAACCACTCCCCTCTCCCCTCGGAGAGGGGTCGGGGGTGAGGCTGTTTTTGTATATGTTGAGATAGAAGGCACCAAGGTTCAGGAGGTGTCACAGGAGTTGCTCACCAAGGGCCGCAAGTTGGCCAACGAGCTTGGTGTGGAACTGCATGCCGTGGTCATTGGCACGGGCATCAAGAGCAAGGTGGAGGAGCAGATCCTGCCCTACGGCGTGGACAAACTGTTTGTCTTCGACGGCGAGGGACTTTTCCCCTACACCTCCGCACCCCATACTGACATCATGGTCAACCTCTTCAAGGAGGAGAAACCCCAAATCTGCCTGATGGGCGCCACCGTCATCGGTCGCGACCTCGGCCCGCGTGTGTCGTCGTCGCTCACCAGTGGCCTCACCGCCGACTGCACCGAGCTGGAGATTGGTGAGTATGAGGACAAGAAGAGTGGCAAGGTTTACGAGAACCTGCTCTACCAGATACGCCCCGCTTTCGGTGGAAATATCGTGGCCACCATCGTCAACCCCGACCATCGTCCACAGATGGCCACCGTGCGCTCCGGCGTGATGCAGAAAGCCGTCTATGAGGGTGACTGCAAAAAAGAGGTGGTCTATCCCGAGGTGTCGAAATACGTGTCGCCGGAGGCTTTCGTGGTCAAGGTGCTCGACCACCACGTGGAGGCCGCCAAGCACAACCTCAAGGGTGCGCAGATTGTCGTCGCCGGAGGGTATGGCATGGGCAGCAAGGAGGGGTTCGACATGCTCTTCGACCTCGCCAAGGTACTGCACGCCGAGGTGGGTGCCAGCCGCGCCGCCGTCGATGCTGGCTTCTGCGACCATGACCGCCAGGTTGGTCAGACGGGTGTCACCGTGCATCCCAAGGTCTATATCGCATGCGGCATCTCCGGACAAATCCAGCACATCGCCGGCATGCAGGACTCTGGCATCATCATCTCCGTGAACAGCGACCCCGACGCACCCATCAACAAGATTGCCGACTATGTGATTGTGGGCACGGTGGAGGAAGTCGTTCCCAAGCTGATCAAGTACTACAAGCAGAACTCGAAATAAATGAAAAAAGAAGTCTTATATCTGATTCTCTATGCTGCATGCGTTGTGGTCTTGATGATTTTCTCATTGAGAACAAACCACCCGTTGTGGCACAGAATATTGGATGAGGTATGTGCAATCTTCTTTGCAATACGTTTTTACGACACCTTGAAGGACTTCATCAATAAAAAATAAGAATCATGGCAAATTATTATAGTGACCACCCAGAGATTGCGTTCCACCTGGACCATCCCCTGATGAAGCGCATCGTTGACCTGAAAGAGCGCGGCTATGCCGACGCAGCACAATATCCCGATGCACCCATCGACTACGAGGATGCCATCGAGAACTACAAGCGCATCCTCGACATCACCGGCGACGTGGCCGCCAACATCCTGGAGCCCAACTCCGAGAGTGTGGACCTCGAGGGGCCGCATTTGGAGAACGGACGCATGGTTTACGCCTCGAAGACCTTCGAGAACATCGACGCCACTCGCAAGGCCGGCCTCCACGGCGTGTCCATGCCAAGGCGTTACGGCGGCCTCAACCTACCCAACGTCACCTTCTCCATGCTCAGCGAGGTGATCTCTGCCGCCGATGCCGGTTTCCAGAACATCTGGAGCCTGCAGTCGTGCATCGACACGCTTTATGAGTTCGGCTCCGAGGAGCAGCGCCAAAAATTCATCCCGCGTGTCTGCGCCGGAGAGACCATGTCGATGGACCTCACCGAACCGGATGCCGGCAGCGACCTGCAGCGCGTCATGCTCAAGGCCACCTACGACGAGGAGGCCGGATGCTGGAGGCTCAACGGCGTGAAGCGCTTCATCACCAATGGCGACAGCGACATTCACCTCGTGCTGGCACGCTCCGAGGAAGGCACTCGCGACGGGCGCGGCTTGTCGATGTTCATCTATGACAAGCGCGACGGGGGTGTCGATGTGCGTCACATCGAGCACAAGCTTGGCATCCACGGTTCACCCACCTGCGAGTTGACTTACAAGAATGCTCGTGCAGAACTGTGTGGCAGCACGCGCCTGGGCCTGATCAAGTATGTGATGGCCTTGATGAACGGCGCACGTTTGGGCATCGCCGCACAGAGTGTCGGTGTGGAGCAGGAAGCCTACAACGAGGGACTGAAATACGCCCGCGACCGTGCACAGTTCGGAAAGAAAATCATCGAGTTCCCCGCCGTCTATGACATGCTTTCAAGGATGAAGGCCAAGCTCGACGCCGGTCGCTCCCTGCTTTACCAGACCGCCCGCTACGTGGACCTCTACAAATGCTTGGAGGACATCCAGCGCGACACGAAGCAGCTCACCCCGGAGGAGCGTCAGGAGATGAAGAAATATACGCGTCTCGCTGATGCCTTCACGCCCCTGGCAAAGGGCATGAACTCCGAGTATGCCAATCAGAACGCATACGATGCCATCTCCATCCACGGTGGCTCCGGCTTCATCATGGAGTACAAGAGCCAGCGTCTCTACCGCGACGCACGCATCTTCTCCATCTACGAGGGTACCACGCAGTTGCAAGTGGTGGCTGCCCTGAGGTATATCACCAACGGCACCTATCTCTCCATCATCAAGGAGATGCTCGACAACGAGGTGGCCGCCGACCTGCAGCCGTTGAAGGACCGCGTGGCGAAGTTGGCAGCCCTCTATGAGGAGGTGCTCGGCGAGGTGAAGGATGAGAACAACCAGGAAAAGATTGACTTCGTGGCCCGCCGCCTGTATGAGATGACAGCCGACATCATCATGTCGCTCCTCATCCTCGACGACGCCACTCGCGCCCCAGAGCTCTTCGCCAAGAGCGCACAGGTATATATCAGGCACGCCGAGGCCGAGTGCAACGGCCACTACGCCTACATCAAGAACTTCAACAGCGAAGACCTGGAGCACTTCAGGGCAGAATAATTGAAGTTCCATACTTTTATCACGAATTTGAGATTTGAGATTTGAGGATGGAATTTATAGGTATTTGAGATGAAATGGAATGCCATTTTCTTACTCAATCGTGTAAGTTTCGCGTCGCTTGCGACGATAATTCTTCCAAATTCTCTTCATCAACAAAATAATTCTTAAATTGGCTTTCCCTTTGGCCGCCGACCTCTGGTTCTTAAATTCGTGATAAATAAAACTTTACATAATTTGGGAGGGTGGGGAATTTCTGTGAATAAGAAGCCGATAAAGATATCAAATGCAGTCAGCCAGTCCTATTCGGGACTGGCTGATTGCATTTTACCCGCTATGGGCAAGGGCGTGAGTATGAGCTACCCTGTTGTTAGAAAACAATCGCCTCATAGACATACAGTTCGGCGTCGCGCCAACCATTCCAGCCTATGTGGGCTTTCTCCTGTGAGCAGTAGCCCACAAACTCCTCTTTCGTCCATCCCATCTGGTCGGCCACTTGGGGGAGGAAGGTGCCGCTGCGCATGCCCTTCCTGATGTAGATGCCGTGGCGGCCCAGTTGCAGTTCGTCGAGGTTGTGGATGCGGCGCATGGGCGTGAGCACCGAGATTTCCACCTCGATGTCCGGCAGTTCTTCCTTGCGCAACTCCGGGAACCGCGGGTCCTCGAAGGCGGCGGCAAGGGCCATCTCGTGCACCATCTCGTATAGCGGTGTGTCTTCGCCGAAATGGCCGATGCAACCCCGAAGGTTGCCACCCTTCATTAGCGACACGAATGCCCCGCAGTTGCGGCGCAGGGCCGGCGTGAGTTTCGGCGAGACGGGGGCGGCGCCGCTGAGGGCGTGGCGCAGGCTCCCTATGGCTATCTCTTTCAGTGTGGCTTTCTCCGCATCGGTGAGGGTGAAGGACGTGCTGTCGGTGGCGGCGGTGTTGGCTGTCTTCGATGTGCCTTTGTTTTTGCGGTAGATGGCGAAGGAGTGATAGCCCACCACGCGGCTCGGGTCGTGGTTGTCGATGTCGCCGGAGTTTTGGTAGAGGATGTGGCGGATGTCGTAGCCCTTGTCGAGCATGAGCAGCAGCGTGATGATGGCCTGCTCGCCGCAGGCACTGGTCACGAGTCCCGGCTTGCCGCTCTTGGCGTTGCGCTCCAATGTGGAGAGCAGCCGCGCCACGTCGCCGCTCTCCACGGCCCGCCGTGTGAGGCCGTCCACCTCGTAGGCGTCGGAGTAGGAGGGGTAGTGGGAGAAGTCGCTGCTGATGACGAAGAGGTTGTCGCCGTTGAGGTAGGGCTTCAGGGCCGTGGCTATCCGCAGCAGATGTGCATAGTCGTTGGTGCTCACGATGATGGGCACGATGGGAGGCACCTCCTTCAGACGGCGTTGCAGGAAGGGCAGCTGCACTTCCAAGCAGTGCTCGCGGTCGTGTGCCTCGGGGCGGTAGTCGAATACGCTGTCGCTTGCCGCGATGTGGCGGGCCGCCTCGCTGTCCACGCGCACTTGTCCTAGGGGGGTGCTGTAGAAGTCGGCCTCTGTGTTCACCGATGCGCCGTCGAGCCATTCGTAGTGGCTCGGGCCGATGAGGATGATGCGCTTGTAGTGGTGGGCGGGGGCGATGGCCTTGTAGGCGGACGCCGCCACGTTGCCGGAGAAATAGTAGCCGGCGTGTGGCACGATGAGGGCTGCCAACTCACCGTCGGCGGCAGGCGTTTCGTGGCGGTCGAGCAGCGAGTCAATGTCGTGGAGCAGGTGGTCGCGGTTGCCGTCATAGAACTTTCCGGCCTGGGTGGCCGGGCGGATTACCGGGGACTTCCCCGGGTGGTCGGTGGTGTGGCTTGGTGTCATGGCTGTGAGCAGGATTAGTAGCAGGGTGGTGAGTGGTCTCGTGGCTGTGGCACAGCCTCGCTCTCTTTTTTCCATCGTCTTCACGTTTATGTTGCAAATATAGCAATAAAAATCGCTACATCCCCAATCTCATGAAGTTTTTTTTCAGAGAGGTGGCTGATTTCTCTCCAAATAGTTTGAAGTTTACCTTGGATTTGATGTTGGTGACGCTTTGAGTGGATTTGTCCAACAGCACGGCCATCTCACCATTGGGGAAATTCAGCCTGCACAGCATGCAAATCTCTTTTTCCAGTTTCGTCAAACCATCATTCAAGAGGATTTCTCTATAGAATGCCGGGAGGTTCTTGGAAAACAGCCCTATGAGGCTTTGCCAATCACCTTCAGTGGGCATAGGGACGTCTCTTTTGCCTTTTGCCATGTCTTCAAATGAGTGAACGACTTTATTTCCCATAATGGCAGCCTCTTTGTCATGGTCGGGGAGATTGTCAAATGTCATTTTGTATCTTTCGATTTCTTTTTGAAGGGCGGAAATTTCTTTCTGTTTGCTCTCGATGATACCGTCCCTGTCGATTTCCAACATCTGAAGTTCCTGCTTCAATAGTTCTTGTTTCTTGACAGCCTCCATATAGCTCGTGTTCATCTCTCCTAACTCTTTCTCCTTTTTCCTTCTTTTTTGGTAAGAGAGGTATAAGAGCAAGGCGGCTGCAAGCAATACAAGGATGATGGCAAGTGTCATCCTCCACTTTGTCTGCTCCGCCTCCAACGATTTCTTGGCGGCCATTTTCTCCTGTCGGCTGTAATTGTAAAGCGAATGGGTGATGGCCAGCGCATCCGACTGGTCGTCTTTTTGGATGCTGTCAAGAGCTTGCTCGCACAACGTGGAGTATTTCATCACCGAGTCGGCGTTTCTTCTTTCATGATACACGTTTTGAAGTCCTTTGTAGGCTTCATAGTCCCTGTTTTGATGGAAGCCAAGAAGTTTCCTGAAGAAGAACTCGGCAGAGTCGGTCTGATGGGTCAGCATGTAGTACAGCCCCTTGCAATAATAGTATTTCTCCTTGCCCGGAGCGATGTTGCCATTCTTGTCGAACAGCCCGGATGCTCCTTCATACTCTTGCATCAGTCCATGGGCTCGCTGCCATTGACCATCCTGTAGCAGGATGAGGATGGCTGTCGGATAGATGGAGGC
>Ga0129307_1002893_pt1 | contig 12086 bp, 8 predicted proteins | sample P1105metagenome_FD_94437 | JGI IMG/M metagenome (GOLD analysis project Ga0129307, IMG submission 94437) | Capybara group fecal microbial communities from Wisconsin, USA - P1105 metagenome | ecosystem: Host-associated > Mammals > Digestive system > Large intestine > Fecal | place: USA: Wisconsin... | reverse complement strand
CAAAAATTGCTATTGTCAACATCGGGCAACCATCGGCTAATACTTTTACGGCCTACTGCGCGAAATACGCCAAAGCGGATGTATATTCCACAACTATCGGCAGCCTTACACAGAATCAAATTTCAGGAATCAGACGGGCTTCGGTTGTAATTGTAGCGGTGCACTCGGATAAGGCCCATTCGATGTCGGCCTATTCCCAACTCAAGAAGACGATGAAAGGCAAGCCTATGGCAGAAGTGTTTTTTTTGAATCCCTACAAAGTGAGCAGATTTGTCGGTGTGGATAAAAGTTCTGCTCTTTTGGTGGCATACGACGATACCGAAATGGCTCAAGAAATGGCCGCCCAAGCCGTATTTGGAGGAATTAACGTCAATGGCAGATTGCCTGTTGAAATATCGGGAGTGGCAAAAGCAGGCGACGGCGTAGTTCTGAAAAAAAACAGGTTGGCATACTCAACCCCTTTTGAGGAAGGTTTCTCTCCCACACTAACGGCAAAGATTGATTCTATTGCCAAGAATTGCATTAAATCTAAAGCGATTCCGGGATGTCAGGTGCTTGTTGCGAGAAATGGTTCGATTGTGCTGTCGAAATCCTACGGTCATCTCGACTATACCTCAGGCATAGCCGTTGATGAGAACACGCTATATGATTTGGCATCGGTGACAAAAACCATTGGAACGTTGCCTGGAATAATGAAACTCTTTGACCTGGGAAAACTTAAACTTGACAACAAAGCGTCGGATTTTATTCCCGACTTAAAAGAAACCGACAAATCATCTATCACTGTCAGGCAGTTGCTCTTTCATGAATCGGGAATGCAGCCGTCGTTGAATATGTTCAACTTGATGATGGACACTGCATCGTATGAAGGCAAATTGGTTGTGCCGAAAAAAGACGCTGCCCATTCAATTCTTATAGAAAAAGGTGCCTATGGGAACAATTCCGCTAAATTACGTACCGACCTAACGTCGCCAACTCGAACCAAACATTTTTCAATCGAAGCCGACAAAGGCATATATATTTCTGAGGAGACAATTGACAGTGTTTTTTCGGCAATATATACTTCCAAGTTAAGGCCAAATAAGTCATATTGTTACTCGTGCCTCAACTTTTGCCTGCTAATGGATATCGAACAGCGTATTACTGGCGAACGTCATGATGAATGGGTTAATCGCCAAGTATTTTATCCATTAGGTGCATACCATACATTTTATCGACCTCTTGAATATGTGGCGGCAAAGCATATCGCTCCCACCGAAACCGATAATTTCCTCCGCAAACAGGTGATTCATGGATACGTGCATGACGAATTGGCAAATTTCTCGGGCGGGATACAAGGAAACGCCGGATTGTTTGCTAATGCGGAAGACGTGGCAAAGGTGTGCCAATTGTGGCTCAATGGCGGCACATACGGCGACGACAGAATCTATTCTGATCAAACCACCAAACTATTTACGACAACCCGCAGTGCATCGAAAAAGCGCGGTTTGGGATTTGACACTAATGACCATAACACTTACGGACACACAGGATTCACGGGTACATGCTTTTGGATTGACCCCAAGGAGAATATGATATTTGTGTTTCTCTCAAATCGTGTTTTGCCGTCACGCACTAATCCCGCATTCACAAAATGCAATCCTCGCGGGAACATATTTAACACGATTTATAGCGAGTTGAAAAGTTGATATCGAACTGCTGATATCCTATCAGAAAGTAATGTGAAATGCGACTCTAACGCCGCTCTTGTCAATGTGTGGATTGTTGCGATAAGTCAATCGCCACACGTAATCCACCCTTAGACATTTCAGCAAATTGTCAATTCCGACGCCGGCTTCCATATAGGGTTGGCTTGTCATCATTTGTGTTTCGGCATCAGCAGGGAACGCAATGTTTTCGGGATTTTTAGATGGGTCATTTTTTTCGGACAAGTTGCCCAATAACCCTCGGAAGGAGAACGCCTCTCGCAACTTCAGTTTTTTCAGCAACGGAATATGATTTAATAATGCGCCGTTCGCCCAGTAAGTCAAATCCCATGAGCAATAACTGTCGTTTATAAATTCCATAGGATTCATAAGCGCATAGGATTCGGGTTGAATCGTATATGACAAGTTGGCATTAGGGATTAGCAGTTCGGTGAATGGTACACGGCTCCACACTTTTCCCGCTTTTAGAATGACATCTGTGAATCCGAAAGCCGAGAACCAGAATCGCTTTTGGAAACTGAATTCCGTACGGTTGACGGTGAATTTGTTGCCGAAGGAACCAGCAGGAGCAATTTGATGTGTCAACATAAAAACCGGAGCATCGAGATTGACAGGAAAGCGATTTGATTTAGTTTGGAAGAATTTTTCACCCGGGGCATACCGCAATTCAATCCCCAACGACGATGTTGTTATATGGTCGAATGTTTCGCCATAGCCGTTTGTAAAGGGTATAAACTCCGTGGCTTCCTGGCGCTTGTTTTCCAAAGACGCCTTGAGAGAAAAACCATTGTGAAGTTCAAGTATGTATTCACCTTTAGTCAGTCGGCGATACGTCATTTCGCGGTCGCTCTTGCGCTTTAAGGTTAGAAAAATATTGTCAGGATTTGTGAACAGATAGTGTTGCCCGAGTTTGTCAACGTCGTAACTGTGAGTGAATCTAAATCCGTGTATTGGAAACTCCCGTGAATGGTAAACTTTTGGGGCGAAAGAATAATCGATTTCTGCGCTGTATTTAAGTTTCTCGTCTTTGAAACCGTATGCCACATAACCACGAAAGAAAATATGTTTCGACAGATTGGCGGTGGTCAATCCCCCAGCCCTTAATCTAAACCCTTCAAGCGCGTTGCCGCTGAAAGTGGTGTTTAGTGGTCCGTAGTCGAATTTGCTTTCTGCCGATGTTGGCACATATCCAGTTACGATAAACTTAAGGGCCTTTTCGGCATAGTAGTAAAGTGGAGTGTGGCGAAGATTATAGATTAACTTGTCGATTTGCCGTTCATTCTTGGTTATTTTGGTTTTGCGGTTGTCGTCCCAAAAATCGTCGTCGCGAGATTGCGCGCCGAGAGCCTCTTCAACACGTTTGTCGCCGTCAAACAATGCCATATCCTTAGGCGGCAGGAAATCATAATTGTCATATGTGGTATTCCTTCTGACATAAATGCCAGTTCCACGACCTATCATACTTATTTCCATCGTCATATCGTCTTTTGTCTTCAGTCGAGTTCCATCGTCGACTTTCACATATTCTTGATTGAGATACAATTTATCGACGAAGTTGAGGTTTATCGACTTCGGCACTCCCATTACGATTTTTTTAACGAACATAGTTGAGTCGTTAAGCGGCACATAAAGACGCCCGTGAAACCCGAAGGCTTCCGCTGAACGAGGAGTGAAACTGAGTTCGATACAGTTTTCGCCATCAACTTTAATTGTGTCTGAAAGATAGTATTTGTAAAAGTCGGGCCCTATTTTTGACAAAGGGCTAACAAAGCGGTTTTGGAGAATATTGACGTCGTTTTGATAAATGTCTATTTCTCTAACAACGTCATCGATGAACGTCTGCATCGCTACTTGGTCGACAATGTCGTCGAGCCCCACTCTTCTAACGCCTTCGATAATTTCTTTTTCTTTTTCTGGTGAACGACGATAGTATATGTCGGAAACTTTTTCTTTTATAGAGATGTTAAGAATTTGTTTGCCTGAAATATCCGAAGTGTCAATGAATTCTTTTAAAAACTTAAACTTTTTGTTTAAGCGTTTTTCCTCGTCGTCAATATGGAAATCGTTTAGTGCGAGAGTGAATTTTTCATACTTCTGGTAGTGATAATAGTCGTGGTTTTTGGGGTCGTTTTCATTGCGGCTATTTCTTATTTTGTTGACAAATTCGACAGCCGGATTGTTCTTTTTGCTGTACTTTTCCCGCTTTGGCTTGACGACGATTTCCTCAAAAGAGAGATTTTTAGGAGCGAGGGCAATTTCATAAGGCGATTGGTCGCTTTTTAGTTTGATTTTTTTCTTTACGTAGCCAAGGCCAGTGAACACGAACTCTTCTTGTGACGAAGAAATGCGGATTTCGAATTTTCCGTCTTCATCGCTCATAAACCCGCCATGACGCTTTTCTGAATAAATTGCGACATATGGAATTGTCTCGCCGCTAATCGAGTCTATAACTACGCCGGTAATCGTGAAGTCGTTTGCATTGGCAACTACTCCGGCAAAAATCGCTATTAGCAACAGAAATATTCGTATAATATGAAATGAAAATTTCAAAATAATTAGTAATTTTGCAATAAGCGACCGCAAAGTTACAACATAATTTTAAACCAACATCGCTATTACTCGTTATTATTGGTTAAAAATAGTAATATTTACATATTATGCCTAAAGAAATTGAAAGGAAATTCCTCGTTCTCGACTCTTCATTTGTCGAAAAAGCGTTCGAAATACATGAAATCGTTCAAGCGTATATTACCACTGATAAAGAGGCGGTTATTCGTGTCAGGATTAGTGATGAAAAGGCTTTTATTACTATCAAAGGAGCAAACAAGGGTATTGTCCGTGATGAATGGGAATATAATATACCCTACGATGATGCGAATGAGATGATTGAGCGACTTCCAATCAAAGGAATAATCAGAAAAACTCGCTATAAAGTGTGTGCGGACGATGGTTTGACATGGGAAATCGACTGTTTCCATGACAAGCACGAAGGATTGATTTTGGCAGAGGTTGAACTTCCAGATGAGTCGGTCAAATTTAATATTCCCCCTTTTATTGGCGAAGAGGTAACCAATGACCCGCAGTATTACAACGCTGTCCTTTCACAAATTTAGTTTGGTTTGGTTACAACGGGAGAAATATGAGATAACCCCCCAACCTTAACTCCCATTGGTTATTTCCACCTTGTGTATTGCCTTTTGCCAAGCCTTTTTTGCACTTGACTCAATATGATATTTATGAGTCAAGTTTTGTTTTAACATTTTTATTTTAAGCACAGCGTCATTAAAAATATAAAAAGTGAAAGAATTTCGAGGTCAAGTCGGAAAAAAATAGTAAATTTGTAAGATAAAACCAACTGAAATGCGATTTCGGTCACATTCTGTATGGTTTTCACATAAGAGTCCTGGATAGGGCTTGCTTTGGATTTTTCTGATAACCAGCGATATAACTCGATTGGTGTCCCTTTATATTGTCAAAAAATATCGGTTGAAATGGCTCAACAACGCATAAAAAGCTTTGACGTTCTAAAAGGAATGATGATATTTCTCGTCGTTCTTGGGCATTTGTCCCTGTTTAGTTATAAGTCTGAAGCGATGTCGCTACCGGTGATTCATAAAATCTTTGCGGAATTTCATGTCCCGGTTTTCTTTTTTGTTGCCGGGATGTTTTTCGGTATTGACAAAAGAAATAATTTTTCTGAAAAATCCCTTTTTGTATTACAGAAGGCGGTATATTTACTACTTCCATCTTTATTTTTCTATGTACTATATAATGCCTCACACAATATCAACCCGATGGCATTCATATATTTTGGCTTCGGCAAATATTGGTTTCTGCCGACATTGTTTTATGCTATGTTTATGGTGTCGGTAGTAGATATTCTTTCGTCTATATTGAGTAAAAATGAAACAAATAAGCGAATATGCGGAAATGTGGTTCTTCTTCTGTCGTTGTTTTGCATATCGTATTATGTTCTGTTTGTCAATACTGGTTACAAAAACGGCATACTGCAGATATCAAACACAACGGCTTATTTGCCCATTTTTGCAGCCGGATATTTATGCCGCATATACAAAGGACAAGGAGAAAAGGTCCTCAAAAACCAAATATTGATTACTGTTGCCATCGTCATTGTATTTGTTAGTATAATGCTTTCTCGGTATAGAGAAAGTATTCCCGAAACAATATATTCTCTGATTTATATCATACGGGTGTATTTTTTGACATTTATTTGTCTTTCATGTTTCTTTCATTATCAAGGGCGTTTTGAGAAATACAATTGGTTTAACAATTTCTTTGCTCTCGTTGGAAAATATACATTGCCGATATACGTGTTGCACTATTTCTTCTTGCCAGACTTGACATGGTTGCGGAAAATTATGGGAGATGACAGTACGGTATTAGTATATTTGATATTAATTACAATCGCGGTAGCCATTATTGGTTTGTGCCTGATATTCACCAAAGTAGTTTCAAGAAGCGATTTCCTCGGCCATTATCTTCTCGGTCAAAAATCAGAAAGATATAAGTTTTGAATGAAGCAATGGTATGCCATACGCGTCACGTATAACCGTGAGATGAAGGTAAAATGGGAACTCGATCGTCTCAATATTGAGTATTTCCTTCCCATGCGTTATCGTACCGTAAAAAAAAAGGAACGGCGAGTGAAGGAATTGGTGCCGGCTATTCACAATTTGATTTTCGTGAGATTAACGGAAGAACGCATGAAAGAGTATAAGGCCACCACTACCCTACCCATTCGATACATTATGGACCGCGAAAAGCGTACGCCGATTGTGATTCCAGACTACCAGATGCAGAATTTTATTGCGGTTGCTGGAACTTATAATGAGCAACTCGTTTATCTTGAGCCTAATTTTGCAGAACTTCGACAAGGCGACCGTGTTAGGGTGACTGGAGGCCTTTTCGAAGGAGCAGAGGGCATATTCGTGAGAATTAAAGGCGATCGTCGTGTGGTTGTCACAATTCCCGGAATTATGGCAGTTGCGACAGCATTTGTACATCCATCTTTAATTGAGAAAATCCCTGATGACAATAACAACTAATGGCAAAAGAACGGATTCAATATTTTGACATTTTGAAAGGTGTGGCGATTTTCCTCGTCGTGATGGGTCATGTTATTGCCATTTGTATTCGTGATATCGATAATGCCTTTCTTTTCAAGTTGATTGACCGCATTCATATGCCTGTATTCTTTTTCATTGCTGGTTATTTCTCTTATAAGGCATTATTCAAAGCCCCCGACATTAAAAAACGGGCCATTCAGTTGTTGATTCCGTTCTTTGTTGTGTCGACTTTATGGGTTGTTTACTATCCCCATAGCGGGTTGCAAAGTCCATTGAGCACAACTTTCAGCGGAATGTATCACGATGTTTGGAAGGACGGATATTGGTTCACTCTTGTATTGTTCGAGATTTGCCTAATCTACACTTTGTCAACATTTGTTCTCAGAAAGTTGGGCAGTTTCTGGCTGAGATTGGTTTTTATTATCATCGTATGGATTGGATTGTATTTCTCGCAAGGATTGTTCGGACATAATGTAGCAGTATTGCTTTCTCTGGGGTTTGTTGTAAAATTCTACCCGGTGTTTTTTCTTGGCGTAATTATGAGAGAACGAGACGATGTCTTCAAAAGGCTTAATGCCTCATCGACATTTTTCACCATCGTACTCGTCATTGGGGCTGCATTGATGTGTTTTTCGGCATATTCATGGGAATTTGATTGCATAGGTGAGAGCATACTTTTAGCAATAAATATCGCATTGACAATGTGTGTTGCTCTGATTTCTGTGCGTTTGGCTCAAGTATGGAGCGGAAAAGTATATCGCGTCAGTCCTAATGGGAATCGAATCGCTCGAATGTGGACATATTTGGGCAAAGAAAGTCTTGCAATCTACCTCCTTCATTACTTCTTCCTCTTCCCGTTGACATTTCTCCAACAGCCGATGCGAGACATGGGACTCGGTTTTGTGCCCTGCCTCATCGTTTCTTTTGTAGTTGCCTCCGCAATCGTAGCCATCACACTCGGCATCAATTATATCATTTCCCAAAGCAAATTGTTATCTCTGCTCTTAACCGGCAAAAATCAGTATGGAAAATAAACGGCAACCAAAAGTCAGTGTAATAGTTCCGATTTACAATGTTGAAAAATACATAGAACGATGTGTCCGCAGTCTTATGGAGCAGACGCTTGATGATATAGAGTACATTTTCGTCAATGATGCTACGCCTGACGGGTCGATGGAAGTGCTAAATAGAGTCATTGACGAATATCCGCAAAGGAAACCTTACGTAACGATTTTTACTCATGAGAATAATAAAGGGCAATCATCTGCAAGAAATCTGGGAATTAAAAATTCTACCGGCAAGTATATTTTCTTCGTGGATTCTGATGACGAAATAACTACAAAAGCGATAGAATCTCTATATAATATTGCTGAAGATAATAATTCCGATTTAGTCATTGCAGACAATCAGATTATTTGTAATGGTGAAGTATTGGTAGTTTCCTCAAAAATTAGAGAGACGACAATTGATGACAATAAAAAATTATTGAAATCCTATTGTGCGGGAGAATGGTATAATGTGGTTTGGAATAAGTTAATCCGCACGGACATATTGATAAATAATAACCTGTATTTTGCAGATAATTTAAAATTTGAGGATGAATTGTGGACATTTCAATTAGCCAGTTGTGTTGGCAAAATGTCAGTGATACATGATGTTTTATATAGTTATTACATTCACAACAATTCCACAATGACGACAATAATTGGGCAAAACAAATGGATTAGACTAATACCAATACTTAATAAGATGGGCGAGTGGATAATAGACAAAGATTTACAAAAGCACCCATTTGTTCAGCGTTTTTTCTGTCTAAAATTGGTTCAAACACTATCTAACATTAAGCCTTTAAAATACGAAAATTACAAAAGCATTGCCAACATGACCACTTTTGACGTACGTTCGTTATATAAGCAAAAGGCCATTTCTATAAAAGAATATGTAGCATATAAATATTTTGATTTTCCTGATGCCATCGGTTTTGTATATTATAAAGCCATGCAGTTATTGTTTACGATAAAAGGTCTTTTTCGCAGATGATTATTGAGAAGAAGAAAATACTTTTCGTGACTTCCCGGATGAATGTTGGTGGAGTGGAAAAAGCCTTACTAGGATTGTTGGGCAGTATTGATTATTCCAAATATGATGTGACATTGGGACTTATATACAAAGATGGCGGATTGTTGGAATTTGTACCTGAAAAAGTAAACATAGTCGAGATTAATTCATATAGACAATATTGGAGATTGTTAAACGACACTCCGTATCATATTGTTGCCAACTATCTTAAAAATTTCAACATCATTGGGTTGGCCAAATATTCACGAGCCTATTTGTCGTCAAAGAGTCAAAGCAATCAAATACCATTATTCAACGCTATTCTTAAACACCAAAAGATAGATGAAACAGTATATGATGTGGCGATTTCATATTCTGGTCCGTTTCATGCACTTGATTACTATATTATAAATCAAGTCAAGGCAAAAAAGAAGATTGGATGGATTCATTTCGATGTGAGTAAATTCGGAATCAATGATTCCTTTGTCCGCACAATATATCCGCAATTTGACGAAATAAACATAGTTTCACAACAGGGGAAAGATGTTTTCGATAAACGTTTTCCTGAATTGGCCGACAAAACAAAAGTGGTTTATAACATTATTGATGGGAATCTCATCCTAAAACAATCTGAAGCAGATATTGAAGATATGCCAATGGGAGAATGTGACCACATTCGTATTGTCACCCTTGGAAGAATCAGTGAGGAGAAAGGACAATGTGATGTACTGCCCTATTTCAAAGTTGCCCTTGACAACGGATTAAATGCCAAGTGGTATTTTGTCGGCGGCGGTAAAGATGTGAAAAGTGTCCAACAAAAGTCTAGTGAATTGGGAATTGCAGATAAGGTTAAAATCCTTGGAGTAAAGACTAATCCATATCCTTATATGCGTCATTGCGACATCTATGTGCAGCCATCTCGTCATGAAGGATATTGCATTACATTGGCAGAAGCAAAACTTTTCAATCATCCAATTATAACCACGCCATTCACAGGTTCAAAAGAACAATTGAAAAACTACGAATATTCGTCATCGATTATCCCCCTTGATTTATTGCCCGAAAAATTGATTGAATATGCCAACAATATCTGTGATTATTCCGACATATAATTCTGCAAAAACTCTTCGTCGAGCAATTAAATCTGTTAAAGATGCCGATGAGATAATTGTGGTTGATGACGCATCAATTGATAAAACTCAAGATGTTTTAAAAGATTTATCGAATAAGTATGGCAATCTAATTTATGTTCGCAATGAGAAAAATATCGGTCCGTACAAATCTCGATTTAGTGGAATAGACATCGCCACTTCTGATTGGATTACTTTCCTTGATGCCGACGACACGGTTTCATTTCACGCAATTCAAAAAATTAAAGACTTTTTGGATAGCGAACCAACCACAGATGTTCTTCAAATGCAAATACGGTGGTCGATTACTTCGCTAAGACTCCCCTACTCTATTAAAAACAAATATCAAACCAATCAAGCATTAGATGCTTGCTTATATGATGATTCAATATTCCCAATTCATTGCTGTGGTAAAGTATATAAAACGAAACTTTTAAAAAAAACGGCTTATATTGAAAGCAATGTTAGATGGGGGGAAGACAGACTATTTAACTTGGCAATAATGGCAAAAAAGCCAAGAATTCATATTGACAAGTCCATAAAATATTGCTACACATATCATAAACAAGGGCTTTCTAATGGAGCGTCAATCGAAAACGACATTAAAGAAGTGTCGAGATTAAAAGTTGAATGGTGCAAAGAGAATGGTTTAGAACAACATGTTCCACTTATTGAACGAGAGTGTTCCTTTTTGTTAGATTACGTTCAGCACAAGACTGTTAAATGAACGAAGAGAATAGACGCATAGCAAAAAACACACTAATCCTATACGGCCGGATGGTATTGAATATTGCCATCGGTCTATTTACTGGACGTGTAGTTCTTGATGCTCTTGGGGAAAGCGATTATGGCGTTTATAATGTCGTTGGCGGTTTTGTCGGATTATTTGCCATCGTGTCCGGGCCTGTTGCGGCTTCAATCAGCCGGTTTCTTTTGTATTATTTAGGGAAAGGTGATATTAAACAAACGCGTGAAGTGTTTGGCACATCCATACTTGTTATGTATGTGATTAGTGCTATTGTTGTCATCATCGCTGAATCATTTGGATTATGGTTTATAAATAATAAGATGGTATTGTCCTCCGACCGTCTTTTTGCCGCAAATTGTGTGTTTCAGATAGCGCTTATAGATATGGTAGTATCATTGACTATGACACCTTATTCCGCGACTTTCATTTCACATGAGAAATTTGATGTAGACGCGATAATGGCCACAATATCTTCGCTGGCCAGATTGGGCGTTTGTTTTGCCATAATGTACACGTCTTCTGACAAATTGATTCTATATGCAATACTATTGTTGGTGATTTCTTTCACTCAGCGTATGGTTTATAAAGCATATTGTAGAAGGCATTTTGAGGAATGTATATTTAAACTCAAATTTTATAAACATCACTTTAAAGGGATTTTCTCATTTGCAGGATGGAATACAATTGGCACATCTGCTGCAATTTTGCGAAGTAAGGGTGGCGATATTTTGCTTAATTTGTTTGGAGGCCCCGCTGTAAATGCGGCCGCAGGTGTTTGTGGAACAGTAGTTGGTGTTGTTTCTAGTTTTGCGGGAAATTTTATGTCTGCAGCGAGCCCACAAATAATGAAATCGTATGCGGGAGAACGTTCGGAACGGCTAAATCAACTATTATTCACAATTCCGAAATTGTCGTATTTTCTATTGTTTATATTAGCGTTGCCTGTTATGCTGAATGTGGATTGGGCTCTTGATATTTGGCTTGTAAAAGTGCCTGACTACACTTCGGGGTTTATATGCTTGGCCCTTATTTTTCAGTTGATTGAACTATTGTCACGACCACTTATAGATGCGAAAAATGCCACAGGCAATATTAGAAATTATCAGATTGTTGTTGGGGGCGTATTATTGCTTACTTTGCCCATAAGTTATATCTCACTAAAATTGGACGCGCCTGTATATGCTGTTTACATTTCAAATATTGCAATTGCATTTGTTACATTATTCGTTAGACTCTATATGCTTAGAGGAGACCTTGTGAACTTCTCAAGTCGTAGTTTCCTATTAAATGTCGTTGGACGAGTATTTGCGATGTCTATTGTAGCGGCTATCCCATCTCTAATTATAATACCTTTTAT
>Ga0129307_1002892_pt1 | contig 12095 bp, 9 predicted proteins | sample P1105metagenome_FD_94437 | JGI IMG/M metagenome (GOLD analysis project Ga0129307, IMG submission 94437) | Capybara group fecal microbial communities from Wisconsin, USA - P1105 metagenome | ecosystem: Host-associated > Mammals > Digestive system > Large intestine > Fecal | place: USA: Wisconsin... | reverse complement strand
CGCAGAGCCGTCTCCGTTTCCGGAAGATCATCCCAGGGAAGCGGCCGCTCCTTGCCGCCGCGCTTCGCTGCATCCCGGGCCTTCAGCCGGTCGATGGCAAGCCGCCTCGTGACCTTGCCGAGCCAGGCGCCGAGATAAAGCGGTTCCTCCGGCGGGATACTCTGCCATGCCTTATAAAGTGCGTCGTTTACGCACTCCTCGGCATCCTCCCGGTCGTTCAGGATCCGCATCGCCAGCTTATTCAGATATTCCCCGTAGCGTTCCCGCGCCCCGGTCAGAGCGTCCTCATCCCGTGCCTTGAACCCTTCGATTATCCTGCTGTCCTCCATGATCCTCTCCCTGGTGTTCTGAAAAAGCGCTTTCACCTGTTATGACGAATTTCCATCGGGAAACTAACACTTCTTTCGTTTTTGAATATAGCACAGCCCGATCTGTTTGGCAAAGAAGAAGCACCGGCCGAGGTCGGTGCTTCTTCTCTTGCCGGAGGCTTCTCCGCCTCAGTCTTTATTTTCGTCCTGCCCTTTGTATTCTAGGCAGAGCATGGTCACGTCGTCGAACTGCGGGGCGTCGCCCACGTATTCCCGGACCGACGCGTCCACGGCGGCCAGGATCTTCTCCGGACTCTCATTTTCCGCCCTGCGGAGGGCCTCCATCATCCGGTCGGTCCCGTAGAGTGCGGAGCGTGACCCGCCGGCTTCGGGCACCCCGTCGGTATAGACAAAGACCTTCGCGCCGGGCTTAAGCTGCCATTCGTACTCTTCGTATTCCTCGCCGGGCAGTCCGCCTATCACAAAGCCGTGCGGGTCCTTGATCAGTTCAAACCTGCCGTCCGGCTGTTTTAAGGCCGGAAACTCATGGCCTGCATTTGCCGCGGTCAGCTTTCCGGTCCTCAGGTCCAGGATACCGAGCCAGACCGTGACAAACATATCCTCCCGATTGCCTGCGCAGATCTGATCGTTGATTTTCTTCAGGACCTTTGCAGGGCTCAGGCCGTTTTTGACCTCGCTGCGGATCAGGATCATGGACACCATCATGAACAGGGCCGCGGGCACGCCTTTGCCGGATACGTCGGCAATGACCAGCGCCAGATGATTCTCATCCAGCAGCAGGAAATCATAGAAATCGCCGCCCACCTCCTTGGCAGGCGTCATCGAACCAAAAATGCTGAAATCCTTCCGGTCCGGGAAGGCAGGGAAAACACCGGGCAGCATATCGGTCTGGATCCTGGTCGCCAGCTCCAGCTCCGTGCCGATACGTTCTCTTTCCGCGGTGATCTTTTCGATATCACTGACATAGGTCTTCATTCTCCCGGTCAGAGACTGGAAAGCCTCCGCCAGCAGCTGCGTCTCGTCTCCGCTGTCCTGATCCCACTTGAAATCCAGATCTTCCCCCTGGATCCTGCTCACTTCATCCGTCAGTTTGTTGATTGGCTTTACGATCCGGTTCGACAGGATCAGTGCGGTGATCAGCGCAACAAACAGAGCGGCAGCCAGAACAGACAGGAACAGGACAAGCGCTTTCTGCGCCTTCTCGTCAGCTTCATTTGCGGCATCTTCCGCAATGCGGTCGAGGCCCTTCTGCAGTTCCACCGTCGGGGCATCCACCTCATCCTTGGCAAGAACAACGAAAACCGACCATCCGACGGTCTTCATCGGCGCATAAGCCACGTAGCAGGGCGCGCTGTCCACCGTCAGCCGCGTGACGCCTTTTTCGCCATTCAGCGCCTTGATCACCATGAGCTGCAGATCGGTCTGCACAGATTTGCGCAGGTCGTTGCTGCTTTCTTCAACCGAGAGCGACCCCGTTTTGAGGTTCGAAAACAGGATCCTTCCCTGATCATTAACGATACAGATATTTCCTTTGTCTCCGAGATCAACGCTCTCGACCATCTGACTGAGCAGATCCAGATACATGCCGGCGCCGGCAACGCCCATGAATTCACCGTTATGATAGACCGGAACACCGCACATGATCCCCATCTGCGGCGTATGAAGGTCGCGCGTGACCGGCGTAAGATATAGCTTTCCGCTCTCTTTTGCCCCGGCATACCAGGGCCTGTCCTTCGCATCCAGAGGCATCAGATTTCCCTGTTCATCAAACTTTTTCGCGGAAATGTAGTCTGCCTGGATCATAATGCCGCTTTCCGAGGCGAAATAATTGGAGGCAATGCTTTCATCGTTGACATTGATCGAATAAAGCAGCTCCTGCAGATTGCCAAGCAGACGTACTTCCTTCGCGATGGCTTCGTTCTCGGGATCCACGCCGGTCGCAAACAGGACCTGCAGGGTCAGCTTGCCGTCATTGGCAGCGTCGGGAACGGCCACATCCCGTTCGGGATAGGCGTCCGGATCGTCATAGAGCTTCTCCACAGCGGAGGCGGCCATTCTGACTGCCCGTTCAAATTCATAGAACATGCGGTCAGCCAGTTCCGCCTTATCCTCCGCCAGCTCCTGAAGGCGCAGGCGACTCAGTTCCTCCATTGAGGAGGACGACATGTCGCGTGACGTCTGGGACATCTGTCTGTTCGAACCGAGCAGCGTTTTCGAAAACCTGTTGGTGCTGACCAGAAAAACCACTCCCACACCAAGCAGTGCGAGCACGACAATCACGACAATAGTCCAGGTGATCTTGACACGAAGAGGACGGATCTTTTTGTTCTGCATGGTCTTTTTCCTTTCCGGCATGGCAGATATGATAGCAGAAGCAGCAGGCAAAAACCAGCCGCTTCTTTTTCCGATTTCAGCCTTTTTTCAGCAGTCTGCATCGAATATGATGCCGCCTCCGCTGCTTACAGCTTTTTCTTTTTGAGCACGCGCCGCAGCAAAATAACCGCAAAGACAGCTGTCAGCCACTCTCCTGCCGGGAGCGCCGCCGCAAGGCCGACCTCGCCGAAAAGGCTATCCAGCAGGAACATGAGCGGCATATACAAGAGCAGCTCGCGCACGCAGGCCAGAACAAGCGGGGCTGCTCCCTCCCCGATCGCCTGCATGCCGAAGGACGTATTGTAGCAAAGGAACTGGCCGGGTGAGGCAAGCGCCCGGATCCTGAGAAACAGCGCCGCGATCCCCAGAGTCGTGAGCGCGGCCTCTGCTTCCCCTGCGGATCTGCTTAAGAACAGCCGGGAAACGGGTCTGGCAAAGATCTCCAGCAGGATGACGCTTGCCCCCGAGATCAGGAGGCCGGCCATCCTTGCCGTACGCAGGGTCTCCCGCATGCGCGCATGATTCCCCGCGGAGTAATTGTAGGCCACGATCGGCATCATGCCCTGGCAGATCCCGATGTTCACGGCGTTCGGGATGCGCTCGATCTTCATGACGATGCCGAGCCCGGCAAGGCATAAGTCGCTGTGCGCCGCCGCCAGCTTGTTCGCGCAGATCCCGGCAAGGTCAAAAAGGGCAAGCTGCAGGGCAGAAGGGATGCCCACGCTGAAGATGCTGCGCCGGTTTTCCCGGCTTGCCGCGCGGGCTTCCCTAAGGCTGAGACCAAGCGGCGCAGCCTTGCCCATCCTGCGGTAAACAAACAGCAGATAGAGAAAAGATGCCGTATTCGAGAGGGCCGTTGCGATCGCCGCACCGGTCACCTCCATGCCTCTTGGCAGGATCACAAACATGAACAGCGGGTCGAGGAGGATGTTCAGGATCCCACCGCCAGAAAGTCCAAGACTTGCCTCCTTCGCGCAGCCGGCGTTTCGCAGCAGATGCGCCAGCACCATGGAAAGCATGCTCGGCAGCACCCCGATCACGATCACGATGAGCGCGTAGGAAGAGGCGTAAGCGATCGTTCGGTCAGAGGCGCCCAGAAAGCGAAGCAGCGGCTCACGGAAGAGCCCCACGAGCAGTGCGTACAGGGCAGCCGCTCCTGCCGCCGCATAAAAAGAAAAACTGCTGACTGTCCTTGCCTCTTCCCGTTTTCCGAGCCCCATCAGCCGCGCCAGCAGGCTCCCGCCGCCGATCCCGAAGAGGTTCCCTGCGGCAACGGTCAGCATGACAAGAGAGATGGTGACCGTAGTCGCCGCCATCTTGTAGGGGTCTCCTGTCCTTCCGATGTAGAAGGCATCGACCATATTATAGATGAGATTGATCAGCTGGCTGATGACCGTCGGGGCCGCCATGGCATACAGCGCCCTGCCGATGGGCATCTCGGCAAAGATCTTCTCTCTGTCTGTGTTGTTTTGTCCTTTAGCCATGTTGTGTAAGCTCTTCAGTCACTGCTCTTCAGTCACGAAAAAATGTCATTCTACTGCCTGAGCAGGCGCTTAAGCTGCCCTTCTTCAGCCTGCGGGAGGATCTCCTGAAGATGCGCGAGGATCCTCGCGTAAGACTCCTCCGGGGTCCGGCTGTAGACGTTTTCCCGGAAGGAAGGCCCGAAAAAGCGCTCGGGCGTAGAATACTGCGCAAGGCCCCAGCCGTACTCTCTGCCGTCCTTTGCCTTTGCGTAAACAAAATCGCTGATCAGCACGTAGCCCTGCCCCTGCAGGCGGGTCATGGAGGTTTCGAAGCCGCTGCGGCCGCCCTTGCGGTAATCGCCGAGCTTTTTCAGGGCCGTTGAGACAATGGGCGCATTCGCTTCCAGCAGCCCGTAGAGATCCCGGTCGGCATAGGAGGCAAGTCCGTCGTCCCAGCGGGCGTCAAAATCATAGCCGTCACGCCGCCAGTTGGCAAAGTCCGGAAACCATTCCCGGCTGATGAAGACAGCTCTCTTCTCAAAAAGCTTCCCGTAGGCACAGCCGCACTCACGGATCACCGGGCCCTTCCAGTCCCATACGGGCCAGTCGCTGCTCCCCTCCGAATACCAGACCTCCGGCACGGCATGCTCTTCCACTGAAAAGCCGGGCACGGAATTCGCAAATAGCGGCAGGAAGCCGTATTCCTCCACGGCTTCTTCCAGGTCCTTTTTTGTCCGGATACAAAGATTGTTGAACATTTACGCTTACTTCCTGATGGCTGCCCCGCAGTTCGGGCAGAATTTCGGGATCGGCGACTCCAGCTTCGTGCCGCAATCGGGGCAGAAAGTACTGCCGTCATCCAAAATGGTTGGACCCTGTTTCGCCGCCGGATCCGGCGCAGGTGCCGGGTTCGGCACAGCCGTTCCCGCGGGCCGGACAGGCGGCTGAGTCATCATGCCCATGCCGAAGATGCTGCCCATGCCCATGTTCATCGGACCGCCAGGCTCAGGAGCCATCATCGTGCTGCGCGGCGCCCGTTTGGCCGAGTCCGGGACTTCGATCTTGTCCAGCATGTCTTCCCGGGCAAAGACCGTCGTCGGCGTGTCCATGTCATAGATGATCATATGCGTCAGCAGCATGTCCGGCTTAACTTCGATCTGCGTGAAGCCGCCGAAATTCGATTTTGTCAGGTCCTCCGGCGTGATCAGGACGCGCTCCGGAGAATAGGCATAGCTGATCACATGAAACGCGCCGCCGCCCCAGACGCCCCAGCTTAAGCGGCTGCCTTTGATGACGAGTTCGCGGGAAGGGTAGTCTTTTTTATCCCGGAAGCTCCAGTCGGTCCAACTGCCCTGAAGCCTGTCCAGATACTCGTCATCCCGCAGGATAATATGCGCAAACGGGCCGTGATCCACCTTGTGAAGCGTATAGACCTTATCCCCGAGAATGGGATAGTGATACAGGAATAACAGCTCGCCGTTTTCCCAGGCAAGTTCGCCGATCTCAGTCATCATCTCGCCGGTGAGCGAGCGGGAAAGCACAGGATCCTTAAGATTGATAAGCGTCCTTTCGCCCCGCTCGAGGGCGTCAGCGTCGTAGGAGACCTCCGTCTCCAGAACGATGCTGCGGTCATAGCTGCGCACCGTAAGCATGGCGTCACGAAATTCCAGATAATAGTGGTAGCCCTCTTCCCAGAAGCCATTCAGCTTTTCTGAATACTGCATATTCTTCCTCCCTATTCCGCCCTCTGTGCTCTCATCTTCTGCCTTTCCAGATCCTTGATCACCCCGGGGATCTCTTCCCAGCTGCCAACCCGGATCATGCCGTTTGCCTCGGCATCGTAAAAGCGGTTGTGCGGAGCAGTCATCAGGATCTTCTGATAATCGCCGCCCTCAAGATTATGCACGCCGTCGTCGATCAGCACATCGCCCCTGATCATCTGCTTACGGAACGTGATGATCAGCTGGTCCTGACGCAGGAAGGGGAAATAAGCAAACAGCAGGTCCCCCATCTTCTCGGTGACCGACTGATACTTCGATGCCGTAACGATATAGACCTCATGCCCCATCGCCATCAGCGTTTTTAAGCCCTCTGCGGCACCGGGGATGGGCTTGACCTTTTTCCAGAAGCCGGGCTCCAGCGGAACGGTATAGACCTCCTCAAAACTGAGGCCGGGATAGGCGTCCGTGATATTCCAGGAAACGATATCCTCACAGGCGACGCTTCGCCCGAATTTTTTGTTGATCCCCTCAAGCCATGCCTCCAGCAGCTGCTCGATCGTATCATCCATATCCACAAGGATCGTCATGTCATTTCCTCCGGTATTCGCTCAGTGAATAAAATTTACCATAAAACAAAGCATGGCTCAAGCAGTTTCCGCAAGAGCTTTCTTTTTCCGGTTGACAAGCGGCAGGAAATGACTACAATGACTTGGGGAGAGAATAACTCAATGGACGAACAGATCAATAAAGACAGTATTTCCTACAAAAAGGAACTGGCAGCGGAAACGTTTGTGTTTCCGTTCGTTTTTCTCGCGTTTTTCGGCTTTTTCGCCTGGAAGATGGGGCTTGCCAATGCCCTGAACACCATGATGAACACGGCTTACCGCCTGCTGATCGACACGGTCCTGTACATCACCGCCGTCTGCGTGCTCATGGGAGCCGTCTCCGCGCTGCTGTCGGAATTCGGTTTTGTGGCACTGGTCAACCGCCTGCTGCAGCCCCTCATGAAGCCCGTGTTCGGACTTCCCGGCGCCGCCGCCCTTGGCGTGGTCACGACCTTTCTTTCCGATAATCCTGCGATCCTTGCTCTGTCCGAAGACCGCTATTTCCGCCATTATTTCAAAAACTATCAGTTTCCTGCCCTGACGAACCTCGGGACCTCCTTCGGGATGGGACTGATCGTCTGCACCTACATGTACAGCCTGTCTCCTGCCATGGGCGCTCCGCTCGGCGGGGCCGTGCTCATCGGTCTTCTGGGCGCGGTGATCGGCAGCATCGTCTCCACACGGCTCATGCTGATCTTCACGCGCCGCTTTTACGGCAAGGAGGCAGAGCTTTCCGCAGGCACTCATCTGACCGCAGAGGGCGATGCAAAGACAGCTCCCGAGCCGGAAGTCCCGCGGGGCATGCGTCCCATCCGGGACGGCGGCATCGGAAGCCGGGCGATCGCGGCGATCCTTGAGGGAGGCCATAACGGCGTCAAAATGGGGATCAGCATCATTCCCGGCGTGCTGGTCATCTGCACACTGGTCATGATGCTGATCAACGGTCCCGGTGAGGGCGGCATCTACACCGGAGCGGCCTATGAAGGCGTCCGGCTTCTGCCTGCGCTGGCCGGCAAGATCGATTTTATTCTTCAGCCGCTCTTTGGCTTTTCTTCCCCGGAAGCGATCGGCATCCCGGTCACGGCGCTCGGCGCAGCCGGTGCCGCCATGAGTCTGACGACGACCCTGATCCGCAGCGGCCTCGTGCAGGCGGGAGACATTGCGGTCTTCACCGCCATGTGCATGTGCTGGAGCGGCTACTTAAGCACGCACGCTTCCATGATGGACAGTCTGAACTGCAAAAAGCTGATCGGCAAAGCCATTTTGAGCCATACGATCGGCGGTCTCGCCGCCGGCGCGGCTGCGCACTGGCTCTTCGTGCTCTTTACCGCGCTGTTCTGAGGCGTCATCACCTGACAAACAGTCCCTGCGCGGCTGCCAGCTTTGCGGCGGTCTCCGCCAGCTCTTTCGACGGATGGTAGATCGTCATATAAAGATCACCGCCGCTTAAGCTGATCAGGCTGTCTTCCTCCATGATGAGGATGTTCACATATTCTCTTTCCCAGCAGCCGGCGATCTTCGCAAAGAGCCGTTCCGGCGCAGGATTTCTGGTCCATAGGAGGCCGTCCGAAACGACCAGGTCATAATAACAATTCAGTCCCAGCAGGACCTCCGCAAACTTCCGGTAAAGGCCGGCAAGCCTCTCCGGCTTCGTATAAAACTCCTCTGCTGCAAAATATTGCCCGCGGCTTTCTGCAGGGACCTGGCGCGGCAGGATATCGACCACCAGATACTCTTCTTCAAGCAGCCGCTCTACAGCGGCGTCATATTCTTCCCACGGCGCCGTAGCATGCTTTGCCTTATCCGCTTCCAGTTCCTTCCGCCACGCCTCTTCTGTTTCTTTGTCAATATTCAGACTTCTGTAGGCCTGGCAGAGGGCTTCGTCTTCACGGCTCATGTGAAAGCTGCTGCCGCCGCAGCTCATAAAAAACCTCTTCGCTTCCTCGATCGTCATGTATTTTTATCCTTCCGCCTCAGCCTTCCGGAAGCTTTCTTCCGTGACCAGTCTCATTTTCTCTCCTCCGCTCTTCCTCCGCGATCTTCTCCAGGGTATCGGCAAGGATCTCCTGCCGGAGAGCGGTCAGCCATTCCGAGAAAGCCACCGCCTCGAAGGCGTAGGTCTTGTTCAGTTCATATTCGTTCGGCTCCCAGGTATCGATGGGTGATTCATTGTGCTGAATGACCGCTTCCAGCTTATCAAGCGCCTTATACAGCTTTGCTTCCGGCGTCTTCTGCGCGTCCATTTCGGCATAGAGCGCCGCCATATCCTCCGAGACGCCAGGCGGCAGAGTCCCCACCCACCGCGCAAGCAGGGAATCCTCCGTGTCACGGTCACTGTCAGTCTTCATGAAGACGGGGATATCGCCGGTGAAGCACTCGCCGAGATCATGGATCAGACACATGTCCACGACTTTATCAATGTCCAGCTCCGGGAATTCTCGGCGCAGCAGAAAAGCCATGAGAGAAATGCGCCAGCTGTGCTCGGCCACGCTTTCCCTGCGTCTGTTTGAGGTGGTGCAGTGGCGCGGCGTATCCTTGAGCCGCTCCGCCACATGCAGGATCTCCAGATATTCTCTCGCATTCATGATGATGCTCCCTTCGCTGTGATGCCTTGCGCATATGCACACTTTTTTTGTTCCGAAGATCTGATGATTCACATGATCAGCTGAAGTCCCTTGATAAAGGCGAAGAATGAAACTGCCGCCCACGCGATCCAGAGGATAAAGCGCGAGCCCGCATAAAGTTCGGTCGGCTCCGCCCCTTCCGCGCCGCGCAGCGTCAGCTTCATGTTCCAGCGGAAGATCTCGTCTGCATACAGGATGTGTACTGCGCCCATGATGCAGGTGAAGGCGCCGACAAACCACAGGAGCCAGTTGCCCCTGCGGCTTAAGGAAGGTCCGCCCAAAAGATCCAGGATCGTATAGACGTCCGGCTCCACAAGGCGCTCTGCCGCGTTCTCATCGTATCCCGCGGAGACCGACATCTCCCAGTAGGGTGTTCCATCCTCCATATACAGATACAGCAGCTTATGGCCTTCCGCTTCACCGCGTTCCATGCCGCCCCGGAAGATGACCTTCTCTCCGCAGCGGACCACGATCCCCTGCAGGGAACGGCTGTCCGTCATGCTTTTCGGCACGGCCGAGGGGTCTTCGGTCACAGTATAAAGGTCCCAGGTCTCATTGTTCCAGACAAAGCGTACGGTATTATTCGGCATAACGGTAAAGGAGGCCTTCGCACCGTAAAGCTTTCCGGACCATACCGTATTTTCTCCCTCCTTACTTGGCAGAAAGAGCTCATCGCAGTACGCATAACCTTTTCGGAATGCTGCCACGAAATAAAGGATCGTAAAGACGGTAAGCAGGGCAGCAAAGACCGTCAGCATGACCTTTCGCTCTCCGTTTAAACTTTTTATTCTTTCCTTCATTGTCTCTCCCTTCGCAGCTGAAACCGGTTCTGCGGTCTTGTTTTTCTTTTGATTCTATTATACCCATTTGCGCAGACGCGGTCAATGACAAAAGGACCGGTCCCGCAGCTGCGGGGCCGGCCTTTGATCTGCCGAAGCGTCACGCCTCAGGCATCAGTTTTTCTTTTCCTCGTCAAAGGTCTTCTTCGCTTCTTCCCAGCCGGCCTTCAGGCTCTTCCAGGCTGCAGCGGCAACGTCCTTCAGATCTTCCGCCTTGTCGGCAGCGATGGCACTGTACTTCACGGCAGCTTCCTTCAGGGCAGCCTTGGCAGCTTCGACCGTTTCGTTCAGATCGGTCTTGGCGGCTTCGGCCTTTGCCTTCAGATCATCGCCGGCAGACGCAGCTTCGCTTTCTCTGGCGATCGCGGCCTGCGCAGCGGCGAGTCTGGCGATCGGTACGCGGAACGGGCTGCAGGACACATAGTCCAGGCCGATCATGTCGCAGAACTCCACGGAGCTCGGGTCACCGCCGTGCTCGCCGCAGATGCCGCAGTGCAGCTTCGGATTGACGGGTTTGCCGAGTTCGATGGCCATCTTCATCAGCTTGCCCACGCCGTTGCGGTCAAGACGGGCAAAGGGATCGTTCTCCAGGATCTTGGCATCGTAGTAGGCGCCCAGGAACTTGCCGGAGTCGTCGCGGGAGAAGCCATAGGTCATCTGGGTCAGGTCGTTGGTGCCGAAGCAGAAGAAATCCGCCTGGGTGGCGATCTCATCCGCAGTGAGGCAGGCACGCGGGATCTCCATCATGGTACCGACCTCGTAGTTCAGCTCGATGCCGGCTTCCTTGATCTCGGCTTCCGCGGTCGCGACCACGTAATCCTTGACATATTTGTATTCCTTGAGCTCGCTGGTCAGCGGGATCATGATCTCGGGCTTCACGTTCCAGTCCGGATGATTCTTCTGCACCTTGATGGCCGCGCGGATGATGGCCTTGGTCTGCATGACGGCGATCTCCGGATAGGTGACCGCAAGACGCAGGCCGCGGTGGCCCATCATCGGGTTCACTTCGTGCAGGCTCGTGACCAGATTCTTCACATATTCCAGCGTGTGGCCGGTGTTGTCGGCCAGAAGCTGCATCTCTTCCTCGGTCGTCGGCACGAATTCGTGCAGCGGCGGGTCGAGCAGACGGATGTTGACCGGGCAGCCTTCCAGGGCTTCATAGAGCTGTTCGAAGTCGTTCTGCTGATACGGCAGGATCTTTGCCAGCGCCACTTCACGGGCTTCCTTGGTCTCGGCGCAGATCATCTCGCGGAAAGCCGCGATACGGTCTGCTTCGAAGAACATGTGCTCGGTACGGGTCAGGCCGATACCTTCGGCACCCAGCTCGCGGGCTTTCTTCGCATCCTTCGGGGTATCCGCGTTGGTGCGGACCTGCAGGCGGCGGTACTTGTCAGCCAGTTCCATGATGCGGCCGAAGTAACCGGAGATATCGGCGTCCACGGTCGGGATGATGCCTTCGTAGATGTTGCCAGTGGTGCCGTCGATGGAGATGAAGTCGCCTTCGCGGAAGGTCTTTCCGCCAAGCTCGAACTTCTTGTTTTCTTCATCCATCTTGATGTCGCCGCAGCCGGATACGCAGCATTCGCCCATGCCGCGGGCCACAACGGCCGCGTGGCTGGTCATGCCGCCGCGGACAGTCAGGATGCCTTCCGCAGCCTTCATGCCGGTGATATCCTCAGGGGAGGTCTCCAGGCGGACCAGGATGACCTTCTCGCCGCGTTCCTTCCAGGCGACTGCGTCGTCAGCCGTAAACACGGCCTTGCCGCAGGCAGCACCGGGAGAGGCACCAAGGCCTTTGCCGAGCGGGGTCGCTGCCTTCAGAGCAGCCGCGTCGAACTGCGGGTGCAGCAGGGTGTCCAGGTTGCGGGGATCGATCATGGACACGGCCTTCTTTTCGTCGATCATGCCTTCATCAAGCAGATCGCAGGCGATGCGCAGGGCTGCCGGAGCGGTACGCTTGCCGTTGCGGCACTGCAGCATGTAGAGCTTGCCGTTTTCCACGGTGAATTCCATGTCCTGCATGTCGCGGTAGTGATCTTCCAACAGGTCGCAGACCTTCACGAAATCGCTGTAGGCTTCGGGGAAGAGCTTTTCCATCTCGCTGATGGGCATGGGCGTGCGGACGCCGGCCACCACGTCTT
>Ga0129307_1002888_pt1 | contig 12120 bp, 9 predicted proteins | sample P1105metagenome_FD_94437 | JGI IMG/M metagenome (GOLD analysis project Ga0129307, IMG submission 94437) | Capybara group fecal microbial communities from Wisconsin, USA - P1105 metagenome | ecosystem: Host-associated > Mammals > Digestive system > Large intestine > Fecal | place: USA: Wisconsin... | reverse complement strand
TACGGTGCTGCGCAAGCTCTGCGAAAAGGGGCTGCTGCAGAATGAAAAGGGGATCGTCACGGCCCGCATATCCCGTGAAGAATTCTACGCGGCAAAGAGCGAGCAGATCGTTCAGGAGTCATATCAGGGGTCGCTGCCTGCATTTATTGCGGCCTTCATTTCGCACGGAGGCATCTCAGAAGCGGAGGCCGATGAGATCCGGCAGATGATCGACACTTTCCGGAAAGGAGGACAGTCATGAGTGCGGTATTCCTTAAGATCGTCAACATGAGCATTGCGGCAGGCTGGGCCATTCTTGCCGTTCTGCTGCTGCGCCTGCTCTTAAAGAAGGCGCCGAAGGGGATCATCTGCCTGCTGTGGGCGGTGGCAGCCCTGCGTCTTATCTGCCCTTTCTCCCTGGAGAGCGTGCTCAGCCTCATCCCGAGCGCCGAGACGGTACCGGCAGACATCGAGATGATGGGGCAGCCGGCGGTCAATACCGGGCTGGACGTGATCAATGATGCCGTCAACCCGCTGATCAGCGGATCTCTCGCGCCGGAACCGTATGCGAGTGCCAATCCTCTGCAGGTCCTGATCCCGTTTTTCGGCGGCATCTGGCTTGCCGGCGTGGCAGTCATGCTGGGCTATGCCCTGATCTCTTACCTCAAGCTCAGAAAGACTGTGAGCGCGTCCCTGCCGGCGGAAGAGGGGGTGATGCTCTGCGACGAGATCCCCTCGCCGTTTATCCTCGGAATCTTCCGGCCGCGGATCTATCTGCCTTCCTCGCTGGAGGAGCCGGCAAAGACCCATGTCCTTGCGCACGAAAGGGCGCACCTTAAGCGCCGCGACCACTTATGGAAGCCGCTCGGATTTCTGCTTCTTTCCGTTTACAGGTTCAACCCGCTGTGCTGGATCGCGTATGTTATGCTTTGCCGGGATATAGAAGCGGCCTGCGATGAGAAGGTGATCCAGGACATGAACGAAGAGGCCATGGCCGCCTATTCACAGGCTCTGCTGGACTGCAGCTTCTCGCGCAGGCGCATCGCAGCCTGCCCGCTGGCCTTCGGGGAGACAGGCGTAAAGGAACGCGTAAAACACGTCCTGAACTATAAAAAACCGGCCTTTTGGATCATTCTGATCGCGGTCATTGCCTGCATCATCGCCGCCGTCTGCCTGCTGACCGACCCGAAGAAGAAAACAGAACCGCCTGTCGAAGAGCCGTCTTCGGAAGAGCCGACTGCAGCTGTTTCAAAGACCTTTGCCGGAACGGTTACCCGTGTGGGAAAAGAGACGTTTTACGTGCAGCCTGATGAAGGGAGCGCGGAGCGCCTTTCGAGCAGCTGCTTTGAGCTGCCGGCATCGGCGCTTGTTCAAAAGGAAGTTCCGGCCGTCGGAGACCGGGCAGAAGTGACGTACAGCGGGAACGTCCAGGAAGTGTATCCCGCAAGGCCGGATAACGTGGAATCGGTCAAACTGATCAGACAGCATGTGCCGCAGGCTAAGTTTTTCAGCGAAGCGGCAACCTATGTGCGCAAGGAGCCGTTTACGGCAGCAAAAGAAGACCGGACAGAAGTTCAGATGCGGCCGTATGTGTTTTTCGACGGGCTTTCCTATGATGCTTCCGGCAGCTGGACTTCCTGCTGGGATATTGCCATGTCCTTCTCTCTGCAGGGGACATACAGCCTTCAGGGAGACCGTATTAAAGCCGTGCAGAACGGCGGAGCGGACGTTCCTGCCGCAGCGGAGCAGCCGTGGATGGAATTCCGCATTCTGTCAGAGAATGAACTGGAGGTAACAAAGATCTCCGATGATTTCTTTTCCCGGGCAACAGGAAACCCGCAGGGCTGGCTGCAGGAAGGCGATATCCTCGTCTGGTGGGATGGCGTAGCGCTGCCGGAGATGCAGACAACGCAAAGCCCGGAGACTGCTTCGGGTGAGGACAGGCAAATTGAGTTTCGCTATACAATAAGCTATGCGGGATATTCTTCAAACAGTGAGATAGAGAAAAGATGTCTGAACCCGCAGCAAATGACAGGGGACATCATCGACGATTGTCCGCTTTATCGGCTTGGCAGCGTAACGGAAATGGAAAGCTTCAAAAAGGCGTTTCAGGATATTCTGACGTTTGACTATGCATATAATGAGATCCCCTCGTTCAATGACGCCGCAGCTGCCTATGATGACAGCTTCTTTATGGATCATGATCTGATTCTTGTCTATGTGGGATCAGGCAGCGGTTCTGACCGTTATGAGCTCGAGGAAGTCGTGATCAAGGACGGCTGCTGCAGCCTCACGATAAGGATGGTGAATCCTTTCGAGTTTAAAACGGCGAATATGGCAGGGTGGTTTGTGATCGCAGAGGTTCGGAAACAGGATCTTGCCGGCGTTACAAGCTTTGAGGCGCAGCAGACCTTGTAAATAAGAACTAAGAGGGCAGTATCAAAAGACAGCTGTTTTGCCTGAGGCAGAAGACAGCTGTCTTTTTGTTCAGCGGTCAGTCCTCTTTAGGCTGAGGGAATGAACGCAGCTCCTCTGGGAAGAAATAGCCACCAAGGTCACAGGTTTCAAATGGCTTGTTAACTCCTCCGGTCATCTGGTAAGAACGCGCAGATTTTACCGGATACTGCCAGGGACTGTTTTGATGGATATAGAATGTGCCGCCGAGATGTTTTTCGGTGAGTTCCCACTCTGCCTCATCCCCCCGGGAGAAATCGATCCCGTGATAGGCGTCGTGAACGGTAAGGCTCACACAAATGCGGGCATCATGATACCCGTTTGGCAGAGAAAAACTGAAAAAGCAGGAATTGCCGCTGAACCAGCCGGCGCCCATCCCATTCAAGATGTGGCGCTGGTCATAATGAATTGCTTTTACAGAAGAAATCTGCATGATTTGCTCATCGTCACCACTGCCGGTCAGAACATAGCCTCTGGGCTCGTCGGCGAACTCAAAAACACCCAGGGCATCATACGGCCTGATCTCCATCGCCTCGGTTCCCCAGTAGTGTTCCTGATCCGGAAGAGAGGTATGATAGAAAACCTTCCAGATCCGGGGCTTCTCTGACAGAACCACCGCTGCAGCAATTCTGTGCATCCCGTCAAGCCGCAAGGTAGAGTAGTAGGAATCAAATGTCATAACGGAAAGGGCGCCCTTGCAGGCAATAATATCCTCCTCCGAAAGATCCGCCAGCACTTTCTCCGGAAAACCGAGCGAGAGCAGATCTTCAGAGATCTGTGCAGCTTCTTCCGAGCGGGAGGCCTCTCTTTTCTCCCACTTCATCGGATAGCGGCTGAAGAAGAGGAAGCAGAGCAGGCTTCCCAGTGCCAGCGCACCCAGAAAGATCCCAAGCAGGGCTTTGCGGCTGAGCGAGATGGGTGCAGGCGTGATCACGTAGCCGGCTTCATCAAGAGCGTGAGAGAGACGTGCAACACTGATCAGACCGGCAATGATCACGATGATCATGATCAGGCCAAGCGCGCCTGCAGCATCTTGGGCAAAGAAGGCGAGAAGGGCAAGGATCACATATTCAAGGATCAGAACGCTGACCGCTTTGGTATCCTCCTCGGCACCGGCTTCTTGCTGCACGGCAGCGATCCCGTCCCGCAGGCAGACCAGCTGGGCAAGCAGAAGCAGGACGGAGACGATGGACAGAATAAACTGGACGTCCGCACTAAGAAGCTCCGAAAGGTCCCATATCGTCATATTCATGAAAACGGTCAGCATGTACCATGCGCTGCGCACAAGCATGAGGATCCAGCCTTTTCGGAAGGCCTGATTTGCGCCCCGCAGGCTGTTCCAGCCAAGCAGCCCGCAGGAAAAGCTTGCCGTGGGCAGGATAAGATTAAAGGGGAAGATATCGATCGCGATCAGGCTGAAGGCAAGGCTGAGCAGGATCAGGAGGATTGCATTTGCCCAGGGGGTCACCTTGCTGCTGATCTCTTCCGCAGGATCATCCGGAAGGCTCACTGCCAGCGCGGCATCAAAATCGTCTTCGCTCAGGCCGGTCCATTTGTTTTCGCTCATGACAGTTCTCCTTCCAGTATTTTTTTCAGTTTCTGTTTAATGCGGTAGAGCCTTCCTTCCACGGCGTGCTCGGTCAGGCCAAGCTCCGCGGCGATCTGCGCGGCGGGCTGCCGGTAATAGTATTTGCGGTAAAACAGGATGCGGTCGCTTTTCTTCAGAGAGGCAAGCGCCTCCAGCAGTGTGTCCTGACGCTCCTTGCGAAGCATGGCTTCCTCCGGCGCTGAGGCGGGATCTAAGGCAGCTTCCTCTTCGGAAAGCTCATCCGCTTTGTGCCGCTTTTCGGTACGCGCACGGTTTAAGGCGGCATTGCGGGCGATGGCGGTCAGCCAGCTCGTCCAGCTGCCTTTTTCCGCATCGAAGGAATCGATCTTTTTCCAGACAGTCAAAAGAACGTTCTGCAGGACTTCTTCCCGGTCCCGCTCATCACTGAGGAAGGGCTTGATGACATAGCGCAGCAGGGGACCGAAGTGCTGCAGAAGGTCTTGCAGGCCGCTTTCGTCCCGGCTCTTCAGTTTTTCGATGACAGGCTGCGCGTTCATGCTGATGCTCCTTGAGGTCTTCTGAACTATCATACACCGAATATCGGGAAACCTCACGCATAATAAGGCAAAAATCGTGGAGACAGGGATGGGAACAGGGCAGAGACAGGAGATAGGGGCAGATAAGAGAGGGGGACGGTTTTTGTCTGCTGAGACAAAGAACCGCCCCCACTCTTTCCCCTGCCTGCGGCAGGGAAATAAAGACGCCTTTATTCTGTGATGAATTTTTCGATCGTGGCCTCGATGCCGAGCTCGCTTCGGACTTCGCCGATCCGTTTGAAATGAGGCAGGCCCGTATGCAGCCTGAGCGCTTCGGCATCGCGCCATTTTTCCACGAGCAGCAGCTCTCCGTTGCCGTTTTCCGGCAGGTAATAGTCATACTTGAGATTGCCCTCCTCCGCGCGGCAGGCGGCGGCAAGGCCCTCCTCATTCAGCTTTTTCAGGAAGGCGTCTCTTTGTTCAGGGGTGCATTTGTAGGTGACGTTCAGTACGATCATGGCTTCCTCCTTGCTTTGGGAAAGATCTGCCTTCATTGTAGCGTTTTTCCGGCGTGCGGTCAATATTCCTCCGGGAAGAACCAGCTGGGGATGGTGATGTGCACAAAGGCGCCCTGTGCCGCAGAAGCGGTGCTCTGCATGGCAGCAGTTTTGGCGGAACGGACCGGATACTGCCAGGGACTTGTCTGATGGGTGTACAGAAGGCCGCTCCACCAGCGGTTCTGGATCAGGATCAGCGCGTTGTATCCCCAGGAAAAATCGACGTCCTCATAGATGTTCTTCACTTCGAGCGTCACGTAGCCGCGGGCGTTATGGAAACTGTGCGGAAGGGAAAATGAGGCGAACCAGGCTTCGCCGCTCCAGGGACTGCCGAAAAGGACAGATTCCTGGGAGTAGGATTCCTTCTGCATCCGGACCGGCGCGGACAGCGTCCGGCCGTCCTCCTCCCTCAGGATGCGGCCTTCGGGCTCCTGCGTGATCTCGGGAATGTAGCTGAAGAGCGCGGTGGGCCGGATCTCCAGCGCGTCGGTGCCCCAATAATTCGACTCGTCGCGCAGCGAGAAATGGTAGAAGATCCGCCAAAGACGCGGTTCTTCGGAGAGCACAACGGCAACGCTGCGCATTCTCATGCCGCTAACGCCAAACGCAGAGCAGTCGCTGTCCTGCGTATAGATCTTCAGCGCACCTTTGCAGCGGTTCAGGTCCTCTTCGGAAAGATCCGTGAGGACCTCCTCCGGAAAGCCCATACCGATCAGCTGCGAAGCGAGGATCTCGGTCTCGGAGGGGATCTTCGGCACGCCGATCTCCACCACCGAAGCAGGGCCATATGCCGCTTCGTATTTCTCCCATTTCATCGGATAGCGCCCGAAGCAGACAAAACACAGGACGCTGCCGGCAAAGAGCACGCCGAGAAACAGCTCCATCATGGCGGCAGGCGTAAGTCTTGACGGTGCGGGGACGATGGCATAGCCGATCTCGTCCAGGGTGCGGGACAGCTTCCAGATCTGGTAAAGAAGAACCGCGACGATAAGCATCATGATGATGGCGACCAGTCCGCCCCCTCCGCCCGCCAGCGCCAAAAACGCCAGCACGACACACCAGACGATCAGCGCGGTAATGATCAGCGTATCTTCCTGTCTTCCGGCCTTTTTCTGCAGCAGGCCGATGCCCTGTTTCAGGGCAAAAAGCTGCAGCAGATAGAGGAGGATGAAAAAGAACTGGATGATGTTGTAGAGAGAGCCGGGAAAAAGGTCTTTCGTACCGACGATTGTGAAGCTGCGGAAGGTGTCGAGGAAGAAGACAGCTGTCCTTGCGAACATAACGACACATCCGAGACGGAAACCCTTGTTCTCCCGGCGCAGGCGGTACCAGCCCAGCAGGCCGAAGGCAGTGCTGAGCAGCGGGAAAAGCAGGTCGATCAGATTGCCGAACTGCAGATTAATGAAGCCGAGCGCCAGGCTGGCCAGGATATCATTCATGGACTGACGCCAGGGATTGACGCGTTCACCGGTCGCGGGATCGGCGATCTCGGGCAGGCTTTCTTCCAGCAGTTCGTCAAAACTGTCGGTGCGCGGCCCGCTTTTCTTACGGCCTTCCATTTTTCCCTCCTTCCAACAGGTCTCTCAGCTTCTGCTTGATGCGGTAAAGCTTTCCCTCCACGGCGCGCTCGGTCGTGCCGAGCTCGGCGGCGATCTGCGCGGTAGACTGGCGATAGTAGTATTTGCGGAAAAAGAGCGCCCGCTCGCTCTTTTTCAGGCTGTCCAGAGCGGCGAGCAGGGCTTTCTGCCGCTCCTTTCGGAGAACCTGTTCCTCAGGCGTAGGTCCGGGATCGGCTTCGTCTTCAGGCAGATCTCCGGCCTGCCTTCCCTGCTCGGCGCGGGCGCGGTTTAAGGCTGCATTCCGGGCGATGGCAGTGAGCCAGGTCGTCCAGCTGCCTTTCGCCTCATCGTAGCGGTCAATGTTCTGCCAGACATTCATAGCAGTGTTCTGCAGGACCTCTTCCCGGTCGCGGGCATCCGGCAGGAAAGGCGCAATGACGTAGCGAAGCAGCGGGCCGTAGTGCAGCAGAAGCTCGTCTATGCCGCTCTCGTCCCGGCTTTTCAGTTTGTCAATGATGCGTTGTGCTGCCATGGCGGGGCTCCTCCCGTGCCTTCTGTTCTATTATACACGGCATTCCGAAAAAACCCACAGAAAAAGGCAAAACAATTATATGGCGCGGGAATAAGCCGCGCAGCGGGCACAAAAAACCCTCTCCCGGACGCGGGAGAGGGTGGCGCTGCCAAAGGCCGTGACGGGTAAAGGCGCTTTGAGGAAACGCCTGCCGTTTTTTTTATTTCTTTTTTGCGCGTTTCTTTGCCCGGAACAGAGCGATGCCGTTCAGAATGAAGAACATGACCACCATGACGGCCATGGTGATGAGGGCGTTTGTGGTGTTCTGCGGGGCGAAGCCCATCATGAGCAGCATGGGCGCGCCGAAGAGGATGGCCCAGGTCTGCTGATAGACCATGTTGTTGGCGGCCGGCGTCTTGAACTGCGGATCGATCTCACGCAGGAGGATGACGCCGGTGGAGGCGGTCCCGGTCAGCATGCCGTAGAGCGACAGGAAGGCCTCGTGGCGGTAGTCCGGAAAGATCTTCTTGCAGAAGGCATTGCAGTAAAGATAGGTCAGCACGGCGCCGCCGGCGCAGATGATGAGCAGCGGCACGATGAACTGCGCGTGCGTGAAGGCGTTCAGATTGATGGCGGCGATGGAAGCGACCACCATGATATCGAACATGAAGCCCGCGATGCGGTTCTGCATGAAGGTATTGGTGTATTTTTTCTTAATGACGCCCTTTTTCTGCAGGCCGCGGAAGATATTCTTTACCAGCAGCGCGAAGACGGTCGAGAAGAGGAAGTTGAAGCCCCAGATGAGCGGCCGGAGGGTATTGTAACCGAGGTTTCCCAGCACGCCGGTCTCGATCACGGCGTCCACGCCGCGCATGAAGAGGTAGGCAAGCCCGTAGGAACCGAAGACCAGCGCCAGCTGCACCGTGAATTTGTCCATGGATTCGGAAAGGCCGATCTCGCCCTCCCCGGTGATGGCCTGCACGGAGAGATCTTCTTCCTCATAATCGGCGGCTTCGGTTTTGATGATCCCTTTGCGCCGCAGACTGTTTAAATAGATGATGCCGCCCACGGAGGAGGCGACGAAGCCCATGGCCGCGACGGTGAGGCCAAAGCTCGTGCCGTCGGTGAAGCCGTAATTCAGCTCATAGGTGTGGCCCCAGTTGTAAGCCTGGCCGGGACCCTGCCCGTAGCCCATCGGAAGGATGAGGCCGGAGGCAAAGAAGCTTCCTAACGCTTTGGAAAGCAGCATGGTGACCGTCAGGCCGAAGACGCCCTGCACCAGATACGAGCCTACCACGTTCAGAGAGGTATCGAAGGCATCGCCCTTCATCCTGCCGCCGCCTTCTTTCTGCGACTGATCGAGCTCACGCAGGCTCATGGCCGCAAAGCCAAGACCAAGGCCGTGGTAGGTGAGCAGCTCCAGGACCGAGCTTTGGAAGAGCGCGTTTCCGCTGATCTGCTTATAAAGAAAGGCGATCAGCAGGATCATGAAGCCGCCCAGCACGCTGGAGGGGATCATCAGCTTGCGGATAAAGGCGAACTGATGACGCAGGATATTGGCAAAAAGCATGGTGACAAACAGGATGGCCAGGGTCCCCACGAAGGACCAGGTCGAAGCATCCCAGAAATTGGTTCCGCTGGTCATAAGGCATACCTCTCAAACAAAAGCTTATAGATACGGCCGCTGTAATCGCTCTTATCGGCCTTCTTCAGATCATAATAGGAGCCGTCCTTCATGGAGAAGGTGACGTTGCCGTGCAGGCGGACGGCCACATCGGCCATGCCCGCGTAGGGGAAAAACTGACTGCCGAAATAGATGCCCCGGTCCGTGGCGCGGAGCGTATCCGGCGCGGAGCGGTGGTTTTGATGGCCAGAGACCCGGTTTAAAATAATGCCGTCATCAGAGGCATAAACGGTCTCTTCTTCGCCTGGCGCGGGAAGCGAGGCGAAAAAGCCGAGCTGCCAGTCTTCCCAGTCCCGGATCGTCTGAAACGCAAAGCCTTCCCCGTGCAGCATGCCGTATTCATCGTAGCTGCCTTTAAGGCCACAGGAGCAGGAAAAGCTATCATCAGCCGAAGTGATGCTGCGAAGCTTCCCGCACTTCGGACAGGCAAGGAGGGTGCGCTCAAGCCCAAAGCTGAGGCGCTTTCCGGGGTAGCGCTGCGGTGCCTCAAGCTGTCTTTCGTAGGCATCCTCTCTGATGCCCCGGCGGATCAGTTCGTTGATCTCTTCAGGCTTCATCTTTGCCAGCTCCTCCGGCAGATAGATGCCCGTCACCTCACAGCGGAGCGGCCCTTTTCGACTGGTATAGGCCCAGCGCGGATGCGCGAAATAGCCGCCGATGATGCGGCAGGTCACAAGCGGCGCCCTGGAGGAACGGATCATTTTGCCGGTCGCGGAAGGAAAGTCCGCGGTGCGGCCGTCCCAGGTACAGTTGCCTTCGGCAAAGAGGCAGACGGACCGGCCGGCCTTCAGCCGGCGAAGGATCTCGAGCACGGCGCCGGAGGCATTGCCGCCCTTTGCAAGAGGGATGGGATCGGCAAGAGAGGTGATCAGTTTACTGCGCAGGCCCAGACGGAACAGATGCTCCGTGGCTACGAAGTACATATGCCGGTGAAGGGAGAGCCCCACCAGAAAAGGATCGAGGTTGGTCACATGGTTGCAGATCAGAAGGAAATGCTCCGGAAGATCCGGTACTTTAGGATAGCTCATGACATGATGAGAGCCGAACCAGATGCGGAACACCGGCGTCAGTATGTGAAAATAAAACCAGCGATGAAAGGAATAGTGATCTTTAGCCATGAGCCCCTGCTCCCATCTTCTGATGCGGCAACAATGTGATGACTACATTATTATAAAAAACTGACATTCAAAAAACAACTGCGAAATTGTGAAATGTGGAGAGGAGGGCAGAAAGCGGAAGGAAAAATAAGGCAAAAAGAACGGAAAAAGACGAAATCAGCGGGCCAGGGGGAGACGGAAGATGAATTCGGTCCCGCTGCCGGGCGTCGAGGTGACATCGATGGTCTCGCCGTGAGCCGTGATGATCTCTTTGACGATCGAGAGGCCGAGTCCGGTCCCCTTCTTGTCTTTTCCGCGGGAAGAGTCGGTTTTATAAAAGCGGGTCCAGATCTTGGCCAGGTCTTCCTTTGCGATCCCGCAGCCGAAATCTTTGACGGAAACGGAGGCTTTTTCGCCGGCGGCGCGCACACTGATGCGGATGGCGGAGCCATCGGGCGAGAACTTGATCGCGTTGTCGATCAGGTTCATCATGACCTGCTGGATGCGGCCGGTATCCCCGTGCACCATGATCTGACTGTCGGAGAAGACCAGGTCGAAATAAATGCTGCGCTGCTCGCAGACCGCGCCGAAGGTGGCGCAGACGGTCCGGATAAGCGCGACCATGTCGAAATCGGAGTATTCCAGACCCTGGCGGGCTTCGTCCAGCGTGTTCAGCGTCAGCATGCTCTGGGTCAGATTGGTCAGGCGGTCGGTCTCCCCGATGATGATATCCATATACTTTTCCTGCTTTTCGGCAGGGATCACGCCGTCCTTCATGGCCTGCAGATAGCCGCGGATGGAGGTGAGAGGCGAGCGGAAATCGTGGGAAACATTGGCAATGAACTTTTTCTGCGTTTCATCGGCGCTCTGCAGCTCCTGCGCCATCACATTCAGCGTGTTGGAAAGGTAGCCGACCTCATCGCGGCTCTTCACGGGGATGCGGTGCCCCAGGTGACCGAGGGCATATTCCTGCGCGCCGTCCGTGATCGTCTCCAACGGTTTTAACACGGTAAAGTGAAGGACGAGCAGAAGCAGGAGGGAGATGGCAAAGACGGAGGCGGAGATGAGGTAGAGGTTCCCGAGCATGGCATCCGCACGGCTATTGATGATGCGCATGGGCTGGTGCAGCGTCACGTAGCCGTAGGCATAGGTCTGCGCGATGATCGGGGAGAAGACGCTTAACGTTTCGTTTTGAAAGGCACCGTAAAAATCACCCACACGGTAGAAACTCGCGGAATCTGCCGGGTCAAAGGCGATCGTCCGGCCGAGAAGCGAGGGCAGATCGGTATCAAAGAGCACGCGGTTCGTGCTGTCCAGGATCAGGACGCGGCAGTCGGTGATGCTGCTGTAGCGGACCAGGTAGGCGGGATCAAAGCCGTGGGAAGAGGCATAGGAAGAGCTCTGATAGGACGCGATCGTCCGCGCCTCGCGGTAGAGCTCATCGGAGGCGGAGCGTAGCGCGGCACGCAGGCAGAGGCGGCTGCCGAACACAGCCACCAGTGCGAAGGCCAGCACGCCGAAGACGGCGTAGGCTAGAATGAATTTCAGCGCCAGACGATTCTTCATGCTCCTCAAAAAGCCTCTTTCTGCCCTACTGCTTATTCACCTCAAAACGGTACCCGACCCCCCACACGGTGGAGAGTCTCCAGGCAGGGTGCTCCGGCAGCTTCTTGCGCAGCCGCTTGATATACACGTCCACGGTGCGGGAATCGCCCACGTAGTCGTAGCCCCAGAGACGATCAAGCAGCTGTTCGCGGGTAAAGACCTGATTGGGATTTGAGGCAAGCAGGTACAGGATCTCGATCTCCCGCGCGGTCATATACAGCGGCGTGTCCATGTAGGTCACGCTGTAATTGGACAGACTGACCTTAAGATCCGGCAGCGAGACTGCCTGCTCCTGCGCGGCAGCTGCCTCGTCTGCGGACGGCGCCGTTGCCGCCGTGCGCCGCAGAATGGCTTTGACCCGTGCCACCATCTCCTTATTGTCAAAAGGCTTGATCATGTAGTCATCGGCGCCGAGCTCAAGGCCCAGCACCTTGTCGAAGACCTCGCCCTTGGCGGAGAGCATCATGATGGGCACGCTGCTTTCCGCGCGGATCTCGCGGCAGAGCTGGTAGCCGTCCTTGCCGGGCAGCATCAGATCCAGCAGGATCAGATCCGGCGCGAAGCGGTGAAAGGCATCCATGACGGCGGC
>Ga0129307_1002887_pt1 | contig 12121 bp, 11 predicted proteins | sample P1105metagenome_FD_94437 | JGI IMG/M metagenome (GOLD analysis project Ga0129307, IMG submission 94437) | Capybara group fecal microbial communities from Wisconsin, USA - P1105 metagenome | ecosystem: Host-associated > Mammals > Digestive system > Large intestine > Fecal | place: USA: Wisconsin... | reverse complement strand
GATTTTCCTGTTATGGAGGTTTGCTCATGACAAGAACAGACGAAGACATCCTGTTGACGGATTCCATGCGGCAGAAAAAGATGGCTCAGGCTGACCCGGAACGGGGAGCGGCAGAGCGTCAGGCGCATCGGGAACATCTCAAACGGATGAAGCAATATAAGAAAAAAAAGAGGCGGAAGATCATCGGCCTCGTTTTGGAGTGCGTGCTGCTTTTAGTGGTCTGCGTTGGGCTTTGGGGCATCAACTTTGTGGATAAGGCGTTCGCCCGGGTGACGGAGAGCACGAATAACGCAGCGAACAATTCGCTGCCGGAACTGGAACCTGTGGTTCCCGGAAGCGCGTCTCTTGTGGTCGAAAACGAAGACGGCAGTACCGAAGTGTATTACTATACTGTCCCGGAGACAGAAGAGCAGACCGTGGCAACGGATGCTTCGGGGAATGTGATCTCGCCGGATGATGTCGCTGCGCCGGTAAGGACCGGCTATTCCACCTTCGCGATCTTCGGCGTGGACTCGCGCGATTCGCAGACGCTCGAACAGTGGACGCAGGGGGACGTCGTCATTATCGTTTCCCTGAATAACGAAACAAAAGAAGTCAGGCTCTGCTCCGTATTCCGCGACTTTGCCTTTGAATCCAATACGGACGGCGGTCTGGACAAGATCACGGATTCCTACAGCCGCTACGGCGTCAGGCATACCGTAGAAGCCATGAACCGCAATTTCGATCTGAACATTGAAGACTATGTGGTGGTCAACTGGACCGCGGTCGCGGACGTGATCGATGCCCTGGGCGGGATCGATATGTACCTGACGGCGGCCGAAGCCGAGGCCATGGGCTATTATGTGTATGAAACGCAGGTGGCAACACACCGCAAATATACCGTCAAAGGGATCCCGAAGGGCGCAGACGGCGCATACCACGACGATACCTATCATCTGAACGGTGGGCAGGCACTTTCCGTGGCACGTATCCGCAAGGGCGTGGGAGACGACTATGCCCGTACAGCCAGGCAGAGGACCATCATCAATCTGGCCCTGCAGAAGGCGCAGACCATGAACCTGACCCAGCTCTACACCATCATCAACACGGTGCTGGACAATGTCCGCATCAGCTTTGAAAAGATGGAGGTCTTTTCTCTGGCGAAGGATGTCTTTAAATACCAGATCTCAGACACCTCCGGCTTCCCGTTCAACAGGATCGTCTTCCCGGTGGCAACGTCCATGATCTACGCGGATACCATGGTCAGCAATGTCACCCAACTGCATGAGTTCCTGTACGGCGATGAATCGTATTCGCCTTCCAGCAATGTGAAGCGGATCGACGCCTATCAGCAGCAGGCGATCGAATATATGCGCAGCCATCAATAAAGATCAAAACTTCACAGATCCGGAAGGATTTCATCACACTTTTCTCACAAATGCCCGCTATACTGGTCTCACAACCAGAAAAGAGCGGGCATTTGTATTTCATGTCTGATCTGTAGGGAGGAATAGGAAATGAATGATGAGTGGAAAGACAACGACGAGATAAAGAATGAAGCGGGCGGAGAACCTTCCCCTGCACAGCAGGCGGAAAACAGCATAAATGAGGCAGAAGTCAATGCAGAAGCAGCCGCCGGGACCGAAGCGGAGAAGGCCATTGAAGAAGCAAAGGCCGTGAGCGCGGAAAGAGAGGCGGAGGAAAAGGCCCGCCGCGCCGAGGCGCGCGAAGAGGCATACCGCCTTGCCCAGGAGGCGCAGTGGAACGAACAGTACGAAAGAGCTGAGGCGGTCCGCCGCGAGAATAAAGCTCGGGAAGAAGCGGAAAAGCAGGCCAGGGCAGAGAAAAAGAACCGCAAGAAAAAAAGTCTGCGGATCACGGCTGCCGTACTGGCGATCGTCCTGCTGGTGAGCGCCGCCGGCTATGCAGCCGGAAGCATGGCTAATACCATCAGCGGGCTGAAGGCACAGGTCTCCAGCCTGGAGGATGCGCAGAATGGCACGGCGTCTCCGGAGACCAAGCCGGGCCGTCAGCACAGCGCGTCAAATGAAACTGCTTCTGAAGAATCCTCGGATGCCGGACAGAAGGCGGAAGATGAGACTCATCCTATCAGCGGCACCCCGATCGTTGAGACCGTCAAATCGCCTGAGGCGGCGGCAGCTAATCTGACCGATGTTTCCGATATCGTGGAACAGGTGCTTCCCTCCGTCGTATCCATTGGGATCACCGCAACGGTCACCTATGACAGCTACTGGGGCGGCAGCAGAGAATATGAGAGTGAAGGCGCCGGCAGCGGCATCATTATCGGCGATAACGGCGCTGAGCTCTGGATCGTGACGAACTATCACGTGATCGAGGACGCCAACACGATCACGATCAGCTTTATCGACGACGAACACGTTTCAGCTTATGTCAAGGGCACGGATAAGGACAATGATCTGGCGGTCGTCGGCGTCAAGATAGAGGACGTGAAGAGCAGCACGCTTGAGGCGATCAAGGTCATTACCATCGGCGATTCCGATGAGCTTCGGCTGGGACAGGGCGTGGTCGCCATCGGCAACGCGCTCGGCTGGGGCCAGTCCGTGACCACGGGCGTGGTGAGCGCGCTGAACCGCGAAGTCGAATTTGACGACGGCACCAAGATGTACCTGCTGCAGACCAGCGCCGCGATCAACCCGGGCAATTCGGGCGGCGCGCTGCTGAACGCGAAGGGGGAACTCGTCGGCATCAACAATGCGAAATATTCGGATACGGATGTGGAGGGCGTAGGCTTTGCGATCCCGATCTCCAGTGTGAAGGAGATCATGGAAGATCTCTCGCTCATGGAGGCCCGCCAGCCTGTGTCGGATGCGGACTATCCGTATATCGGGGTCACCTTCAAGAACCTCACTTCGGCCTACATGGAAGCCTACGGCATTCCGGCCGGCGCTTATGTGTATGAAGTCGGTTCCGGCACGCCCGCAGAAGAGGCAGGCATCCTGGCCTACGACATCATTACCGCGTTAAACGGAGTGAAGATCTCAAACTATGACGATCTGGTGGAAGAGCTGCAGTATTACGGCGGCGGCACGGAGATCGAGCTGACCGTCATGCGTCTGGAACGCGGACGCTACTCCGAGACCACCATCGAGCTTACGCTTGGCTTCCGCAAGGATTATCAGCGCTAAGAGCAGCAGATAAAAACAGTAAACAGAACAGCAATTCCCCGGGCGCTTCGGCGTCCGGGTTTTTTGTGAATTCGGGGGTGTTTTTTTTGCATAATGTGCTATAATTCCGTTAAAAATGAATTCTCCGGAGGAAAGAAGATGAACAAGCTGTGGGAAAAGATCAAGGCCATCCCCCGTTACGGATGGATCTGCGGCTTTCTCTATTTCGGCCTTCAGTACGGGATGTACCGCCTTGCTGACTGGATCAGCCGCCTGACGGGCACCATCAACAGGGCCTTCTGTCCCAAGATCGCGGCGATCGATGACCTGATCCCCGTGATCCCGGTCTTTGCCGTGATCTATCTGTTTTCCTATGTGTTCTGGATCTGCGGGCCCATCGCTGTTTCCCTGACCAAAAAGCGCAATTTCATCAACTATATCATCGGCCTGTCGATGGCCTATCTTGTCGGCTTTCTGATCTTTGTCTTCCTGCCGTCCTACATGGACCGCGCGGCGGAGGGCATCATTGAGATCTCGAAACAGCCGGGCATCTTCAATCAGATGCTGGCGGTCATTTACGGGGCAGACGGCAGCAATATGGCCTTCAACCTGTTCCCGTCCTACCACTGTCTGATCAGCCTGTACTGCTACCTGGGCGTCAGAAAGCAGCCGGAGATCTCGAAGGGCTTCCGCGCCTATTCCCTCATCATGACGATCCTGATCTGTGCGTCCACGGTCTTTACCAAGCAGCATTATTTCGTCGATATGCCTGCGGGACTTGGTATCTCCATCCTCTGCTACATCCTCGTGAACAAATGGGATCCGGGGACGAAACTTGCCGGAAAAGACGCTTAAGCGGCGTTATTTGGCCCTTCACAGACTTCACAGAAAATTCAAAAAAATCCCTTGCATTGTGCGAAGGGAATTGATAGAATGATTCAGGATAAGAGATTGGTCACTCTTAAGTACATCTAAGGAGGAATGATTATGGCTTATAAAATCGGTGATAACTGCATCATGTGCGGCGCCTGCGCCGCCAACTGCCCGGTGGGCGCGATCAGCGAGGGCGACGGCAAATATGAGATCAATCCTGATCTCTGCATCGAATGCGGCGCCTGCGCCGCCAACTGCCCGGTGGGCGCGATCAGCGAGGGCGACGGCAAATATGAGATCAATCCTGATCTCTGCATCGAATGCGGTGCCTGTGCGGGCGGCTGCCCGGTCGGCACGATCGATCTGGCGTAATTACCCGCAGTAAAGTCAGCCGGAAGGCTGATGATTAAGCAAAACCGCCGCACTGCGGCAGATCTGCAAAGGACGGCATAAACTGCAAAATAAGCAGCTTATGCCGTCCTTATCCATGAGAAGGCTGTGCTGCGTATGCAGGCAGCCTGAGGAAAGCAAGCGAGGAAGAAGAGATGGAATGGCTCTGTTATACGATCGACGCGCATGAGGAAGATGAAGAGGCGGTCATCGCGATGCTGTCCGCGAGGGGCATCGACAGTCTGGAGATCATTGAGGCGGACCCTCTTTCCGCAGAGGATAAGGCGGCGATGTTTCTGGAACCCGATGCCGAACTTCAGCCGGATGCGCCCCTGCCTGAGGGCAGGATCAGGATCCGTTTCTATCTGCATTCCGCCCTGGATCCGGACTCACCGATCCAGGCGCAGAGTGCGGACTTTGCGGATGATTCCTACACGATCCATGACAGGAGATATTCCCCGGAGGAAATCCTGCAGATCGAACAGGCCGTGCGCAGCGGGCTTGAAGAATTATCTGTGCAGGGCCTTGCCGGTGAAACGCATCTTTCGTCTGACATCTCCCGCGAGAGCGAGTGGCGGGACGCCTGGAAGCAGTATTTCAAACCCATCGAGGCAGACGGCTTTCTGATCTGCCCGGTCTGGTGCAGGCTGCCGGAAGAGACAAAAAAACGGATAGGTAAGGGAGAACTGAAGCTCCTCCTCCTGGAGCCGGGAACGGCCTTCGGAACCGGCGCGCACGCGTCGACAAGGCTCTGTCTGGACGGGATGATGGAGCAGATAAGACCAGGCGACAGCCTGCTCGATATCGGGACCGGCAGCGGGATCCTGGGGATCGCCGCTCTGCTTTTCGGCGCGGAGAGCGTGACGGCGACGGAAGTCGATCCGACCTGCTCGGCCGTGGTCGAAGAGAACCTGCGCCTGAACGGACTCGGTGATCAAAACAGCAGCCGTTTCCGGCTGCTGATCGGGGATGTTTTAACGAATGAGACGGTGCGGAGGGAGGCTGCCGGCCGCTATGATCTGATCACGGCCAATATCCTGGCGCCGGTCATCGAGCGGCTTGCCGCGGAGGGTGCTGCGGACCGCTTCATCAAGGAAGGCGGCGTCTTTGTGAGTTCCGGCATTTTCGATACGAAGGTGCCGGACGTCGTGAGGGCCTTCAGGGAAAATCCCGCCTGGACCAAGGTCTCTGTGAGCTATCTCGGAGAGTGGGCTGCGGTCAGCGCGGTCAGGACGCCTTACGGGATTTGAGGATAGCTGCCGCGGAAAACAGAGCAGCAGCCTGATCAGTTTTTCCTGCGAAACAGTTTAAAGCAGGCGGGGTACGCCGCGACTTCCACAAAGAGGATGACTGCGTAGCGGCAGGTCCGGACCATCAGCGCCGCGAAGCTGCCGGAGGCGAGAAACTCGCTGTTAAAGGGCAGCTTCAGCACGATATTCAGTCCGAAGAAGAGGCCGATGCCGGCAAGGGTGCGAAGGATCATCCGGGGGATGCTCCTGGTGTTCTCAAAGCGGATCCAGCGCTTTTCCACAAAGGCGCCGGCGTAAGTCCCGATCATCATGCCGAGGGACGTGAAGTAGTCGGTGCTCGTGCAGTAGAAGAGTCCCGGGACCGCGGTCGCAAGCAGGATCAGATAGAGGACCCAGTCCTTCTTCACCGCCTTCTGCAGCCAGGAGATCAGGAAAACGCAGATGAGCCCCAGCGCCCAGCCGGCCAGCACGTCCGTCGGATAATGCACGCCGAGCATGAAGCGCGAGATGCCCACAAGCAGGGGGATCGCAACGGCGATCACGATAAGCGCGGCCTTGCGCTTGTACCAGGCCAGCGAGCCGTAGACCGTCACGGCATTGGAGGAGTGTCCGCTGGGGAAGGAATAGCCCTGAACGAGCGGGTCCATGATGTCGCCGCTTTTATCCACAGGCTTCAGGCATTTCACTTCTTCGTGGACCATGTAAGGGCGAAGCCTGAGCGCGACGTTTTTGAGCATGGGGTTCCAGGTGCAGGCGGCAGTCAGGTTGATGCCCAGATACAGGCCCCAGCGCTTATCGATGCACCAGTAGATAAAGCCCATGATCCCGACCATCACGGTCTCTTCGCCAAGGGCGGAAACATAGGACGCGATAAACGCGCCGACGCTGCCAAGTGTCTGCTGAAGCCACGCCATCAGCTGAGGCTCCCAGGCAAAATAAAACATATTACCCATATCAGCTCCCGATTCACACAAGAATATGTTTTATTATACTGCCAAATTGCGGACTTTACAAGACCTGCCGCATGGCGTAAAATACAGAAAGAAAGGCTGAGCCGCTTTAAGGCGTGCCGGTTCCGGCAGCGGATCCTTTGCGGATGGTGAAAAAGATCATGAGGGAAATCGGAGGCTATATCGAACTGGATACCTATCATCTTCCCCTGCTGCACGAGCAGGCGGTCGCCCTGAACTGCGGCAGAAATGCTTTGGCTTATCTGCTTAAAGCGCGGAAGATCGGATCGCTTCTCATCCCGAAATTCATCTGCGATTCGGTGACCGGCGTCTGCGAGCGGGAAGGCGTGCCCTACCGGTTTTATTCTGTCGGGACGGATCTTCTTCCCGCGGAACCGCTTGAGCCGAAAGAAGAGGAATGGGTCCTGTTCGTCAATTACTATTCCCAGTTTGACAATGCGGCGATCGCGGAGATCGTCAAACGATATCAACGGGTGATCGTTGATCAGACGCACTCGTATTTTCAGGAGCCGATTCCGGGCGTGGATACCATCTACACCTGCCGGAAATACTTCGGGGTGGCAGACGGCGCGTTTTTATATACGGACGCTGCACCGGAGAGCAGTTATCCGGTGGATGAATCCTTTGACCGCATGAATTTTCTTCTGGGACGCTATGAACGAACCGCCTCGGAGTTTTATCCGGAATATGCCGCGAATAATGAGTATTTCCGGACGCAGCCCATCAAACAGATGTCGAAACTGACCAGAAATCTGCTTCACGCGATCGACTACGAGAAGGTGAAAGCCGTCCGGGAAGAAAACTTCCGGCAGCTGCATGAAGCCTTTGCCGAGGTCAACCAGCTGAAGCTGAAAAGTGAGCCGGGAACGTTCATGTATCCGCTGATGCTGGAAGGCGGGGGTAAGATCAGAAAGCGTCTTCAGGAGAAAAAGATCTATATTCCGACGCTCTGGCCGGATGTCTTCGGATGGTGCAGCGAAGAGGAAACGGAATATCAGCTTGCCCGGGATATCCTCCCGCTGCCGATCGATCAGCGCTACGGCAGGGAAGATATGGATTACATGATCGGCATGATCAGGGAAATGATCTGAAAAACCGGATCTCTCGGGAAAAAGAGCTGAAACGGACCGTTTTTCCCGGCTTGCATTAATAGACAAAAACGGTTAAAATAACAATCAGTTTTTTCTGAAAGGAGAAGCTTATGAAGAAGTTTGTTGAAGAATTCAAAGCATTCGCACTGAAGGGCAATATGGTCGATATGGCCATCGGCGTCATTATCGGCGGCGCGTTCACCGCTCTGGTCGGCGCCTTCACGGCCAATATCGTGAATCCGCTGATGGCTCTGATCCCCGGCGTGAACAGTCTGGACAATGCCTTAAAGATCGTGCTGAAGGAAGCGGTTCTGGGAGAAGACGGCGCTGTGGTGACCGAAGAAGTCGCCATCAAATTCGGCGCGTTCATCAGTGCCATCATCACCTTCCTGATTCTGGCTCTGATCGTTTTCATGGTCGTTAAAGCGATCAATAAGCTCCGCAAGCTGGAAGAAGAGCGCAAAGCTGCTGAGGCACCTGCTCCCGAGCCGGAAGCTCCCACCACCAAGATCTGCCCGTTCTGCAAGAGCGAGATCGCGATCGACGCCACCCGCTGCCCGCACTGCACGAGCGAACTGCCGCACAAAGAACTGTAAGAGACGGCAGCTGCCGCCAAGAGGAATACTATGCATATCAATGTGACCCGGTCCTCGATCCCTCCGTTTGAAGAGTATTGCGAAGAGATCCGGGAGCTTTGGGATACCCACTGGCTGACCAACATGGGGGATAAGCACCACGAACTTCAGCAGAAGCTGGAGGCGTTTCTTGATGTCCCGCATGTCATACTGTATACGAACGGGCATCTGGCTCTGGAAAACGCCATCGCCGCCATGAACCTTCCCGCAGGCGGGGAGGTGATCACGACGCCGTTTACCTTTGTCTCGACTACCCATGCCATCGCCCGAAACGGTCTCGTTCCGGTCTTTTGCGATATCAATGACCGGGATTATACGATCGATGCGGACAAGATCGAATCCCTGATCACGGAGAAGACCGTGGCGATCGTTCCGGTGCATGTTTACGGAAACATCTGTGACGTGGAGAAGATCGAGGAGATCGCGAAGAAACACCATCTGAAGGTGGTCTACGACGCGGCCCATGCCTTTGGCGTGCGCTATAAAGGGAAGAGTGCCGCCGTTTTCGGAGACATGGCCATGTTCAGCTTCCATGCCACAAAGGTCTTCAACACGATCGAGGGCGGAGCAGTCTGCTTTAAGGATGACGCGATGGTCCAGGAAATGAACGACCGCAAGAACTTCGGCATCCGCGGGCCTGAGGAATGTGCGTACATCGGCGGAAACGCGAAGATGAACGAATTTCAGGCGGCCATGGGCCTGTGCAATCTGCGGCATCTGGACGAAGAAATCGGCAAACGGAAAGAGGTGTGGGAGCATTATCACGCCAGACTGGACAAGGTCCCGGGGATCATCATGCCGGCGCCTCAGAAAGAGACCACGCCGAACTACGCGTACTTTCCGGTCGTTTTTGATCAGTATAAGTATACGCGGGATGAAGTGGCGGACCGCCTTGAAGCGCAGGACATCTATGCCCGCAAGTATTTCTTCCCTCTCACGAACAGCTACGAATGCTACCGGGACTGGCCCACGGCAGGCAAGGAAAAGACGCCGCTTGCCGCGTACATTGCGGACCGCGTGCTGACGCTGCCGATGTATGCCGGCCTTGCCGCAGATGACATTGACCGCATCTGTGATATCATTTGCTCCTGAGAGGAAAGGATCTGCCTGATATGTCTGCTTTGGTCTCGGTCTTCTGCCTGGCCTATAATCACGAAAACTACATTGCCCGTGCGCTTGACAGTATGATCTGCCAGCAGACGGATTTTCCGTATGAGATCATTGTCCACGATGATGCCTCAACGGATCATACGGCTAAGATCCTTCGTGAATATGAAGCCCGCTATCCCGATAAGATCATCGGCCTTTACGAGCAAGAAAACCAGTTTTTTACGCCGGATCTGGATTATCTGGAAGACCTGCTTCTGCCGCACGCATCCGGGGAGTTTATTGCCTTCTGTGAATGCGATGACTCCTGGGAAGATCCCCTGAAGCTGCAGCGTCAGGTGGATTTCCTGCACGATCATCCGGATTACAGCATGTGCGTGCATGCGGCCTACCGGCATATCGTGGGAACAGATGAATCGGAAGACGAGATTTATCCGGCGGAGCCCGAAGACAGAGACTATGAGGCACCCGAGATCATCAGCAGGGGGGCCGGCCTTTTTGCGACCAATTCGTTTCTGATCCGGCGGGAGGCTTTTGAGCATCCGCCGAAATGCTTCCACTCTGATGATATCGATGATTATACGATGCTGATGTATGCGGCGACAAAAGGAAAGCTGCGCTATATGCATCAGCCGATGTCCCGTCACAATGACGGGGTGGAAGGCTCCTGGACGGAGCGGGTATGGAATGATCCGGAAAAGCATATCCTGCATCAGAAGGAGATGATCCGTCTGCTGACGGGGATCGATAAGTACTGTGAAGGCCTGTATCATAACGCCTTCACCGCAGCGATCGCCGCAAAAGAAGCGGAAATGACGGAGACGGAATACCTGGCGGCCAAAAAGCGGGGAGACAGGGCAGAGCTGAAGAAAAAGAAATATGCTGCGTTAGTGCGGCGCGACAGGGATCTCGCCTTCCGCGGATGGGTCCGCAAAAGGCTTCCCGGCCTGGTCACCCTGAAGCGCAGGCTGACGAATCATTGAGGAAGAGAAGTAAAGCAGACAGATGGCAGACGGCAGGAAAGTGGCAAACGGATTTATCTGGAGACTCCTTGAGCGCTTCGGCGCGCAGGGAGTTACTCTTGTTGTCAGCCTGATCCTTGCCCGCATCCTGAATGTCGAAGATTATGGGACGGTGGCGCTCGTTTCGATCTTCACCTCGATCCTGTCGGTCTTTGTGACCTGCGGATTAAATGACGCGCTCATCCAGAAAAAGGACGCGGACGACCTGGATTTTTCCACTGTCTTTTATTTCAATATCGTCATGTGCCTGACGATGTACGCCCTGATGTTCTTCGGCGCGCCTCTGATGGCAAAATATTACCATCGTCCCGATCTGGTCCCGTATATCCGCGTGCTGTCCCTGATCCTTGTCTTTGGCGGGATCAAAAATATCCAGAGCGCTTATGTCTCGAAAAACCTTCTGTTCAAGCGCTTCTTCTTTGCCACGCTGATCGGCACTGTTGCCGCGGCAGGCGCAGGCATCTACATGGCCCTGAAGGGATACGGCGCATGGGCTCTGATCGTACAGAACCTCGTGAACAATGCCCTTGACACGACCATCTTATGGATCACGGTCAAATGGCGCCCGAAGAAGATGTTTTCGGGAAAACGCCTGAAAACGCTCTTTTCCTATGCCTGGAAACTGCTGGTGAGCGCCCTGGTCGATACCGTGTATGCCAGGCTGTATCAGCTGGTCATCGCGAAAAAATACGATGATGAGGCGCTTGCGTATTACAATAAAGGCGATACCTTCCCGTATCTTCTGGTGACGAGCATCAACGCGGCGACCGACAGCGTACTGCTTCCGGTCATGAGCGAAGCGCAGAACGAGCCGGAGCGCGTGAAAGCGATGACCAGGCGGGCCATCTCTTTCAGCTCCTTTGTGATCATGCCCATGATGATGGGACTGGGCGTCTGCTCCGAAGCCTTTGTCCGTCTGGTCCTTCTGGAAAAATGGCTGCCTGCGGTCCCCTTCATCCGGATCTTCTGCTTCGGCTACGCGTTTTACTGTGTCCATACTGCCAACCTGAACGCGATCAAGGCACTTGGCCGAAGCGACCTGTTCCTGAAGCTTGAGATCATCAAGAAATGCGTGGGCATCGTGATCCTGCTCATTTCCATGCAGTACGGCGTCATGGCCATGGCCTTAAGCTCGCTTATCTCGAGCATTATCGACCAGGTCATCAACAGCTGGCCGAACCGGAAACTGCTCGGCTACAGCTATGCGGACCAGTTAAAGGACATGCTGCCGAACTTTCTGCTCACCCTTGCCATGGGACTGATCGTCTACAGCATCTACTTCCTTCATCTGCCGGACCTTGCGACCCTGCTCATTCAGATCCTGCTGGGCGTTATCGTCTACGCGCTCGGGGCAAAACTGTTCCATCTGGAAAGCTTCGATTATGCGCTGGCGCTGCTGAAGAAGAGGAGAGAAACGTCTGCTGAATCATAACAGGCGGCGAACGTGAGCGATGGAAGTTTCGAACCCCCTTATGCCGGGGGTGAGAAACTTTCACGCGAGAAAGGAGCCGCAGACAGCAAAAACACCGCCCGAGTGATATGTACCCAGTTTCCTGGACACATTGATTTATGACCGAGGCTCAACAAGTGGATGCCATTCTGTACTTTACAGGTGGCATCCACTTTGTTTTTGCCTGGATGCGCTCGTTGTTGTAGT
>Ga0129307_1002883_pt1 | contig 12153 bp, 9 predicted proteins | sample P1105metagenome_FD_94437 | JGI IMG/M metagenome (GOLD analysis project Ga0129307, IMG submission 94437) | Capybara group fecal microbial communities from Wisconsin, USA - P1105 metagenome | ecosystem: Host-associated > Mammals > Digestive system > Large intestine > Fecal | place: USA: Wisconsin... | reverse complement strand
GTGCTGCTGACGCCGGGATGCACGGATCCCTTATATAAGCGCTCCGCCAGAGTCAGTATGGGAACGGTGTTCCAGGTACCCTGGATGCTGCTTCCGGAAGACTGGATCGGAAGCCTTAAGGCGCTCGGGTTCAAACTGGCGGCGTTTGCATTGACAGACGATACGGTCAGCATCCGGGACGAAGCATTGAACGCGGAGGAAAAGCTCGCGGTCGTGCTCGGAAGCGAAGGACCGGGCCTCATGCCGGAGACGATCGCGGCATCGGATTACTGCATCAAGATCCCCATGTCCCACGGAGTGGACTCGCTCAATGTGGCGGCAGCCAGCGCGGTGGCGTTCTGGCAGCTGGGGAGAAACAGCTGATAACAATGAGGCTAAGCTGACGGATGGCTTCGCGCGCCGCGCTCTCGCCATCCGCATCCGACATTCGGAAATCGCTGCGCTCGCCAGGGCGTCGCGCAGCTTTTTTCCTCATGCCGTTTGCCCTTCCAAACGTCCATGAGTGCCTGCAGGCAGGCCTGCGCACTCAAGTCCATTTGTCAGGAGCTTATTTCGATATGATTTTCGATACGCATACCCATTACGACGATGAAGCCTACGACGCGGACCGCGATGAGCTGATCAGCAGCCTTCCTGCGGGCGGCGTCGGCAAGGTCTGCAATATCGGCGCGTCTTTCAGAGGCGCCTGCGACAGCCTGAAGCTGGCGGAGAAGTACGATCATGTCTATGCCGCGGTCGGTATCCATCCCGACGAGGTCGAGGAGATGAACGAGGAGAAGTTCGCCGCGCTCCGCAAGATGGCGCAGCATCCGAAGGCGGTCGCGATCGGCGAGATCGGCCTGGATTACCACGGCTATGATATCTATGAGCATAAGCCTTCGAAGGAACTGCAGCACGAGTGGTTCGAGCGCCAGCTGGACCTGGCGGTCGAACTCGATAAGCCGGTCGTCATCCACTCCCGCAATGCCGCGGCGGATACGATGGAGATGATGCAGGCGGCGCACGCAAAGGGCCTCAAGGACGCCATTATCCACTGCTACTCCTACAGCCTCGAGCAGGCGCTGCAGTACGTGGAGATGGGTTACTATATCGGCTTCGGCGGCGTCATCACCTATCACGGACAGAAGAAGGTGACGAAGGCGCTGCAGGGGATCCCCTTTGAGCGTGTCGTCATGGAGACGGACTGTCCGTATCTGACCCCGGTCCCATACAGGGAAGGCACCGCGCCGGGCATTGACTTCGTGCGGAACTCCTCCCTCTTCCTTCCCGCAGTCCGGGACAAGATCGCGGAGCTGACCGGGCATACGCCGGAGGAGGTCGAGCGGATCACCTGGGAGAATGCGCACCGGGTATACCGGATACCGATGTAAGAAAGAGTATCATGAGGATCATCTGATCGGAGGAGTTATGGAGATGGCAATGATCACACATATGGAAGATGTACTCACGGGTATCGTGCTGGTCTGCACGATGCTGATGGAGTTTTTCGGCGTATGCGTCTTAGTGTATACCGCCGTGAAGTGCTTTATGCGCTGGGTCCGCAGGGACGGCAACTGCCGCCTGGAACTGGCTGAGGGCATCGCCCTTGCACTGGAATTCAAGATGGGCGGCGAGGTGCTCCGTACGGTCGCGGTCCGGGAATGGTCCGAGCTCGGTATCCTCGGCGCGGTCATTGCCCTCAGAGGCTTGCTGACCTTCCTGATCCACTGGGAGATCAAGAACGAGCAGAAGGCGATCCTTGAAAAAGACAAAGAAAAATGAACATTTCCGGTCAGCTGTGCTTTATTGTGCGGCTGATTGTTCTTTTTACCGTAACGGGGTGAACGAAGCCGGACTTTCATGCTATACTGTTGTTCCGGCATTGAAAGAATTATGTAAATGTCTCAGGCATTCCATTCGCGGCAATCAACAGGCTGTTACAGTATACGAAATAAACGAGGAGGATCCGCATGATCGCTACTTCCAATCTTACATTCCGGGTCGGCAAGAAGGCTCTGTTCGAGGACGTCAACATCAAGTTCCTCGAGGGGCAGTGCTACGGAGTCATCGCCGCCAACGGCGCCGGCAAATCCACACTGCTGAAGATCCTTTCCGGACAGCTCGAACCGACTTCCGGCGAGGTCATCATCACCAAGGGCCAGCGTCTTTCCGTCCTGGAACAGGACCACTTCAAGTACGACGCGTATACGGTGCTCGACACCGTCATCATGGGCAATCCGCGCCTTTATGAGATCATGAAGGAGAAGGACGCCATTTACATGAAGGAAGATTTCTCCGACGAAGACGGCATCAAAGCGGCCGAGCTCGAAGCGGAGTTTGCGGAGATGAACGGCTGGGACGCGGAGACGGATGCGCAGACCCTGCTCGAAGGCCTCGGCGTAGGGAGCGAGTATCATTATCAGATGATGAAGGACATGCCCGGCCCCTTGAAGGTCAAGATCCTGCTTGCGAAGGCGCTCTTCGGCAATCCCGACATCCTGCTCCTCGACGAGCCGACCAACAACATGGACTTAGATGCCATCAGCTGGCTCGAGGAGTTCCTGATCAACTTCGAAAATACCGTTATCACGGTCTCTCATGACCGTTACTTCCTGAACAAGGTCTGCACCTCCATCGCCGACATTGACTACGGCAAGATCCAGCTCTACGCCGGCAACTACGACTTCTGGGTCGAGGCCAGCCAGCTGATGATCCGCCAGATGAAGGAAGCGAATCGCAAGAAGGAGGAGCAGATCAAGGAACTGAAAGAGTTCATCGCCCGCTTCTCCGCCAATGCTTCCAAGTCCAAGCAGGCGACCTCCCGTAAGAAGGCCCTCGAAAAGATCGAGATGGTCGAGATCAAGCCTTCGAGCCGCAAGTACCCGTACGTCGACTTCAAACCGAACCGTGAGATCGGAAACGAGGTCCTCACCGTCAAGCACCTCAGTAAGACCATCGACGGCGTCAAGGTCTTAGACGACCTCAACTTCATCGTCGGACGTCAGGACAAGATCGCGCTGGTAGGCCCGAACGAGCTTGCGAAGACGACCCTCTTCAAGATCCTGATGGGGGAAATGAAGCCCGACGAAGGCGACTACAAGTGGGGCATCACGACGAGCCAGGCGTATTTCCCGAAGGACTCCACCGCGGAGTTCGACTCGGATGATTCCATCTACGAGTGGCTGATGCAGTTCAGCCCGGAAAAGGACGTGACCTATGTCAGAGGATTCCTCGGACGCATGCTCTTCCAGGGAGACGACGGCCTGAAGCACCTGAACGTCCTTTCGGGCGGTGAGAGAGTGCGCTGCCTTCTTTCCAAGATGATGATCTCCGGAGCAAACGTCTTACTGCTGGACGAGCCGACCGACCACCTCGACATGGAGTCGATCTCATCGGTCAACAACGCTCTGATCAAGTTCCCGGGCGTGCTGCTCTTCTCCTGCCGTGACCATCAGGTCGTGGAAACGACGGCAAACCGCATCTTTGAGATCCGTAACGGCAGGCTCATCGACAAGATGACGACCTACGACGAGTACCTTGCGGCGGATGAGGAAGCACGTAAGAGCTTCACCTTCAAGCTCACCGAGTACGAGGCCGGAGACAACTAAAAAGTCCGGAACTTCAGCCTCTGCTGCTTAAGACGGCAGTGGAAGCGGCCGGGAATGCCGGCCATGAAGTCAGCATGCTTGACATTGACAGCCGGACAAAAACATAATATACTGAATAACGCGCCGGGGTCCTGTGCGATAGGAATCTGCGAACCGTGTCAGGGTGGGAACACAGCAGCACTAAGCAGACACTCCTATGTGCCACAGTCAGCCCCGGCGCGTATCTTTAGTGCATAAGCACTCAGAAAGCAGATGGAGCCGCCGCACTGCATGGAGTTTATACACAGGCATGCCGTCGTATTCAACTGAAAACAGGAAAAAGACTGTTTTCCTATGTGCCCTTATACTCTTCAGAGGACCGGAATACATCTGAATGTCAGGAAAAAACAGTTTTCCTATGTGCTTTTTAGCGTTGCAGAGACAAAAAATACAACTGTAACTCAGGGAAATGCTGTTTTCCTATGTGCATTCCGGCGTCTCAGAGGCTGAAAATACAGCTGAAAAAATGAAAATGTTCAGTTCCGGTTGTATAACAGCGTGCCGGAAGCATTAAAAGCACAACTGAAACAGCCATATACAGGTTTTTCAATTGTTCCGAGGAGCAGGGATAGACAGGCTCAGAAACCCATGCCCTGCAGACTGAAATCTATAGAGTGACTGCCCCGGACATATGATGGGGCAACAGTGTATGAGTTCGGAAAGGACCCTCATGAAGGATCTCATCATCCCCCGCAACACAATACAGTTCCTGCAGGATCACGGCATCAGCGCGAAGAAGCGCTACGGCCAGAATTTCCTGATCGAGCCGCGCGTCCTGAAGAAGATCATCGAAGGCGCCGGCATTACAAAGGAGGATACGGTCCTGGAGATCGGTCCGGGCATCGGCACGATGACGCAGGCGCTCTGCGAGGCGGCAGGCCGGGTCATTGCCGTGGAGATCGACCGGGACATGATCCCGCTTCTTGAGGAAAACCTTGCCGGGTATGACAATTACAAGATCATCAACGACGACATCCTGAAGGTGGATCTCGGGGCGCTTTCCAAGCAGGCATTTGCGGAAAATGCAGGCCGCTTCAAGGTCGTCGCCAATCTCCCCTACTACATCACAACTCCCATCATCATGGGACTCCTGGAGCAGAAGCTTCCGCTGGAGTCGATCACCGTCATGGTGCAGAAGGAAGTCGCGGAGCGTATGCAGGCGCAGCCCGGCACTAAGGATTACGGTGCGCTGACGCTGGTGGTGCAGTACTACACTGAGGCGGAGATCATCGCCAATGTTCCGTCGAACTGCTTTATCCCGCGTCCGAATGTGGATTCCGCCGTCATCAGGCTCACACTCCATGAGGAACGGCCGGTGCAGCCTCAGGATGAGGCAAAGATGTTCCGGGTCATCAAAGCGTCATTTGCGCAGCGGCGCAAGACCCTCGTGAACGGGCTTAAGAACGATCCTGCGCTGCAGGCGGAAGGCATTGACAGGGAAAGGATCGAGGCGGCATTTTCTCAGATGGGGCTGGATCCGAATGTGCGTGGAGAGCGCCTGACGCTCGAGGAATTTGCGCGCTTAAGCGACCTTCTGTAACTGAAAATAAATAACGGGCCGGAATTCCGGCCCGTCTGGCTTTATCAATAGTGTGCGTCGTCGAGGATCTCCTCCCGGCGCACATTTTCGTTATAAAAGTCCATATACACCTGCTGCAGTTTATGAAGCAGTTCCGGATCCCGGCCTCCGGCGGGCATGCCGTCAAGCGAGACGCCCTGTATGCACTGGACGCCCGTGGAGGTGATGATGATCTCGTCGGCGCTGCGGAGCTGATCAAGGGTAAATGCTTCCGTCCGGACCGGGACACCCAGTTCCTTTGCAATGCGGATGAGGATGTTCATGGTCACGCCCGGGAGGATCAGTTCATCCTGCGGATGTGCCCAAAGCGCGCCGTCCTTCAGCATGACGACATTGCTGTGGGCGCACTCGGTGACGACGCCGCTGCGGTGCAGGATGCTTTCCTGGCAGCCGTCTTTATAAGAACGCTGTGAATAGAGGACCGCCGGGATCAGGTTGGTGGTCTTGATATTGCAGCGGTGCCAGCGGAAGTCTTCATGGGACTTCAGATGATAGACCGTGCCTTCCGGCTCAAGCTCCGCGGGTCCTGCGTACATGATGAGATTGGCGGAAAGATCCGCATCGCCCCAGGCAAAGGAACGGAGCTTCGTGCCGCGCGACGCCTGCCAGTAGATGCAGCCCCGGTCGGAATCCGCGAGGTCGATGACTCGCTGGATCTCAGAAGCCAGTTCTTCCATGGTCCGCGGCGCATGGATATCAAGCGCCTTAAGCCCCCCGAAGAAACGGTTCAGATGATCCCGGAGCGCAAATGCCCTGCGGTTCCGGAAGGTCGCCATATCATAGCATGAGTCCCCGAAGAAGACCGTACGGTCCAGCATCGGGATCTTCATTTCTTCCAGAGGACCGGTCTCTCCATTATAGTATCCGACGAATTGCATATATCTTTTCCTCTCTGTCCGGAATAAATGAGTACCGCATTTTAATCTTTCAGGCATCCGATAGGGACTACATAAACTCCGTCATCCCGTTTATAGCCGTACTCTGTTGCAGTTATAACAAGCTTAAGATCTGGAAGTCTTAAGGGAACCTGTTTTTCTTTTTTGTTACATTCTGATATTAGTCGTTCTATCTCACAAAGATGTCTGGCACCCATGTCGATTTCTTTGCTTCCCAGTTTGAATTCAATCAAAGCATAACGTCCATCCTTAAGATGAAGAACAGCATCTGCCTCGAGACCATAGCGGTCGTGATAATATGACACTTCTCCGTTCATACTTGATGAATATATTTTCAAATCCCTGATACATAATGATTCAAAAAGAAAGCCCAGCGTTTTAAAATCTGTATTGAAGTATTCCGGTGATATACCAAGCGCAGCTACTGCTATGGACGGATCCGCCAGGTTCCGCTTATTGCCTGACCTTATTGCTTCCTTTGAACGTATAGCAGGGCACCACGCCGGAAGTTCATCTATTATGAATAAATCTTCAAGATCATGAAAATAGTCATAAAATGTCGGCTTTGATATTCCGGTTGTTGATGAAGTGTCCGAATAAATAGTTTTTGTCTCAGCCAAGGTACAAATATTTCTGGAATAAGATCTTAACAGACGTTCGGCCCAGAGCGGATTTCTTTTTACATGACTGATATTGGAAATATCCGCGTGACATGTCTGGTAGAAGAGATCCGATGCAATAGAAAGCGCAGCTTCTTTGTTTTCGATACCGATACTTTGCGGCCATCCCCCACGGCATATGGCATAGATAAGATCGTCAATGCTGAGTTTTGATTCTTCCCACAAAATGTCTTTGCCATGAAAGAGGTCCATAAGAGAGACCGTTCCGGATGATTCGCCGCTTTCATACAGGCTCATCGGAAACATCCGAAGTGTTGAAATTCTTAGTGTTCCGGTATGTGCTGTTTCGACCTTTTGCGAGGATGAACCGGTTAGGATATATTGCCCCTTAAGACCGGTGTCATCGACGTCTTTTCGTATTGCTCCCCAGATTTTCGGGGCATCCTGCCATTCATCGAACAGCCGTGGCTTATCACCTATCAGAAGCTTTGAAGGCATATTTTCTGCAACCGATAACAGACGTTCTCTGATATCCTCATTTTGAAATTCAATATAGCTTTTGGCAAAATGCTTGGCTGTGGTTGTCTTTCCGCAGCCTTTTGGACCTACGATCAAAGCGGCGCCAAAAGCTTCAAGTTTTAATTGCAGTGCGGAGTCTGTTATTCTGTTTCGGTAATTCTCTGTTTTGACCATATCAACTCACCTCTGGGATGATTATAACTGATTTAACACATATGTGCAATTATGTTTAACTAATTTGTGCTATTATGTTTAACTAATATAGGCGCTTTTATTTAACACATTTGTGTAAACGGAGGGTGGAGATCCAATGCCGGCTTCATTAAAAACTCCTTGCCAGGCAATAATGGCAAGGAGTCTTTTCCGGTCTGTCCGTGGAAACGCTCATTTTTCGTGTTGCTGTTTATAAACACTTTCCTCATCGGACACTTATATATATGTAACGGATTCAGTTTATGAGAGTTTCATCTTGCCGCTTGCGAGGTCGTCTTCGGGCGGGAAGGGAGCCGGATCGTAGGTCTTGGCCTTTTCCTGTCCGCTCAGTGCGCGGTAGGCGCCCTTTGCGAGAGCGATCATCTCGTATTCGCCCGGGTAGAGGTAGACCGGAGCCAGGAAGCCGGCGTACTCCTGGATCTTCTCGACCAGGAACTTGGATCTCGCAAGACCGCCGGTCAGGATGATCGCGTCGACGTCACCCTTGAGGGCGATGGCATTTTCACCGATACTCTTGGAGATCTGGTAAGCCATGGCTTCGAGGATCAGTGCCGCGAACTCGTCGGTCTTGGCTTTTTCCTCGATGACGCGGACGTCGTCGGTACCGAAATAGCTGACGAGGCCGCCCTGTCCGATGCAGTGCTTGACCACTTCCGACTTGGTGTATTTGCCGCTGTAGCACATGTCAATGACGTCGCCGAAGTTCATGGTGCCGGCACGGTTCGGGGAGAATGCGCCCTGTCCGTCGATACAGTTGTTGACGTCGATACATCTGCCCTTTCTGTGTGCGCCGATACTGATACCGCCGCCCATGTGGACAACGATGACGTTGATGTCGGTGACTTCGACATCAAGGTCTCTCGCAAGACGCCGGATGACGGCTTTCTGATTGAGCGGATGCCACTTCGCGTGACGGGAGAAGCCCTTGACGCCGGTGATCTTGGCGACGGGGACCATCTCGTCGACGCAGACGGGGTCAACGGTGTAGGCGGGCACGCCGATCTGGTCCGCGATCTCCTTGGCGATGATGCCGCCGAGGTTGGAGGCATGCTCGCTCCACGGATGCTTCAGGTCTTCGACCATGCGGTCATCGATCAGGTAGGTGCCGCTTTCGACCGGCTTCATGTATCCGCCGCGTCCGACGACCGCGTCGAGGGAATTGACGTCGATGTTTTCTTTTTCGAGCGTCTCGAGGATCGCCTTTTTACGATAAGCGAGCTGGTCGAGCGTTACGTCGGAAAACTGCTTTAAGTCCTCCGGGTCGTGGGAGACCGTGATCGTTCTGATGCAGTAGTTATTCTGGAAAAGCGCGATCTTGGTGGAGGTGGATCCGGGGTTGATGACCAGGATGTTGAAAAGCCTGTGGTCGTGCAGCGTGTTGTTTTTCTTGATCGTGCTTTCGGTCAGGGTCTTTTTCTTAGCCATTACGGGACTCTCTTTCTGCGGCGTGGAAACCGCTTACAAAGCAGCCTGCCGGTGCAGGCCGTTAAGATCTGTCCGCAGGAGACAGCATCATGCTGAAACGATAGTAATACGCATTTAATTGTTTGTCAAGTAATTTGCGTGCAAAATATTTGTATTTCACTTAAGCACATGGGTCATCATTTATATTATATAAAAAATCTCTTTCCGGCACAACAAGCCTTAAGCCTTTCTAATAACCCGTTTAAGGAAATGTCGGGTCATGTTCCCGCGGTACGGAGTTATACTTTTATACAGACAGACCTGTGACGGGTTCTCTTACAGATGAGTCCCGCAGCAGTCGCTATGATAAAGGAGAAACACCGTCCGGACATGACGGTGCAGAAGGCAGGGCAGCAGGATGAATGAACAGAACACAGGCAATATCTACGCAGAGGATTCGATCTTCCGGATCCTTTTTAAGATCGCGCCGCCGGTGATGTTCGCCTGCCTGATCCAGTCCATGTACAACCTCGTCGACAGCTATTTCGTCGGCCGCTTCTCGGAACACGGCCTGACCGCGCTTTCCGTCATTTTCCCGCTGCAGCTGATGATCACCGGGATCGCGATCGGCGCGGGTACGGGCGTGAACATCCTGATGGCGCACTACTACGGCGTCGGAAGACCCGACAAATCAAAGGAAGCTGCAGGCTCCGGCATCGCATTTTCCGTGATCTGCTGGCTGATCTTCGCCGTTCTGGCGGCCCTTTTTCTGAAGCCTTTTGTCAATGCTTCCGCATCCAGCCCGGACGCCGTCGTGTACGGTCTTGACTACGGATATATCGTCTGCATCGGCAGCATCGGCCTCTTTACCGAAAGCACCTTTACCAAGATCCTGCAGGCGGGGGGAGACATGCGGCGGCCGATGGCGGCACAGGTGGCGGGCGCACTGACCAACATCGTGCTGGACCCGCTGCTCATCTTCGGCCTTTACGGATTTCCCGCACTTGGCGTGACCGGAGCCGCGATCGCAAGCATTACGGGCCAGATCCTGGCGGCGTTTATCACCGGCAGCAGGGCATTCTGTATGCCTCCGGCCATGAAGCTGTGCCGGTACTGGATCGGGCGCATCCTGATGCTCGGATACCCCGCGATCATCATGCAGTGCCTGTATACGGTTTACATAAGTCTGCTCAACATCATCCTCATGCATTTCTCCGATGAGGCTGTCACGGTGCTGGGACTCTATTACAAGCTGCAGACCTTCTTCTTTATTCCTTTCTTCGCGTTTGAGACCTGCGTCGTCCCGGTCATCAGCTATAACTTTGCACAGAAAAAATATGACCGCTGCCGCAGGACCTTCCTGGAGGCAACGATCATATCGATGGTATTTATGGCTGTGGGAACGCTTTGCTTCGCCCTGATCCCCGGACCGCTGATCCGTTTCTTTACGGACAGCCCTCTGGTGCTCGAGATCGGCAGGATCGCGTTTCCCGTCATCGGCCTGAGCTTTATCCCCGCTGTCACATCCTGGCTCTTCCCGATCTTTTTCCAGGCGATCGGGCGCGATATCGCCAGTTCCTTCCTGTCGGTCTTCCGCCAGCTCATCTGCCTTGTGCCGCTGTTCTGGCTCTTTTCGAGGATCGGACTCAGCTGGAGCTGGGCGGCGTTTCCGGTGACGGAAGTGCTGGTGACCATCGTCGGCGCGTTCATGTATTACCGCCAGGTCCGCCGCTGGAACCGGGAGACCGTGTCCGGTCCGCAGGAAGTTTAAGCCCCGGAGAGAAGCTTTAGGGGACAGGTCCCGTCTTTCACTGGTCTGACGCGTCAGGCATGTCCTTCAGGCTCCCGATAAACGCACGCACCGCCGGAGTCATGTGCTTCAGGGACGGTACGGATACGCCCATCTCACGGTGGAAATCTTCATCGAATTCCTTTTTTACAATTTCACAGTGCATGTATTTGGCAGTCTCCGCGGAGATCAGGGAGACGCCGAGTCCGCATTCGACGAGACCGAGGGCCGCAAGGTCGCTGGCGGTCTCATATTTGACGTTGAGATTCAGCTTATGCCTGCGGGTCACGATATCGTAGTTATCGGAGTAGGCATTGACAGGCATGATGAAGTCAAGGCCCGAAAGACGCCGCACCGGGACCTTGTCATAGGCGCACAGCGGATGCCCGGGCGGAAGGATCAGGCAGACCGGGTCGTTGAAGAGCGGTACGAAGTCGAAGCTTTTCAGGGACGGCGCCGCATGGAAGGCGACGTCGTAGACGCCGTTCTGGAGACCTGTCAGGATGTCATCCTGCATGCCTTCGAAAAGATCGATCTTGATCGCGGGATAGATGGCGGAAAATGCCTTGACCGCCTTGGGAACATAGTCGATCATCATGCTGGCCGTGGCGCCGATCCGGATCGTGCCGCTCATCAGGCCGTTCAGCGACTGGACCATGCTCGTCAGGTCATCTTCGTTCTTCACGATCTGGCTGCAGTAATAGAGGACCGTCTTGCCGTTTTCCGTGAGGGTGCAGGAATCCCGGTTGCGGTTGAGCAGCGAAAAGCCGAATTCCTGCTCCAGGGAATTGATCATGTGGCTGATGCCGGGCTGGGAATATTCCAGTGCCGCGGCTGCTTTGGTCAGGCTGCCGAGCTCGGCCACTTTGACGAATGCTTTATACTTGGTAATGGACATATATGCGATCCTTTCGGAGTTATTTACTTTGAAGCCATCATAACACAAACGGCTCTTTTATTATAGAATATTTCCGAAATTGAATGTCAGACATTCAAAAAATGAAATCGGAAATTCGGGAAATGCACGGAAAACCGTGGTTTTAAAAAAAGTACAAAAAAAATACGTTTATTCATTCAATAATTGAATATAAACCATTCATTTTGTGGACTTTCGAATGGACAATATCTCTGCTATGATAGCATTGAAAGAAAAAGACGGACCCCGGCTCCTTCCGGAAGAAAATGACCCGGGCGGGTAATAGACTTTCAGCGGTTCTTCCGATACGGTAAGAGCAGGGACCGGAAACAGTCAACATATAATTTAACCATACAAAGGAGAAGAGAATCATGGCACTGACGGTTGATGAGCGCATCGCGAAGGCGAGAGCAGCAGTTGCAGCAATCAAGGATTATGATCAGGCACAGGTAGACAAGCTTGTCTTCGAGGCAGCCAAGATCATCTACAAGCACGCTGAGGAGCTGGCGGCAGAAGCGGTCGAAGAGACCGGCCTCGGCTTCTACGCTGACAAGGTCGCGAAGAACACCGACACCCCGGCGACCTTCTGGG
>Ga0129307_1002882_pt1 | contig 12154 bp, 10 predicted proteins | sample P1105metagenome_FD_94437 | JGI IMG/M metagenome (GOLD analysis project Ga0129307, IMG submission 94437) | Capybara group fecal microbial communities from Wisconsin, USA - P1105 metagenome | ecosystem: Host-associated > Mammals > Digestive system > Large intestine > Fecal | place: USA: Wisconsin... | reverse complement strand
GACGCTGTCTACGCAGCCTGACGGCTGCGGCAACCTCGCTCACGGATAGATCCTGCGGCTCCATCCGTGACCAAGGTTTTTACCACGGGGTGTCCAACTTGTTATTGCAATTTGCGAAAATTATTTCTTCAGCTGATCCGCCGGTTCTTCCTCCCGGGCAATTTTGGCCACCATACCGCTGAGGGCCAGCACTGCCAGCAGGTTGGGGATGACCATCAGGCCGTTGAACATATCGGACATATCCCACACCAGGCTCACCTTCTGGAAGGAGCCCACGAAGATGCACACCACCGCGACGACGGCATAGATGACGCGAGCCGGCTTGCTGCCGTGGAACAGTGCCTTTACGTTGCTCTCGCCGAAGAAGTACCAGCCAATGATGGTGGAAAAGGCGAAGAACAGCATACAGACGGCCACAAACGCATTTCCGAAAGAGCCAAAGGCCTGGTTGAATGCAGCCTGGGCCAGCGCCGTGCCGGACAGGCCGCCCTCTTTCATGGGCTCCAGTAGGCCGGAGGACAGGATGACCAGTGCCGTCATGGTCAGCACAATGAAGGTGTCAATGAACACACCAATCATAGCCACCACGCCCTGATCCTGAGGCCGCTCCACCTTTGCCATGGCGTGGGCATGGGGTGTGGAGCCCATACCGGCCTCATTGGAGAATAGGCCTCGGGCCACACCGAAACGCATGGCCTCCTTGACGCCCAGTCCCGCCACGCCGCCGAACATGGCCTGGGGATTGAAGGCACAGACGAAGATGGACTTCAGGGCGGGCAGCAAATTGGCCCGGTTGATGACCAGAATCACCAAGCCTCCCAGAATGTAGAAGCAGGCCATAATCGGCACGACCTTCTCCGTAAAGGAGGCAATGCGCTTCACGCCGCCGATAAAAATGAATGCCGCCACAACGGCCACTATCACACCCATCACCTGCTTGGGCACGCCAAAGGCAGTGTAGAAGGCGTCGCCAATGGAATTGGACTGGACCATGTTGCCCATGAAGCCCAGTGCCAGAATGATTGCGATGGAGAAAAAGCCCGCCAGGAAGGAACCGAAGGGCCCCTTAAACGCACCTTTTATATAATAGATCGGGCCGCCGGTGACGCTGCCGTCCTTATCCACGGTCTTATATTTCTGGGCCAGAACCGCCTCGCCATAGATGGTGGACATCCCGAAAAACGCGGAAACCCACATCCAGAAGATGGCGCCGGGGCCGCCGGAGTACAGGGCGGTGGCACAGCCGGCAATATTGCCGGTGCCCACCTGGGCGGCGATGGCGGTGGTCAGCGCCTGGAAGGAACTCATACCCTCTTTCCCGGCCTTGTCGCCGTTCAGGGAGAAGTTGCCGAACAGGCGGCGGCAGCCCTCGCCGAATTTGCGGACCTGAACGAAGCGCGTGCGGATGGAGTAAAAAATGCCGGTGCCCAGCAGAAGAAACAACAGCAGCAGCTGTTTGTTCCAAAGGACATCATTGACCCTTGCGACGATCGTGCTCAAAATCTCTTCCATAAAACGTTCCCCTCTGTTTCCCGGCAGCTGGTTCCGGCGCAAAAAGAAAGAGCCGGACCGCCCATGGCGCTGTCCCGCTCAAAAAAGACTAAGGCTCCCTTCCGCACGCACACATACGGAAAGGTCCCTTACTCCTACTCTGTCCTTTTACCTGAGAGATTCAGCATGGTGGCCTCCATGCCTTGCACCTTCGGTACTCTTCATTGAGCTTCTCCAGAGCCACATCCATTCTTAGTCCTCACCCGGTCATCGGGCGCCTGAGAGTTTTACTCCTTCGGCAGGCTTTCGCCGTTTCCCTAAGAACTTCGTTTGCCGTTATTGAATTGTCTCCCATACTTGGGAGTAGTAATACCTTACTACGCGGTTTCATAAAAGTCAACAGAAATCTTCCGTGCGCTTTCCCTTTTCTTCGGGTACTGTCGTATTTGAAGTAGCGCTTCCCTCTGTTGAAAGATGGCCAGGCCGTGGAATTGTTTGGAATAACAGACGCCGGAGTTTTGTTGCAACCACCGTTGCAATAAAGATATATGTATAAAATATATGCGGCCATGGAATTTTGTCTGGCGGCGTGCAAACGCTGAAAAACCTTTCAGAGTTGTTAAGGTTTTGTTACGTTTCAAGCGCAAGTGGATGCAGCCTATTGACTTTCCGGTGATTTTGAGTAGAATTACTATCGCCGTTTATTATTAACGGTGAAAGTTAGTTCTATAAAACAAGGAGGACTTGCATGAACCCCGAACAAACGGCCAATGAACTGATGGCCAACCTGTGCCAGCTGCTCAGAGGCCCTTTCCAACAGCTCCAGGATGTGTCCAAGGGTGAGATGGGCGTGCTTGGCTATCTGATGCTGCGGGGCGGCACTGCCACGCCCACGGAGATCAGCAAAAAATTTGGCGTTTCCACCGCCCGCATCACCAATGTACTCAACGGACTGGAACGGAAAGGGTACATCGTCCGCACCCCCAGCCCCAATGACCGGCGCATGGTGCTGGGCACCATCACTGAGGAGGGGCGCAAGTGCTCCGACCGCTGCAGTCGGATGGCTATCGGCAACGTAACCGCCGTTATGGACGCTCTGGGGGAGGAAGATGCGGGAGAGTGCCTCCGTCTGGTAAAGCGCATTCTGCAAATCTGCCAGGAAAATCCGGATCTTCTGAAATATCCGGCTCCCACAGGCGACACGGAAGTAATAGGAGGTTCTACATAATGAAACGAATTATCGCAATCGCACTGGCTGTTGTCCTGTGCTGTGGGTTGTTCATCACTGCCGCTTTCGCAGAGGAGAGCGACGGCGTATCTCCGGACGGAACGTCCTCCTCGTCTTCCGAGACAGTGGAGACTACCGGCGGAACGGAGGTCGAGGGGGAAGAGGATAAGGCAGTTGAGGCCTCTCCTGCCGGCCCTGACCCGGACCCTGTGGTGAACCCGGAAACCGGCGCGATTCTGGAGGATGTGACCGTTGTGCCGGATGAACTGGGCAAAGTCTCCTTCGCCCATGTGGAGAGCCGGATGCGGAAAGGAAATCTCCAGGTGCTGGCCCTCCAGGAGAACGTGGATATGCTGGAGAGCATTGACTACGACGATCTGAAAGATGATCTGCGGGAGCAGCTGAATGAAATCGCCCAGGGGCAGTGGTTTATGGTCCAGATGGGCCAGACCGGTACCCTGGCCTATGAGCAGATGGATCAGGCCTATGACGCTATCCGGGAGCAGTTCGACGCCATTAAGGACGGCGAGATGCAGGAGGACAACGCCGGAACCATCCGGCAGCTGAAGAATCTGCAGGATCAGATTGTCATGGGCGGTGAGGCCACCTATGTGGCCCTGGCGGCCATGGAGATTCAGGAGTCCTCTCTCCAGCGGCAGCTGACCGCTATGAACCGCACCGTGGAGGAGATGGAGCTGCGCTATCAGATGGGGCAGATCTCCTCTCTGCAGCTGTCCCAGGCCAAGGCGGGGCAGACGTCCTTGGCCAGCGGCCTGGAGACCCTGCGGATGAACATCCGTGCTTATAAGGCCCAGCTGGAGCTTCTTCTGGGGGTGGAGATGACCGGCGAGATCGAGCTGGGGCCGGTGCCCACCGTGACGGAGAAGCAGCTGGAGGCCATGGATCTGGAAAAGGATCTGGCTGCCGCCAAAGAGAAGAGCTACGCGCTCTATGACGCGGCCCAGACCCTGGAGGACGAGCGGGAGGACTTTAAGGATAACTACAGCTACAACAACAGCGACAGTCTGTCCTCCCGGCAGGCATGGCACACCTGGCAGTCCGCCCAGTACACCTATCAAAACACCGTTCAAAACTACGAGTTGCGCTTCCGCAATCTCTACGCCCAGGTAAATGACTATAAGCAGATCTGGGAAGCGGCTAAGGTGTCCCTGGAGAGCCAGAAGCTCCGTGCCGAGGCCTCGGAGCTGAAGTACGAGCAGGGCACTATCTCCTACAACCAGCTGCTGGACGCCCGGGATGAGCTGACGGCAGCGGAGGAAACGGTCCAGAGCGCCGCCAACGATCTGTTTTCTGCTTACAACACTTACTGCTGGGCCGTGCAGCACGGCATTCTGAATTAACAGGAGGATCCCCATGAAACGCAATCGTATTGTATCCTTGCTTCTGATATCCGCCATGGCCCTGTCCCTGACCGCCTGTGGCGACACCTCGGAGCCCGCGGAGGAAACCGATGTCGGAATCGCCGTCCAGGTGGAAGCCGTGACCTCAGACACCATTGCCACGGCCAATAAGGTCTCCGGCAAGATCTCCGCGGACAACGAATCCACCATCATGGTCTCCGCTTCCGCCAAGTGCACCGCCGTTTATAAGAACGCCGGCGATGAGGTGAAGGCCGGCGACGTGATCTGCACCCTGGATCTGGGCAGCACTCTGGCCTCTTACAACGCCGCCGAGATCAGCTACAATTCCGCCGTTCAGAGCTATCAGGACCAAAAGGCTATCCTGGACAAACAGGTGTCCATGGCGGAGGATAACATGAACAACACGAAGGCTCTGTTTAAAATCGGCGCCGCTTCCCAGCTGGAGGTGGACCAGGCGGAGCTGAACTATCAGAGCGCTGTGGCTGGCCGGAACTCCTCCCTCTCTCAGCTGGAAGCCGGAATCCAGAGCGCCAAGTCCTCCTATGAACAACTGGTGTTGGCTCTGGAAAATGTGGACCGGAACGGCAACGTCATCGCCCCCATCAGCGGCACCCTGGTGACTATGAACGCCGTGGAGGACTCGTTCGTCTCCACCTCCATGCCCCTGGCGGTCATTGACGGCGCCGATCAGATGAAGGTGACGGTCTCCGTCTCCGAGACCCTGGTGCCCAAGCTGTCCGCCGGCGACACCGCCGACGTCTATGTCAGCTCCATCGGCAAAACCTTTACCGGCACCATTCGTTCCGTGGAACGGGCGGCCAGCGTGCAGACAAAGCTGTATACCGTGACCCTCAGCATCCCCGCTGATGTGACGGGCCTGCTCTCCGGCATGTTCGCCGATGTGACCTTCCGTACGAACGTCTCTGAGAATACCATTGTGGTTCCCACGGAGGCCATTCTCACCAGCGGCGATGTCCAGTATGTCTATGTGGTGGAGGATAACACCGCCAAGTATGTGGAGGTAACCACCGGCCTTACCAGCAGCGGCGTCACGGAAGTGACCTCCGGCCTGACGGAGGGCCAGACGCTGGTGACCGTGGGCCAGGCCTATCTGTCCGACGGTGATCCTGTCCGCATCGTCACTGCGGAAAATACAACGATCTCCGGGGACACAGCAGCCGATACCGCAGACACCTCGACTGAACAGGCCACTGCCGGGGAGGAATAACGGCGGATGAGTACGGCAAGGTTTTGCATCAAGCATAAGGTAACAACCCTCTTGGCGGTTATCATGATCGCCGTGTTCGGCGTGGTCTTCACCACACAGCTCCAGATGGCGCTGCTGCCGGACATGGAGGCACCCATGGCTATCGTGATATGCTATTACAACGGCGCCACCCCCAGCGATATGGAGGAATTGGTGACCCGCCCTCTGGAGACCGCTGTCATGTCGGTCTCCGGCGTGGAGGAGGTGTCCTCCACCTCCTCCGACGGCCTGGCCACGCTGATGATCACCTATGAGGACGACACGAATCTGGATATCGCGGCCACCAAGCTGCGGGAGAAATTCGACACCCTGTCCATGCCGGACGGAGCCTCCGATCCCACGATCATCAATATGAACATCGGCGACCTGATGCCCACGGCCATGATCGCCCTGATGGGCGATGATCTGGCAGATCTGCAGACTCTGGCGGACGACACTGTGGGCCCCGCCCTGGAGCGGATTGACGGCGTGGCCTCTGTCACGGTCAGCGGCGGCGTGACCCAGCAGATCAGTGTCCAGGTGGACGCCACCCGCGCGGCGGGCTACGGCATTTCCAACAGTTATATTTCCCAGTTCCTGGCGGCGGAGAACCTGCTGTATCCCGGCGGCGATATGCAGAATGGCTCCAAAACCCTGACCGTCAGCACTGACGCCCGCTTCCAGAGCGTGGGGGATGTGGCAAACATGATCATCTCTCTTCCCACCGGCGGCACCATCCGCCTGGGTGAGGTGGCGGATGTAACGCTGGAGAGCAGTGAGAGTGATTCCATCGCCAAGGTGGACGGCACCAACTGCGTGCTGCTGCAGGTATCCAAGCAGTCCGGCGCCAATGAACACTCCACGGCCCAGAAGGTGGCAAAACGAATGGCGGAGCTCCAGGAGGATAATCCCAGCCTTCAGTATTCCACCGTGTATCTGGCCTCCGATTTTATCAACATTGTAGTAAACTCCGCCCTGCAGAACATCCTCCTGGGTGTGCTACTGGCGGCCGTCGTAGTGTTTCTGTTCCTGCGCCGCTGGAGCGCCACCCTGACTATCGCCATCTCCATGCCGGTGTGCATCCTGGCGGTGTTCCTGATGATGAATCTGTGCGACCTGACGCTGAATATGATGAGCATGGGCGGCATCGCTATGGGCGTAGGCATGATCGTGGATAACTCCATCGTGGTGCTGGAAAACATCTACCGTTACGCGGCGGACGGACATGACCGTATGACTTCCTGCGTAGACGGCACCAAAGAGGTCACCACCTCCGTCCTGGCCTCCACCCTGACCACGGTGGCGGTATTCATCCCCATCGGCCTTACCGGCGGCATGGCGGGTATGCTGTTCGATGACTTCTGCCTGACCATTGCTTTCCTGATCCTGGGTTCCATGGCCATTGCCCTGACTCTGGTGCCCCTGCTGTGCTACATGATGCTGGATGAGGATAAGATCCGCCGACAGCAGCTGAAGAAAGCGGAAAAACAGCCCGGTGCTCTGAGTATAAAGCTGAAGAGCTGGATCAATAAGCTCTATCACCTGTACCTGCGGCTGCTGAATTACTTCGTCCATCATCTGAAGGTCGGTATGCTGACAGCCGTGGGCCTGGTGGTATTCTTCGCTGTCTGCTGTCTGTCCACCAATACCGTGCTGCTGCCCTCCATGGACATGGGCCAGGTTTCCATCTCCGTCAGTATGCCCATCGGCTCTGAGGTGGACGAGACTGCCGCTATTGCGGACCGGATCAGTCGGATTGCAGAGGAGCATGTCGAGGAGCTGTCGGATATGTACTACAGCGCGGAGGCGGAGACCGCCAGTATTACGCTGAACCTTGTGGATAAGAGCGACCGTAATCGCAGCAGTCAGGAAGTGGCCGATCACCTGCGGCCCTATCTGCAGGACATTGCCGGCTGTGAGATCAGCGTCACCGCCTCCGATATGACCGCCATGATGAGCAGTGAGGATATCAGCGTGAAGATCACCGGCGACGACTACGACACCCTGGTGGCTATCGCCGGAGATCTGACTCGTGAGATCTCTCAGTTGGCGGACGCTGTGGACGTCACCAGCTCTGTCGCGGAGCAGGTCCCCCAAGTGGAGATCACCATCAACCGGGAGGCTGCCTCCCAGTACAGTCTCACTGCTGCCAGCATCGGCGCGGCAGTCCGTTCCGAGCTGACCGGTGACACCGCCACCACTGTTTTCCTGAATAACAAGGAGGTCGACGTGGTGGTCAAGGGAGACGGCAGTGCAGCAGAGAGCCTGGATGCCCTGCGGGCCATGCCAATCTCCACGTCCATGGGTGGCTATGTGTCCCTCAGTGACGTGGCAAATGTAGAGATCGTCCAGGCGCCCCAGACCATCAACCGGGTGAATCAGTCCCGCCAGGTGAGCGTGACCGGTTCCACCCTCAGCGGAGACACCACCTCCATGACCCGGGCCATTCAGGAGATTCTGCACAACTACGACATGCCCGAGGGTTACACGGCGGAGACCGCCGGCTCTTATGAGGACATGATGGAGAGCTTCCATGACCTGCTGCTGGCTCTGGTGGTGGCTCTGGGCCTGGTGTACTTCGTGCTGGCAGCCCAATTTGAATCCTTCCTGATGCCCGTCATCGTCATGATGATCCTGCCCGTGGCCTTTACCGGCGCTCTGTTCGCCCTTCCCCTGACAGGTCGGGATCTGTCTATGATCTCCCTGGTGTCCCTCATCATGCTTGCGGGTACCGTGGTCAACAGTTCCATCATTCTGGTGGACTACATCAGGGTCCGCCGGGAGATGGGAGAGAGCCGGGAGGAGGCCATTTTGAAGGCCTGCCCGCTCCGTGTCCGCCCGGTGCTGATGACCACCACCACCACGGTCCTGGCCATGGTGCCTATGGCCACCGCCATGGGCGACACTTTGGAAATGATGAGCGACATGGGCATCACCATGATCTCCGGCATGGTTATCTCCACCATTGTGACCCTGTTGTTCACGCCGGTGTTCTACTCCGTTATCGACAGCATCAGCTACGGCTTCGGTGGAAAGAGGCACAAAAAGCTTCAGACCGCCGCCGTTGACACGGAATGATGCGTTTCGGCCTCCCCACCCTAAAAAAGGAGGGGAGGCCGTTTTTCACGCTTTTTCCGAAAAAGCGCAGGAAATCAGCAAATGTTTTTTTCTTTCGACGGAAAGTGACAGCATTTTTGCAATAGAGTGAATAAGATAAAAGCACCTCAAACAAATCAATATCTTGTGTGTAATAACAGAAAGGAGCTTCAATATGCAGAATATTTCTAAAGAATATCTGTTGCTTTTTAACACTCTCACGGAACTGGAACAATCCCTGATGGAACTGCGGGACCGCATCGTATTTGCCCAGCAGGAAGCAGAGGAATACTATCTGCAACACACAGAGGATTCTGGCGAAATCCATAGCGAAATTCCCTGAGTATCTCAAAATAAAAAACTGCCTATTTCAATAGCTCTGTTGATTTTTTATAATTATTCGATCATTTTGTCAACTCAGCTTAAATTCCCGGCTGAATATCTGGAATGGTCTCCAGCAAATCCGCCGCTTCACTTCGAATAAACTCAGTGAATGACCGGGCGGCAAACGGAAGTGTCTCCCAATTCCTCCAGGCAATGGCCACCGTGCGCTCCAGGTTTTCTTCTATAGGAAGTATCACCACATCCTGCCCATATCCCGGCAGTACCATCCGATACAGAACCGCAACCCCCAGCCCCTGCTTTACCATGGCCAGAATGGAGTAGTCATCAAACACCTTGTACTCGATGCGGGGCCGGAGGCCCAGACTTTGAAACGCCTCCAGTGGTACGCTGTATGCTCCCTCGTCCAGCAGGATAAACGGCTCTGCCGCCAGCTCCCGCAGGGAAACGCTTTTCTGCGCAGCCAATGGGTGCTTAGGCGGCAACACGGCCACCATCTGGTCCCGGTACAAGGGACGCACATCCAGGCCCTGAACAGCTTTGGGGTTCACAAAGCCAAAGTCCACGCTGCCCTCCTGAATCCACTGACTGATGGCCGTGTAGTCTCCCTGCTGCAAAACAAAGTGTACACCGGAATATCTGGCCTTAAATCTCTGCATAAGCTGCGGCAGCAGGTTCCGGCTGACACTGGTAAAGGTCCCGATCCGAATCGTACTGTTTTCCAGCCCCAGCATCTCCTGCCGTTTTTTCAAGAGGGCCTCCTCCGCGCCGCAGACCGCCCGGATATAGGGCAGATACTGCTTTCCGTCCGCCGTCAACGCGACACCGGTTTTTCTCCGGCTGAACAGCGTGACACCCAACTCCTGCTCCAGCGCCTGCACCGTCTGGCTGACGGCACTCTGGGAATATCCCAGCTGTTCCGCGGCCCGGGTAAAGCTGCCGGTCTCCACAACACTGCAGAAAATATCATACTTGGTCATGTCCTGCACCATCCATCATTTTTTCTTATGAATTGATTATAAATCCTGTTTTTACAGATAGCAAGAAAAGCGTTACAATGAACACACAAAACAGAAAATTTCCGTACAGGAGAGACAGTGGGAGGCCTGACCCTTGTTATCCGACGGCGGATTTTCCGGAGGAATTGGATGGAAAGAGGACTGTATTACCGGCGGCAGGCACCCATGCTGTCCGGTGTTCGAAACAGCAGATGGGTGATTGAACACGGCGCCGCGTTTCGACAGGGGATTCTCCATGGATTTCCCATCGCTCTGGGCTATTTGGCAGTATCCTTTACACTGGGTATTGCCGCGCGGAACGCCGGGCTGACTGCCTGGCAGGCCATGCTGGCAAGCCTGTTGAATAACGCCTCGGCAGGGGAATATGTGGGCTTCACGCTCTATGCTGCCCATGCGGCCCTGTGGGAGGTGGCTGCCATGACGCTGGTTGCCAACGCCCGCTATCTGCTGATGTCCTGCGCCCTTGGTCAGCGGCTGGACCCTGCCACACCGCTGGCAAAGCGGATGCTCCTGGGCTATGGTGTTACGGACGAGATCTTCGGCATCTCCGTCTCCCGCCCCGGAAAGTTGGATCCCTGGTATTCCTATGGGGCCATGTCTGTGGCCATTCCCTGCTGGGCCGTGGGAACCGCCATCGGTGTCCTTGCCGGCAGCGCACTGCCTCAGCGGGTAGTCAGCGCACTGAGCGTGGCTCTGTATGGAATGTTCCTGGCCGTCATCATCCCGCCCGCCCGGAAAAGCCGGGTGGTGGCTGTCCTGGTGGTGCTGTCCTTTGCGGCCAGCTATGGCGCGGCGAAGCTGCCGTTGGCAGCCACACTATCCTCCGGGACCCGCACCATTCTGCTGACCATCCTCATCGCCGGCGCGGCCGCGGTGCTGTTTCCTGTGGAGGAGGAGAACCATGGGGAATAATGCCTACCTCTACATCGCTGTCATGTTCCTGTGTACCTATGCCATCCGGGTGCTGCCGCTGACGCTGATTCGTAAAGAGATCACCAACCGCACCCTGCGCTCGTTCCTCTACTATGTGCCCTATGTGACCCTGGCGGTAATGACATTCCCGGCCATCGTGGAGGCTACCCAAGTACCCTTGGCGGGGCTTCTGGCGCTACTGGTGGGCGTTTTCCTTGCCTGGCGGGGGACCAGTTTGTTTCTGGTTTCTGCCCTGTGCTGCGTAACGGTCTTTCTCTCAGAGGCGGTCCTGCTTTGATTTTCTGAACACTTTGTGTGAAACAGCTAAAAGGTTGGTATACTAATCCTCGTGTGGATATACCGGCAGCTGCTTAAAAATACTTAAAATTTTGCAACAAAACGCAGAGAAGCTTTCCGGTTCCCTTGCGTTTTGTTTTTTTTTCAGTTAGAATAAGGTAAAAAATAATGGAGATGTTGCCATGGTTCCGCAAAAAATCGCTCTGCTGACAGACTCCTGCGCGGATTTAACTCCTGAGCTGCTGGAGGAGAATCATATTTATACCGTACCTCTCCGGATCCGATGCGCCGACGGTGAATATTCAGATGGCGTGGATATAAGGAACTCCGATATCTATGCCAGACTCCATGCCGGGGAGCTGCCACAGACCTCTCTGCCCGCCGGAGCAGATATCGAGAAGACCTTGATGCGGATTGTGGCCGACGGCTATGACGGCGTCATTGCCATTATGCTGTCCAGCGGCCTCTCCGGCACCTATAATCTCATGCGGCTGGTCTCCGAGGAGTGCCAGGGAAATTTTTCTGTCCGGGTTTACGACTCCCGCAGCGGATCGCTGGGTATGGGCATGACTCTGCTGCAGCTGGCGGAGGACATCCGCGGAGGCATGGCCTGGGAGGAACTGACAGAGCGCCGGGTTCCCCAGTTGATTCTGGGATCTCATCCCTTCTTTTCTGTGGACACACTGGAATATCTGCAAAAGGGCGGCCGGATCGGAAAAGTCACCGCTACGGCGGGGACCTTGCTGCAGATTAAACCGATTCTGACCTTTGCTGAGGATGGGCAGCTGCAATCTGTGACCAAGGTACGGGGCCGGAATCAGGTGATCGACAAGCTGGTAGCTCTGACGGTAAAGGCCTGTGAGGGGCACAAGCGATACAATCTGGCGGTGGCCAACGGCGGGGCACCGGCGGAGATGGAGCTGGTGCGGAGCAAGCTGACGGAGGCGCTTCCTGACTTTGACCATATCTGGGCGGGGGAGATTGACGGCACCCTCAGCGTCTATATCGGCGACGGCGTTTTATACTAAAATGCAATAAAAAGTAGTGTTTCAGTCATTGCTGTGTTATAATAGGCACGGTGATGAAAATGAAGTACAAATTCAGCTCAGAGCAATATGCGGAAATCAAGGCAGCACAGAAG
>Ga0129307_1002881_pt1 | contig 12158 bp, 11 predicted proteins | sample P1105metagenome_FD_94437 | JGI IMG/M metagenome (GOLD analysis project Ga0129307, IMG submission 94437) | Capybara group fecal microbial communities from Wisconsin, USA - P1105 metagenome | ecosystem: Host-associated > Mammals > Digestive system > Large intestine > Fecal | place: USA: Wisconsin... | reverse complement strand
TCCTTCTTCATTTCCTTGGCGACAGTCGTTTTTGGTGATTTGCCGGGATTTTGCTTTTCAGCATCCTTGTTGCTTGTTATGATGAAGTCATCTTTTGCCTCCGTGTTTGGCACGTTTTCCACTGGCTCCTCCTCCATCTTTGTCCGGTTGGCCTTGGAGGCGAATACCGCCTCGATGTATTGTGGCTCCTTGCGAAGTCGTTCCAGGGTGAGTTTCGAGGCCATCTGCTGACTTTCTTTCTTGGAATATCCTTTTCCTATGCATCCCTCGATGCCTTCGAGCATCACCATGTATTGGAACATGGGGCTTCCACCGCTGTCCTTCTTCTGCTCAACGAGTTGGAAATCCACGTTGACGCGGTTTTTCTGACTCCACTCGATGAGTTTGCTTTTGAAGTTGACCTCCTTGTACGCCACCTTGTCGATGTTGATGAGTTTGCCCAAGATGCGTTTTTTTATGAAAAGCATGCAAGACTCATATCCCTTGTCGAGGTAGATGGCTCCCACCAAGGCCTCGAATGCGTTCCCTCCAAGGTAGCTGTTGTGGGAGCCGGAGGTGCCGGAGGTGACGATGAGGTTGGTGATGCCCAGTTCGTTGGCCAGTTTGTTGAGGGTCTCCCTTTGTACGATTTTGCTCCTTGTATTGGTGAGAAATCCTTCTCTTTTTCCTTCAAAGCGCTTGAATACGATGTGGCCCACGACGGCACCAAGCACGGCGTCGCCGAGAAACTCGAGCCTCTCGTTGTTGATGGGTTTCCCTTTCTCCTTGTGCATGATGCTCTTGTGCATCAATGCCTGCTTGTAATATTTGATGTTGTCGGGGTAGAAGCCAAGGATGTCGTATAGAGCCGAATAAAGCTCCTTGTCCTGACGGAAAAGGAGCTTTATGCGTCCGATGAGTTTATTCAGCATATTTCTTGAAGACGACACATGCGTTGTGCCCTCCAAAGCCGAAGGTGTTGCTCAGTCCGGCTCTGACAGTACGCTTTTGTGCCTTGTTGAAGGTGAAATTGAGGTTGTAGTCAATCTCCTCGTCCTTGTCGTCGTCATCGTGGTTGATGGTGGGTGGCACGATGTCGTTTTTCACGGCGAGGAGGGTCAGCATGGCCTCCACGGCTCCTGCTGCTCCGAGAAGGTGCCCTGTCATCGACTTGGTGCTGCTGATGTTGAGGCGGTATGCTGCTTCTCCGAAGACGTCCTTGATGGCTTTCACCTCTGAGATGTCTCCCACGTGTGTTGAGGTGCCGTGTACGTTGATGTAGTCGATGTCTTCCGGCTTCAATCCAGCATCATCAAGTGCGTTCTGCATCACCAGTCGTGCTCCAAGGCCCTCAGGGTGTGAGGCGGTGATGTGATAGGCGTCGGCGCTCATGCCCTCGCCCACCATCTCTGCGTAAATCTTCGCTCCGCGAGCCTTGGCGTGCTCCAGTTCCTCGAGGATGAGGCATCCTGCTCCCTCGGCCATGACGAAGCCGTCGCGGCTCTTGCTGAAAGGCCTGGAGGCGCGTGCCGGGTCGTCGTTGCGGGTGGAGAGGGCCTTCATGGAGTTGAAACCTCCCACTCCGCAGGCGCAGATGGCCGACTCGGCTCCTCCTGCCACGATGGCGTCGGCCTTTCCAAGTCTGATGAGGTTGAAGGCGTCGGCCAGGGCGTTGCTTGAAGAAGCGCATGCCGAAGTGGTGGTGTAGTTGGGGCCATGGAAGCCGAAATGTATGGAGATGTGCCCGGCTGCAATGTCTGCAATCATCTTAGGGATGAAAAATGGGCTGAAGCGAGGGCCGTCGGCCTCGTGCACACCATAGTATTTCACCTCTGTCTCAAAGGTGTTGATACCTCCTATCCCCACACCGTAAATCACGCCGATACGGTCTTTGTTCACACGCTCCAAGTCCATGCCGCAGTCGCCAACGGCCTGAATGGCGGCAATGAGCGCCAGTTGGGTGTAGCGGTCCATCTTCCGGGCTTCCTTCATGTCGAGGTAGTCGCCGATGTTGAGGTTCTTCACCTCGCATGCGAAATGTGTTTTGAATTTGGATGTGTCACATTGTGTTATTTCGGCAGCTCCGCTAACGCCGGCTATGATGTTGTTCCATGTTTCCTCTGGTGTGTTTCCCAAAGGTGTTACAGCTCCCAATCCGGTTACTACTACTCTTTTTAATTCCATTGAAATGACGTTGTATATGAAAAGTGGTGGGTTAAAAAAGTGGTTTATAGCCACGGCTCATCACTAAGAATGGGCAGCCGGGACTATAAACCACAATATGAAAGTCGGGGTATGACTTGCTTATTTGTTGATGTTGGCCTCAATATACTTGACGGCGTCGCCCACGGTTTGGATTTTCTCAGCCTTGTCGTCGGAGATGGAAACGTCGAATACTCTTTCGAACTCCATAATCAGCTCTACTGTGTCGAGCGAATCAGCTCCGAGGTCTCCCTGGAAACTTGACTCAAGCTTGATATCACTTTCATTTTGGCAGAGTTTGTCAACGATGATTTCTCTTACCTTTTTCTCGATTTCTGACATGATAATCTAAATTAAAATGTTGATAATTGTTTTCTGTTTTCAAATTCGGGTGCAAAGGTGCGAATTTTTATTCACGTGTGCAAATATTTTGCAAAAAAAAGGCTCTCGTGTTGCACAAAACCATATTAATTGTGCAAAAATCAAGGTTAAAATGAAAAAAAACACTCAATTATTTGCGGTGTTTGCCTTTAATTGCTATATTTGCAAATGCAAGCGCCGTCGCTTCGACTACTTTGTTGCGCCGGCATCACATCATCATTTAAGGAAACACACATGTCAAACACAGAAGGATACAACATCGTTTTCAACAAAGCCATCACCGACTACCACATTCTCGACAACGTGGACACGCCAATCAGCAACCCCTACGACAGGGACTCCTTGGAGAACCGCCTCTACTTGAAATGCTGGATTGACACCGTGCAATGGCATTTGGAAGACCTCATCCGCGACCCGCACATCAACCCGCTGGATGCCCTGCAGCTCAAGCGCAGGATAGACCGCAGTAACCAGGACCGCACCGACTTGGTGGAGCAGATAGACGCCTATTTCCTCCATCACTTCAGCGACGTGGTGGTGAAACCTGGTGCGCGCATCAACACCGAGAGCCCGGCGTGGGCCATCGACAGACTCTCCATCCTGGCACTTAAAATCTATCACATGCGCGAGCAGGTGGAGCGTAAGGATGCCGACGAAGCACACCGCGAGCGGTGCCGTGCCAAGCTTGCCGTGTTGTTGGAGCAGCAGCGCGACCTTTCACTGGCCATCGACCAACTGCTTGCCGACATTGCCTCCGGCGAAAAATACATGAAGACTTATCGTCAGATGAAGATGTATAACGACCCTTCCACCAATCCAGTGCTTTACAAGAAGAACTAAGAAGGAGGAAAGACGATGGTGAGAAACGAACATCTTCTTGTCATGCGCTTCTCAGCCATGGGCGACGTGGCCATGCTCGTCCCCGTGGTGTACTCCGTGGCCATGCAATATCCCGACTTGCGCATCACGGTGCTCAGTCGCGGCTTTGCCAAGGCCTTTTTTGACGGCCTTGCTCCCAACGTTGGTTTCATGGAGGCTGACTTGGGAAAGGAATATAGAGGTTTGCGCGGGCTCAACGCCCTTTATCGTCGCTTGAAGGCGAAGCATTTCACCGCCATCGCCGACATGCACGACGTGCTTCGCACACAATACCTTCGCACCCGCTTCTCCATCGACCGTTACAAGGTGTTCCACATCGACAAGCACCGCTCCGGCAAGAAGCGGATGATTGCCACCTCCAACCGCCAGTTGGTGCAACAGCCCACGGCCTTTGAGAACTACGCCGATGTGTTGGCGCGCTTGGGGTATCCTGTGGATCTGAATTTCAAGTCGCTCTTCTCCCCACAAGGTGGCAACCTGCGCCAAGTGTCCATACCAGAACTGAAGGAGAAGAAGTCGTTTCACAAGTGGATAGGCATCGCTCCTTTCGCCGCCCATGACACAAAGGAATATCCTTTGGAGCAGATGGAGGCGGTGGTGGCCAACCTCTGCCAGCTATACACCAATGCCCGCCTGCTGCTCTTCGGCGCAGGCCGTCGCGAGCGTGAGTGCTTCGAGCGTTGGTGTGAGAAATATCCCAAGTGCCTGGCTGTCTCCACACATGCCGCCAGCCTCTATGAGGAGTTGGTGGTGATGAGCCACCTCGATGTCATGGTGTCCATGGACAGTGCCAACACCCACTTGGCATCCATCGTCGATGTGCCGGTGGTGGGAATATGGGGCTCCACCCATCCTTTCGCCGGCTTCATGGGTTGGAGACAGGACCTCGACACGCAGGTGCAACTCGACATGGCTTGTCGGCCGTGCAGCATCTATGGCAACAAGATGTGCCGGCGTGGAGACCTGGCATGCTTGGCGGGCATCAAGCCCGAGCAGGTGCTGGAAAAGGTGGAGATGGTGCTCAACCACAAGAACAAACGTTCTTGATTATTTTATTCTTTAACTATAAAAACTTGAGATTATGAAGTACATTTGCGACACTTGCGGGTATGTATATGACCCGGCTGAGGGCGACCCCGACAATGGCATCGCCGCCGGCACAGCTTTCGAAGACCTTCCCGATGACTGGGTATGCCCTATCTGCGGTGTAGGAAAAGAAGATTTCAGCCCCGACGAGTAAAAAGGCCACAACCGCCTGCTCACAAAAGACTCCCTAAGAAACCCTGGGAAATCCCGGATGTCTTAGGGAGTCTTGGTTTTTTTCTAAAAACTCTTTGCATGCACGCAGCGCATGTTTTTCTCTAACTGCGCCACGCTGCTGGCGCCCACCAGCACGGAGGTGACGCCTTTCTGCGCCAAAATCCATGCCAGGGCCATCTCGGCCAATGTTTCTCCGCGTCCTGCTGCCTGCTCGTTGAGTTGTAGCAGCTGTTGATGGAGCTCAGGGGTGAGTACGTCGCTCTTCAGCGAGCCGCCTCTCGACATGCGTGAGTCTTCGGGGATGCCGTTCAGGTACCGGTCGGTGAGCAGTCCCTGCGCCAGTGGGGAGAAAGAGATGAAGCCGATACCGTGCTCGTGGCAATAGTCGGTAATACCTTTTTCCTGTGGCGAGCGGTCGAGCAAGTTGAGTTTGTCTTGGAAGATGAGCAGCGGCACGTCGCGCTCCCTGAGATATTTGTCAGCCACTTTCAGTGCCTCCAGTGGCCATCTGGAGATGCCCACATAGAGGGCCTTCCCTTGTCTTACGATGTCCACGAGGGCTTGGAGGGTCTCCTCCAACGGTGTCTCGGGGTCATAGCGGTGGCTGTAGAAGAGGTCCACATATTCCAGGTTCATGCGTCGCAGGCTTTGCTCCAAGCTTGCGAAGAGGTATTTTCTCGAACCCCAGTTGCCGTAGGGTCCCTCCCACATGTCGTATCCTGCCTTGGAACTGATGAAGAGTTCGTCGCGGTAGGGTGCGAAGTCTTCCTTCATCAGCCGGCCCATGGTTTCTTCCGCCGTGCCGTATGGCGGCCCGTAGTTGTTGGCCAGGTCGAAATGAGTGATGCCGTGGTCGAAGGCATAGTGTGTGATGTCGCGACTGCGTTGGTATGGGTCGCAGTCCCCGAAATTGTGCCAGAAGCCGAGAGAGACTTTTGGCAGCAGCACGCCACTTTTCCCGCAGCGGCGGTAGAGGTTGTCCGCGTCGGCATAGCGGTCGGGTGCGGCGGTGTAATGTTGCTTGGTGTTCATGGCTTTTCTTTTTCTGTTTGTTCTATCAGGAGCAGCAGTTTTTCCACTGCCAGGCTTTCAGGTATGTTCTTCTCCACGCATTCCTTCCTCCGGTAGAGCGACACGCGCCCGGGGCCTGCTCCCACATATCCGTAGTCGGCGTCGGCCATCTCGCCCGGTCCGTTGACGATGCATCCCATGATGCCTATCTTGAGGCCCTTGAGATGTTGTGTGGCGGCTTTGATGCGTGCGATGGTGGCTTGCAGGTCGTAAAGCGTTCGTCCGCAGCCCGGGCAACTGATGTACTCGGTCTTGCTCATGCGCAGTCTCCCGGCTTGGAGGATGGCGAAGGCGGTGTGTGCCAGGTCGTCGTATGAGATGTCTCCCTCGTTGGACAGCCATATCCCGTCGGCGAGGCCGTCGGCCATGAGTGCTCCCATATCGGCGGCGGCATTCAATTGGAGCATCCCCAATTGGTCTTTGTCGTACTTGTAGTTGTGGAGGAAGATGAGCGGGTTTTCAAGCCCCTCCCTCATCAGTTCGTGTGCCAGAGCGCGGTGCTCTCCCAAGGGATTGGTGTTGCTGCTCACGCTCACCACGGCCACCTCGGGATGATTTCTCAGGCACGACAAGTATTCTTCCCTGTGCTCCCCGTAGTGTACGAGGAGGAATTTCAAGGGGATGTCGTTGTCTTTGATGAACCCTGCCTCATGGGGTTGGTAGAGGGGGTATGTGCCCGGTAGCGACAGCCATGCATCGTGGTCCATGACGAAGGATTGCCCTGGGCCTCCGGTGTGTGTGGGGCAGTCTTTCCCGGTGTAGATGAAGTCGGGTCGGATGTTTCCGGTGCGTTTGGACTCATCACACGCTCCGGGACAGACGACGACGGGCAGGTTGTCGCCGCCCACTATTCCGATGGCCTTGGTCTTCCTGCGACGGGGTGCGGCGTAGTCGAAGCCGTCGAAAGGTGTTGCATCGATGGGTGCATGGCCTTCGCGCTTGGCGAAATGCTCCGCCAAGTGTCGTGCCACGGGTATTTCGCATTCAGGCTCCTCGCTGAGCGAGACGCGTATGGTGTCGCCAATGCCGTCGGCCAGGAGCGCCCCTATGCCCACGGCGCTCTTGATGCGGCCGTCCTCTCCCTCTCCGGCCTCCGTCACGCCGAGATGGAGGGGGTAGTGCATGTCTTCCTTCTCCATCTGCTCCACGAGAAGCCTCACTGACTGCACCATGACCATGGTGTTGGAGGCTTTGATGGAGATGACGACATTGTGGAATTGCTCCCTTTTGCAGATGCGCAGGAACTCCATGCAGCTCTCCACGATGCCCTGCGGTGTGTCGCCATACCTCGACATGATGCGGTCGGAGAGCGAGCCGTGGTTGACGCCGATGCGCAGGGCGGTGTGGTGCTCCCGGCAGATGGCCAGCAGTGGCAGGAGTGTTTCCTCTATCTTCTTGATTTCCCAGACGTATTCCTCGTCAGTGTATTCCAGTTGTTTGAATGTCCGGGCGGGGTCCACATAGTTGCCGGGGTTGATGCGCACCTTTTCGCAGTTCCGGGCAGCCACCTCCGCCACGTGTGGGTTGAAGTGTACGTCGGCCACCAAGGGTGTGTCAAATCCCTCTTGCCGCAGTCGGAGGCGTATGTTGGCCATGTTCTCAGCTTCCCTCGTGCCTTGCGTGGTGAAGCGCACGTATTCACCCCCGGCTTGGATGATGCGTCGTGCCTGCTCCACACATCCCTCGGTGTCGGTGGTGGGCACGGTGGCCATCGACTGTACGCGTATGGGTTGCTCTCCCCCCAAAGGACAGTGGCCCACGACGACCTCCGTCGATGCCCTGCGGTGGTAGTTGAAAAGGTTGTCCATTGCTCAGTTGGTCTTGTGGCTGTATTGTTTGATGTCGGCCAGTTGTTGGTTGGCCTTCTCTATCTTCTCGCCCAAGCGTGACTTGTAGTCCTCCACCTTGCGCGCCACGTCCTCGTCGCCCAGGGCGAGCATCTCTGCTGCGAGGATGGCGGCGTTGAGTGCTCCGTTGACGCCCACGGTAGCCACCGGTATGCCGGGAGGCATCTGTACGATGCTTAACAAGGCATCGAGGCCGTCGAGCATGCCTTTGATGGGTACGCCGATGACGGGGAGTGTGGTGGAGGCGGCGATGACGCCTGGCAGTGCTGCCGCCATGCCTGCCGCTGCGATGATGACTTTCACTCCGCGCCCCTTGGCGCCTTGAGCGAATTGTTCCACGGCTTTTGGTGTGCGGTGTGCCGAGAGCGCGTTCACCTCGAAAGGTATTTCCATTTCATCGAGCAGGCCCATGGCCTTCTCCATGACGGGCAGGTCGCTGGTGCTGCCCATGATGATGCTTACTAATGGTGTCATGGTGTGATGTGATTAGGATTGTTGTCAGATGGAGAGGAGTGCGCAAGCCATTCCTATGAAGTAGCCTCCCACCACTTGTCCGAGCGTGTGACCTTGGAGTTGCATGCGGCTGGAGCCCACCAGGCCGGCCATTAGCAGGATGAGGCACAGCCACCAGGTGGGGTTGAAAGAGAACACCTCCGCGAAAGCCACGACGGCTCCCGTGAGTGCGCCCATGGCGGCGGTGTGTGTGGAGATGTGCCATCGCCTTTGTATGAGTGCGCAGATGATCAGCACCATCATGGCTGCAACGAGGATGCATCTGATGGTGTAAGGCACATGGTTGACGCTCAGGCAGTAATAGCACCAGAAATAGTTGGCCATGGTGATGACGAAGGGAATGGTCTGCTTCTGCTTGTCTTCCTTCAGGTCTTCCTTGTTCCACCCCCGGTATCGGCAATAGATGCGTATGATGGTGGCGGGCAGCATGATGGTGAAGAGGACCACATGGATGAGGATGTAGAGTTTCACCTGCCAGTTTAGGAGGCTGAGGTAGCTGAAGGTGAAGAGTGCGAGAAGCCCGAGGACGGGCATGTAGAGTGGCGAGGCGACAGCACTCACCACTTTCGACAGTTGTGTCACGTCATTCTCTTTCATTGTTTTCTTAGGCTTGAGCGGGGGATGTTCATTTGCTCGCGGTATTTCACGATGGTGCGTCGCTTGGTGTTGAAGCCTCGTTTCTTGATTTCCTCTTCCAACTGCATGTCGGTGAGCGGGTGTCGCTTGTCCTCGTGGTCGATGATTTCCTTGAGCAGGCTTTTTATCTTCCTTGTTGAGACCTCGTCGCCGTCGTTGTCGTATCGGTCGTTGAAAAAGAAGCGCAGTCGGAAGACGCCCCATGGCGTGTCGGCATATTTCTCATTGGTTACGCGTGAGATGGTCGAGATGTCGAGGCCGGTGTCTCCCGCTACGTCCTTGAGGGTCATGGGGCTCAGGTCGGCCTCGTCGCCGTCGAGGAAGAATTTCTTCTGCCGTTTGATGATGGCCGCCATGGTTTTCGTCAGTGTGGCTTGCCGTTGCTGTATGGCCTCGATGAGCATCTTGGCGCCCTCCACGTCTTTGCGCAGGAGAGGCAGGGCCTCCTTGTCGCGTTGCGAGAGTCCCTTGATGTTGTTGATGGTTTCCAAATAGGCTTCCGAGACTTCCAATTGTGGCAGTCGTCCCCGGTTGAGGGTGAAACTGACATGCCCCTCCTCGTCGGTCTCCACTACGAAATCGGGCGTGACTTGCAGCTTGCTGGTTCCCATGGCCTCTCCCAAGGCGGCACCGGGCTTGGGGTTGAGTTTTCTCACCTCCGCCCTGATGGTCTCTTTTTGCTCATCGTCGAAGTGCAGTGCTCGTTGCAACTTGTCCCAGTGGTTTTTGATGAGGTCGTCGAAATAGGAGCCTATGATTTTGGTGAGCATGTCTTTCATCCATCCCTCCTTGCGCCGCCTCACCTGTAGCATGAGGCATTGCTGCAAGTTGCGGGCACCGATGCCCGGAGGGTCGAAGTCGTGCAGGATGGCCAGCACATCCTCCACCTCTTCCGGCGTGCATTCGAAATTGTGGTAGATGTCCATCTCGTCGCAGATGGTGTCGCTGGTTTTGCGCAGCAGTCCGTCGTTGTCGAGCGACCCGATGAGGTATTCCATGATGTACCGCTGTCGGTCGTCGAGGTCGCATTCTCCCATCTGCTCTTTGAGTTTGTCATAAAACGACACGCTGTCGGAGGGATCCTGGCGTGGGCCTTGCACCTGTACGGGGATGGCGTCTTCCCACGTGTCGTAGTCGTTGTGGGGTGGCTCTTCCGTGGCGGCCGGTGCTGCTGGTTCCTCCCACTCCGGCTCTTCGCCGGGCGTGGCCTCCAAGGCGGGGTTGTCTATGAGTTGGTGACTGATGTATTCCTGCAGTTGGTCCACCGGCTTCTCTATCATCTGCCCGATGAGCAGCTGAAGGGGGGTGAGCCGCTGCTTCTGCGTCTGTTTCAGTCCTTGCTTGAGTGATTGTTGGGCCATGGTGTCCTGCTATGTTGACGTTACAGCCTACAAATATAATACCAAGAAAGCAAAAATGGTATTTTCTTTAAAATTTTTTAAGGAATGGTTACTGGTCTCCGTTGATGTATTCTTGCTCTTTTGGCGTGAAATCGTTGGTGGAGGCCTTCCAGGTTGGGTCGGGTATGTACCACCACAGTTTGTTGAAATATGCTTTCAGTTTCTCGTCCTTGAACACATACCCTCGGTGGGCGTAGGGCAGGTTGCGCAGGATGCGCTTGTCGATTTTCTCTTCCTGCCAACTGGGAACGTATGTGTCGCTCCTGTCGTAGAAATAGCCAAAGGGATAATCTTCGTTGAAACTGGTGTACATGTCGGCGGAGCAGATGACAAAATTGTCTGTGGGTTTGAAATTGCGGGCATGCCATTCCACGACACCGTTGCGAAGGGACACCTCCGTGAAGGTGGTCTCATAACCAAAGGTGTTCTTGCGGATTTTGCCCTTCCCTTGGGTCACCTTGAAGGGGGCGGCGGCGAAGAGTGAGTCGGCAATGATGAAATGCTTGGCGGTGCCGTCGGCCTTGATGCGCAGGGTGAAGTCGTCGATTTGGCGGTTGGCCCATCGCATGGCGGGCTTCAGCCAATAAGGCACCTCGAAGGTGCGCCCCACGCCAAACGACATACGGTAGCGGTAGGTGTGGTGCACGGTGTTGAGGCCTTCCTTGAAGTTGGCGGTGAAGAGGTATGCGTAGGCGAAAGGCACGATGTCGTCGGCCTTGGTGTCGTAGAGGTGGCAGCCGGGGTCCCAGTCGCCCTCCTTGTCCAACAAGTATCGCTTGCGGTCAACAGGCACGAAGTCACATTCCTCGTCTAACTTTTCCACCACGATGGCGTTGCGGTAGTCCATCTGCTTCCCGTTCAACGTGGCGGTGAAATTGGAGATGAAGGGATGCTTGCCGGCTTTGTTCACTTTCACCTCGGCATTGTATGGGGCTTGGGCCTCGAAACCCATCTCCACCGTTTTGGCCTTGCCACGGTTCATGAATTCATATTGCACATCGACGGAGGCAAAACCGTCGTCGCAAAGGCTGATGGTGAGCACTTCCTTCACCACGGCGATGTCGGTCTCCCGCACGGGCACCAGTTGATTTCCATTCACGTAATACACGCCGTCATTGGCTTGCATGGTTACGGCTGCAAATGCCAATATGGTCATTGCAGCAAGTTGAAACACTTTTCTATTCATCTGTTTTATCTGTTTGTTTTTGGTTTCAAGTTGCAAATTTAGTGCAAGTTGAGCGGAATGCAAAACAAAAACCCAAGTTTTTGTTTTCATTCCCAAGTAACGAATTGGGCAACACAAAATAATCCAATAGCCTTCGGCATAGCCGAGGGACTTGCAATCTTGTGAAAAAGGAGTTACTCCACAACCACCTGCTTGCTCACAACACACCCGTCGTTGGTCACACCTTGTAGGGTGACGAGGAATTTGCTTGACACGTCGGAGGAGAAGAACGTGACCTCTGCTTTGCCGCCCTCCACACGCAACTTGGGATTCCAGTAGAGCGTGGTGCGTAAGTCGGGCATGGAAAAGGTGTCTTTCTCTCCCTTGTCATACCGAGGCGAGTGAAACTCCCTTGGGAGCTGGTAGCCCATCGGTCTCACCAAGGCCATGGAAAGGGGGTCGCGGCCTTTTTCTCGCGCCCATTCCAAAGGGTCCTTCGTGTATATGAGCAAAATGGCGGCACCCGAACTGGAATATAGCAATGTAAGAGGGTCTTTGGCATGAAAGTATTCCACACTTTCTATTTGGTCGGGTTGAATGGGGTCGAGCCAGTCTTCTGGAGACATGATGTCTGGGTCACAATAGATATCGTCTATATAAACCCTGCTCAATATCCAGTCAGCCTGGCAAAACCTCAACAAATGAAAGATGGAGGGAAAACGTTCTATGCGTGGGTCGCCCTTGGCCATGCCACGCGGGGGAGTCACCCTCATCAGGTTGCGGTATTTCACCTCCTGCCTCCTCCCCGTTTTCACCACCTCGGGC
>Ga0129307_1002880_pt1 | contig 12161 bp, 5 predicted proteins | sample P1105metagenome_FD_94437 | JGI IMG/M metagenome (GOLD analysis project Ga0129307, IMG submission 94437) | Capybara group fecal microbial communities from Wisconsin, USA - P1105 metagenome | ecosystem: Host-associated > Mammals > Digestive system > Large intestine > Fecal | place: USA: Wisconsin... | reverse complement strand
ATGACCTGATGTCTTTCCTCAAGAGCCTTTAAGATTTTTAAATGGTGAGTCTTTTTGAGCTGAACCCCGGTAAATTCGTGGCTTTCTCATAAGACTCACCATTTTATTTTACTCTACATAATGACGGAGTGCGTGGAAAGTATAGTGCCCCAGACCTGCTCCTTCGATGATCTCATCATAGGACTTTTTAAAGTTGCGGGGTTCGATATATCCTCCAAGCTGATGAGTCACGATGAATCCGGAATCGTTGTATGCTTCACCTGCTGTCTGAGCGTCGGAAAGCTGAACATTTTTCCACTTCATCAGCTCATTTATAATGACATGCATAAGCGGAATGGTACGGATAGAGTTCTTTGTTTTGGGCTCCTGAATCACGATCTCGGTGGAATTGCCGATGCCGTTATAGTCAACTTTAGGCAGACGGTTTATGGTTCTGCGTATTGTGACCATACACGTTTTTGTATCAATATCTCTGCAACGCAGAGCTTCGTGAGGGAAAGCAGCATTGTCAGAGCGGCACGCCGGAATTTCTCTCCGAAACCATCGCAGCAGCGAAGCAGATGACGAAAAAGCCGCTGCTGTTTCGTATGGATTCCGGGAATGATGCACTTGAAAATATGCTGCTTCTGCATTGGCAGGATCCGCAGTTGAAATTCCTGATCAAGCATACTTTTCGCCGTGAAGACCGCTATGCAATCGCAGAGGAATTAAAATCTGTCTGCAAAAATGCGAATCATCCCAGAGACGGAAAAACTGTCTATATCGGCAGTACATGGCAGAATTTTGAAACGAAAAAGGACGGAAAATTCGCCATCCGAATGGTCTACGAGATCACAGAAAGGTCGACATCTGCTGATGGTCAGGAGATGCTTTTCCCGGAAACAGTAATTGATATGTACTGGACTTCCCTTGGTGTTTCCGACGAAGAGGTCATTGAATTATATCATAATCACGCTGTCTGCGAGCAGTATCACAGTGAGATCAAGACTGACATGGGCATCGAACGCCTGCCCAGCGGCAAGTTTGAGACAAATGCACTTATTCTGAAACGGACCATGATCGCTTACAATATTCTTCGCATCATCGGAACGGCCGCCATGAAGGGAAATGATATGCCTGTACGTCACAGCACGATCAAGCGCAGACGCATCCGGACTGTGATCGACAACCTGATTCTGATTGCAGGACATCTGACTGATCACGCACGAAAATTACGACTTGCGCTCGGTCACTGTAACGGCTGGATTTGTTCCTTCCTCAGAGTCGCTGAATCGTTTTGAGTTTTGCGGAATCAGGAATAAGAGAAGAATGAATTGCATATCGGCTATTCAGCTATTTATAAAATACGGAGCAGGTGTTTCTGCCGATAAATGAACAAAGGCGGTCAACTGCTGAAGCTGACCGCCTTGTTCTATTATTGAGAATTCCTGCCAAATCTGCTGAACATCGCAAATCCGACAGCTGAGGTTATTATCTCGGTGATGGGATAAGTCAGCCAGAAGTAATACAGTCCGAATCGGGCGAACAGCCAGCCCAGCGGAACGAACAGGAACACTGTACGTATCACGGTGAGGACGGAACTTTTGAAAGGACTTCCAACTGCCTGAAAGAACACGGGAAACAGCAGTGATATCGCCATTGGTATAAAGCTGAGTCCGATTATATGAAAACCGTGAACGCCTATTCTCAGGACTTCGCTGTCATGTGAGAAAAACTGTATCATCTGCGACGGAATGAACAGGAAACACAGCGTTCCCATCCCCATCAGTACTGCGCCTGCGATGAATGAATCCCAAAGTATACTGCGGCAGCGTTTGGCGTTCTGCTGAGCGTAGTTGAAGCTGATCATCGGGACGATGCAGGTCTGCAATGCGCCAAGTGGGATAAAGAAAAACGTCTGCCATTTGTAGTAAAGGCCGAGAACTGTGACTGCCTGATCTGAAAATGTGGCAAGTATCATGTTCAATCCGAAAATATAAAATGTGTACGCTGACTGCATAAGTATATTCGGCGTACCAAGTCGGTAGATGTTTTTGATGTTCACCAGATATTTTTTCAGCGCCGGCGGCTTATAGAAACCTCGCTTCATTACGATGAGTGCGGCGACGATCTGCCCGATAACTGTGGATATTGCCGCACCTGTTATCCCCAGTTCAGGCAGTCCGAGCCAGCCGAATATCAGCAGAGGATCGAGTACGATATTTACTGCTGCTCCGATTATCTGAGCGATCATCGGCAATTTCATATTCCCCTTGGATTGCAGTATCTTTGTCCATATGCTCTCGAAGAAAAGTCCGAAGCTGAATACGCAGACTATCCTTCCGTACCGCACTACATCGGCGCGTATCATCTCCGAATCAGTGGATATTCCTGCATATAACGGCATTATCAGATAGCATATCAGAGCAAAAATCAGCCAGAGCACAAATGCAAGCGGAGTTCCCACGCCTGCGGTCTCGGCGGCGCGTTTCTCCTTTTTTATTCCGAAGAAGAATGCCATTGCGGTATTTATGCCGACTCCCGAACCAACGGCGAGAGCTATCATCAGAAGCTGAAGGGGATAAACTATGGACAGTGCCGTAAGTCCTTCCTCAGAGCACCTGCCGATAAAAAAGCTGTCAACTATGTTGTACAACGCCTGTATAAGCTGTGCCGCCATGACAGGCGGCGCAAGTCTGAATATCATTTTCCATACGCTGTCTTTTGCAAAATCTATCTGTCTTTTTTCCATATAAGCACTTCCTTAGCCTATACATTATAGCACAGATGATTTCATTTTTCAATACAACAGAGCGAACTATATCTGTGAGAAAATGTAGTTTTTCCCTTTCGCATATACATTTGCTGTGATAAATAATACGTATTGCAAAATAATGTGTGAAATATTCCCAAAACGTTTCTTGTCAAATACAGCAGATATTTGCTTGAAACAGCAAATTATTCGTGCATTATCACTTGTCCATTATGCTTAAATTATATAATTTCTATTGACAAATATTTGAATATATGGTAAAATGAACGCATATTTGGAGAAACACTCATACGCCATTCATTGTATTTATCCAGACTGTGCTGTATAAAACAGCAGAAAGGAAAGTGAAAAACTATGAAGAAGCTATTGTCCTTAGTCACTGCATTAAGCTTGTTGCCTGCTTTACCCGCAGCGAGCGCTTTTGCCGAAGATACCACGAATGCTGTGACCGCAGAATCACGTGTAACTGATGGACTTTCGGTTTATGAGCGTGAACTTGAACACATGAAAAGTGTCAGGAGCATATCCAAGGCAGATACCATCAATCGCTGGAATGCCTACATCAAGGAATTCAACGATCGTTATCTCAAGGAGCTTGATGCAGACAAACAACTGAAGGAATACTTCATTAAACGCTGGAAAGAATTATCCGAAAAAGAAAAGGCAGAAAAAGCTGCTGAAGCTGCGGCAAACGATCCAACTTTAACAACAACTGCACAGACCACAGCACCTGTTGCCACAACTACTGTTGTATCCACAGAGTACGACGATTATGAAACCAGAGACCCTGATTCTATATCGACCGAGTTTGTGCGTCAGGAAACAATTGATGCGATTCTCAAAGTAATGCCCCCGGAAAAAGTAGACGAGATGATCAATAACGGATTTAATCTCTACTATATCAACGGCTCTGTGATCGTTATTTCTGATATGCCCTTCCAGGCTGGCGACCTCGACGAAAGCGCACAGTTCCAGATCGGCTTATTCTATACCGACCCTCTTAAAGTAGACTGGAATTACGACAAAATCGATAATTTCACTGTTACCGGAAAACTCCAGAATGTCGTTCTTATAGAAGACGAGAGAAATCGTGAGCTTGCTCAGATCGAATATGAAATGACTGAAATGGGATACTGGAACGTTAAGGAAGAAGAAGCAGCAATTCCTTACGATCCCGAAAAAGGTCCCACAGAGATTTATCAGCTTCCGCCTGATCCATCATTAGAGGATACTAAAAAATGGCTGGATTCACTTCCGCATCTTTTCTACGATCTTACCTCAGGAAGCGATACATACCATGTCTATGATGTGGGCGACGAACCAATATACGCTATCATCTCCGAAAGAGGCGTAGGCTTCTCAGGTGAAGATGATACACTGTTCCTCGACTATGACACTGCTCCGGAAGATCTTGAATTCATACGCATGGGAAAGGACCTTTTCATCAACGATCCCGAACATGAAGTTTATCTGATATGCAGCAAATACTTCTCAGAACCAAGCAAGCGTATCGAGCATATAACGTTCAAAGACGGTACAGATATGTCATACGCTGATGTATGCATTATTACAAATGCACAGGTTGGTACAGAGAAAGATGATACCATAACAGGTTATCCCGAAACTAACTTCATCTGGGGTCTGGCTGGAAATGACACACTTTACGGCAACAGAAGCAATGATTATTTGCTTGGCGGTGACGGCGATGATACTATCACACTCGAAAAAAGCTGTTTAGGCCGTCTTTTCTCAGAAGCAGGCAGTAATTACGCTTACGGAATGGACGGAAATGATACCATAATCCTCGGTGAAGGCGATGACTTCATATGGGGAGGAAAAGGCGATGATACCATAAAAAGCGGAAGCGGAGATGATATCATTTACTACGAACTCGGTGACGGCAACGACTATATCGACGATACTAACGGACGCTATTCTTATCCTGACGGCGGATATGATGTTATCTGGCTCGGAAATGGAATCAGCCCCGATGATGTCATGGTTTACTTCACTGATAAAGGATATGAATTCAACCTTAAATTTACAAAGACAGGCGAAACTATTACCATGCCCGGAAATACATATTCAGGTCTGTCCCCTGTTTTCCCGATAGAGGAGATTCATTTTTCTGACGGCACAACATGGGATCGTTCTGACCTTCTTGAACACACACGCTATCTTTACGGAACAGAAGGCGACGATGAATTAACTGTAATAACCGATGGCAGCGCAGATTATAATAAGGATGCCATAGTCAAAGGCTTTGGCGGAAATGACACGATTTCGGGTGCAGATGGAAACGACAAGATCTATGGCGGCAAGGGCGACGATGTTATGCGTGGCGGAAATGGTGATGATACCTTCTACTATGAACTTGGCGACGGAAATGATCTTATAGACATGGGCAACGGAAAATATTCATATCCGCAGGGTGGTCACAATGTTGTCGTACTGGGCAAAGAAATACTTCCTGATGAGGTAACAATTGAACGTTCGGCTGATGAATATTCTTACACTCTCTGGTTCGACAAAACAGGCGAGTCACTTGGTATGACAGGAAATGTAGTTTCGGGCTTATCAAATCTTTTCCCTGTCAAGGAAATACAGTTTGCAGACGGAACTGTATGGGATCATGACTATCTTGACAGTCACTTTGTAACATGGATAAAAGGCACTGACGGCGATGACAGTCTGATGGATTCAACTTCTGATGATATCGTATACTGCGGAAAAGGAAATGATTACATACGTGGCAGAGGCGGTGACGATCTCTACATTTATGAATTGGGCGACGGCTGCGACACTATTATAGACTCGACAGTATGGGGCAATGGCTACAATACGCTGAAATTCGGTGAAGGCATTGTAATGGAGAATATTTATACAGAAACTTCAGTGTACGAAGGGACAAAGGTTGATCGTTTCTATATCGGCAGCAAAGACAGCTACGTAGAAGTTGCCGGCATAAATGAAGTTGTTTTCGCAGACGGAACGACCATGACATTTGCTGAATGTCTCAAAGCTGCTAAGCCTGCGGAAGAACTTGACAAGGCTTCGGAGGTAAAGGGCGATCTTAACACTGACGGAAAAGTGACAGCTGCTGATATTTCATTAATGGTAAAGCTTCTGTCAGAAAATGCTGAAAAGATATATAACGAAATTGCCGATATCAACGAAGACGGCTTTGTCAGCACAGCAGATCTTGTATTAATAAAGAAAATGGTCATCGATGCAGAATGCACCTCTGAAAATCTCAAGATACTCAGCAACTTTATTCTCGGCAAGACAAAAAACATCAATGATATGTACTTTGATCTGAACAACGACGGTCTTGTAGACATATTCGACCTCATTTACATGAGAAAGGTGATCGCTTCCAAAAAGTGATACGAGATCAATAATCTTAAGGCAACACCGCACAAGTTTTGTGCGGTGTTGCCTTAAAAATCCTTGAAGGGCGACAGCCCGTCGGCGGATTTTTGCCTTGTCACTGACAAAAATATGCCTGAAAATCCGTACATTCACTCTATGTGGACAGGTTCTAATAGCAGAGGATCTCTGAAAAAACATATCGCTGTTTATGCGGAATCTCAGGAATTACGCCGTTTTCGCTTTTTATCAGACATCTTATCCGCTTCGCACAGCTGATAAAAGTTATAACTAAAATAAGCAAAATAACTTGACTTTACACATCCGCTGATATATAATTATTATATATTTTTATAGATTGGAGTGGTTATTTTGAAAATCCGAAAAACTATTGCGACTTTCCTCTCAGCCTGCTTAGGTGCCTCTGCATTATGTACCTTTCCGGTAAATGCAGAAGAAATTACCGGAATGAAATTTAACTCGTGGCAGGATGCATACTGGTATTTCCTTAATATTTCTAACGAAGGAAAAGAACCTGATGAAGACAGAACTCTGGGACCTATGTACGAAACCCGGGATATAACAGGTGACGGTATCCCCGAACTGTTCATCTCAGAATCGGCTTATCCTCTTTCAAAGGTATACGTATATACGTATCATAACGGCACTGCCGAATATCTTATGTCAGGCGGCGGAAACGGTATTATTGGATACAATACTGACAAATCCCATGAAGGTATCTACCTGATAACCTCATTTATGAATCAGGGTATCACTACCTATAAGGTAGACATATATAATAACAAAACTGTATCACCTCTTGCTGTGTTCACATCGGAGGATATGTATGCAGATGAAAAAAATCCTGCAAAGTACACATTCAATGGCAAGGAAGTGACAAAAGAAGAATTTGACAAAGAATTCTCAAAATACAAAGACCTTGAAATAAGCTATGTAGGCAGAAAAGATTATTTTGACGAAAGATATCCTATTATTGATGATGTTGTATACTATTATTACTTCGATCATTTTGAAGTTGCAGGTGCTGACAATGATATCAAAAATATGAAAATTGCTGATGAAGTCAGAGGCATTAAAGTCACCGGGATACACGAATATGCTGCTGAAAAGCACAGAAAACTTGAATCAGTAACTTTTGGCAAAAATATAGAATTTATAGGCAGAAATTCATTTGAAGGCTGTTCTGCTCTGAAATCGGTTACCATTCCCGAAAATGTCAAAGATATAGGCGAACAGGCATTTCTTGATTGTGGTTCGCTTGAAGATGTAACTATACTCAACCCCGAATGCAGTATCTGGGATTTCTGGGAGGGCGGACAGCCTCTGACATTCTGCAATACCGTTGATAAAGACGGAAACACGGTATTCAACGGTGTGATCAAGGGACAGAAAAACTCAACAGCCGAGAAATACGCAGGTATATTCAAGCTTGATTTTGAGGAAATCGAAAGTAAAAGCGCAGAAAAGATCATTTACGGTGACGTGAATGACGACAGCATTATTGATGCTAAAGACGCTACGGCTATACTTACAGCATATTCAAAAAGCTCTGTTATTGACAGTGAACTCGGATTTGACGATAATCAGAAAAAAGCAGCCGACGTAAACAGCGACAATATTGTTGACGGAAAGGATGCAACATCGGTTCTCACATATTATGCACGTACCTCTTCAGGCTATGGCGGAACACTGGAAGAATTCATGAATAACGGCTACAGCTTCGATTAATTCGTTTACGGAGACTATAAAAAGCGGACTCGAAGGTAATTATCAGGCAAAAGAATTCCTCGATGTAAATTGGAATATGATCTCTCATCTACACTTATTATAACATTGGAGGTTTTTATTTTCTACTCATAGCTAAAGCTTTTTTGAACCACCAGTTAAACTGGGGGGCGGGATACAAAAATATCGCCGGGACCAATTAAGATCCCGGCGATATTTCTGATCAGAACTGATCAGTGATATTGCTTCAGAAGTTATCACTCATCTTCTTTTTTACGTCGGCTGAATATGCCTGACATTTTAATTGCAACTAAGCCGAATCCCGTCATCATTAAAGCCAGGAAGGCGGTCAGTGCATTTGTCGGTGAGTTGTTGCCAGTCTGAGGCAGTTCAACTGTTTCACCGCCGGAGTTTGTACCCTTTCCTGTTTCAGGATCAATAACATATGTATCAAGTACCTGACCGTTTTCATCTTTAAGTATGATGCTGTATGTACCGTCAGAGTTTTTCTTGGTTTCGGCATCATCAGGAGCGGTTCCGTTCTTTGACTCATAGTCATTTGAAACGCACTCTACCCACTGTGAAATAGATGCATTGCTCTTTTCTTCCTCTGTCTTTTCGCTTGTTGTGGTGGTCGTTGAAGTCGTATCTGATGACTCGGAGACAGTAGTTGTGGTAGTTGTTGTTTCTTCAGCAGATGTTGTGCTGTCTGAAGATGATACAGTAACTTCAGCTGTTGTCTCAGTGATAACCGCAGTAGTTTCAGTTACAGCAGTAGTTGTTGCAGCAGGAGCGTTTCCGCTGAGATCATAGTTATGGCCGCTGAAATCAGTTACTTTGCCCTTTGCAATTAACTTGCAGTTGTCGTTTACATTTATATTTGTATCAGGAGCGATAAGAACATCGACATAATCAGGTATAATGATATCAGATATTACATTGATATTGCCGAAAAGTGAAAGTTCTGTATGTTCTCCTGCTTTTACAGCCTCCTCAACAGCAACTCTGATATCTGCATATGTGCTCTTGTCACTGAGCATTGCTATTGCGTTCTTGTTTATGCTGACAGTATCCAGAACTGCACCGCAGCTATCGCACGTCTGAACTGCAAGGCCGGGCTGACCGTTTGCAGGAGCATCTACGAGGATATATCCGCCTGATGAGCTGCACTCATGTTCCTTTACACTGTGGACCTTAATAGTTTCTGATGTTCCGTCAGAATACTCAATTATTATCTCTGCATCCCTGCCTTCAGCATTTGCTTTAAGCATAAATGCAGTTTCTTCTGTAACTGTGATATATCCGTCAGCATCAGGCTTTGTGCCGTAAAGTTCGGTAAATTCAAAAGCGTCTGATGATGCTTTTTTCAGCATATTAAATCCGTTTCTGCTTAAATTGGAAGCAGATGAGCCGCTTACAGGGATCTCTCTGTACTTTACCTTTACGCTTTTGCCATTGGGAGTTACAACAAAGAACATATCCTTTAATATATCGATTACAGCTTCTGTTCTGTTCATTGATAATTTCTGATCAAGATATGCTGCGAAATCATCGACATTGTCCCTTGTACGTCTTGTATCCATGTTATAGATGTAATCGTTTCTGAACGCCTCAAAAGCATTCTTAGGCTCCTTAGGACCATAGAATATTTCACGTATCTTATTATTGGATGCATAATTGTAAACTATACCGACTGCTCCGAAGCCCTCAGGCTTGGTCTCGTCAACGATGACTTCATATTCTATCGGGTCTGAACCCGGGAAAGCAACCTTTACATCCTCAAGAATGTGTGCTACAGGAAGTTCACTGAATATCGACTCATAGATAGTATGGAACCAGTACATATCGTTCATTTCAGGCTTTCTGGAAAGTAATTCCATGAGGCGCTGAGTATTAGCATCAAATCTTTCTGCATCGAGGTACTTTTCCCATACTGACTTCCAGAGATCCTTGATCTGGAGTTCGATCTCTACTGTTTCCCCGGGAGCAATTTCGTCGATTTTTACCTTTGAAACATTATTGTCATTTATAAGTGTTTCAGTCTTGGTATCTGCGAAAACAAGATTTTGATTCTCATAGTGTTTGAGAGTTGCCTTTGAAACCTGCATAACCTTGCTGATCTCATTTTCAAGATCGTAGATAGTTTTATCAGACTTGTTTGTAAGACCGATCGTTATCGGATAATACTCATTATAGAACGAATATCTCGGAAGCTTTATCGACATTTTCAGAGCAGAATTTGCATAAACATGGAGAGTTTCCTTTGACTTGAATTCATATTCAAACTCTTTTCCGTTGTTTGTTCCTGTCAGCAAGGCTGAAAGATTATAGTCGCCTTCAGAGTCGCCTCTGAGATACCAGTCAGCAGTCTTGATCTGGTTAGGTTCAAGATCCCCCATATCCTGTGTAAGATCGCCCTTGACAAGTGTAAGTCCTTCAGGAACTGCAAGAGTTGATGTGCAGTCCTTGAGTGTATTGCTGTCCTTGTTTATAACGATAAGCTGTACATCATAGAATTCCTTGAGCCATTTGCACTTGCCGTAGATCAGCATATACATTTCTTCTTCGACAGTTTCGGTATGAACGACGTAAGCATTCATTTCCGGAATATAAACCGGCTTACCCTTCGGAATATCAAAATCAGCTCCTTTGATATCCATTCCTTCTCCGCTGCCTCTGAACTGAAGAGTAGTTTTTTCATATACAGGTTGCTTGTTATTGTTTACAACTGTTTTTTCTATGACAACGCCTGATGCCTTGAAATCAGCCTCGATAGTATACTTGAAACTGTTGAAGTTCTCTTCGCCGCTTATGTCGATCCCGGCAGCCTTTATATCTTCGGGAGTCATAGGAGTTATTTTCAGTTCACCATCGATATTCAGACGAACGGGTTCTGTGGTCGTTGCTGAGGTCGTTGTTCCGGATGAAGAAGTTGTTGTTTTGGCTGTTGTTGATGATGGAGCGATCTTTGTCATGGTGATCTTCTGAGTAGTTGTTGTACCTGTAGTTGTGGTAGTTGTCTCAGAAGTTGGTGAAGAAGTTGTTTTGGAAGTTGTTGCAGATGATGTTGAAGTTGCAGTAGCAGTGGTTGTTGTTGTACCTGAAGTGGTAGTGGTAGTTGTTGGTTTTGTGGTAGTTGTTTCTGTTCTGGTTGAAGTAGTTGAAGCAGTTGTGTCAGATCTGGTCGAAGTCTGTGCGGATGATGTGGAAGAAGTTGTGGTATTTGCAGCTGTAGTAGTTGTCGTTGCAGCAGCTGTAGTAGTAGTAGTAGTAGTTGTTGTTGTTGTTGTTGTTGTTCTGACATTTACATTCATGGTGCAGGTGCCGTTTTTGCCTGCATTTACCTTTATAGAAGCCTTTCCTTCTTTTTTGCCGCTTATCACACCGTTCTTGTCAACTGATGCAACAGTCGGATCGGATGAACTGAATTCAAGACTTCTGTAATCTGACCTGATAGTGTACTTATCCCCGACATTGAGGGAGATATTCTTAGGACCGATAACTATTTCGTTCTCGATAATTTCATAATCGAATCCTTTATCAATTGCGAATGTCTCAGCTGTAGAGCCCTTATAGCAGTATATTGTTCCTGAGTAATTCTTGTTGAATGCATTGCTGCTGATAAGGCAGTCAGGGTTATAAATATAAACATCAGCATCGAAGTTTGCGAATGTGTTATCATTGATCTCATCCACGCTTGTCGGCAGAGAAACAGCGGTCAGACCCTTACAGCCATTGAAAGCGTATTCATTGAGGGATGATGTTTCCGAGTTGTAAATATCGATCTCCCTGAGGGAAGGCATACCGGAAAACGCATATGCAGGGATGATTTCACCGCCTGTGACTGTGACCTTTTCAAGTGCATAGTCAGAATAATCAAGATTTATGTTTCCATGATTGTTCCATGAATATATAAACAGGTCTGAAATTGAACTGTTCCAGTCGGTACTGCTTCCGTAAAGTGTTAGATCACGACGTGTGCATGCATAAGGGAGTGTAAGTTCTTTTATAGATGTGCATCCTTCAAATGCTGATATTTCTATAGTACTTACCGATTCGGGAACTGTCATTTCGGTCAATGATTTGCAGTTATGGAATGCACGGTAGCCTATTGTTTCACAAGTGTCAGGTATTGTGATACTTTTCAGTTTTGAACACTCTGCAAAAGCAGACTCGCCGATACTTGTTATAACACTTTTGGGATTTAATGAAGTAATAGGTGTATTATAGAATGAATAATTACCATAAGAGGTTACTGTATCAGGAAGCTTTACCGTTGCTAATGATGTACAGT
>Ga0129307_1002879_pt1 | contig 12161 bp, 11 predicted proteins | sample P1105metagenome_FD_94437 | JGI IMG/M metagenome (GOLD analysis project Ga0129307, IMG submission 94437) | Capybara group fecal microbial communities from Wisconsin, USA - P1105 metagenome | ecosystem: Host-associated > Mammals > Digestive system > Large intestine > Fecal | place: USA: Wisconsin... | reverse complement strand
TTCGCGCCGGTTCCCTTTACCACGCCGCCTGCCGTGTTCCCGAGGATCATGCAGGCGTCGTCGTACTCTTCCTTCGTCACAGCGTTCAGCGCGTTTACAAATTTGACATGTGTCGGATGGATAACCGTCCTTCCTACGAAGCCGTTCGCCTTGTCAAGGATGACCTCGCGCAGAAGGCCGTCCACCTCGCTGTTGACGATCGCGTCGCGCTTCATGAGCCTGTCCTCGAGATCGTGCTTCGGAAGATCCAGGAACATCATCTGCTTGCTTGCCCGGAAATACTCCCAGACAGGGCCGGAGACCACATAATTGTTGTCCCGCCCGAACACGTTCAGGATATCGGAAAGGATCTCGCGCACACTCAGGATGTCATAGATCGAGTAGTCCACGCCTCTTCTCACACCGAAGCAGGACGAGAAATCAGTGGCGCCCACGCGGACCTGCAGGATCAGGTCGTGATGCTTGTCAAGGATCTTCTTGATCCCCATGAGCTCCTGGAGCCTTGTCTCCTTGAACGCCACCTCCGGGTCCTCGATGATCGGCATCCCGTAAAGTATCTCACCGAATTCTTCGTTCAGGTCCGCAAGGTGCTCAAGATACCCGGTCCCATTCTCCGCGTTGAATTTCGGGAAATTGATCCCCGTAAAGAAACGCATCTGCTTCGCGGTGAGTCCCTTCGAGAAACGCATGAACTGCTTCAGGTTCCTGACACGCGTAAAGATCAGCGGCACCTTGTCGGGATCCAGCGTTCCCGCGTCGACCGCGTCCGCGATCCCTTCCAGCGTGCGGTGCACATTCTCCTCCGCCTTCTCGACGTCCTGCTCAGGGCAGGCGTCCTCGAAGCACATGACCATGCTGGTAAGTCCCGGCATGGCGCCCGAAAGGATCTTCGGAAGGAAATCCTTGGTCCCCGGCATGTACATGGTCGCGCCAAGGCAGTACTGAAGGAGCTCCCTGTCCGTGTGCTTGTCAAAGTGCTCCGGCTCCTTTACGAACTGGAAATCCGGATTATATAAATGATGTCTCATGGCTGCAGCCTCCGTTATATTTTTATCTGATGCTTCCTCTGGGAGACTGCACTGCCTCCGGGTAGTACTCATTGATCATGCGCTTTACCAGCGAGCACTGCTTCGCGCGTTTTCTTGCATCGTCCTCTGTAGAATCCCAGCTGTGCGTCGCCGCGACGGAGCCGCCGGTCTTAAGGTAGAGCGGAGCCGCGACACGGATCATCTCCGGCACCTCATAGTGGCGGATAAAGCCGCCGGTAGACTTCGGATTCTCCGTATGGATATCGATCGGTATATCGATCGCCTGGCGCATGGCGGCAAGCATCTGAAGCTGGATGTCGCGGACCGGGTTGATGGAGTTCGCGCCGATGCTTTCCAGGAGCTTCGCGGCACAGGGATTGCCGTGCCCTGTATGCGCGGAGACCTTAAAGTGGCAGTCCTCCGGAATCTCCCCTGCCTTCCGGAACTCGTTCAGCGCCCAGAGGCAGCCCTCGTCATAGACCAGGAAGGAACGGCAGCCGAGCCTTGCGGCACGCTTTACGTCCTCGATCGCGCGGACCACCTGCTCCTGCCCTCTCAGGCGGTAGCCCATACGGACGCCCTCCTCCGTATGGACGGAGGCTGATGTGTCCGTCGTGGCGCGGGGCCCGATCGCCAGGATCAGGTCCGTCTGCCACTGGTGCGCGTATTCCACCATCTTTGCGATCTCCGCGTCCGTTAGCCGCATGATGCCCTGTGTCTGGGTCACGCGGTGAAGGTAGAGACCGTAGCCGTCCATTGCCTCAAGGAGCGCCTTCATGACTTTGGGGCCCTGGATCCCCGGGACCTCAAAGCGGTACTGGCCGCCGTCATGGAAACGTTTTTCGGAAGTCGGCAGCTCGTAGGCATCACCGCCAGGCTGTCCGATCGATCTCAGGAATTCCCTGGTCTTCTCCATACTGTTCATTTTATATTCCTTTCCTCCGGCTGTTGCCGGACCTGTCTGTTCAGATCCCAGATCAGCGTGTCGATCGCTTCCCTGTGGTCAAAAACGATCGGCGGAAGCTTGCTGTTCAGTCCCTTATGGATCCTGCAGTCGATAAACGAGGCCTTTCCGCAGTCCTTGAGGACACGGATAGCTTCGATCAGCTCCTCCTTCGTCTCGGCGGGCCGCCCCATTGTCCGGTATCCGCATGATTCCGCGATCCGCGTGAAGTCGACCTTATGCCCGGCGGACGGCTGCCCGCCGACTGATTCGTGCGCGCCGTTGTTCAGGACCACGTGCATGAAGTTCGGCACGTCCAGCTTGCTCATCATGGTCAGCGCGCCCATGTGCATGATCGCGGCACTGTCGCCGTCAAGGCAGACGACCTTCCGTTCCGGCCTTTCCAGGGCGATGCCAAGGGCGACGGAGGAAGCATGTCCCATGGAACCCACATTCAGGAAATCATGCTCTTTTCCTTCATTCCTTCTTTCCCGAAGGAAGAACAGCTCCCTTGTCGCGCGGCCGGTGGTCGCGGAATAAATCGTATCCGCCGGCATCTGGTCAAGGATCACCTCGATCGCTTCCTCGCGGCTCATCGGATAGACGTCATCCTTGTTGTTTGCCTTTTCGCCGGCCATAACGCCCTTCGGGGCGATCAGTCCATACGGCCTGCGCGTTTCCCTCGCTGTCCTTGCCGCAAGCGCAAACGCCTCGGCAGCCTTGTCGTCATCGTCCTCGAGGACCGTGAAGGGGATCTCCATGATCTCAAAAAGCTTTGGGGTAATGATCCCCTGAAGCTTATGCTGCGGATGGTTCGGCTCCGAATCTCCCTGTCCCCGCCAGCCGATGAGCAGAAGCATGGGAGCCGCGTATACGCGGATATCCGCAAGTGACGCGAGCGGGTTCACGGTGTTTCCCAGTCCCGAATTCTGCATATAGACGAGCGGGACCTCTTCCGACGCGAAGTAATGTCCGGAGGCGATCCCTATTGCGTTGCCTTCATTGGCCGCGATGATATTCCGGTTCCCGGGAACATTTTTCAGTATGTAATTGCAGAAGCCGTTAAGATAGGAGTCCGGGACTCCGGTAAAAAAGGTGACCCCGTTGTCATAGAGGACCTTAAGCAGTTTTTCCTGATCCAGCATAATCAGAACCTCCCCGAACCGCCGCGGTAGATCCTGAAGCAGGGCGGCGCGTCCGCCTTTGCGATGTGCCACGCCTCCTGGAACACTGCCTGCATCTCCTCAGACAGCGGGCCGTTCTTCACCGCGTCCGCGTTCTGCTTCAGCTGCCGGAGCTTCGACGCGCCGATGATGATCGCGTCTCCTTTATCCCCGTCCAGTGCGGAATGGTACGCCATCCACCGGTAGGCTGCTTCTATGATCGTGATACCTTCCTTCGCGCACTGCTCTTTAATGAGGCTGGCGGCGTCAAAGAAGGACCTGTGCCAGTAGCGTCCTTTATAGTTCGGCCGGTATGTGAACCTTCCGGTCTCCGGCGCTTCCTCGTACGTGCTGTACTTATTGGTCAGGAAGCCGCCTGCGAGCGGGTTGTAAGCATAATACCTGAGGCCGTAATTCCGGACAGCAGGGATCAGCTCCTCCTCCGCGCTCCGGCTCAGCGGGTTGTAAAGTCCCTGATAGACCGTCGGAAGGATAAACCCGTTCTCCTTCGCCTTATAGTAAGCGTCCGCGACAAGCCAGCCCGGGAAGTTGCTGAGGCCGAGTTCCTTAAACTTCCCATCCTCATGCATGGCGGTGCACGCCTCAAGGACCGACTCGATAGGCGTGTTCGCGTCAGGATAATGCAGGTATACTGTATCAACATGGTCGAGCTGGAGCCGCTCGAGTGACTTGTTAAGCTGGCTGTATGCCGCCTCCGCGTCAAGTCTTCCTGTGATCCTGGGGCTCAGCTTGGTCGAGACCCTGATCTCCGGACTGCCGAGCGCCTTCAGCGCCCTTCCGAGGATCTCTTCACAGGTCCCTTCGTTATAGACAAAGGCCGTATCCAGTTCCGTGATCCCGTTTTCAATGCAGGCCTCGATAAACCCCGGCGCGTCCTCGTCAAAGATCTGCTCGCCGATCGTCATCGTGCCGAAAACAAGCTTTGCTCTGCTCAAAGTGACCTCCTTAAACAAGCGCCATGAGACTGCGGACAGTCATCCCGTCTTCATAGACCGCGCGATAGATCTTATCCGCCTTCTCCGCATTCCAGCTTCCGTATTCCATGAGCGCGAGGTACCTGTCCCTGAACTCTTCAGCGGTAAGCGGGTTCTCCGGCTCTCCCTTCGGGAAATCCACCCGGTCGGAAAGGATCCTTCCATCTGTTGTACGGATATCCACGACAGCTGCCTGGATGTCCGGGAACACCCTGCTCAGCTCTTCGTCCGCGCTGACGCGGATCTTACGCGTCAGGGAAAGCGTTCCTTCATCCTTTACGCTTTCCTCGGTAAACTCCTGGAGTCCTGCCCTTCCGAAGATCAGCCCGGCAGCAGTCGCGTAGGGGATGCTCATCTTTGCGGAATAGGTACCCGGGATCTCCGTGTGGTCATGGTTGGAGACGGCAAGGGAATAGGTCCGGATGTCGATGCTTTCCACATCCTCCTTCCTGATCCCGCAGCGGTCTCTCAGGTGGATCGCCGCCTCGACGGAGGGATGCGTATACCTGCAGGAAGCGTACGGCTTCGTGTAGCTCTTCATGACTGCGTACGTTCCCTTATAAAGGACCGGCTTTAATTCGATGTCAGCGCTTCCTCCCATCATTTTGAGGAACCCGCGCGCCGCGCCAAGAGGATCGGGATGACCCTTGAATCCTGCTTTCGCAAGCTGGAGCGCTGTCAGCGCCAGGAGCGACGACTTCGCGACGTTGTACGGCTTCAGCTCCGAGCCGTCATCCAGCACAAGAAGCATTCCCGACGAAGCCACACATGCCGCGGCAAACGCCTGGAAGCGCTCTTCATCTGTAAAATCAAGCATATAGGAAGCCGCGATCACCGCGCCGAGCACGCCGCAGGTACCTGTGGCGTGGTAGCCCAGGCCCTTATGCCCCGGCTGGATGGATACCGCTATGGTGTAGGATGTCTCGTATCCGATCACAGCCGCCCTGAGAAGACGGTCAAGATCTGTATCATACCGTTCCGCAAGGGAAAGCAGCACGGAAAACACCGGCGAGCCAAGATGGATGATCCCGGAGTTGGTCCCGTCGTCAAAATCAAGCGCGTGGGCATTCAGGCCGTTCAGAAAGACCGCTTCCTTCAGCGCGAGTCTTTTCCCTGTCCCGATCACCGCGAACGCTCCCTGCTCGGGCTCCGCAAACGCGGTATAGTCTCTGAGCTTTTCTTCCTGGAACGCGGCGCCGGCAGTTGTGACGGCAATATAATCCAGAAGGGACTGCTTTACCCTTGCAAGGACCGGCTCGGGGATCTCCTTCTTCTTAAGGGAATCGATCTCCGCGAGAAAGTTCACTGTTTTGTTCATTTGTTTCCTCCTCTGGCGGCAGTTTTCTCCGTCACTTTTCGCCTTCTGTGTGCGCGTTCTTTTTATCAGGTGTCAGCGCCTTCTCCCCTGCCAGATACATCGTGACCAGCCCGAACAGGATCAGGATGGTCGATGCATAAACGATCACCGGAACAAAGGATTTATAGATCCAGGTGCACAATGCTTCTGCCGTCTCTCCGCCTATGACCAGCGCTGCCACATATCCAAAGAACGTAGCGCCGCCTGCAAAGAGAACGATCATGATCCCGTAACCAAAGATCAGCCTGCAAATGTCAGAGATCTTTTTCAGCTCTTCTCTCATATCAGCACCTCCTTACAGTCCCATTACAGGCAGCCAGCCCATCAGTACGATCACTTCCATAATGAACTGAAGAACGACCCAGATCAGGTTGTTCCGGAATGTCTTCCCAAACTCGGAATCCGCAAGGCTCATGCCTGCGTACATGCCAAGCCCAAGAGGGGGGGTAATACCGCACATGACGCCGCAGATGCAGGGCAACATAGCAGCTGCAAGCACCGGATTTACGCCAACCGCCACAAGCGAGGTGATAAAGACCGGTCCAAAAATGACCACCAGCGAGGAGCCCGGGATCACCATACCAAGGAAGCAGGTGATAAGGCAGATGAAGAAGACCAGCCCGAATTTTCCGAAATTCAGTCCTTCCATAAACAAAAGCATTTCATCCGTTACCCCAAGATCCGTAAACATGGCGCCGATCATGTAGCCGATCACACAGACGCCGATCGCCGGAGCAATCGTTTTTACGTTATCCCCGAACATTTTCGCGATTGCGTGAGGTGTGACCTTACTTTTATCCTTAGCAGCGATCACTGCATAGATCGACGCAAGTCCTCCGATAAAGATCAGCATGCTGCTGGAAAGCGCGCTCGCGCCGCTTTTCCCAAGCCTTACGGTAAAGAATGTGCTTTTAAAGAAATAATCAAGAACAAACGGGAGTAGAATGATGACAGGCAGCAGCAGACCCTGCCAGCCCTCCCTAAGTGTCGTCCCAAGGTCCGGCAGTTCATCCTTCTGCATCGGTTTCACCTTATAGTATCTGCAGAACGCAAACACGGTCAGCAGACGCTGCAGGATAAACCATACGGCACAGCCCCACATTACGATCCAGAACTGTCCCTGTGAAATGAAGTTCTCCCCATATGCGGACAGCCCTGTCAGAGCCCCGAGCGCCGCGACGATATTTCCTGAAGGGGGGATCATATTTCCAAGATAGGAGGCGTTGCTTTCGATATTAGCGGCAAGCTCAGCCGGAAAACCGGACCGCTTCATTGCCGGGATAGTAATGGATCCGGTCGCCATGACATTCCCGGGTCCGGATCCGGAAAGCGCACCCATAAAGGAGCTTGCAACGACCGAAACATACCCTGCGCCCCCGGTGACGCCTCCGAGAAGTGCGAGGATCACTGCGATGGCACTGTCAATGATCTTCGTCTTTGTAAGGATGATCGACATTGCCACAAAGGCAGTCATAGAATAAAGCAGAGAGGTCTTAAGCCCCTTATCGATATAAGCGCCAAGGCTTCCCCATTTCCCGGTAATCGTCAGAAGGATAATGAAACTGATCAGGACTGCCTCGTACACCGGCCGTTTCAGCAACAGGAACCAGATAACGATCACAAAAAGCATGATTGCGAGATAAGTAAGTGCAGATGGCAAAGCTATACCTCCCTTTTGAAACAAACTCTTTTTTTCAATATTCCATAAATGTTGAACAAGGCTTGCGCCCCTGTATGCCCGGAATACTGGAATACCTTTTCAGACAACTCAAGAATACAAACCACTTTGTCATCCGGATGTATTTCGCTTAAATAATCAATGCTCAAAAACTCCACTTCGTACTCTGCCAATAAATCTATGCCCAGACTATTACAAAGCCAATCTGCATAGCGGACATTATTGACGTGACCATTAATATCAATATCAGTAAACTGGGGTTTTATATAATATTCCTGTTTTTGGCCGGTTACATTTCTTTTCGCAAAAGAAATGCTGACTGGCGCTTTGGCGTTTTGATAATCCGGCATGGATATTCCTGTTTTTTGGGCAGAAACCGTTTTTCGGGTCACCAGATCCATAAGCATCCACAGGGATCCGATCTTTCCAATTTCTGTCCCGGTTCTGTCCTTAATTACGGAATACCGCGGAAAAAAATTAAGCTGGCTTCCCTTGGTGAAAGTTTCTACCAGTACCTTTTCTCCTAAAGCCGGATACCTTACGACCTGCATGTCTGTCTTAAACAAAACCCATGCAAGTCCCTTTTCAAGCAACTCTTTTCTTCCCACGTGCATTGCACGACAATGCTCATTTGAAACATTCTGAACGACTTCCAATAAGGCTCCAGGTTTCAAACAGCCATTCAAATCACATTGACTGGTGCCAGGTCTGACCCATTCAGAGTATATTGGAAGGATATCTTTGCGAACCATAGTATTCCTTCTGGATAACCAGTAATTATTTTTTTATGATCTGTAGTTTTTTATGATCAATGCTTAAATAATCTTGCTTTCAATCTGGCCAGATCTTTTCTTTGAACAAACAACATCTCCCCAAATGATATCCCTGTAAGGTGGCAGAAATAAAATATAAATAACATCGAGCACACAGCATAAGAGATAACACTGGCAGCTCCTGCACCGTATATCCCCCACTTTGGAATCAGGATAAGATTAGCAATTACATTGCAGATAACTCCAATTCCCAGAAGAAAAAAACTCACGACCTGCTTTCCCATGACATTGTTATATGAAGCTATCAGCTTGTAATAGATCATGGAGAATACCCCCGCCAGAAGAATCAGCGTGATTTGATATGCTCCCCTGTACTCTTCTCCAAAAACCATATCCAGAAAAGGTTTTCCAAATACTATGATTCCTGCTATGATCACAAGGCAAACCGTATTGCAGATCCTTATCACATACGTTGTTTCATGAGCATCTTTACCTTTTGTGATATTTGAGATCATAACCCCCTTCATGGCGTCCGGGATCATCCAGACTCTTTCAGCCAGTAAAACTCCAACCGAATAAACACCTATTGATGCATCTGCGACCCTTCCGTTAAGCATCAGAACATCAACTCTGTAATTCAAGGTTGTCATCAAAAAAGAAAGCATCGGAAAAAAGCCGAATCTTGCCAGTCTGGGCATCCAAACAAAAAGCGACTCTGAAGGTGCAAAAAACCTTTTTCGCCACCAGAAGGTAAATAAGAGTGCCTTTGTAACATCTTTAAAAGCAATTACAAAAACACCAATGATAAAAGAAGGTCGTGCAGTGAACCAGAGAATGATCAGCACCAACAGTTCTGATAAAACCACTCCCATATCTGTAATGCTTCTTTTATTTGGAACTTCGACTAATGTAATGTAGGATACAATGCTGTCATACGTCAGCAACGGGGTGAGAATGAGGACTGCGATTATTTTTGGTGAAAGCTGAAGAAAACAAATGCCTGCCGCCGATATAGAAGAATAAATCACGAGGAACAATAGTCCCAGCCGCAAAAAGATCGGCATAACATCTGTTTTACTGTTCCGCTTGAAATATGGATAGGCATGATAAATACCAAAGCCAAGTAATATAGATGTTATACTGGTAATACTGTTAACTGTAGCGACCTGTCCCTTGATCTCTGCGCCAAGATATACAGACTGGAATAATGTAAACAGGAGCCCTACCATGACTCCAAACATTTTTGAAATCACAGCCAGCGTATATGGGTTTTTTATTATCTTTTTTATCGTGTTAAACATAAGGACTCCCTCCAGCTAAATATCTTCTGCAGGCAGCCGCTTGTTATTTCTCCTGCATAGCAGCTAATTTCCTTCTGTCTGTTTTGCCATTAAATGTCTTCGGGATCTCCTGAATCTGCACAATAAACTTTGGCACTTTATATGCTTCCAGTTTTTCCTCCAAATATGCTTCGATTTCAGCCGCGTTAAAATCATATCCCTGCTTCATAACAACAAACATTTTCAGGCATTTTCCAAAAGCTGCATCATCATATGGGATGCAGGCACATTCCCCAATACTGTAGAAACGTAAAGCTATGTCTTCTACTTCAGTCGGTGCTACTTTTAAACCCCCGACGTTAATTACATCATCCCTGCGACCTACCAGATATAAAAATCCCTGATCATTGATATATCCGAGATCGCTCATATAGATAACTCCATCATGGATGGTCTGCGCAGTCAGTTCCGGTTCATTCCAGTACCCTGCCGTAATTGTATTGCTTCTAATTGCAATGATTCCCGGATCATTCTCCGACGCCTTCTTGGGCTGAAAATTGTCATCAACAATAAACACGTCAACTCCCGGATTAGGTCTGCCAACACACCGCCCATCTCCCTGAACGGCATTGTAATCGATATAGACTACCGCACCTACTTCTGAACCTCCATATGCATCAAACTTACGCACATGGGGAAGCAGCTGGATCAGCTTCTCTTTATCCCCTCCCGGAAGAGCTGCAGAACTCGAATACAGAAAATCGAGCTGTTCATCAAACTTTGCCAGTTCTTTACTGGCAAGCGTTAAAATATAATGGACTGCTGATGGCGGAAGATACAACGATGTCACTTTGTACTTGCGCATATTATCAAAGAACAGCTTTAAATTTTTAAACCCATCCATGAGAAGGACAGTGCTCCCACAGACCATAGACATATGCGTTTTACGTAGTCCCGCGGCATGGTTCATCGGTGTAGGAATAAGCCAGACATTGTCCGCACTGTAATTCAGGACCTTGTTTTGTGATTCACACATGTTCATCTGCCCGTAATGTGTGATCATTACGCCCTTTGACTTTCCAGTAGTGCCAGTCGTAAACAATATTTCCTGAAGCATCTCTTCCGAAGGAAAATCATAATTATCTGCAGGCTGGTCAAACAGCATCTGGCAGTCTGCGCCCCAGTGATCTAATGGATGCTTGCCTTTCAAGATCAATGCAGGCATGATTTCAGCTGCGATTTCTTTTATTCGATCCTCTGGGACATCTTTCTCCACAGGAACATGAACGCCCCCGGAAAGATGTATTCCGTAACAGCAAATCAGGTATTCTACACTTGGCCCTGCTTCTAAAAGAACTCTGTCACCCTTTCCTATCCCGCTTTTTTTCAGCAAAGAACACACCTGTGTCACCGCATTCCAGAGCTGTCTGTAATTAACTGTATAGTCATCAGCAATGATGGCACATTTTTCAGGATCATCTTTACAATGATCATAGATAGACCTGACTATCGATCTCATTTGTACCCTCTCTTAATTGTCATGCCTGCGCAGAAATTTATTCCATTCTGCCTCTGCCAGCTCATCCGGCAACCCCTGATTTTTAAAACTGACAGCCTGACTCCTTCCCATCTTTCTCAGAGCCATGAACATGTCAAATCTTCCCGTAGGTTTCGCAGGGATCCCGGATGCAAGCGAGTTCTCCGGAATATCTGAGACCACCACACTACCTGCCGAAATAATACAGTTCTTATTAATGCGTACATTAGGCATAACTATGACGTTCATTGCAATATAAACATTGTCCATCAGCTCGATGCACCCGACTTTTTCTCTATACCCGAAATCTTCTTCCGGTGCACAGCTGGATAAAAAGCGATTTAACATGTCATGCGGCACTAAACGAGCAGTCTTATGCACATGCACGTTGTTATGTAAGCGGATCATTTTAGGGTAAAGCGGCAGAAGCCATGGTCCCCACATACAATCATCGCCTATCGAGCCTAACAGATCGTGGTCCTTCAGATATTTTGCTCTTTTTTTAGGTGTTTTACATAACAACAGCCTCACACTGTGGTAAAACCTGTTTAGTTTCATTACTGTTACCCCGCCCGATTATTATTTCAAATGATCAATGACCATTTTTGTAATACCATCCACCGAGTTGAAATTCTCCGGCGTAATATCATCAACTCCAATTGAAATATTGAATTTTTCACTGATCGACGTAATCAGAAACATTAACTCAAAAGAATCAATAAATCCGCCTTCAACAATGTTATTTATATCAGCAAGATTCTTGGTCGGTTTTATTTCATTTAAAATTGCAATGATACCCTCTTTAACTTCCATAATTAATCTCCTTTTCCATTAATGGTCTTTGCAGCCTTTTGTAACCCTCCGTAAAAACAAACACTGCATATATCATGAACATAGTAGAATGAGTGTGCGCACTAAAAAAAGAAAGGGCAATGATTACTAAGCTGATCCAGAAATATACATGCCTGATCTTAAATATCCCTTGCAAATAAAAAAGGTATGATATTACAGTACCGACAACACCATATTGGTACATCGTCGCATTAAAACCAGACATATTAAACTCTATCCCGGCAAGCCTGTCTTCAACCCCAAACCATCGCTGAACGCCATGAATACTGCGTACAAGTTCATTGCCTGCACTTACACGTCCAGTAATTGCGTTCTTGTAATCCTGACCGCTCCCCACGATTCTTAGTATGCTGCTTTTGAAAAAAGGAACGTACCTGAACATGACAACAAACGCCAGCACAGATCCTGCCGCAAGCAGCAGTCCCTTTGGCTTTAAAAACTCTAATAATGAAAACTGCTTATTTTTCCTTTTTTGTCCAAAATAAACAAACCATATTCCAATTGCCGTGAGGATTCCCATGCCTGAAGTACTTAAAATCATTCCTGCAGAAATCA
>Ga0129307_1002878_pt1 | contig 12163 bp, 13 predicted proteins | sample P1105metagenome_FD_94437 | JGI IMG/M metagenome (GOLD analysis project Ga0129307, IMG submission 94437) | Capybara group fecal microbial communities from Wisconsin, USA - P1105 metagenome | ecosystem: Host-associated > Mammals > Digestive system > Large intestine > Fecal | place: USA: Wisconsin... | reverse complement strand
TAGCCGGCACTTCCATCTTCCAGTGGGTGCGGCGCTTGTCACGACGGGCGGTCGAGGTTTTTCTTTTAGGTACTGCCATTTTTAACTCCTGTTTTCCATTTTGCTCTTAAGAGCTTTGAGTTTTTCCCAGCGGGGGTCGAGCGGCTTTTCAGCATCGGCACCATCGCCAGCTTGGTTGTTTGTTACAAAGATAAAATCTTCGTCAGGATTTTTCACGGGCGCAATGGGTTCCTGTAGGGTCACCAGCTGTCGGACGCACTCGGAAACATCTACGAAGTTCTGTGTCTGCGGAATCGTGTAGGCGAAAACGTCATCGTCGTCGTCATGGAGTTCCTGCTGGGCGCATGCACCGCGTTCGACTTCGACAACAATCTCGGTCTTGAACGGACGGTCAAAAAGATCCAGGCTGCGGACACAGGTGAGTGTTTGCACTCCAGAGAGGGTACCGGTCACAAGGCACTTACCATTGCCTTCGGGGCTAACCAGCACCTCGGCTACCAGATCGCCCTTGAGGTGCAGTTCGTCGAAGATTTCAGGAGCGTCGGCATGGGACCAGACCACTCGTTGATCTTCGGAATCAGTAAGTTTTTGTGCGATATCTATTCTCAAAGTGGCACAAATGTAGTAAAATGGGGAAAATGGGTCAAGGTTTGGTTAGTAGGAAGTAGGAAGTAAACGGTAGGAAGTGGTTAGTAAACAGTGATTAGTGGTTGGTGGTTAGGGAGAGAGGAAAGAAGTGTCATCCTGAGCGAAACGTAGTGAAGTCGAAGGATCTAGAGCGGAAATCAGCGAGGTATGAGGTCGGGCTTAGCCCTTTGAGGTGGGAGGTAGCCCGCCACGGCGGGCTTTGAGCAATGAGACGTGAGAGGAGAGACGACAAATGCGTAAACCGAGTGTCGCAACCATACCAGCCTGAACATGATCGTTTGCAACAGCAATCGTCTTGGCGTCAAAGCGAATTTACAAGCGAACCTAAAGCGCGAAGTGCATCCTGAATGCGCCATGTAGATTTATCGCGGTCAGTTGCAATATTGCTCACGGCACGAATTTCGTAGCAAGGCATGCCGAAAGCGTGGCAAACAGAAAAACATGCAGCCCCTTCCATCGATTCCACATCGACATCGAAATTTCGGACACGTTCCGCCGCCATCGCCGCAGTTCCAGTACAGCAATTGACAGTAAGTCCTGCTACAGATTTCAATTTTGCAAGCCAACCGGGAGCACAGCGCCACGGAGATGATTCGTACATCTGAACGGGAACGGCGCAAACTTTATGCCAAGGCATAAACGAACCATTGCGTTCGACAACGCCCAAATCCCCAACTTTTTCGGAATCAACGCGTACAACGTCGCCTACGTTCAATCCACGTTCGGGATAAGCCCCGCAAATGCCAGCAAGCACAACATGCGTAAAAGGCCCCTCGGCAGCGAATCGCGAGAGCAGTACAGACAAATTTGTTGAAAATTCAAGGATGCCAACGCCCAGAACAACGGCAAAACCACGGCCATCAGGCAGTTCAACGATTTCGCCTAAGCGTATATTTTTTTGAACAAAATCTGTACATTCAGGGAATGTTCCGAACAATTCCAAGCTTGACGCAAAGGCAAACAAAGGAACAAAACGGTCTTCCATATCAACTATTCGAGGCGTTCAACCTTTGTCGCAAGTTCATTTTCGAGTTCGGCAACGCGATCTAGACTCAAGTTCCACGGACGTTCGACTTCGCAGCGAGCACAAGCAACAGCAGTGGCCTTAGCAAGACAACTTTCGAAGCTCATGCCTTGATCACAAGCGTAAAGCCAGCCAGCAAAGAAGGAATCCCCAGCGCCAATATCATTTTTGACGGTAACGGAAGCCGGTTGCAACTGGATGCCCTGGAACTTCTTTTCGACAAGCCGGAACGCACGAACCGGAGAATCTTCGTCCGTCACGACGAGGTTCTTGATGGGCAAACGTTCAAGAACAGCTGTTGCCGTCATCTTCCAGAACTGCGGACTAGACTTGACCAACGGAATGCTCAAGCGTTCAAGCAGTTTGCAGTATTCCAGCATATTGATTTTCAGGAGTTCGACACCTTTCGCAAGGAGCTCGTCGATTCCGTCAATCGCATCGGCAAAGACTTGCTTGCCGTTAAAGTCCAGCGAATCGAACATCTTGGTATCGAAGCCCTGCGGGAACGTTCCGCAAAGAGCGACATACTGCGTGGAATCCCAGTAATCGTTTAGCGTTTGTGCAAAATCGTCATTCTCGGAATCGGCAAGCATCGGCGACGGTTCCACAAGTTCTGTCGTATCGCCATTACAGGCAATCGTCGTGCAGATACGCGTGTTCTCGCGAATCCAGACCGGAACTTGCTGAATGCCACAAGTCGACAGCTCGTCAAAAATTTTCTCGCCGTTCCCGGCACCGAGGAAATGCATCAAGCGGGGAGTTCCGCCCAACAGCTGCAAAACGCGGCAGCAGTTGATGCCCTTGCCCGACGCATATTCCTTGACTTTGGATATACGATGGACTTCGCCTGGAACAAACTTGTCCAAGAAGAAGACCCTCTGCCATGCGGGATTCAGACCGAGAACTAAGATTTCGCGAGACATAAAACGCCTTAGAAGTTTACTTTATAGAACTTGCGCTTGCCCACCTGAATGACCAGTTGATCGCCACCCTTGATTTCAAAGGTAGCCTGCGGGTCGGCAAGCTTTTCGCCACCGATCTTGACGCCACCGTTCTGCACCATGCGGCGAGCTTCGCCCTTGGATGCAAACGCCTTGATGTTCACGAGCAAGTCAAGAGCGCCGTAAGTGCCGGCTTCGACACTGCATTCGAGAGCATCGCTCGGGATAGCGTTACCGCTGTGGATTTCACGTTCCTTGGCGGCAGCGGCTTCGGCAGCTTCGGCACCGTAGTACTGCGTCACGATGTCGATGGCGAGGCGGTGCTTGGCATCGTTCGGGTTCATCTTGCCCGCGGCGATGTCCGCCATCATCTGCTTGACTTCTTCAAGCGGGATGTTCGTCAAAAGCTCAAACCAGTTCTCGACGATGCTGTCGGCGAGGCTGTAAATCTTGTGGTACATCACGTCGGCAGGTTCATTGAGACCAACGTAGTTGCCGATGGACTTGCTCATCTTGACCTTGCCGTCCGTACCAAGCAGAATCGGCATGAAGAGACCGATTTGCGGTTCCATGCCTTCAAAAAGCTGCAAGTCGCGGCCGCGCAACACGTTGAACTTCTGGTCGGTACCGCCGAGTTCCACATCGCTCTTGATGGCCACGGAATCGTAGCCCTGCATCATCGGGTACATGAATTCGTGCAAGCTAATCGGCGTATTGGCGGTATAGCGGTTGTGGAAGTCTTCGCGTTCGAGCATCTGGGCGACAGTGAACTGGCCCATGAGTTCAGTCACCTTGCTGAACGGGAGCTTAGAAAACCATTCGCCGTTGTAATGAATTTCCACCTGGTCGCGACGGACGACCTTGAAGAACTGCTCCTGATATTCCTTGGCGTTCTCGAGCACCTGTTCGTGCGTAAGGCGCGGACGGGCCTTGTTGCGACCGCTCGGGTCACCAATCTGTGCGGTGTAGTCGCCCACGATGAGGACGACGGTATGACCGAGATCCTGGAACTGGCGGAGCTTGCGCATCACGACCGTATGGCCGAAGTGCACGTCTGGAGCAGTCGGATCTACCCCCATCTTGATACGGAGGGGAACACCGGTGTCATAGGACTTCTGGAGTTTCTTTTCGAGTTCATCTTGCGGCACAATGTCAGTAACGCCGCGCATCAAAATTTCAAGCTGTTCTTTTACAGGACGGAATTGCATGATTCTAGTTAATTGGTTAGTGGTTAGTGATTAGGGGTTAGGATGATGCTAACGAGGCTAATCACTGAAAGCCCATTTTAAAAGAATGGATAATCATAACAGGATAAATATAGAATTAGACGCGAGACGAGAAACGAAAGACGAGAGAAAAGTAATAAATTTCAAGCATAAGGTTTTAGGTGTCAGGTTTCAGGAGTCACGGTCTTCCATCTACAGCCTATTACTTACTGAAAGCGGCGAGATCAATGCCTAGTTGCTTGATTTTGTACGTGAGGATGCGTGGAGTCGTCGAAAGGCTACGGGCGGCTGCGGCCATTTTGCCCTTGCTGCTTTTTAACGCATCGCAAATGATATCGCGTTCGTACGCTTCTACCATCAACTTGAGGTTACCGCTCACGGGGGTTCCGCTCGTTTCGTCCGTCTGGATGGTCGGCGGAAAGTGGTGCGGATAGATGACATCTTCTTCCGTCAAGAGAACAGCACGTTCGATGGCGTTTTCAAGTTCACGCACGTTGCCCGGCCACGGATAGCTCATGAGCATTTCGATGGTTCCGCGGGCGAGACGGCGTACGTTCTTACCGACCAAACGGCAGTAATGTTCAACAAAGTAATCCGCCAAAAGTACGATATCGGTGCGACGTTTGCGGAGTGGCGGAACGTAAATCGGGACAATGTGCAGCTGGTAGTACAAATCTTCGCGGAACGTCCCTTCGGAAACCATCTGCTGCAAATTTTTTGTCGTCGCGCAAATGACGCGGACATTCACTTTTTTCGGGAAGCGGGCGCCCACGCGTTCCATTTCGCCCTGCTGCAAAAGCCGGAGCAACTTTATCTGCAAGTTTGGGGTCAGTTCGGCGACTTCGTCCAAAAAGAGCGTCCCGCCTTCGGCCTGTTCCACGCGGCCCGGAGCCTCGTTCACAACCCCGACCAACGCACCCTTTTCGCTGCCGAAAAGTTCGCGGTCCAAGACGGATTCCGGGAGGGCGGCGCAATGCACTCGCACAAACGGGCCCAAATTGCGGTCGGAGCGGAAGTGAATCGCCTCAGCGACAAGCCCTTTGCCAGTCCCCACCTCGCCAATGATTAGCGCAGGCAGCGGGCTTTTCGCAACTTGGTCAATTTGTGTATAGACCTGCTGCATTTCAGGCGTGCGACCAATGATATTGTCCGGCTGGAAACGCGCCTTGAGTTCCATCGCCATGCGTTCGTTTTCGGCCTTGAGGATTTCGTTTTCTTCACGGGCCTCGCGACGGAGCTTTACCGCCGCCGCAAGCATCTGCGCAATGATTTCCAGCAAGCGGAGCTTTTCGGGAAGTTCGTTTTCGACCGGATTCTGCACGTCGGCACTGAAGGCACCAATCACCTGATGTTCCATGATGACCGGAACGCAAAGGAACGCCTTGTCCTCAGTCTTGCCGCGGCCCGTACGGTCCAAAAAATCCGGATCCTTAGCGACCGACGGAATAATAACCGGCTTACCCGTCTCGACCACGCGACCAGTAATACCCTCGCCCACCTTATAGCGCCCCTTGCGCGCCTGACGACTCGAAAGGCCTTCCGCAATTTCGATGGAGATTTCACCGGTGTGTCGGTTGTACAGCGTGAGAGTCGCATGCTCCACGCCCATCGTAGATTCCACCACCTCCAAAATCGGATGCGCGACGCTTTCGAAATCGAGCGTCTGGTTCAAAATGGAACTGATCTTGTAGAGTAGCTCCAGTTCTTGGATTTTAGATTGCGAGGTGGGCATGATGCAACAATTCTATTTCTTAAAAATATCGCTATGTGTTACGGTATCAACTAATGTCAAAACCAAGACATCATTATCTTTCAAATACAATAGTAACCAATCTGGCTGAACATGGCATTCCCAAATGCCCTTGTATTTTCCCACCAATTCATGATTGCGGAATCGTTCTTCTAGGGGAACATCTGTCCGAAGCTTTTCGATAACTTCCTCTAAACGAGAAATGTTCAATCCGCGTTTTTTCGCACGCTTCAAACTTGCTTTGAACTGCGAAGTCTTTGCCAGTTCATAAACCATTATTCGCAATCCTTAAGAAGTTCTTTGGCAGAAGAGTATCTCTTTGTTTTTGGATTTCTGCTGATTTTTCGAGCTTCTTCGATTGCTGCTAAAGTAGATTCAGAGAATTCTTCTTGCGGAGGCACGATTTCAAAGGGAATACGTTTTTGATTGATAGACTGCTTTAAAAAAAGGCGAATAGCAGTCGTCAAATCTAACCCAAGAGACTCAAATAAATCTTCAGCCTCTTTTTTCATTTCCAAATCGACTCTCGTCTGTAAAACTGCATTTGCCATACTTCCAATTTCCTTTATAATCAAATATAATCCATTTCTAATACAAATGCAATGTAATTTAAATTTTAAATGGGTTTTAGAATCACGTATAAAAAAGACCCCGGAACGAAGTCCGGGGTGACAGTACAATAAGGCGTTCACTAGATCCTCACCTACGCGATGACAACCCTAACAGCCTTGAGCTATCAGCCATGAGCTGTGAGTGCATACAAGGGGCTATGCCACGATTTTAAAACTCATACCTCAGAGCCGCTTGCGGCGACCTACTTCAGAGCTTCTTGCACGAGGGCGCTGGCACGCTTGGCATCGAAGCGGCCCTTGACCTTCGGGGAGAGTTCCTTCATGATCTTGCCCATGTCTTTCGGGCTTGCAGCACCGGTCGCGGCCTTGATTTCTGCGATGAGGGCCTTGACTTCGTCTTCGGTCATTTCGGCGGGCATGTACTTGCGGTAAATGGCGATGCAGGCTTCTTCTTCAGGAATCTTGTCCAAAAAGCCGCCCTTCTTCAAGATTTCAATAGATTCCTGTTTCTGCTTTACGCTCTTGGCGAGAACATCAACGCACATGGCATCCGTAATGGTGTCCATGATTTGAGCCGGGGCAGCCCCAGCCTTCATGGCTTCGTTCTTGATGTCGGAATGGAGCGTACGGAGCGTTCCGAGAGTTACGGCATCGTGAGCCTTCATTGCAGTCTTGATGTCGTCGAGAATTTTTGTCAAAAGTTCACTTGCCATAATATTTCCTTTTGCGGATATCCCGCAGTCTAAAAACACCTAACGAGTCATCGGCATAAGCCGACAACTCATTAAAGTTTAGCAAATTATCCGATTAAAGAATCGAATTAGTAGAGACGCTTGCGGTTCTGGTCAGCAATCTCTTTGAGACGCTTGCGACGAGCTGCAGTTTCAATACGCTTCTTTTCTTCGGAAGGCTTTTCGAAACGCTGACGCTTCTTGACGTCGGAGATGATGCCATTCTTTTCGCAAGACTTGGTAAAACGCTTGAGAGCGCGTTCGAACGGTTCGTTGGACTTAACAATAACGCCGATCACGATAATCCTTTGGTTAAAAATTCAATTTTTTGATAGCCAAATATACCTAAATTTTTTAATTCCGTCAAGGGTAACATTTTGTAAGCATATATGCACAAGCATTTTACACCGATTTAGCGCCGTCCGCCCCCTCGGGTCCCTTGTAATTAAAGGCAAGCATGGTGATATCGTCGAACTGCGGCGCCGCCCCTACAAACTGGTCGATTTGTTTTTTGACGTAGCGGCACGTCTCTTTAGTGCCGTCACCGCCGCCTTTAGACAAAGCATCTAGCAACCGCTCATTCCCGAACAGTTCGTTATTCGCGTCAGTAGCTTCGGTCACACCGTCAGTATAAAGGAACAACGTATCGCCTGGAGCAAGGTCCAACGTCTGGAGTCTGTAGTGCGTGGTGTCCATCGCCGCCATGACGACCCCGGCCTTGCTCTTCGCAAATTCCACCCGACCATCCTTATGGCGGATTGCCGGAGGATTGTGCCCTGCCGACGCAAATTCAATATGCCCCGTCTTCAAGTCGATGAAGCCCATCCAAACGGTCACGAACATGTTCGCCCTATTCCGTTTTTCCAATTCACGATTCGTGTTATCAAACGTCTCGACAACGGACTTCAAGTTCTTCGCCATCGTGCGGAGCACTATTCGCGAAACCATCATGAACAACGCGGCAGGCACGCCCTTGCCCGAGACATCGCCCACGACAACGCACAAGCGGCCGTCATCCAGCTTGAAGAAATCGTAAAAGTCGCCGCCGACTTCCTTCGCCGGACGGAGGAACGGCGTCAATTCGTGAAGTTCATCTCCAGAATCTTCCTCTTTTTCGTCCATCGGCAAAAAGCCAATCTGGATATCCTTTGCAAAGTCCAGCTCGCTTTCGATGCGGTCCAAGTCCTTTTGCTTTTCCATGTGCTCCTTGAGCGAGGTGCGCATGTGCGTAAACGCGCCTGCAAATAGAGCGATTTCGTCACGACCGGAAAGATGCGGAATCTCGGCATTGAAGTCTCCGTTCCCAAGTTTATCCGCTGCGACGGCAAGTTCATTGAGCGGACGCGAGACTCTCGACGAAATCACAAAGATTAAGAGCAACATAACGACATAACCGATAAGGCACATCCAAGCAAACATCTTTTCCATCGAGCGCTGGCTTTCCAAATACTTCTGGGCGGGCCACACAATCATGAACGTCCAACCGTTCGATTCCATCGCGCTAAAGTAAATAGCCGTCTCGCGACCATCGCGCGTAAACCCCATGAAGAGTCCCTTTTTCATGCCACGCACTGTTTTTTCAAAATCGGACGCGGACTCACCTTCCTCATTTCTAGCGAGATCAGCCAGAGTCTCCTTAAAAACGACATCGCTTTGAGGATGCGCAATCACAGTACCATTTGCAGACAAGACGACAACGTAGCCCGAATTCGATACAGGAATCGAAGCGACCGTCTCCTTGAGGAACGCAATGGACATATCAAGGCACAGGACACCTGCAAATACTTTGTTCCCTAAAGAGTCCGTGTGGAAAATGGGGGTCGTGTAAATCGCAATCGGCTCCTTGATAAAGTCCCCGACGAACGGCTCCTGCCAAATCCCTTTCTGCTGCTCCTTCGTACTCTTGTACCATTCCTTATCGAAATAGTTCTTGCCGTCGAACAGCTTGATATCGTTCTCCGAGAACTGGGCAAGACGCATCACGTTCACGTTCGACTCGGACTGGGGAGCCATGCCGGATTCATAGGCGACAACCACAGCCAGAACTTGCGGCAATGTCTGCCTTGCGTCAAAGACCGTCTGCGTCAAGAAATCGTCGAGATCCTTGCCAGCGAGTTTCTCGTTGCCAAGCACTTCGGCATATTCGTCGCCAAGTTTTTGCCCTTTTTCAAACAACTTTTCAATAATGGCGACATTCGCAAGGCTTATCTCTTCGCCTTTCTGCGTAAGCAAGGTCGAAAATTCACTTTGAACTTGAAAGCTGAGAATCCCGAACAGCGTCGCAAAGACAATGCTGAACCCAAGCAGAGTCAGCATGGACTGTTTGAACGCTAGTCCGTGTATATTGAATCCCATAAAAACCTTCTCTTTTCGCTACAAGTAGAAATCTTTTTTATTCCAAGTAGAAATATATGTAACTTAACAGCCGCCGCTCGGACCTTAACAGAATTTTATCCAAAAATTATGATATTTTTTTAAGATTAACGATAACAAAACGGACAAAAAAAAGAAAACTGAAATTTCAGATAAACATTTGAGCACTAAAAATATAAAAAATTACGGAAAAAACATGTCATTTTATGTAAAATTTCGTTAATTTTAATGTTTTTGAATCTTCATAACTTGCGAATTATCAACGACTTATGTATATTCTCTACTAGAATATTCCAAACATATGGAGAAATGTTTTAATGCGGAGTTTAGCCATGAAGTTGCATTCAGCATCTTTACTCGGGGCAATCGCCCTTTCCTGTTCATTGCTTTGCGCCTGCGGTAGCAAGGAAGAACAACCGGCACCGCAACCAGAAGCCAAGCCCGTCGCAGAAAAACCGGCTCCGGTCGAAGCGGCTCCAGTTCAAGACGAACCGGACTTGGTCCCTATTCAATCCCTTAACGAACCCGAAGAAAAGCCTGCACCGGCTCCAACTCCGGCAAAAAAATTCGCGCCGTCGCATTCCAGCGTTGAGCAGGAATCCTCGGGCCAGTATGTGATTCAAGTGAGCATCCAGCCGTCGAGAAAAGCCGCAAACGGCATCGTAAGCAAGCTCTCCGATCAGGGCATCAAGGCATACGTCGCCGAAGTTGAAAACCCGGGCGAACTCGAAGGCACGTTCTACCGCGTCCGCGTCGGTTACTTCTCTACAATTGCAAACGCCCAGCAGTTCGGCAAGGAAGTGCTTGCCCCGCAGGGTTACGCAGGCTGGGTCGATAACCGCAAGAACGATCGCATCGGTAAGCCCGGCATGAGCGAAGACATGTAATTTAACAAAAGCAACGAACTGATAAAGGCCCCGCAATTTGCGGAGCCTTTTTTGGATAAATACGTTTGTTTATATTGTGTCGCAGGAATGAACAGCAACTACTCAATCAATCGCCCATTGTCATCGCATAATCCTATGAGTATGCTGTTGCCATCGGAATCTACTTTTAGCAAGCCGTATTTGGCTTTTTCAAATTTTTTTGCAGAACCTTCTTGAAAAAAGTAGTTGTCGGCTCCGATAGTCAACCTTCCCTCGTGTTTCTTATAAAAAATCACAAGTTCTCCGCTATTTGTTTTCTTACCGTCCTGTCGGCGCACAAATTTTGCCACCTTGTTGCGGTCCACCTTTACCACGATGTAGCCGGATTTAAAGTGGCGGTCAATTTTGTCGAAAATTTGATAATTCAACGCCATATAGTCGCCCTGCATCAGCGAACGAGGGTCAACAGGTGCAAGGCGCAGCAAAACTTCAGCGCCTTTGCTAATTAGCGTTTCTTTTTGCACCACCGAAAAGGCAAAGAACGCAAGTACCAATATCAGATTGGCAGCTAGTACAATTTTATATTTTTTGCTCATTTGGTGACTCGTTTAATAAAGTAAAACATCAACAGGAATAACGCTCCCGAAGCCAGCAGCAGATATGACTTGTTTATCAGCAACATCTCTAAATCGTAATAGAAGAATGATATTCCGCAAATAAACGCTGCAGAAAAAATAACCAGACACACATAGTCGAGAATCAAAAACGACAAAAGCATCCCCACAATCGGAAACGCCATCGCAGGATACACAGCCGTAGATGCACAACATAACAGAGCAAGTACATACCCCTCGATCAGCCTTCTGCCCGTAACATATTTACGCAACAAGATACAGGCAATAACGAAACCGATTATTGCAAAGACTATTGCAAAAGCAGTATTATCTCTGTGAATAAACCATAAAAGCGCTACTGATATTGCGGCGGTGACAAACCTAATCGTTTTCAAGTAGTCTTTAAGCACTGTCGAAGCAAACCATTTATCTTTGATGGTGGAGGCAAACAAGCCCATATAGGCGACAATAATCGCAAAACAAGTTATTTCGACATTGTGACTTTTCATGAAGTTATGAGATTGGTCAAAACACGAAAAACAAATGAGCGGCAACAACACCAAAGCATAGCTGAGCAGCATTTGCCGACACAAACGCACCTTGCTCAGTGCAAATGATAAAGCGGCCGCCACAAATTGCAACACAAAAGTCAGCGTCAAATATTCAAACCCAGCGATATACCCGAATGTAAATCCCACAATAAACAACGGGAACACCAGCAGTAGAAGCAAAGCCATCTCATTGCCGATAGCCTCATCATCATGCGAAAATGCTATTGCACAAATGATTGCGATCACCGACAGCACGCCATAAACAGCCAAATTGCCCTGCGCTACAAGAGCAACTATGCCTGCCAATGTCGAAGCAATGAAGAGTCCGCCTATGCTCATCACGATCAGCAAAGGCCAAGGCAAATGATCAGATTTATAATTGTTATTTTCCATTGCCGATTACCGATTGAATTGTTGACGTTTCCGTTTTTTCTGGTTTCCACTTTTTGTATTGTTCTACAATAGTGAATGTCGATCCCACCAAAGCGGCCGAACTCAGCATCAAGTGGAGTAAAAGTCCCAAAAAGGCAACCGAGAGACATTTGAAAAATACGCATTCCAACACACTCAACGCACCTATGAACAACATTGAATATAGCCATATATTCTTTTGCCTCAGCGAACACCATATTGTTGCTACAGTTACAACAAAAGCCATCAAAAGATTAAGCACAGCTACTACGGCATGACGCATACCCGCTTCATTAAGAATTACAAAACATACTACGCACACCGCCATACCAAATTCTATTGTAAACAAAATACTTGTAAACCAAGACGGCGGAGCAGACAAATTAGGCAGATATTTTGGAGCAAAAACAAAAAACGCAATCCACGCCGCACCGTAGAGCATAAGCACCGTCAGAT
>Ga0129307_1002876_pt1 | contig 12177 bp, 13 predicted proteins | sample P1105metagenome_FD_94437 | JGI IMG/M metagenome (GOLD analysis project Ga0129307, IMG submission 94437) | Capybara group fecal microbial communities from Wisconsin, USA - P1105 metagenome | ecosystem: Host-associated > Mammals > Digestive system > Large intestine > Fecal | place: USA: Wisconsin... | reverse complement strand
GTCCCCGGAAATGGGATAGCCCTTTCCGGTCCTTACGCCTCCGGAGAAGCGCGCAAAAGCCGCTGCACCGATAAGCACAGCGGCAATGATGATCATATAAAGAAGCTGTCTTCTGTCCCGTCTCATGATCTCATCATTTTCAGGGCGGCTTTCAGCACGTCCTGGGTGGTCATGTCTTCCGTCAGCGCTATGCTGCCGACGGCCCTTCCGGCCTCGATCCTGGAATATCCCAGGGCTGACAGCGCTTCGATTGCCTCCGCCACCGGGCCGGCCTCTCTGCCGGGCTGCCCGTCCGTTCTGCCGTTTCCGGCAAGCCCCTCCGCCAGCCGGCCGAGGGAAAGGTCTCCGAGCTTGTCCTTCAGTTCCAGGATGATGCGCTGTGCCGTGCGGTTTCCGACGCCGGGCGCCCTGCTGATGGACTTGACGTCCCCAGTCATGACCGCCATTCTGAGGTCATCCGGCCGCAGCACGGAAAGAATGCCCAGCGCCATCTTGGGTCCCACGCCGTTCACGCCAAGCAGGCTGCGGAACATCTCCCTGTCTTCCCTGTACAGAAAACCGTAGAGGGTCTGGCCGTCTTCCCTGACGCTGAAGTGCGTGAAGATCCGGACTTCCGTGCCTTTGGCGGGAAGCTCCGTGAGGACGCTGCCGGGCACGTTGATACCGTAGCCCACGCCGCCGGCCTCTACCACGATGAAATTGTCTCCTGTTTCCTCCAGGATCCCATGAATAAACTGGATCATATATGGCTCCGTATGCTTAATAGCTGGGCACCGGTGTGGGCCTTCTCTTATCAAAGATCTGATTCAGATCGGCAAACAGATCGCTCATCAGGTCCGGCTTCTTTCCGGAAAGCACCAGCCACATGCAGTAGCCGTCCAGGGCACGCCGGCCGGTCCTCAGATAATTATTGCCCAGCTGTACCCAGTAACGGGTGGAATCCACGTTGCAGAAATAGCGGAAGCCCAGACCGTACAGATAGTTGAACTTTTCCACACAGCCCTCTTTCTTGTTGCTGGAGTCGTAGTTTCTCCAGTCGCCGATGTCGGCGCCCTTGGGATAGATCAGAATATCCGCCGGCTTGCCCGTGGCTTCCCTGATGAGGATGTTGACGTTTCTGTCCCACTTGTCGGAGTCGATCTTCAGATTCTCCACGGACATGCCGCCCATGTCCCTGTGGCCCCAGCTGTGGCTGCCGAGATCGTAGCCGTCCGCCACCAGTGCCTTCATCACTTCGATGGCTTCCTTGCGCTCCGCTTCCACGTCGTGGCCGCCTTCCACCTTGTGCTTCACGTAGTTTTCAGGCAGATAGGTCTCGTCCGTGCGGTAGCCCAGCACGCCGTTGTATCCCGTAAAGACCAGGCAGGCCTTATGGCCGTGATAGGAGAAATCCGGATGCTCGTCGATGAACTTGTCCAGGATGGGCACGATGTCGTAATCGCCCACGAATTCATTGCCGTCCTTGTCCGTGTAATGCGTGGTGGGCCTGCCGTCCTCGCCGATGATCATCTTATCCGCATAGCCGGCGCCGACCATATACTCATAGTAGCAGACGTCGTCCTCGGACATGACGAATGCCTTCTTGCCGGGAGGCAGCATGATCTTGCCCTTCTGCATGACTTCCTTTCCGTCCACCATGACGGGTTTTGCCATGTCATGCAGGCTGACCAGCACGAAGCCGCGGTCATACATCTCCTGGATCATTTTTTTGAACTCATCGACGGTGGTCATCAGGCTGTTGTAGCCGCCCGCCTGCTTGCCCCAGCGCCTCTCATCGAAGGAATTCTCCGGGTCCACGCAGAGGATGTGGAAGAACACATGGGTGATCTCCGAAATGTTCTGCTCCACGCAGGACTCCTTTTCCGCCGTGATCTCTTCCTTGAGTCTGATGACCCCCTGATCGTCCTGAGGCACGCCGGAACCGGAGAGCAGCTTTAAGGCCTCGTCATAATTGTACTGAAGCGCATAGTGCCTGGCCTCGTCCATGACGGCCGCGAGCTCGGGCGCCGGCGCCGTCGTCTCCTCCGGCGTGGTCTCTGTCTCCGTGACCTGGCTTGCCTGCGTGCTTTCCGCGGGCTCCTTCGGCTCCTTTCCGATCAGGGAGCTGATGCCCTTAAAGGCCAGGAAGGCCAGAAGCGCGCCCAGCACCAGCAGCAGGATCACCCAGGGCAGCGGGGAAGAAGAACCGCCGCTGCGGCTGCCTCCGCTTCTGCGGCTGCTTCCCGAATAAGAGCGCCCCGCTGCACTGCTGCGCGTCTGGGTTGCGCCGTAAGAGGACCTGCTGCGTCTGGAAGAAGCCCTTCTGCTGCCGGAACCCGGCGCATAGTGCTCTTCATAGGCAGATTTTCCGCTTCCCTGTGTATCGTATTCGTAAGAAGAGGATTCATAAGAAGAGCTCTCATGTCCGAGAGCCCTGTGAAGCCTCCTCTGTCTTTCTTCTGATGACATTGCCATAAGCATTCCCTTTCCGGATCATCCGGTCTTGACCGGCATACAGTTAGAGACAGTATAACACAGACAGAGCAAAAAATTAATGCTTAGTGTTCAATATTTTTGATAAAGCGGGCAGGATTTCCGCCGACGACGGTGTAGGGCGCCACGTCCTTTGTGACCACGGCGCCTCCGCCGACCATGGCGCCTTCACCGATGGTCACGCCCGGCAGGATCACGGCGCCGATGCCGATCCAGACCCGGTCTTTGATGACCACGGGACTGCACTTCATGATCTTCAGATCGTCAAAATGATGATTGGTGGTGGCGATCATCACGTTGGGGGCGATCATACAGCCGTTGCCGATGGAAATGCCGCCGGTGGATATGGTGGTGAAACCGGTGTTGATCCAGCAGTTCTCGCCGATCTCAATGCCCTTGCCCCTGTCGATGCGCGTGGGAATGCCTATGTTGGTGGACTTGGGCAGCCTTCCTTCGAAGATCTCCTCCAGAAGACTGCGGATCTCCGGAGAACCGGGCTCCAGCATGCTGATCTTCCAGAGAAGCTTCCTGGTCCTCAGCCCTTCCGCTCCCAGGTATTTCGCAAAATCGGGATCCTCGGAGGCATTGACCTCCTCGCCCCTTCTCAATCTGTCAAAAATGTCTACGTCCACCCAGCCGAACATCTCAGCCCTCTCCTTTCTCATCAAACAGCATCACCGGCTCCGCCTCCAGCAGCGGCGCGTCCTCTTCCAGATGACTGACCGCCAGCACGGTCTTTCCGGCGGCATGCTCCTTCAGCCAGGCGCCGGCCCGCCTGCGGCTCTCATCGTCCAGTCCGCTGAAGGGCTCGTCCAGAATGAGGATGTTTCTGCCCGGCGCAAGCGCCGCCCTCAGGATGGCGACCCTTCTGCGCTGTCCACCCGAAAGCTTTTCCACGGGAATATGGGGATCGCCGTCCGGCATCAGCCGGGCAAGCGCGTCCAGGGCCTCCTCCCTGCCGAGGGAAGCGCCCATCCGCAGGTTTTCAAGCGCGGAAAACCCGGGGCAGAGCCTGTCTTCCTGAAAGACCACGCCGAACGCCGGCGTTTCGCTGAACGAAATGCTGCCCCCGTCGGACTTTTCCAGGCCCATGATCATCCTGAGCAGCGTGGTCTTGCCGCTGCCGCTTGGGCCCATGAGCAGATATCGTTTCCCGGATGCAAAGTCAAGAGAAAGCGCCCGGAAAACATGCTTTTCGCCGAAGGACTTACTCAGCCCCCGGATGATGATGTCCGCCATCGCTCTCCTCCTTTCTCTGAAAACCGGGTTCATGCAGGCTCCGCTCCAGCAGTTCCAGCAGCAGCATCACCAGCGCCTCAAAGGCCCTGCTGAGCAGAATGATCCAGATGGTCCAGGCAAACACGGCCGGGGTGTCCAGAAAGATCTTGGCCTGATAGAGCGCCGAGCCGATGGTGCCCCTTGGCTGTCCGATGAGCTCGGCCGCCACGCCGGAACGCCAGGCCATGCCAAGTGCCGTTTTGAAGCAGGTACGCAGATAAGGCAGGAGCGCCGGTATGTAGATGAAGCGAAGCTTTTTGAATGCCGACAGCTGAAACAGCGATGCCATTTCCAACAGTTTCCCGTCCGCCGCGTCAAAACCGCTGACGGTATTCTGGAAGACCATGGGAAATACCACCACAAAAGAAACAAAGGAAGACAGCCTGTTGCTGCCGCGCAGCCAGATGATGGCCAGAATGGCGAAGGAGGCCACCGGAATGGCCTTTAAGAGCGTAAGAAGCGGCGCCAGCAGCTGCCTGAAAAAGGGGCTTCTGTAAGCGATCAGTCCCAGCACGAGCGCCAGCAGGACCGCAAGAAAAAAGCCCGCCGCGATGCCCGCCAGGGTGCGCAGCACGGAAAGCAGAAACTGAGGCTCCCTGCTGACCGCCGCAAAGCTCCGCAGCGTCTCCAGGGGGCCTGTGAGGATGATGCTGTTGTCCGTCCATGCGGCCGCCAGCTGCCAGATCAGCAGCCAGAAACAGACGAACATAAGTTTCCTGAAGAGACTCAGGGGCTTTCTTGACTTTCCCATTTTTCAGTGTTACATTACAGATGATTTAGTACACAAAAATTTTAACGTACGAAAGGACCGGCCATGAATCCTAAGATCAAAACGTCCGAAGTAGATGCCCTGTTTGATGCCGTTCTCTGCCTTGAGACCAGGGAAGAATGTTACCGGCTCTTTGAAGACATGTGCACCATCAAGGAACTGCTGGCCATTGCCCAGCGCTTCCAGGTGGCCAGGCTGCTCACGGAAGGCCGGACCTATCTGGACATCTGCGAGGAGACCGGCGCCTCCACCGCCACCATCAGCCGCGTAAACCGCTCCCTGAGCTACGGTGAAGACGGCTACCAGCTTGTGCTGGACCGCATGAAAGAGAAAGACGCCTGAGACCCCGCGTCCATGGGGACAGCAGCCTGCCCTGCTTAAGGGATGCCCTGCTCCGCGTTATTCCTCCGCCCCCTGCGTTTCCTCATCTTTGATACTGCCAAGACCCAGCAGACTCTTTGCCTCGATCGGATCGATCTCATCGACGGCAGAGAGTTTTTTATTGATCATGTCCGTCCTGTGACGCAGATCGGCCGTGGCCTTCCTGGCCATTTCGAGCCTGTTGCCCGCCGTCTCGATGAGCGAACTCAGGGTGCCGTACTGTGACTTGATGGCTGAAAGCAGCTTGAGGATGTTCTGAGAATCCCTGTTCACCGCCATATACCGGAAGCCGATGCTGAGCGAATTCAGAAGCGCAGCGACGGTGGAGGGCCCGGTGATGACCACATGATATCTGTTCTGGCATTCTTCTGCCAGACCGGGGATGCGCAGGACCTCTGCGTAGAGTGATTCAGTGGGCAGGAACATGATGGCGAAATCCGTGGTGTTTGGCGGATCCAGGTATTTTCCGGAGATGTCTCTGGCATCCGTGCGGACGCGCTGCTCCAGCTCTTTGACCGCCTTCTGCATGGCGTCGGCATCGCCCAGTTCCGCCGCATCCAGGATCTTTTCATAGGCGGCGGTGGGGAATTTGGAATCCATGGGCAGATACATGAACTGCCCGGGCGCTTCCTTGTCCGGGATCTTGACCGCGAACTCCACCTGCTCCCGATTGCCTTCCGCTTTTCTGGTCACCACATTCCTGTCATAGAGAGAGGCGGACAGGATGTTGGACAGGATGTTCTCCAGCTGGGTCTCGCCGAAGACGCCCCTGGTCTTGACATTGGACAGGGTGCGGTTCAGGGAACTGACGCCCAGCTCCAGCTTTCCCAGCTCGCTCAGGGAGGTATAGAGCCTGTTCAGCTCCTCTCCCACATTCCGGAAAGAGGCGTCGAGACGCTCGTTCAGGGACACGTCCAGCTTCTGGTTGATCTCTCCCTGGATGTCCGTCAGTTTCTTTTCATTGCTCGCCTGCAGCTCCGTCAGCGCCGTTTTCAGCGTTGCGTCCGTCTTCTCCCTGTAAGCGCTGAGATTGGCCATCTGCTCCCTCTGCATTTCGGCCAGGGAGCGGTTCAGCCTGTCGCTGATCCGTTCCATGTTCTGGGTCTGGCTTTCGGACAGTCCGGAAATGGCCCTGCTCTGCTGTTCTCCGTTCTTCTGCAGCATATCCGTCAGTTCGATGCGGTTCCTGCGGTTTTCATCCGCATCATGACGGAGACGGTTGTCGATGTCTCTGCGAATGTCCGACACCCGCTCGGACACCCGGTCCGTCAGGCGGTCTTCGGCATCGCCCAGCATCTTGCCGAAGCGCATGCCGAGGCTCTCTTCCCGCGCGCTGCCCGTCCTGAACAGCAGAACGACCAGCAGCACGCAAAGCAGCAGACATATGACAAACAGCAGTCCGATTTCCAGATTCATAGGCACTCCCGATGAAAAAAGGGAAGCCGGAGGGACAGTCAGACTGCCCCCTTTCCGGCCTGTTTCCTTTGCTTTGTAAGATTATAACATCTTTCCGCGCTTTTGTCCCGTCAGAACCAGAAATCCTCTCCGGGAAGCGCTCCGCCCACTGATGCGGGATTTGCCTCAAAAAGCACCTTCAGGTAGCCTTCCAGCGCCAGCTTCATCTCATCGCCGCTGATGCAGACGATGCTGCACTTGGGCAGGGCTTTCTGCGCGATGGGGGCTTTTTCGATGATGCCGTACTTCACGATGAGCTCTGCCTCAGCCGCCTGGTCGTCCATGGCCTGCTTTGCGGACTCCGCGTGCGCCTCAATGAACTGCTTCACGGCATCGGGATGCTCCTCCGCAAATGCCTTTCTGACGATGGTGACGCCGGTCAGCATCTGGGAACCGTCCCCGCTGCAGGCATCCCACTCTTCGGTGAGGGACATGAATTCCTTCACCTCGGGATTCTGCACGGTGCAGACCGTGGCGAAGGGCTGGGGCAGGATGGCGATGCCCTTGGGATCTTCCTTCAGCAGCGCCGCGATCTCCGTGGCCTCATTTCTGAAATCGATCTCCACCTCATCTGTCATGCCGTTCTGCGCCAGCAGATAATTGAAGACGAATTCAGGGGTCGCACCCTGACCGGGCATAAAGACCTTTTTGCCCCTGAGGTCTGCCAGCGACTTCACGCTCTCATCGCCCGTCACGCCGTAGAGCACGCCCAGGGTGTTGATGTCGATGACGCGCACGCCGCCCTTGGTCTTGTTGTAGAGCACGGACGCCACATTGGCGGGGATCAGCGCGATGTCCAGGTCTCCGGAGACCAGCTTTGCGTTGATCTCATCGGCCGTAACGGCCATGGTGAACTCCGCGTTAAAGGGAAGTCCGCCCTGCTCAGCCTTCTCCATCATAGGAAGCAGGCCCATGGTGGTGGGGCCCTTCAGGCTGCCGGTGCGGATCAGCACGGGCTCTGCCGCGGCCGGGGTGGCAGCTGCAGTGGTTTCAGCGGGTGCCGCCGTGGTCGGTTCGGTTGCCGCCGTGGTCTGCGCGGGTGCCGCCGTGGTCTGCGCGGGCGCCGCCTGGGTCGTCTGTGATGCTCCGGCATTGCCGCAGGCAGCCAGAGAAAGGACAAGGCCCGCGGTAAGGAGTGTTGATATCAGTTTCTTTTTCATGAAAACCTCCTGTTATTTGCTTGAATAAAGAGCTTTTGCACTGACGCCCGTCAGTCTGCCGATCTTGCCCGACAGGGCGCTGATCACGTCCTGCGGCGCATCCACGGCGATGCTGATGATGCAGATATTTTTCACATGATAGGGCAGACCCATGCGTCCGATGATATAACGGCTGTACTGATGCAGGATGGCATTCAGCTCGTTCACGGACTCAGGTTCCTCAACAATCACGGCGATGAGCGCTACTCGTGTTTCCATATGACCTCCATACAAAAAGGCTGCATTCCGAAGAATACAGCCTGCGCTTTCTGCCTGACTGTATCTTCCATCTCAATGAAATTTCGATGTCAGAAACAAGTTCTTTTGCAAACAGCTTCATTATAGCCGTTCAGACGGCTTTGTCAAGAATTTATCAATATCTTTTTTCCGGAGACCCGCTTCCGGCTCCGCAGTCTTATTTCAGCTTCAGTATGCCCTCCGCCAGCAGCATGTCCCGGATCTGATGGAGCACCCTTGCCCTGTGGGAAATGGCGTTTTTCTCGTCGGCCCTGATCTGCCCCGAGGTCATGCCGTACTCCGGGAGGAAAAAGATGGGATCGTAGCCGAAGCCTCTCACGCCCGCGCTTTCATACGCGATGCGGCCCTTCAGTTCATCCGTCGCCTCAAACACCCTGCCGTCTTCCGTGATGGCGGTAATGCTGCATCGGAAGGCTGCGCCCCTGTCTTTTTCGGGAACGCCGCGGAGAAAATCAAGGATCACCCTGTTTTTCAGCTGATAATCCGTATCATGGCCCAGAAAGCGCGCCGAATGCACGCCCGGCTTGCCGTTCAGATAATCGATGCAGAGGCCGCTGTCGTCGGACATGACCACCGTATCATGCGCTTCCCCGCGCTCCAGGAGCTTTTCCCAGGTCTCCCGGGATTTGATCATGGAATTTTCGGCAAAGCTTTTTCCGTTCTCCTCCCTGACCAGTTCGATGCCCACGTCCTTCAGTGACAGGACCTGTGCGTCCACATTCCCCAGGATGTCCCGGATCTCCCTGAGCTTGCCCTCGTTTCCGCTTGCAAATACGATCCTCATTGATGTCCTTCCCTTCCGGCAGCGGGCGGTTTTTTGCCCGTAAAGCTGTAAAAGTACGTTTTGATCATGCCGTTGTAGATCTTGCGGTTGCGGTCCGCCTTCCTGCCGATGTACTTCTCCGCATCCTCATAGGAGGTGATCATGTAAAGGCTCCAGTCCTCCATGGCGGCAAAGCGTTCGCCCAGCGCCCGGTAGATCTCCGGCAGGTCTTCCTTCTCTTCCAGACGCTCCCCATAGGGGGGATTGGTCAGGATGAAGCCGTATTTCTTCGGATGGCTCATCTGCGCCACCGGCCGCTGCTGGAAATGGATCAGCTCTTCCACGCCCGCCAGCCTGGCGTTCTCCCTGGCCGCGGCAAGCACTTCCGCGTCGATGTCATAGCCCTGCAGGTCCAAGCGTTCCTTCAGCGCCTTCAGGTCCGCCGATGCCCGGATCTCCCTGGCCTCGTCGTAGGCATCGTACCAGCGCTGCCGCTCGATGAGGTTCTGCCAGGAGGTGGCCGTAAAGTTCCGCGTCATGCCGGGCGCAATGCCGGCCGCCTGCATGGCCGCCTCGATCAGCAAGGTGCCGGACCCGCAGAAGGGATCCAGCAGGATCCGGTCCGGGTGCCAGGGCGTCAGCATCAGAAGCGCGGCCGCCAGCGTCTCCTTGATGGGCGCCTTGGCGGTCATTTTCCGGTAGCCCCGCTTGTGGAGGCTTTCCCCGCTGGTATCCAGGCCGATGCTGATCTCATCGTTCACGGCGCTGACCCTTAAGGGATAGGAAGCGCCCGTCATGGGGAGCCTGAGGCCATCCCGGTGATAGGCCTTCTGAAGGCGCCTGACGATGGCCTTCTGAATGATGGTCTGGAAATCTCTGGGGGAAAAGAGCGCGGAACGCACCGAAGAGGCCTTGCTGACCCAGAAGTCCGCGTCCCAGGGCAGGAAATCTTCCCAGGGCTGCTCATAGACCGCCTCGAAAAGCGCCTCCCAGCTCTTTGCCTGAAAACTGCAGACCTGCAGCAGGATGCGCTCCGGCGTGCGTAAAAAAACATTGGAACGGCAAACGGCTCTTTCGTCACCGAAAAAGTTCACCCTTCCATCTCTCACCGAGGCGATCTCATAGCCCAGGTCCGTGATCTCGCGTTTTGTACAGGCCTCCAGTCCGAAATGACAGGGGGCCATCAGTTCATACCGCATAGCTTAGAATCGTATTTCCCTGATCGGCTTTCCGTCCAGGTCCAGGATACGGAAGCCGGTCTCATCCATGATGCCGCAGCTGGCGGGGAATCCGCCCTTCGGAATGCCCACAGAGCCCGGATTCAGCACGTAAATGCCCTTGCCGTCCTGCTGCTTCTTTTCCGCCCTGATGAGATGCGTGTGCCCCTGGATAAAGACGTCGCCGTCCGCAAGCGGGGGCTGCATGCCGCTGCCGTCCATATCGTAAATATGCCCGTGGGTGGCAAACACGCGCCTGCCACCCAGGTAAAGCTGGAGATAATCCGACATGATGGGGAAATCCAGCACCATCTGGTCCACTTCCGCGTCACAGTTGCCGCGCACGCAGAGGATCACGTCTTTCCGCGCATTCAGCTGCTCAGCCACCGCTTTGGTGTCATAGGCCTGCGGCAGCGCGTTTCTGGGCCCGTGATACAGAAGATCTCCAAGCAGCACCAGTCTGTCCGCGCCGGAAGCATCGAACTGCTCCAGCATGCGCCTGCAGGCGTCCGGAGCGCCGTGTATATCCGAAGCAAAAAACAGTTTCATCATCGTCCTCCAAATCCCTTAAACAGGCCCGCAATGGCCATCACCACGCCGATCACAAGCAGATAAGGCCACAGAAAACTCAGCAGTGAGGCCAGGATCACCAGGATGACGACCAGGATGATGAAACCGCCCAGGCATCCCGTGTTGAAGCTGATGCCGTGAAAGCCGCCGGAGGGATCCGGGCTTCCGTAAGCGCCTTCCGCTTTTTCTCCATAGGCCCCGCTTCTCTGCTGAAATCCGCCGTTCCCGCCGGACGCGCCGGCACTGCCGCCGCTTTCCCTGAAATCCTCCCGGCGCTCATCCCCGTAGATCTCGCCGCTGAAATCCCTGTCGTCGCCGGTATAGGGAATGCCGTCGGCGCCGGCTTTTTCGGCGTCGATGATGCTGCGCGCAATGAGCTGGGGATCGCCCAGCGCCTCAATGACCTCTGCCTCGCTCTGCTCCGCCGAGGTCTGTTCGCTGATGTACGCGGCGTAGTATTGAACGTGCTTTTCGATCAGCCGCTCCGGCAGTTCAAAGGACAGGTATTCTTCCAGTTTTTTTAAAAACTCGCGTCTGTTCATCTCATTCTTTCCGGGCGTCTTCGCTGACTTCGATGCCCAGCTCTTCCAGCTGCTTCGGATCAACAACATCGGGCGCGCCCATCATGGCATCCGAAGCGTCCTTCAGCTTGGGGAAGGCCATCACGTCGCGGATGCTGTCGGCGCCGGCCATCCACATGGCCACTCTGTCCATGCCATAGGCCAGTCCCGCGTGCGGCGGCACGCCGTAGCGGAAGGCCTCCAGCAGGAAGCCGAACTGCTCGTGCGCCTTTTCCTTTGTAAAGCCCAAGACCTCGAACATCTTCTCCTGCACGTCTCCCTGATGGATCCTGACGGAACCGCCGCCAAGCTCCGTGCCGTTGAGCACGATGTCATAGGCCTTTGCCCTGACCTTTCCGGGATCCGTGTCGATCATGTGCCAGTCCTCTTCCATGGGCGCGGTGAAGGGATGGTGCATGGCGGTATAGCGCTGCTCCTCCTCTGACCACTCCAGGAGCGGAAACTCCGTGATCCAGACAAATTTCCATGCGTTTTTATCGATGAGCTCCAGGCTGCGGCCCAGCTCCAGGCGTACGTTTCCAAGCACGTTCCTGACCTTTGCCAGACTGTCCGCCGCGAAGAGCAGCAGATCGCCGTCGGAAGCGCCCATGGCTGCCGCCAGGGCATCCATCTCTTCCGCGCTCATGAATTTGGCAAAGGAACACTTGTGCCCGCCGTCCTCGGCGCTGTGCACGCCCAGCCAGGCCAGGCCCTTGCCGCCGTAATACTTTGCCACCTCAACAAGCGCGTCGATCTTCTTTCTGGGCATATGTCCCTGCCCGGGCACGCAGATGCCGCGCACCACGCCGCCGCTTTCAATGGCGGAGGCAAAGACCGGGAAGCCGCTGCCCCTGACGTTCTCCGTCACGTCCTGTATGGGCAGGCCGAAGCGCAGATCCGGCTTATCCGAGCCGTAAAGGTCCATGGCAGTCTGCCAGCTCATACGGGGGATGGGGATCTCCACGTCCACGTCTATGACCTCTTTGAACATGCGTCTGATCAGTCCCTCGTTGATCCCGATGACGTCGTCGATGTCCGCGAAGCTCAGCTCCATATCGATCTGGGTGAACTCCGGCTGCCGGTCCGCTCTCAGGTCTTCGTCCCTGTAGCATCTGGCCAGCTGGAAATAGCGGTCAAAGCCGGAAACCATCAGCAGCTGCTTCAGCAGCTGGGGGGACTGGGGAAGGGCGTAGAAAGAGCCCTGATGCACCCTGGAGGGCACCAGATAGTCCCTGGCGCCTTCCGGCGTGGATTT